>Ga0315289_10005265_pt1 | contig 19144 bp, 18 predicted proteins | sample YL17G11_40_MG_FD_203452 | JGI IMG/M metagenome (GOLD analysis project Ga0315289, IMG submission 203452) | Sediment microbial communities from Yellowstone Lake, YNP, Wyoming, USA - YL17G11_40 | ecosystem: Environmental > Aquatic > Freshwater > Lake > Sediment | place: USA: Wyoming | collected...
GTGATAGGGTCTCCTGTTCACTGGGTATGGGATGCCGTCTTTGCCTCCGTGGGCAAAGCTGTACTTTGCGGGGTCTTTCCATGAAGGCGTCGTCCCGTAGACGAGTTCCGAGACCAGCGCCAACGCTCGGACAGCTTTCGGTCCGATGCCTCTGATCGCGACGAGCTCCTCGTAGCTGCCGGGCTGAAACTCGTACGCTCTGCGAAGCGCCTTCACAGTTGTCTCCGAGAGGCGCGTTATGGAGTGCTCAGTCGGCATGATGAGAGTCAGCATTCGTTCGCGACCGGGCAGGTATTGATCGATCGACGCTTGCTCTGCTCCTCGCATGAGATTCCTTAGGCTGTCTGGACTGTCGCGGACAAGGTCTAGGCTGACTCTTCTTGATTCCTCGCTGTCGCGAGCCGTCATGTCAAGCACAGAGTGCCCTCGACGGTCACTCGCGATTCCCGAATGAGGTTCCTCAACGAAGCTGCTAACATTGTCGGATAGCCAGTGATAACGACGTGCCAGGCGCCCCTGCATGCCCTGCTGAACAACCGCCCAATCCCCTTCTTCACTGACCATGAAGGTGTGGTGATAAAGTTGGTAACCGTCTTGGACACAACTGTTGTCAACCTTCGCCGCCATCTTGCTTGCGTACTTGAGCGACTCAACCCGATGAGATGACAGTGAAAAGACATCGGCGATCTCTTGGATCTCATCTTGAGCTCGTCTTGAGGCTCGCCCTTTTCCTCCGCAAACCGCAATGCCGAATTCCTGTGGCACTACTGCTACTTTCAGCGCTCCACATACAGTGGTGGTCAACCCTGATGAATGCCAATCAAAGCCTAGGGCACACCCCAAGGCTTGGAAGAAGAACGGGTCGCTAATCCTCCTGAGAAACTCTCCTCTACCATGTTCCTGCACAATCAGTTTGGCGATGGCGCCGCCTAGACGCTTCATCTCGGCGAACAACCAAGGCGGACACCTTCCAGGGTGCAGGGGAAGCTCCGCCAGGCCTGCCCTTCTCATGGCGTATGGCAAACCTGCGTTCGGCTAGATTAATTGTGAGAGGCTTCACGGGGCACTTCCTCAGTCAGGCCCAACGAAGCATCATCGAGCACACTTCGGTTTGGACAGACGATAGCTCCCGTAGGATGCCAGCGGTTGAGGCTATTGCGTGATTCTTTCTCGGATCGTAAGGCTTGACTTGTGTTGCTTACGCTTTGTCAAGCGTCACTCTCTCAAGTCTGCGGCTCTGTACACTTCAGACGACAAGGATGGAGGTGAGCGAGAACATGCAAAGTAAATCGAGTAGAAAAGGAGCTGGCAGAAGCATAGGGCTCGGCGTGATCATTCTTGTGCTCGTGGCTGTCGGAGCGTACGCGTACTATTACCAGCCCAGCGCTCAGACTCCAACCAAGACCGAGACATTGAACGTGGGCATCAAGACGGTTATGGAGAACGGTGCTGAACACCACCTCCTCGACCCAGCAACGATAACGGTCCAGAAGGGCGACCACATCGTGCTGATTGTGACCAACAAGGATCAAAGCGACACACATGGCCTAGGAATCCCGGACTTGGGTTTGGATACAGGCCCATTGGGACCTGGCCAGACATCAAAACTTGAATTCAATGCGGATACTGCGGGAACCTTCAAGATACGCTGTTCAGTTCCAGGCTGCGCTCCTGACCACGCGCAGATGATAGGCCAACTGATCGTGACGCAATAGCACACAACGCCCCATTTTCCTTAGTTCTCTTTTCCGCACTTTGTGTTAGAAGTGCCCCTGAATAGGGGCCATCCAATGCCCAAGCAGTTCACGCGCCGCTCACTCTGCCGCACAAAGCTCAACACACAAGTAAGCCGAATGCCAGCATGCCTCAACGCCTGTGCAAGGTTGGAATCCTGTGCGTGTTACCTCAAGCATTGCACTGATGATCGGCATCATCGCGGTCTCGACCGCGTCGATCCTCATCCGCAATGCACAGACGGAAGCGCCCTCACTGGTCATCGCGTCTTATCGTATGGCGATCGCTTCGCTCGCAGTCACGCCTCTGGCTTTGTGGCGTCACCAGAATGAGCTTCGCAGACTTCAGGCAAAGGAGTGGCTGCTAGCCGTTGCTTCCGGCGTATTCTTGGCGCTCCACTTTGCGGCGTGGATCAGCTCGCTTGAATACACGTCGGTGACGAGTTCAGTTGTGCTAGACGCAACTTCGCCATTATGGGTCGCCGTTGGATCGTGGGTTCTCCTCCGCGAACGGCTGACACGCCCCGTGGTTCTTGGACTGATCGTAGCGGTAGCTGGAGCCTTCATCATAGGTCTAGGTGATATGACGCAAGGATCTCCGGGTGTTCCGCTGTTAGGGAATTTCTTGGCGCTTGTGGGTGCACTCATGGTAACTGGCTACTGGCTGATCGGGCGGCGCGTGCGCGGCTCATTATCGCTGGCGCCGTACGTTGCGATTGTCTACAGCATGGCTGCGGTTGTCTTGCTGATAATGGTCGGAGCCGCACGTCAATCTCTGACAGGCTACGGTACGGTCATTTACGTGTGGTTGGTGATTCTGGCACTGGTGCCTCAGCTGATCGGCCATTCGTCATTCAACTGGGCACTCGCACGCCTGCCAGCCGTGTTTGTGGCGGTCGCAACGCTCGGCGAACCAATTGGTGCCTCAGTGCTGGCATACTTTCTGCTCGGCGAGACGCCTACGATGCTCAGGATCTTCGGGGCGACGCTAGTGCTCACTGGCATTGCCGTGACTCTTTGGAGACAGCCGAATGCTGGATCAATCGAGACTCAATAGGCACTCAAGAAAAAAACGCTCAGGAAGAATTGAAGAAGTCGCTGAGACTTGTAGGTGGCGCCGCCGGAAGGACTCGAACCTTCGACCAACGGGTCGCTGCCATGTGGCTAACAGCTTCAGCCTCAATCTTCCGCGATCGAGTCCGCTGCTCTACCACTGAGCTATCGTCTGTGATCAAATGCTTGACCGTAAACGGCGGCTCTTTTCGGCGGCTCCGTTTCCACGGAGCTTCGAGTCGCTTATTTAAGAGTTCATCATTGAGCCATCACGAACCAAATCACTCTTGCCCGACATGATCCGGCTCGTCAAGAGACTGTTCTCCGTCTATCCTTTAATATTGCACAAGGAAAGAGCGAACGCAACTCGGTTTGAGGAAGATCCTTCTTGTCGAAGGTTCGCGATCGAGGCTTCAAAGAAGCAACAAGAATCGAGGAGGCACGCCGCATCTTCTATGAAGCCCTTCCAGCGATCTCGCTGCCTCTGGAGCAGGTCGTGGTTCAGAGGGCTGTGAACAGAATCCTCGCCGAGGATGTGAGAGCCGAGACAAGTGTTCCCTCGTTCGAGAAGTCCGCCATGGACGGTTATGCTGTTGTCGCCGAGGACACTTTTGGATCCTCACCAACGAACCCGAGCCTGCTGAAACTAGTGGGTGAAAGCAAGATCGGAGAATCTCCAAAGACGATTGTCGCAAAAGGACAGACAGTGGCCATTGCAACTGGTGCGCCGATACCGCAAGGCGCCAATGCTGTCGCCATGGTTGAGAATACGAAGCGGCTTGAGACCGGGGATGTTGAAATCTACACCCCCGTCGCACCAGGCGAGAATGTTTCTCAAGTCGGAGAAGACGTGAAGCAAGGCACGATCGTGCTCGAGAAGGGGAGGAGGCTCAAGCCCCCTGACTTGGGATTGCTTGTCGCCTTGGGGAGAGACACTGTCAATGTGATACGAAGACCTAAGGTCGGTATCCTCTCAACGGGCAACGAGCTGTCAGATGCCAGCCTTAGCGGAACCGCGAAGATCGCAGATGTAAATCGCCCTGTGCTGATGGCGATGGTGGAAGAGAGTGGCGGCATGCCCGTAGATCTCGGCATAGCAAGGGACGATGCGGAACAGATCTCCCGGAAACTCAAGCAAGGACTTGCTTCGACGGATATTGTGTTGGTGACGGCGGGTACGTCCGTCGGAAAGGGCGATCTTGTGCCAGACGTTGTCAACGGACTTGGGAAACCAGGTATGCTCGTCCACGGCATCGCTATGCGACCGTCTCTTCCCACTGGACTAGCCGTGTTAGATGGCAAGCCTGTCATATCACTGCCTGGTCTCCCCGTCTCAGCGATGCTTGCATTCTCAACCTTCGCCCAACCGCTCATCTTGCGGATGCTGGGAACGGAACCAGATCCTCAGGCCAAGGTGAAGGCTAGGACCACGAAACGGATCGTTGGAGTACCCGGCTTCCGCACCTTCATACGGGTCCTCGTCAGAGAAAGAGAGGGAGAACTCTTCGCTGAACCTCTTCGCGCTCCCGGTTCAGGAATCCTGACGACGCTGACTCGAGCGAATGGAATCGTAGTGGTTCCAGAGAACGTGGAGGGTTTTGACGAGGGAGCGGAGATTGAGGTTCAGCTTTTCAGACCTATGGAGCGAGGTGAAAGCGCTGGAAGATCGTAAGGTCTTCAGGACACTGGTAACGATCCAAGAAGCGCTTGCCGAGCTATACAGGCATTTCAAACCTGAACCTACATCGGTAGATGAAGTGCGAGCCTCCGAGGCGATGGGACGAACACTTGCGGAGGATGTGACCGCCCAGATTGATGTGCCAGGTTTCGACCGAGCAGCCATGGACGGCTATGCCGTGGTTGCCGAAGATACCTTCGGAGCTGACGATGATGATCCAAGAAGACTAAGTATCATCAGACGATGCGAGGCTGGCCAGCAAGTCTCGGTTTCCATCAGCAATGGTCAGGCTGTCGAGATCTCGACAGGGGCACCAGTCCCGCGCGGATCGAACGCCGTCGTTATGGTTGAGTATACTCGCCGCATGAACTCAACGATCGAGATCTTTCGATCAGTTGTTCCGGGAGAGAATATTGCCGCTGCCGGATCCGACATCATGTCTGGGGAACTCGTCCTTCGCAAGGGTCAGACAATAACCCCGCGTGAAGTCGGAGTGCTTGCCGCGCTTGGAACAGAGAACGTCAAGGTCTTCAGGAAACCGCGCGTCGCAATTCTCTCAACAGGCAACGAACTTGTTCCTCCGGGCGCTTCTCTTGCATACGGGAAGATCTACGACATCAACTCGGGCGCCATAGCAGCGAGTGTGATCGAATCCGGAGGAGATCCCGTCATCCTCGGCATTCTGCCCGATGATGCCGCGGTCATGGAGAAGAAGATGAAGCAGGCGCTTCAACAGGCCGACATGGTATTGACTTCTGGAAGCACTTCAGCGGGGGCGGGAGATCTCGTTTACCGGTTGATCGACAAACTAGGTAGGCCAGGCGTGCTTGTTCATGGAATCTCCGTCAAGCCGGGCAAGCCTGCACTTGTTGCAGTTGTGGACGGTAAGCCGTTGATCGGTCTACCGGGATATCCGACATCCGCTCTCATGATATTTCACGCGCTAGTGGCTCCCGTTATCAGGACAATGTCTGGTCTGACTCGACGGGCAACGGTCGCTGTTGACGCAAGGCTCGCGTTGAAGGTAGTCTCAGCGAAGGGTAGACGCGAACTCCTCCCAGTCCACCTGACAGAGACAGCAGTTGGTCAGTATCTCGCGTATCCAACTGTCGGCGGATCCGGCGCCATATCCTCATTCGCGCTATCCGATGGATTCATCGACATACCTGACACGGTTAGTTTCCTAGAGGAGGGAGAACAGGTCAGGGTCCATCTTTTTGGGACAGGTCTGAACCCTGCGGACTTGGTCGTGATAGGAAGCCACTGCATCGGAATTGACGTTCTGATCGGACTTGTTCGAGAACACAGTCCAGATTTCGTTGCCAAAATCATCAATACAGGATCGCTCGGAGGACTTCACGCTGTGAACCGTAGCGAGGCTGATGTTGCAGGCGTGCATCTACTCGACGAGGAAACTGGAGAATACAATGTCCCGTTCTATCATCGATTTGGACTGAAGGACAAAGCGGTTTTGGTGAGAGGCTACGCACGAGAACAAGGCTTCCTGCTTCCCAGAGGGAACCCAAAGAGGATACATGGCTTCGATGACCTGATGCGCCAAGATGTCACGGTGATCAACAGAAACCGAGGCTCCGGCACAAGGATTCTATTGGATTTCCACCTCTCAAAGATCGCGGCTTCAAGAGGCATCAAAATGGAGGAACTCACCAGACAGATCCGCGGCTACAACTCTGAAGCAAAGTCTCACTCTGCCGTCGCGGCGGGAGTAGCCCACGACAGAGCCGATGTTGGGGTAGGAATCAAGACGGTCGCAGAAACTTACGCGCTCGATTTCGTGAAGATCGGAGACGAATCGTTTGACTTCTTGGTGGCGAGAGATCGTATGTGCAAACCGGCTGTGCGATCATTCTTGGATGCGCTAAAATCGAAGGAGTTTGCCACCTTGCTAAGCACGAAGACACCCGGACTGAACCCGAGTCCGGTCACTGGAGACATTCTATTAGGATGATTGCTGCTTTGACCGCCGGATTCTCTGCACTTCCGCCGCCAAGTCGCTGAGCACTTTCGATCGTGGTTTGTCTCCGCGCTTGACAAGTACGTAGCCTGTCTTCTCCCACCAGCGAGAAGGGAGCGCCGAATGTGGTGACGTCTCTGGATCGAGCGAGAGCCGCCTTGCCGCGTTTTCCAATTCATCGATTCGCGGTGATTGAACTCCCTGCGATTTGGGGAGACATCTTCCTTGGGATCTGGACCTTGCCGAGTCGATTGTCGCCGACCATACCACCATCTTTCCTTCTTGTTTCAACTTGTACATGCCCCGATGTCATTCGACAGCCGCCCGATCTCAACCAAGAAAAGGTCTGATTCTAGGTCTTCTGGACAAGAATCGCGTTCACGACGCCGTGCTGTCCAGGTCGTGAGGTCACTCGAGCTTGTCCCAGAGGAGTGTCCAATATCGCGCCTTTTGTGATCACACCGCGGCGCTGGTAATCAACATTGGCCGGGTTCTTGACCACGGTTCTGATCTCGGTCTTCTCCGTCTTCCCGGTCGCCGGGTCTGTCACGTTCACAAACTTGGTTGCGAGCACGCTAAGCTTGATTGTACCGCCACGTCCTCTTTTCGCCACTATTCGAGGCTCGCCTACGATGGTCGCTGCCGGATCACTGCCCATCTCATATGCGCGTTTGCCTCGGAAGATCTTCCTTCGTCCTCCCGAACGTTTGCGCTTGTGCAAGTCGCCGTGCCATTGAGGCAAATCAGGGTCGCTCCAAACTCAGACGCGTGCACACCTCTCAGCACAGCATATAAGAATTGCTTGTCGTGTCCAAGATCCGTTTCTTGAGGGCCAATCGATCGCGCACATTTACACAAAACGAGCGCCCTGTATCGAACTGCTTGCGCGTCTCTTCTGAGAAGCGATTGTCAAAGCTACTTAGGGCTTCCAGAGCTTGAGCAAGGCGAAGATGACTGTCAGGTAGGCGAAAGTCCTGATGATCACTAGAACAGTCGTTGCCGCTTCGAACCCGAGGAGAGCTATGAAATGAGAAAGACCGAAGAGACCGAAGCCGACACCAATGTACAAGGCGACATCGTTCTTCTTCTTGCTGTACGCTACGTAGGCGAGCGCCACTATCACAACGCACAGAGCGAAGTTCATTGCAGCTGTCGGATCCACAATAGGCACCATCCGCTAGCTCGGAACGGAATGACCAATCGCCTATAAGCTGTTCGGTTAAAGCCGTCTCATAATCAAACAGAACATGAAGGCTCTTGATTTGATCTTCGGAGGATCCATCTCGGGGACCAACTTTGTGCACTGACTGCCAGGGCAGTTCTATTCAGCGATAAATACTGGCGTCGATCCCATTTTCGATAACTGGAGAGTCTTGAATGAGAAGCGAAGTACTACTGGCGATTGTCGGTATGATTTGCGTTGGAATTGCCGACGTGCTTCGCAGGAGGGGTTTGATCTCGGGGGAGGGGATCGCCAGTCACGTACATGGCGATCGAGACGGCATTCATCGCGTTGTTCTCGTTCGTCGCCATGTTGATTCTCGAAAGGGGGCGACATCTGAACAAGGACATCCTATTGTTCTCGCCAGTGACCGGCTTCTTGGTCTTTGGTGACATCTTGGCGCTCCGCATCGCTCTCAGGACAAGCGAAGCTAGCGGGTATGCACCAATCACTAGACTCGGGTTTGCGGTGACGTTTCTGCTAGCAGTTTTCGTTTTCGGCGAAAAACTGACCGTATCCAAAGGAGTTGGCGTGCTTCTGGTTGCAGTAGCTACATTCCTGCTATCGCTGGATATCTAGCGTCGATCATCATGACCGTCAACCGACTTCCCAGAGGATCGATATCTGAGGACCTATTGATTTGCGACGGTTGAGGGATCTGAAGATGCAGTCATATCCTGCTCTTCTTGCTGCGGTTTGGGGGATGCTTCTTCTCGGCTCTCTTTTGGTTCAGCTGATCGCGTGCCTCCGGGTTGACCTGGTCTGAGTTCTTCGAACATCTTCTGAATCTGCGTCTTCATTAGACGGGAATCCTGGCTCAGGTTGAAGTAGTCGGAGAAGCTCGGGGTTGTGCGAAGGACTTTCGATCTTCCCAATTTCTCTTCCGAAATCAATCCCATGTCTCGTAATTGCTTCACATGTCCATAGGCGAGGTTACCTCTTACCTTCACAAGATGCGACTGAGCGACAGGCTGACGTAGAGCGATGTAGGACAGCGTCTTCAGTGGACCAGGAGTGAGCAGTTGTCTCGTAGCTAGACGTTTCACGCTCTTCGAGTATTCCGGTTTCAACTGCATGACATATCGTCCATCGGAAAGTTCGAGAACCTCCAATGCTCCTGAATGCTGAGCGTACTTCTCCTTCAGCATCGCCGCAAGCTTGCGTATCTTATCCTCCGAGCGCAAGTTGAGGATCGATCCTAGAACTCCAATATCCAGTGGCTTTCCAGTTACGTATAGCGCGGCCTCGATCAGCGAGATCTGGTTCCTTGCGCGCTCGTCTGGGTCCTCGATCTGTTGGGTCTTAGACAACTGTGGGCGCAACCTCGGGGAAGCTGATGATTATGTCGCCTAGGTCTTCTTGCTGACTCAGGGTTATCCTATTCTGCATGACTAGGAACAGGAGCATGATGAAGGCCCTGACAGCATCCAGCAACGTTGAGTCTTTGGTTAGTTGAATGAATGATAGCGTAGGGCCCCCTGCGGCCTTTCGTAGAAGACTGACGTAGAATACCTCGATGTTCTTCTCGATGTTGGCGAGGAACTCATCCATCTGTTCAAGAATCTCTGGGGGACTGAGCAGGCTTCTTCTGTCCGCGAGAGCGACACTCTCACGTTTCAGCACCTCCTCGAGCACTGAGAGAACTTGCTCGATGGATGTTGACGTATACTCAAATCTGATCGGAAACGGGAGAGGCGGTGGGACTTCCTCGTTCGGCCTCGCAATCGGGGGCTTCGGCGGATCCTCCATCTTGAGCACGAGTTCGGATTTCATTCTGTGAATCATTGAGGACGACAGTAGAGCAGTTCCGGAGGCAGAGAAGTCGATGAAGCCTTGCTTTTTCATCTCTGCCAGAAAGGCGTTCAGGAGGTAAGTGATATTCACGTCCCATGGTTTGATGCGGTGTAGTTTGAGTAGGTCAAAGAGAATCATGTAGGGAGGTCTCATCCAAAATGGTTTCTCGGTTATGTCCACTAGGCTGCCACCTGTGCCATCGGCATCTCCACGATCTGCGAGACACCGTCTTGTATGAAGACGCCGTAGACCCTGTTTCCTCTAGATATCGCGGTGTCCTTCAGCGACACGACAAGGAACTGTGATCCTTTGGATCGATCGCGAAGCAGTTCGGCGAGTCTCTGAGAGTTCACCACGTCCAGGTGAGCGTCGATTTCGTCAAACATGTAGAATGGCATGGGATGTATCGCCTGAAGTGCCAACAAGAAGCAGACGGTACTGACTGATTTCTCGCCACCACTTGCGCTACTAATTGTCATCTCAGACTTGCCTGGAAACTCAAGCAAGACATCAACCCCACCCTTGAATGGATCCTCCGGGAACTCAAGGACCATTCTTCCTTTCCCTGTGCCGGTAATCTTGGCGAAGATCTCTTGGAATGGAGTATTGACTTGGTTGAACGCCCGCATGAACATGTCAAACTTCTTCTTGTCGAGTTCGTTCATGAATTCGATGATCGCATGACGTTCCTTCTCGATCTCATAGATCCTTGTCGCCAATTGTTTGTAGTTGTTCTTCTGGTCCTCATACTGACTGACCGCCAATTCGTTGACAGCTCCGATCCGTTCAAGCTCGCGCATGAGGGCGTTCAGCGATTCTTCTATTGATGGAAGCTCCTTTGGGTCTACTTCGAAGAGTTCGTTGTAGCCCGACTGCTTGATCTCAGTCCAGAAAAGCGATGCACGCATCTCTTTCTCTTTGATTGTTGAGTTGAGATCTGCGACTTGGAGGTTCAGCGGCTCAAGTTGATTGATTACCTTCATCAGCTGCGTTTCCAGGTTCTTGAGGGCGTGTTCAAACTCGCTCCTCTTCGTCTTGGCGGAGGTCACGTTTTTGAGTATCTCCTGTCGCTGCTCTTGGAGTTGCTTGATTGTCTCTCCGTGGCCGGCCAGTTCTCGATTCGACACTTCGATCTTCGACTGTATGTCTGCGATTTGCTTGTCGATCGATGCGATTTGAGCCTTCATTTGGTCTTGATTCTGTACAAATGCTGTGATGGAAGTCTCGAGTGCGGAGATCTTGCCTTCAAGCTCGAGTCTTCCTTGAATGAGCTTGTTCACCTCATCGTACAGAGCCGCGTGCCTGTTCTCCAATTCGGCCAGCTCATCTGACTTTGCTTTCAGACCAAAAGACGACTTCTCTTTTGTCAGTAGATCGTACTTGTTTTGAAGATCCTGCCTTTTGTCTTGGGAGGTCTTCAGATCGGATTTCTCTTGTTCGATCTCTCCGCTGAGTGCTGCAACACGTTTGTCTGAGTTCTCGATGGCCTTCGTGGTTCGTCCAAGATCTTGCCCTATCGTATCGGCCTCTCTTTCCATTGCTTCGATCAGGTTCTTGCCCGCTGCCTTGCTCTCGGCCAGATTCAGGATCTCTTCTCTCAGTCTCTCGAGGTCTTTCTTGCTACGCTCTAGGAGTCCTTCCAGCGACGCAACTGCGGACGCAACGTCCGCAAGGGTTGATTCCTTGGGCACGAGCTTTCTGGCATCCAACGGCTCGCGATAGTATCCAATCTCCATGCCCCCTCCCGGCTCATAGAGGTCACCGGCAATCGATACGGCACGGTATCCTTCAAGGGAGACCAGAAAGGCTGACCTTTGTGTAGCGGTAAGTATCGTGTCGCCAAAGACAAAATTGATGGCACATTCGAACGACCCAAGGGGTTCAACGCAGTCCTCAATCGTGCCGAGGATCCCTTCGATGTGTGTAGGCGGTTCGACCTTCCTCGTGGCACGGAGGCTCTCGATCGGAATCAGTTTGACACGTCCGAGTTTCGTTCTTTTGAGGCTCTCTATGCATCCGATCGCGCTGTCGATGTTTTTGACGACCACCGATTTCATCCATCCTGATGAAGCCGCCTCGATGGCTTTGCGGTGTTCCTCCTTGAAGCGCATCAGATCACACAGGCGTCCATGGATACCTGCAATTGCGCCTGACCGGCCCATCTCCTCGATCAGTTCGAGCGCAGAGTCATCCGATGCGATGACTTCTGCCACGTTCTTCTGAGCCTCGACTTCCGCAAGAGTCAGTCTGGCTTTCCTTGATACTTCAGCAGCATGTGCCACCTCAACCTGCTTCTCAACCTCGACCTTCGTATACTCGGCAAGATTAGCGTCGAACATGTTCAGCCTCGACTTCTCTTGCGTGAGAAGCTTCGCAAGTTCCTCCGTTCGGCTCCTTATGCCTGTGGACAGTTCCTCGAGTTCTTGTCGGCGTGACTTGAGTGTCTGGATATGTCCTTCGAGAAGCACGATCTTCGAGTTGCTCGCTCTTGCTTGTGCATCGATCTCTATTAGCTGGTTCGAGAGCTCGGCGACCTGTTTGTCTATTGCGTTTGCCTCGCTCGATTCCTCTCCAATCTTCTTTCTAGATTCCGCGAGGGATACCGAGAAGGCTTCTCGTTCCTTGCGCTTGGCGTCGAGAAGACGAACAAGTTCAGAGAGTCGATCTCTGCAGTTTGCCAGATCCAACTTGTATTGCACGATGGATTGATCCGCTTGCCCTATGCGTTTCTCAAGATCGACTTTCTGAAGTTCGAGTGATCTTGTAGTCCTTTTAGATGATTCAATCTCAGCTTTCAGACCTGCAACGTTTGCGTTCACATCTCCGATACTGCGTTCGATCTTGAATAGGTCGGCGCTACCCTTGTCAACGACCATCTCCTCGTAGCTTTGCCGCTCCGACTCGATCCTTTCCCTTTCTTTGGAGATCTCATCTTTCTTGGCTTTTATCTGCTCGATCGTCTGCTGTTTCTCGACGACCTCTTCTCGGAGGTCGGCTATCTGAGTCTGGATCTCAGCTATCTTGTGAGAAGTCAACTGGGCTTGGAGCCTGCCAGTCTCTTTCTTGAGCTGTTGTGACCTGAGATAGTCGTTTCTTTCCTTTTCTAGGGCTTCGACTCTGAGGCGAACCTCGTCGGTTCGGGCGGAGGCCACCTTTACGTTTAGGTCGGCTTGCTGGAGTTGAATCTCCGCTTCCGCCTTCTTGGAGTCGTATACTGCTATTCCTATCATGTCTTCGATGATCTTCCGCCGTTCTTCGTGGGTCACTTCAGCGAGTCTGGTGATCGCATGCTGCTGGACGATGTTATGGCCCGAAACCTGGATGTCCGCAGATGAGAGGATGTCGGTGAGCTGTTTTCTTGAGACACGCCGCCCGTTCAGTCGATAGATGCCTTCGCCGCCTCTTCGGAATTCCCTTGAGATCGTGACAAGGTCAGCATCCACAGGGATACGGCGATCTGTATTGTCGAACTGGATTCCTACATAGGCGGATTTCGAAGTGGCATGAGGAGATCCTCTGTGAATAAGGTCGGTGATCGTTCCGCCTCTGAGTTCTTTTGCGCTCAGTTCTCCCAGCGCGAACTTCACCGAATCTATCACGTTGCTCTTCCCGGAACCATTAGGGCCTGTAACCACGGTCAGGCCACGATCAAGGTTCAGGGACACTTTCTTCCCGAAGGTCTTGAAACCTCTAAGATCAATCCTGCGAATGTAGACCAAGAGCTAACCGATCCCGCTGTGCTACGCTGGACCTTCGAGACTAAACGATTATGTCGTGAAGTCGATTGGCCTTGAATCAATATCGGATGTGAGATAAAGCTTGACGCGAGTTCCGGACGCCCGCAACCCCACATATTCACGCTAGAGTGACTTGTAGAGAGCCTGCACGGCTAATGCCCAAATCTTCTCTGACGCTTCTGGTAAGTTCGGACAGCTCTAAGTAAATCTATTCGCCTAAATTCCGGCCAATATACATCTAGAAAGCAAAATTCGCTGTAAGCCGATTGCCATAGAAGGAAGCCGCTCAACCTCTCTTCCCCGGATGTGCGTATGACGAGATCGGGATATGGGTTCGGAAGATGAGCTGTGTAGAGGTACTTCATGAAGAGTTGCTCGTCTATCTCTTCTGGCTTGGCTGAGCCCTTTTGAACATCACGTGCGATCTTGCGTGTGGCATCAATTATCTCAGTTCTTCCGCCGTATGCAAGGGCAATGTTGAGGTAGTGTTTGTCGTACGATTCTGTTGCATGTTCGATCTCTTGAAGTGCTTCCTGCAGGCGCTTTGGCAGCAGATCCAAACGCCCAAGGGCCTTGACTCTTACCTGGTTTTGATGCAATCTCTGGTCTTTCAGTAGCCTCCTTGCCTCTTCTTCGATGATGTCGAATATCGTCTCTACCTCTTGTTTTGGTCGGTTGAAGTTCTCCATTGAGAAGACATACAGCGTGATTGTCCTGATATCGAGATCGAGGCACCATTCCAGGAAGCGCTCGCTGGTTCTTGCCCCGTATCGGTGACCCTCATACACTATGCCCGAACGTGCGATGGCCCAGCGCCTGTTTCCATCGAGTACGATACCCAGGTGCTCGGGGATCGGTTGCTTCCTGACTTGTCCGCTGAGCAACTTCTCGTAGAGAGCGTAGACCCCGATCGCTCGCAGGAAGCCTTCCAACATGTCTTCTCACGTCGGAGTGGCTTGTGAGAGAGCCTTCCCACATCTACAGCTCCGCAGGACCGGAATCTCCGTGATTGCTTCCTTGAGTAATGATTCCACTTCTGGCAGGATTCTCTTGGCCAGCTCGACAACTTCAGAGGCGGTCAGTGCTTTCTGGAGTCCCGCCGCCATGTTCGTTACGAAACACACCGATCCGTAGCAAACCTCAAGCTCCCGTGCCAGAAACGCTTCCGGTGCAGACGTCATTCCAACGATGTCGCATCCCGCATTTCTCATCATTCTGATTTCGGCTGGCGTCTCGTATCGTGGCCCATCTGTGCACGCGAGTACACTCTCATTCCAGATTCTCCGCGATGACCGCCTAGAGACCTCGATCAGCGTCTTTCGGATCTCCGGGCAGTAGACATCGGTCACGTCAACATGCACCACAGGTTCCGAATCGTGGAAGGTCTGCACCCTCAGCCTCGTGAAATCGATGAGATCCGCGGGAATAGCTAGATCACCAGGCCGGTAGTTCTCTCTCATTGCCCCGACGGCGTTCGTCGCGATTATCCTTTCGACACCTAGATGCTTCAGGCTCCACAGGTTGGCTCGGTAGTTCACTTTGTGCGGCGGTGATTCGTGGCGAGTTCCATGTCTTGGAAGGAACGCGACTGGTATCCCGTCAACTTGGCCGATCGTAACATCGGGAGACGGCCCGTACGGCGTGTCTATTCGCCTTGTCTCTCCTTGACCAATCAGCTTCTCAAATCCAGAGCCACCGACGAGTCCTATTCTTATGCCAGACAACAGACACCCGCCGAAGTGATTTCGTGACCTATTGGCACGACAAGGGCGCAGGAATATAAGGAGTGCCAGCGCTGAGGGCTAGATCGCGCCCTTCTCCATTAGCGCTTTGAACTCCTCGAGAGACAGCCTCTTTCCTTGCCCAAGCTTCTCGGCGCCAGATTTCTCAAGCTTCTCACGAACTTCTTGCCCTTTTCGCAGTTTAGCCATCGGCCCTGACTGGGCTATTTGTTGGCGCAACTCTCGAATCTTGACAAGGTTCATGACGTAATCCTTGTGAGCATTGTCTGCGCCCTTTAGGGCTTCCACGAAAGCTGCATGCGCTTTGTCTGCTTCAGCCTTGGCAGCTGAGGCGGAGGCAGCCACCTCAACCAGTCTCTTGTGGATAACCTCGCTCTCCTCGACGATCTTCGTCATCTGTTCGTGAAGAGACTGAGCCTGAAGCCTCTTGCCGCCAATGGTCGCCTTCGTTCCCACGATCTTGTACCTGAGAGCCTCTGCCCTTTTTGCGACAAGCACCTGGCCTTCAAGTTCCTTCAATCGCTTGATCATCTCCTTCTCAGCCTTGGGAGTGAGAGGGGTCGTCTGTATCTTCCATTCCAATCGATTGAACTCTTCGACCGCTCTTCGTGGGTTCCCGTCCATACGTTCTGAGAGCTGAACTGACTTGTCCCTGAGTTTCTCCAGTCTTTCCCTTTCAGCAGCTGCGGCGTCCCGTGCAACGTTTCGAGAGGCCTTAAGCTCCCTGACTTTGCGGTTGAGCTCGTCTCGCCTAGCCTTGAGTGTCTTGACTTCGGCGATTTGCCGCTTAAACTCCTCGTTGAGCTTGTTGCGTTGCTCAATCAGTTCCCTGGTTCTTTGGTTCAGAGTCTCGCGCTGCTCAACAAGACGGACATTCGATTCCCTGAGCGCACTAATCTCCCCGAACAATGCCTCAGTGTTCGCTGACAAGCCGCTCTGTACCCTTGCAGCCTGTCGGAAGATGCACGATTGCTCATAAGACTTTCTCGAAACTCCCTGAGGGCTCCCACACGGCTGTGACGAAATCATCCTCTGCCTAGCCCGTGAGTTTGCAGAGCAGATGATTCAGACAGCCCTAGCTTGAAAGCAGCATTCGCACGTCTGCGACTAGAGCTCCCCGTTCGTACACCATTATCGGGTTCAGGTCCATCTGACTGATTTGACCATTCTCCGTCACTAGACGCGACGCGGACAGGAGTATGCGGACTATTGCGTCTTGATCGGCGGGCGGAAACCCACGATAGCCACGAAGAACGGAGTATCCCTTGATTTCATAGATCATCTCACGTGCATCACGTTCCTTGAGGGGGGCTATCCGAAACGACACGTCTTTGAGTATCTCGACGAAGACACCTCCCAAACCGAAGAGGATCGTGTGCCCGAACTGAGGATCGTTCAGCGATCCGACGATGACCTCTGTAGATTCCGGAGCCATCTTCTGGACAAGAATCCCTGAGATCCGGGCATTTGGTCTGTGTGCTCGGACGTTCTCCAAGATTCGCAGATAGGCGGACTCCACCGCAGCACTTGAGGATAGCCCGACCATGACTCCGCCCACCTCAGTTTTATGCACTATCTCGGGAGAGACTATCTTCAAGACAACCGGATATCCGAGCTCGCCGGCCAACGCAGCGGCGCTCGCGGGGCTCGCTGCGACTTTGTAACTGGGCGTAGGAATGCCGTACTCGAGGCATATGGTCTTGGCCTCGGGTTCCAGAAGGTTGCGCCGACCTTCTGCTAGTGCCTTCTTGACAATCGCCTGCACTTCCTTAGCGCCCAACGTAGTTCTACCGTGAGCTCCGGTACGGCCCAACCGCTTTAATACAATTGCTCGGACTGTTTGCAGCAGTTCGTAGCAGCGGCTTCACGTCAGAATCTGGTTGAGATGTTGGAGCGAGACAAAAAGAAGCTCACAATTCTTGGAACTACTCATGTGGACAAATCAAGTGTTGAACGAGTCCGAAAGGTGGTCTCAGAAGCATGCCCGTCTGTCGTCGCAGTCGAACTAGACGAGCAGAGACTCTGGGCACTGAGAGATCCTGACAGAGGCAAACTGGATTCTCCGATCCGTTCGGGTTTGCTTCCGTGGCTGCTGACACTGCTTGAAAGATCAGTTGGATCATTAACGGATGTGTTTCCCGGAAGTGAGATGCTCGAGGCGGTTGACGCGGCTGAGAGAGTCAGGGCAAAGGTTGTCATGATTGACAAGCCGATCGCCTCAATTTTGGACGAGATCAGAAATGTGCCTTTGCTCGAGAGACTGAAGATAGGTTTTGACGTACTGACGGCTCTCTTCGCGATCGTCACTAAGCGGACCACTGGTCAGTTGACGAAGACCGGCTTTGACAACCTAATGGCAGAATTTGCTTCAAAGTATCCAACGCTCTTCGCGATCCTGGTGAAGGACAGGGATCAATACATGGCTGACAGGCTGGGAGAGATCCTAGACTCAGCGAATGGTCAGGTGATTGCGGTCGTGGGTTTGGGCCACGTGGATGGAATTATGCAGCACCTTGCTGTGAGGCGCCAAGTGCATAGTGAAGACAATCTTGGCATAAGATATGAGTGGACTCTGAGAGCATTCCCTTGAGCCGTCCGATCATGTCAATGTGCTGATCGCAGCAAGTCCGCCCCTGGCTGCATCCCACCATGTGCCAGCGAAAGCAATCAGAACGACATCTCCATTCTTCATCTTGAGCTGGCCTCGGAGCTGCTCGAAAGCCGCAGGGTTGCGTCTCGAGAGCGATTCCGTCACGCCAGGAAACCTCAATGTCGTTCCGTCGTAGAGGAAAGTCACCGCGCCAGTGGCGCCTGCCCTAATAGCGGCGTCCCGTTGCTCTATTCCTTGTCCAAGCCTTTGTGAACCTCCTGCAACATGGAAGAGGACACTTCTCGAGCCCAAACCTAGGACCTCTTGATCAGATCTCTTGACCAATCTTAGGTGGTAGCGTTTCATTAGAGTCGCCAGCTCATGCAACCCCTTTTCGCTGGCTCTGGTTCCCGCTCGGCGTCGCACAATGATCAACCCATCGCGCTTCATGCGGGCGAGGATGCCTCGCGCGATACCTTGAGATGCACCGAGCATCTTTGCCAAACGATATCTCCCGATTTCTCCTTCAACTGTCAGCACCCAGAGTACGAGAAATTCCTGCTCGGGCAGAACGCGTCTCAACCGCAATCGCCGCCTAGTTCAAGGTCTAAGCTCTTCTCCGCCCGTGAGCGCTCTAGTCAGCGATGCGTTCAACTCGAGCAAACCTGCATTCGACTTCGACGAGACAGGTATGGTCTCGAAAACCAACCCTGTGGAGTGCACCGCTATGGCCAAGTCACGGGCAATAAGCGAACCTGCGTCGCCTGATGTTGCCTCCAGGGCATTCTCGAGTTGCTCGATTTCGCCACCCCAGCCGACCATACTGTCGAGTTCCTCTTCAGAAACCAAGTCGGTTTTTGTGAGCGCATAGATTTGCGGTTGATGAAGTCGTGTGTAGACTGCAGCCGCCAGAAAGAGATTTGCCACATAGTTCATGGGATTCCTGCAGAACGGCGCGTCCAACGTGTACAGAACTGCCTTAGCTTCCTCGCTAATTGCATTGGAGAAGTAGGGGCCACTTTCTCTGAATGCAAACAACTCAATCTGTCCTGGCGTGTCAGCTAGCACGAAGTCGGGGGCCTCTGCCTCAAGTTCACCACGTATCTCCTCGAGGTGATCCGCTGCGAAGTCAGCTGCCATTATTAGAGCGCCATTTGGACCGAGTTTGTACTTCTCCATCAAGTCATCTATGTCCACGTATGTTCGGACATCAACGTCAGGATTGTATGGCAAGGCTGTTGCTCCCGGATCCAGATTGAGAATCATGACGTTCTGTTCTGTGGAGCGGAGGAACTCGGAAAACGACGCCACAAGCAGAGATTTCCCAGATCCGGCCATACCGACCACAAATATGATGAATATTGTTGTTCGCCTTCTATTGAGCTCAGATTCACGCAGCTTCGAGATATGTCTTAGCGGACATCCTCGACACCAACAACCTCAGAAAACGATCTCAAGGTAGGCCTTCCCTTCCGTCATATGTCGTGTCTGGGACTGGATGCTAGGTAGGCCGCTCGCGACCCGGATTCTACAGTCATGATGATCCTGTATCTAGCCTGCCAGTCATTGCGGCCACCACATACTGTATGAGATAGCAGTTCTTGTGCCTTCCCACGGACA
>Ga0315289_10005266_pt1 | contig 19144 bp, 9 predicted proteins | sample YL17G11_40_MG_FD_203452 | JGI IMG/M metagenome (GOLD analysis project Ga0315289, IMG submission 203452) | Sediment microbial communities from Yellowstone Lake, YNP, Wyoming, USA - YL17G11_40 | ecosystem: Environmental > Aquatic > Freshwater > Lake > Sediment | place: USA: Wyoming | collected...
GCTTGGTACGCCCGGTCGTATTGCAGGACAACTATACCGCCATCGGCAGGCCCGGACAACTCCAAGCCCACCTTGCCCACAGTCCCTGAAGGGACATGGCTTGCGGCGGGCTTCACCCGGTCAGGTATCAGCTATCAGCCAACTGCTGATCGATAGGCGAGGCATCCCTCATGCCGGCCGCGGCCTGCTGATCGCTGAGTGCTGACCGCTAACTGCTACTTGCTGATGGCTTCCTGCTCGTCCCCCGGCATGGCTTGGCCCAACCTCACGCGCACGTCGTGCGCTGCCCCGTCATCCATCAGCGGGATTCGGCCGTCGGGGAGCAGCGTGCCGTCGAGGTGGACCTCGCGCACGCCGCGAGCCACGCCGTCCGGATTGGCAACCTCGATGCGATAGGTGCTGCGCCCGAAGCGATAGTCGATCCAGTACGCCGGCCAGCGCGCCGGGATGCACGGATCGATCTGTAGCGCGGCGCCTATCCGGCGCAGGCCGAGGATGCGCTCGACCCCCAGCCGGTACATCCAGGCCGCCGAGCCGGTGTACCACGTCCAGCCGCCCTGCCCGAGGCGCGACGCCTGAGCGGAGATGTCGGCGGCGACGACGTAGGGCTCCACCTCGTAGCGCGCCATCTTCTCCCGCGTGTCCGAGCGCACGATCGGGTTGAGCATGCAGAACATAGCGTGGGCGTCGTCCCCCCAGCCGAGGTCGGCGCACGCCCAGGCGACCCACATGGCGGCGTGCATATAGGTGCCGCCATTCTCGCGCACGCCCGGCGGGTAGCCCTTGAGATAACCGGGATCGCGGGCGGTCTGGTCGAAGGGCGGTGTGGCCAGCAGCACCAACCCATCCGCCGGACGCACGAGCTGTTCTTTCACCGCGCGCATTGCCTGCTCGGCGCGCTTCGGATCCGCCGCGCCCGAGATCACGGCCCACGACTGGGCGACGGAGTCGATCCGCCATTCGTCGTTGTGCGCTGCGCCGAGCGGCTCACCGTCGTCGAAGTAGGCCCGGCGGTACCAAGCGCCATCCCAGCCGGTGGACTCCAGCGCCTGACGCACGCCCTCGGCCCGCTGCCGGTACGCCTCGGCTTCCCCGCCCCGGCCCATGCGCTCGCTCAATGCCGCAAAGCGGCTGAGCGTCGCGTGCAGGAACCAGCCCAACCACACGCTTTCCCCTTGCCCGCCCGTGCCGACACGGTTCATGCCGTCGTTCCAATCGCCGCTCCCGATCAGCGGCAGGCCGTGCCTGCCCATCGTCGAACCGCGCTCGAGCGCCCGGCGGCAGTGCTCGTACAGCGTATGCGTCTCGGCGGTCTCGGCGAACAAGCCGTAGCGCTCGTCCTCCTCCGGCCGCAGGACACTGCCGGTCAGGAAGGGCACGCGCTCTGAGAGGACACCCTCATCCCCGGTGGCCTCGACGTAGTGCGCCGCGACGAACGGTAGCCACAGCAGGTCATCGGCGACGCGCGTGCGCACGCCGCGCCCTGAGGGCTGGTGCCACCAGTGCAGCACATCGCCTTCCTCGAACTGGTGCCGCGCCGCCAGCAGCAGGTGCTCGCGCGCCACGCCCGGCGCGGCGTGCGCGAATGCCATCGTGTCCTGCAGTTGGTCGCGGAACCCGAACGCGCCGCTCGACTGGTACAGCGCCGACCGCCCCCACATCCGGCACGCCAGCGCCTGGTACAGCAGCCAGCGGTTGAGCATGACGTCCATCGCCGGGTCGGGCGTGTGCACCTTCACCGCACCCAGCCGTTCGTCCCAGGCCGCTTGCGCTTCATCCCAGGCCGCTTCCATCGCCTCGGGCTGACCCAATCGGCGCGCCAGGCTCATCGCCTCATCGCGATCGGTGCCCTGGCCGAGCAGGAAGAAGATCTCCTTGGCCTGACCGGGTTCGAGCTCAACGTGCAACTGAATGGCGGCGCAGGGATCCAGCCCGGCGCGGACCGTGCCCTCCAGCCCGACGCGGGTCAGAGCCGCCGGCGTGCGCGGGTCACCCATACGGCCGAGGAACTCGGTCCGATCGGCGGTCACGCCGTGGGGCGGCTGGCTGGCAGCCAGGAACGCATAGCGCCCGGCGAACTCGGCGCTGTACGGGTTGTGCGCCAGCAAGGCGCACACCTCGGGCTCGTACTCCGAGATGATGTACGGCGCCGTCGCCTCGCGGCTCATACCCAGCACCCACGGAGCGTAGTACGTCGCCGTCAGCCGCCGCCCGCGCTGCCAGCCATTCTCCAGGCGCAGCGCGATCACCTTCACCGGCGAGTCCGCGGCGGCGAACAGGCGCAGCTGCTGCCGCAGCCCATGGCTCTGGTGCTCGAAGATGGTGTAGCCGGCGCCGTGACGAATGAGATACGGCGCGGCGGCGGGGGCGGGCTCCGGCGTCGGCGACCAGATCCGCGCCGTCTCTTCGTCGCGCAGGTACAGCGCCTCACCAGGCGGATCGCACACCGGGTCGTTTGACCACGGCGTCAGACGGTTCTCGGAGCTGTTCCCGGCCCAGGTCGAGCCGGCGCCAACCTCCGAAACCGTGAACCCCAGGTGCGGATTGGCGATCACGTTGATCCACGGCCGCGGCGTCCGTTCGCCGGGCTTCAGGTAGATCGAATACTCGCCTCCATCGGGGCTGAACCCGCCCCGCCCGTTGTCATGCTTCAACCCGGACGGGCGCGGAAGTTCGGCCGTCGGCTCGACATCTTCGGGGGAGCTCAACGTCGGGACGAAGGCAGGCAGGCGCACAGGCTCCGCCGCCGGTTCGCCCAGCTGCGCCGCCAGCGTGCCACGCGCCCCGTCCAGGATGGCGCGCGCCGCCGTCTCGAGCAGCACGCGGTCCTCGGCCGCCATCTGATCGGAGCTCAGCAGGTGGATGCCGCCGCGCTGGTTCAGGTAGGGGTCGCTACCCATACGCACCATCAGGCGGTACAGCTCGCCCTGCAGCTCCTGGCCGTAGCCCGTCTCCTTGTCGACCCGGATGACCACGTCAACCTTGATCCCGCGCCGGCGCCAGTAGGCATGGGCGCGCAGCACGTCGCGCACCAGCGAGGTCTCTTCCTCGCTCTTCAACTTCACCAGCAGGATCGGGTAGTCGCCCGAGATGCCGAAGCCCCACAGCCCGTGCTGCCCCTTGCGATTGGAGGCCAGCGTCTCGGCCGAGGCGCGCAGCCCGGCGCTCGGGTAGAGCAAGGCGGAGAGCAGCCGATCGAGCGACTCGAGGTCCTGCGTTGTGAGCTCCTGCTCGCGTAGCTCGCGCTCGATCAGGGCGCGCGCCAGGCCGAAGGCCCGGTCGATGACCGGCCGGCTCTGGTAACGGCGCGCCACGGCCAGCACATCGGCGCGGCTCCTCCCTACCAGCGTCAGGAAGTCGATACGGCCGGTCGTCCCCGGCGCCAGCTCGAGGTCGAGCCCCAGCGACAGGATCGGGTCGAGCGTCGCTCCGAGCGCGCCGGGGGAGCGCGGTCCGTACTCGGTCAAGGATCGCGGCGCACGCGGCGTCCCGCCCCGGCCGAGGAAGCGAGCCCGATCGGTCTCGTACACAAACGACGAACGCCCCGTCGAGTTGGTCACCAACATGTGGACCAGGAATACGGGTTCCTCGCTCGACGCGCGCGGCCGACGGCGGAAGACGAGGGCGTTGAGCTCGGGCAGGAACTCGCTCTCGATGAACAGCTTGTTGAAGGCCGGATGCCGCTGATCGGCCTCTTGCGGCGCCAGCACGACCTCGCCGTAGCCCGTCAACCTCAGCCGCCGCGTCTCCTGGCCGTGATTCGTCAGCGTCAGCTGGCGGACCTCGACGTCGTCCTCCGCCGCCACGGCGACTTCGAGCTTGAGCGCCAGATCGTCTTCCTGGCGGTGGAACTCGGCCTTGTACGGATAGAAGAAGGCCTGCGGGTCACCCGAAGGCGAGGCGGTCGGCTGGTAGGTCGGCGACGTCAGCGACCCGCGATCCAGGTCCTGCAGGTACAGCCACGTTCCCCTGTCCTCCAGCGTCGTGTCGGCGCTCCAACGCGTCAGCGCCAGGTCCCCCCACTGGCTGTAGCCGCTCCCGGCGCTGGTGATCATGACGCCGTAGCGGCCGTTGGAAAGGAAATGGGTGCGGGGCGTGGCCGCCTGGACCGCCTCGCGCCACGGCGTCAAGCTGACCTGCGTGCGCAGGAAGCGTTCGCTGATCACGCTGGCCGGCGGCAGTTCGGCCAACGGCGCCGCGGCCGGCAGTTGCTCCTGCAGCAGGAGCTCGACCGTCTGTACGCGCGGGTCGGCGTGGAAGCGTCGGACCATGACCTCGTCGTGCAGGACGTTCGCCAGGGCGATCATGCTCATGCCGTGGTGGTGGGCCATGTACGAGCGCACGAGTGCCTGCGTCTGTCCCACCGGCACGTGCGACGGCGTGAGATCCAGCGCCTCGTACAACCCAAACAGCCCGACCATCCCCAGCGCCTGGAAGCGCAGATAGTTGTCGAGGACATCCTCGGCGGCGAGGGGCAGCGCTAGGATCGAGGCATACGGCGCCGCGACCAGGTCATCGGCCAAACCGCGCTTGAGCCCCAGCCCTGGGACGCCGAAGGCGCGGTACTGGTAGTTCAGCCCGGCGTCGAAGGCGTAGAAACCGGATTCGGAGATGCCCCACGGCGCATCGCGGCTGCCAGCGTATTCCATCTGCCTCCGCACCGCCGTGCGGCAGCTCTGGTCGAGCAGCGTGCCCGGGTAGCTGCGGGTGAGCAGCAGGGGCATTAGGTACTCGAACATCGTCCCGCTCCACGAGAGCAGCGCCAGCGAGCCGTCCACCCGCGTCAGCGGACGCCCGAGGTGCAGCCAGTGCGAGAGCGGCACGTCGCGCTTGGCGATAGCCACCAGGCTGGCCAGCCGCGCCTCGGAAGCCAGCAGGTCGTAGTGGTTGTCGTCCAGCTTCCCGGCATCCAGGTTGAACCCGATGTGGAACACCTGCCGGCGCCGATCGAACAGGAAACTGAAGTCCGTGGCCTGTACGATCGCCTCGCAGCGCTCGCTGATGTGGCGATAGCCGATCAACAGGCTCCCGGCCGCCAGCCGGGCCGACTGCAGCGCCTCGGCCAGGTGCGTGCACCAGGCCAGCGCCTCCCCGAGCTTTCGATCGGCCGCCGGATCGGGCGTCGACGACGATGCTCCTTCGGTCAGCAGGCTTCGAAGCGATTCCAGTTTGCCATCCGCGGTGCGGCTCAGCACGGGAATCTGGCCGAGGCGAGGCGTCACGGGCAGCGCCTCAACCAGCTGGCGCCACAGAACTAGCCGTCGCGGCCCGGCATCGGGCTCGGTGAACAGCACCGGCGGATGGTCGATAAGGCCCGCCCACGGAACGAGCAGCTCGACCTCACGGCGCATGCTCATCACGTGATGCCGCACGCGCTCCGAGCACAATCGCAGGCCGTCCAACGCCTCCGGGGTCAGCGCGTGCGGCCGGACCTCGACTATCTCCATCAGCAACCGGTCGATTTCGGGCAGCGCTCGTTGCGAGAGGCCCTCCAGCACCTGCAGCCAGCGCTGGGGTTCGTCCTTCACCTCCACCACCTGGCGCCGGATCTCAGCCAGCGCGGCGTGCAGTGGCGAGAGCTTCTTCCTGTCTTCCGCCGCTTGCACGCCCTCGCCCAGCAGCGCCAGCGTGTCCAGCAGACCCTGCCAGCGCTCCCAGCGGAAGACGCGCACGTCGGGCAGGCTGAGGCACGCCTGCGAGAGAGCGATCAGGCACCCGGCCAGGTTGCCACTGTCGACGGTCGAGACGTAGCGCGGCGGCAGGGGCGCCAGCGTGCGCGTGTCGTACCAGTTCAACAAGTGACCGCGATGGCGCTCGAGGCTGTCCAGCGTGTCCAGCGTCGAATTCAGGCGCAGCGCGAGGCCGAGCAGTCCGACGTAGCCCAGATCGCTGGCCGCCAGCCCCGAGAGCAGCAGGAAGCCGATGTTGGTGGGTGAGGTGTGATGCGCAACCTGGCCGCGGGGTGACTCTTGAAAATGGTCCGGCGGCAGCCAGTGATCCTCCGGCCCGACAAAGCGCTCGTAGAACAGCCACGTCCGGCGGGCGATCACGCCCAGCCGCTGCCGCTGCTCCGGCGTGAGGGCCGGCTGAAGGCGGCGGGTCGGGCGGCTGATCCCCTGCGCCACCTGAGGCGAGACCAGCCAGGCGACCAGCAGCGGCGCGGCCAGCGCCAGCGATGAAGGCTGGAGGAGCGCCAGGGACAGAGCCGCGGCCAGCGCCACGATCGGCGCCGAGATCATGCGCCTCCAGGTCAGCCATCGCGACGGACGCCGGCTCAGCGCGCGGCTGATCTGGGCCGCCGGCGTCCACTCGAGCAACCGCCGGCGGGTGAGCAGCAGGCGGGCCAGCGTGACGCCGATGGCATCCAGGGCCAGCAGGGCCTCGAAAGGAAGCAGGACGAGCGCCAGTGCCCAGCGAGCCAGGTCCATCCACAGCGGACGCAACTGCTCGAGCGATGGCAGGGCCGGCCATCGCAGGCGGAAACCAAGGGCGATTCCGGCCAGGATCGGGGCGCCCAGTATGAGGACAGCGGCACCGGTCCAGAAAAGCGTCGGGCCGGGGAGCCAAAGCCAGCCGGCGATCAGCAGTGCCAGGAGCGATGGCGCCAGCAGGCTGCGCCGCAGGTTGTCGAGGATCTTCCAGCGGTCGAGCGACGAGAAGTCGTTCGGGATCGTGCTGCCGATCTCGGCCGGCACCCACGGCTGAAGCCAGGGCAGGAGCTGCCAGTCGCCGCGCATCCAGCGGTGCTGGCGCTCGGCCGACGCCAGATAGTGATCCGGGTAGTTCTCCAGGACGACAACGTCGGCGACCAGTCCGGCGCGCCCGACGATGCCTTCGAACAGGTCGTGGCTGAGCAGGGCGTTCTCCGGGACACGGCCCTCCACGCTTCGGTGGAAGGCGGCCACGTCCATGATGCCTTTGCCGACGTAGATCCCTTCCTGGAAGAGATCCTGATAGACATCCGAGATGGCCTGCGTGTACAGGTCCAGCCCGCGGTCGCCGGCAAACAGCCGGGTGAGGATCGATCGGTTGGCGCTGGCGGGCTTGACGCGCACCCGCGGCTGGAGCACGGTGTAGCCGGCGATCAGGGCGCCGCTCTGCGGGTCGAAGGCCGCCTGGTTCAACGGATGGGCGAGCGTAGCGATCAGCCGCCGCGCCCCGCCGCGGGTCAGGAGCGAATCAGCATCCAGCGTGATGACGTAGCGGATGGGGGGCAAGGGCCCGCCTGGATCGGTCAGGGCGTACGACGACGACGGTTCCCCGCTCAGCCACCGGTTGAGTTCGACCAGTTTGCCGCGCTTGCGCTCCCATCCCATCCACACGCCTTCGCTCGGGTTCCATTCGCGTTTGCGGTGCAGGAGATAGAAGGGTGCGCTCCTCCCCTCCCCGTGCTTGATGTTCAGCCGGCGAACGCCTTCGCGGGCCTGGGCTACCAGCGCCTCATCCCCGGGTATGTGCTCGTGCGGAGCGTCGGCGAAATCGGTGAGCAGGGCGAAGAGCAGGTTGTCGTCGAGCGTGCTCAGGTAGTGCTGCTCGAGCTGACGCAGTAGCGCCTCGATCTCCTCGGCGCCGGTCAGGAGCGCCGGGATGGCCACGAGCGTCGTGCATTCGCGCGGGATACCGTCCTGGAACTCCATCTTGAGCAGAAGGCGTGGTGGCACGAGACGGGGGACGATCGAATGCACCATCCCCACCGCCATGGTAACGGCCGGGACGAGTCCGATCAGCAGCACCAGGCCGAGTTGCAGGCTGGTGCCTCCCCAGGCAGTCGTCACCGCGGCCAGTGCTCCCTCGCCAAGCACGCTAAGCAGCAGGATGCTGCCCAGATAGCCCCACAGCGCGTGCACCTCGAGCCAGCGGCGCAGGCGCATTCCCGCTGGAGGGCTGTAGCGCACCCGGCGCTCCAGCGCCTGCAGCCCGCGGTCGAGCAGGTAGAAGCCCACGTGACCGGTGCGCTCGGCGAAGAGCGTCGCTGCGTCTGATTCCGCCTCGCCCGACGGTGCGCCCTGCCGACCGGAAGGTCGAAGCGGTCCCAGAGGCCAGCTGGCCGGGCGCAGGTGCGACCGTGGACGCTCCGGGGTCATCGGTTTGGCGCCCTCGGCCCGCCGCCGGCTGTCATCGGCGGCGAGGTCGATGGCCTGTCGGGCGACGACCTCCTCCGATTCTCCAGTGGCCCAGGCCAGGTGTTCGACGACCTTGCGGTAACGATCGCGCGTCTCGAAGTCCATGCGGGCATAGACTTGGGCCGCGTCCTGGCGCAGGATCTGCTCCACGCGGCTGACGTCCTCGAAAACGGTCTTCCAATCCTCGATGTTGATGGCGCGCAGGTCGAGGATGCAGTTGGCGATCAGCGGCAGCTCGGTCCCACCCAGAGAGCGCGCCTCCCCATTCGGTGGCTGGGCGGCGCTGGGGGATCGAGCAAGCAGAGAGGCGACCGTTCGGCTGAGCCGATCGAGGACGGCCAGGCGCAGCACCGCCGGCAGGGCCCACAGCTCTCCGATGCTCAGCGGGGTCACGTTCTGGTAGGCGATGATGAAGCGCCGGACGGCATCCGGATCAAGGTGGAACTCGCTGGCCGAGATCAGCTCGGAGGCCAGGACATAGATGCGAGGCAGGCCAGCGAACGGCGCTTCGGCCAGCAGCGGAAGCTGGCGGTAGAACCCTTGCGGCAAATCCTGCCGCACCTGGCGGATGACCTGCTGGACCAGGTAGTAGTTGTCCAGCAGCCACTCGGCGCCGGAGGGTACCTCCAACTTCTGATCGGCGAGGCCCGCGTAGTGGCGCTGGGCGCGCAGGAGCAGCGCTTCCAGGTCCCCCAGCCGATGGAGTAGGTTCACCCGTTCCGCCTCGCGGCCCAGGACGGTCCGGGCGGCGAGGCGGCGCGCCAACTCCTCCAGATCTGAGGACTGGATGCCAGCCTGCTCATCGAGTCTCGGCTCGGCGACGGGGTTCAACGCGCGCGGGCTCTGCGGGATGCGCTAATGGTGCCCGAACTCCCTGGCGGCCAGCTCCGCCGCGGTCGGCTCGATCGCCTGCCGGGGAAGATCCTGCACGATCAGTAGGGGCTTGGTACCGTACATGATGAAGGAGGTCGCCAGGCTGCCGTACGGCCAGCGCGTTTCCCCCGAGTAGCCGTGGGCACTGAGCAATACCATGTCGGCCTTCTCGTCGAGCGCAACCTGCTGCAGCGTGGCCGCCACGTGATCCTCAACCAGCAGGTGCACTTCGGCCGGCTGCGACAGGCGCGAGCGAACTTCCTCCAGGTAGCGGCTGGCCTCGATCCGATTGCGCTCGGTGAGTGCGTTGGCCAGTTCCTGGTCATCCCTGGAGGGTGGCGCCCGGCGGGGCAGTTCGGGCTTGCGGACGACGTGCGCCAGAATGACCTGTGAGGCATGGTGCGCGGCCAGCGCCCCTGCCAGCGGCAGGACACACTCGGCCCGTTGCGATCCATCCAGCGGGACCAGGATGCGCTCATAGTGCAGGCCGGAGATCTCCGTCGTCGCAGGATGGTAAGCCGGGACGAGCAGGATCGAGAGGTACGCCCGCGCCAGGATCTTCTGCACCACGCTGCTCACGTTCCAGCCGCTCAGGCCGCTTCGGCCGTGCGAGCTGAGCAGGATGAGATCAGCGTGCTCGGCATGGGCGTGATCGATCACGCGCTCCGCCGGGTCACCCTGCAGGAGGACCTGGGTCGTCTGCAATCCAGCCAGGCGTAAGCGCTCGCCAACCTCCTGCAGGTACGCTCCTGCCTGGGCCTCGCTGTAGTGCCACTCCAGCGGATCGATGGCGCCCGTCCCGCCGGCTGCTGCTGTCTGCTCCACCACCTGCAGGACCGTAACGCGGGTGCCCAGCGCCCTGGCTACCGCCAGTCCGTGGGGCAGGACGCATTCTGCCAGCGACGATCCGTCCAGGGGGATTAGGAGATGCTCGAACATCGTGCCCTCCTCCGGGAGGAGCCGATTGGCATGGACCAGTGCGGTTGCGAGCACGCGCGCGTGATGTCGACGAGGGAATGGTGAATCGGTGCGGCGTGATGAGTGTGGCCCGCCGGCTGTCCCCGCACGCCCATGCCCCAGGGCAAGCTTCGCCCGGGCTGATGCCTGCATCTATGGTATCACCTTGTGCCGTACCGTTGTGCAGAAGGATGTCGGGTGGTCCGGTTGCAGATCGGCGCGTGGATACCTTTCGCACGCGACGGGTCCAGTCGAGTCTTCGTCGGAGAGACAAGGGCGAGTAGGGGAGCTCGTCCGGTCACAGCTGCTGTGACAACCTTTCCCCTCTGGCACCCTGTGCCGGTCGGATCTGGGCGTGGTCGAGGGCGGGTGGGCTCGCCTGCGATCCTCGCGGTGGCAGGCGATCGGGGGGTGAGCTCGGCGGGGATCGATCCGGATACGCAATCCGGAGTCACCTACCCGGATCAGACCCGAACGGTGCCATCCCGATCGTCGACGCAAGCCATCACACGCGGGTCGCGCACATGAATGAGGAACGCCATCGGGCTCCCACCCGCCGCGCCGGTTGTACCTGAAGCACGATCCCGAATCGATGTGGGCTAATCGGACCAGGGGGCAGGCTTGCGGTCCCAGCGGTGCGACCGCAGGCGCGCGATCAATCCGGCGTCCAGCCCGCCCTTGTCGCTCGCCGCCAGGTTCGCCTCCACGTGCCGCGGTTTCCGCATGCCCGGGATGACCGTGCTGACGTCCGGATTGGAAAGGATGAATCGCAGCGCCAGCTCGGGCATCGTCATCCCCGGCGGGACCACCGGCCGCAGCGCCTCGGCGCGCTCGACGGACGCCTTCAGGTTGCCGGGCTCGAAGAAGGTGTTGCGCCAGTCGCCCTCCGGCCAGCGCGAGTCCGCCGTCAGCGCGCCGGTGAGCGTGCCTTCGTCGAATGGGACTCGGGCGATCACGGCGATATCAAGCTCGCGGCAGACCGGAAAGAGCGCATCTTCCGGCGCCTGGTCGAAGATGTTGTAGATCACCTGCACGGCATCGATCAGCCCGGTGCGCAGCGTGCGGATGCCGTTCTCCGGTTCCCAACGGTTCAGGCTGAGGCCGGCCGATCGCACCAGTCCCCGGCGCTTCAAGTCCTCGATCTCCCGCTGCCAGCGGTTGTCCTCTGCCCACCCATCCTGCCAGACGTGGAACTGGATCAGGTCGATGCACTCCAGCCCGAGGTTCTGCAGGCTGGCCTCGGTGTACCGGCGAATGTGATCCGGCGGAAAGACCTCCTCCAGGGCGTCTTGCGGACGGGCGGGCCACTTCTGATTCTTGGGCGGGATCTTGGTGGCGACGTACAGCCGGCGGTCGGGATGCGCTCGCACGAGCCGCCCAAGCAGCCGCTCGGAGTGACCATCGCCGTAGGCCCAGGCCGTGTCAAAGAAGTTGCTGCCGAGGTCCACTGCCCGATCGAGCGAGCGCATCGTCTCGGCGTCGTCGGAACCGGTCCAACCCGCCAGGCCCCACATGCCGTAGCCGATTTCACTCACCTGCCAGCCGACTCGGCCGAAAGCTCGCAGTCTCATGTCCGCTGCCCTCCTCGGGCTCGTTGGTCTAGTTGTACCACCAGCTCAAGAGGCGATGGGGACGCCAGCCTCACTGCAACGAGCCCGGCTGCGTGGAGGTGGCGGGGTCGTTTCATCCACCCGGCGGGAGTCCCGTTCTCCGGGAAGGCGATGATCTCCTCAGCCTGCACGGCTGCGCACATTCCGGCATTTTGGTGTCGGCGGTTCTACATCCCCGGATCGCCGACCCACCGCCTGGCAGACCGTGCATAGGGAACACGCTTGGCGCCTCCTGTCCCGGCGAGACCGACAAGAGCCCAAGGGGGAATCGTGTCTGCGTGTCCCCCCGCAGCCTGGGTCCAAGAGGCGAGCAGCTTCCTTTTCGGGTGAAGCCGTTCCAGCAGACTCATGGTGACAGAGGAGCAATGTCTGGCTTCGGAACCGCATGCGGAGCCGCGCGCTGGAATCACAGTGGGTGGGGCCAAGCCCCGCCCACCAATTGTATTCACAACTCCCGGAAGCGAAGTCCTGCGGGCGACTCGCTAGCGCTGCCCGCGGCCTCTGCTCGCGCCTTGCCGCCTGGGGGCGGCTGCGCCGGGACGGCGGCCGTTCCCATTGGACGGGACGGGGACGGCTCTGCCGTTCCCGTTTCCCCTCCGGCTGGCGTCGGGGTTGAAGGCCCCGTAGTTGAAGTCCGCAAGCCGCCGCCGCTCGATCGGTTCGCCGAGCACACGTTCGATCTGGCGCACCATGACCTCATCCTCCGGCTCGGCCAGCGTCAGCGCCTCGCCGGTCTGATCGACGCGGCCGGTGCGGCCGACGCGATGGGTGTAGGCATCGGCCGTGTCCGGCACGTCGTAGTTGATCACGTGGGCGATACCCGCCACGTCGATGCCGCGCGAGGCGACGTCGGTGGCGACCAGGATGTCGTACTTATTCCCCCGGAAACCATCGATGGCGCCCTGCCGGCGGTTCTGGGTCATGTTGCCCTGCAGCGCCTCCACCCGATAGCCCTGCTTGTCCAGGTCGCGGGCCAGCGAACGCGCCCGATGCTTGGTGCGGGTGAAGATCAATGCCCGCCCGGAGGCTCGGCGTTCCAGCATGGCCAGCAGCAGCTCCTTCTTGAGACCGCTGGACACCGGATAGAGCGCATGGGAAATGGACTTGGGCGGGGCGATCACGCCGATCTGAACGGTGACCGGATCGTGCAGGATGCTGTCCGCCAGTTTGCGGATGTCATCCGGCATCGTGGCCGAGAAGAACAGCGTCTGGCGCTTGACCGGCACCAGCTTGAGGATGCGGCGGATGTCGGGCAGAAAGCCCATGTCGCACATGCGGTCGGCCTCGTCCAGAACCAGCACCTCGACGTGCGACAGGTCGATGGCCCGCTCGGAGGCCAGGTCGAGCAGCCGGCCGGGGCAGGCGACGACGATGTCGGCACCGCGGCGCAAGGCCTCGACCTGCGGGCGCTTGCCCACGCCGCCGTAGATGGAAACGCTGCTCACGCGGGTGCGGGCGCCATACTGGCGGGTGGCCTGGTGGATCTGTTCCGCCAGCTCGCGAGTGGGGGCCAGGATCAACGCCCGCACAACGCGCCCTGGCTGGGTGGCCAGCCGCTGCAGGATCGGCAGCATGAACGCCGCCGTCTTGCCCGTGCCGGTCTGGGCGATGCCAATCAGGTCGCGCCCGTTCAGGATGGGTGGGATGGCTTGGTCTTGGATGGGGGTCGGCGTCGAGTAGCCCGCCGATTGGATGCCGGCCCGCAGGCGCGCATCCAGGGTAAAACGTTCGAAACTCACAACAATGCTCCTTGGCTGTGTTGAGCCAAGTCGCACGCTTAGCCCTACATCAACAAAAAAACCGGCAACCCTATGTTGCCAGTCATAGAGAGATTCGGCCGCGGACAGACGGTCCGCGATCACACGCCGGAATACTACCATGTTTGGTCCCAGATGTCCAGCCCCCGGATTCCCGGGCCTGACTCATTGTGCTGGCCTCCACCGGCGCCCTCGGCAGGGCCTCGGCCGCCGGCTGCGGCGAATGTCCCCTCGGGCAAGCGCCCGCCTCCCGCCAGCCGCGCTGCCGGCGCCGCGATTCCCGCCGAAGACCGGGATCCCACCTGCGAGGTGGAAGGCGTCCGGGGCCCGTCAGGGCGACGTGTGGCCGAGGCGGGCCAACGCATGAATCAGCGCATGAGCAGGGCCGCGTCGAGGCATGCTCAACCCGGCGGAGGATGAGCCTGCGGGGCACTCAGCTGGAGCGTGGGGGGAGGACGATGCACCCGGCGCGGCTGGGGTGGTCCTGCACCAGCGCCCGGGCGTCGACGCCGCGGATCAGCCACAGGACGAGCAGGTCGCCGCCGGCGGCGAAAACGAAGATCATGCCGAACAGTGCCAGCAACGGTGATCCGACGATCGTGCCGAGCAGGAACGCCAACCCACCAAGCAGGAGGGCGGGCAGAATGGCGCCGAGGCGGTAGGCGCGGGCGGGCATCGGATCGAGGGCGTGGGCATACGGAGTCAGCGTCGAGGCCTGGAAGCCGAAGCGGATGCGTCGCAACGGCAGGCGCCCGAAGAACGCCCAGGCCAAGCCGTGGATCGCCTCGTGCGCCAGGATGCCGGCCACGATCAGAGCGAGGAAGAGCATCGAAGCCGGCAGCGTTAGCGTGCTTGCGGGGACAAGCACGGCGGGGGACAGCTCGAGGTAGGCGAGCAGCATCAGCCCGACAAGGGGCAGCGAGACGGCCAGCGTGTAGACGTTGGCGCGGGCGAGCGAGATCGTCAGATCCTGGCCGTCCGGGGTCGGCGTGCTGCTCTCTGCCATGCGATGCCTTCCTTCTTATCCCCCGCGCCCGCGCGCCGCGGTCTGGCCGTCGGCGAAATGCATCGGCCGCGAAGGCCTCCGCGCACGGGGCACCTCGGGGCCGCGCGGTTCACTTCACCGTGCGCCGCCCTGCGCCTTCCCTCGGACGTGCCCATCGCCGATGAACCCTCCCGATGATACCCCGACCCAGGCCGCCAGAGATCCGCGACCACAACGCCATCGGCGGCGGACTCGTTCGCGCATGGGATGCTGTGTTCCCGTGCGTGGCGCTGCATCTCGGCCAATCAGCGCTTGGTCCGATCGACCGGCGCATCTGAGTCTGCGTTTGCTCCGTCCTGCGGAGACCGCTCGTTACACGGCGTTGGACCTGCGCCGTGTTAGTGTTCAACGCAGGCGCAGGCCCGCGCGCCCCACGACGGTCCGGCGGATGGCCGAGGCGGGCCGACCTGTGGAGTGACTGACCCACCCCCGCACGGGGCGGCAATCGCGGTCCGCTCGGGACATTTCTATCCGGCAACGGGTTCCTGAGCGCGCCGTCTCTGAAGGGAACCAGCGGTCGGCGGTCGCCATCCCATGGCCGTAAGGCGCTCCGCCTGAGGGATAATGCATTCATCGCCTGGCCGGTTAAGGCCCATCGCCCCTGCAGCGGCGATCCCAATGCTGGGGACAGCCAGGCGGAGATCCGGAGTGGAGACAAGCGACGACATGGACGCGCAACCTGACCGCAGGCCAGTCCCCTCGGGTTCTGGAATCGAGGCCAAGAGACGACTGCGAGCTCTCTGCCGGCATCGGCGCGACGAACTGGGACAGGCCTATCGCGATTGGGCCAGCGAACGCATCTGCGAGCGGATCCTGCAGTGGGCCACCTTTCGGTCGGCCAGCGTTGTCTTCGCCTACCTGCCCATGCGGGGTGAGGTGGACTTGCGGTCGTTGATCGCTCGGTCACCGAATACCCAGTGGGCGATTCCACGCGTCGCGGACTCCCCGGTGCGGCATCTGGTGTTCCATGCCTACTACCCCGACCGTCTGATTCCCCACCGCTTCGGCATGCTGGAGCCCGATCCGGCCTTGCCCGAGATCCTGCCGGATCAGGCCGGCCTGATCATTGTGCCCGGCATGGCCTTCACGCGGAGCGGGTATCGGCTTGGCTACGGCGGCGGGTACTACGATCGGCTGCTAGGGCAATCCGGGCTGGCGCCGACGCTGGGAGCCTGCTTCCAGGCGCTGCTGCTCGAAGAGATTCCCTGTGAGCAGCACGATGTCCCGGTGGGCCACGTTGTGACCGAATCCCTCGGCGTGATGTCCTGCCGAGACGCGGGATCGGTCGCTGGACCCGTGCCCGGCTAGACAGGGCAGCCTGACCTCCGGCTGGCGAGGCGATCCGTGTCCGAGCATCACCCCCCGACAAGTGCATGCGCCCCGCGCGAGGGGTGTCAGATGGCCGGAGCAGGCCAACGCACGAATCCGGTGACGAACCGGATCCCCGTCTGGGGTGCGGCGCTCTCACGCGGCAGACGGCAGGAGTAGCATAGTCAGGCCTGACCATCCATTGCGAACCGGCGGCGTCTATAATCCCCCGGCGATGACGAATCCTGCCGTCCACGTCCATGAACTGACGAAGGTCTACAAGGTGACCGAGCGAGAGGCCGGAATGGCCGCCGCGCTGCGTAGCCTCGTCCACCGCAAGACGGAGGACGTGCGCGCCGTCGACGGGATCTCGTTCGACCTGGCGCCGGGCGAGGTCGTTGGCTTCCTCGGCCCCAACGGCGCCGGCAAGACGACGACGCTCAAGATGCTGTCCGGCCTGCTCCACCCCACCGCCGGCTCGCTCTCCGTGCTCGGCTTCACGCCCGCCAGGCGCGAGCGCGACTTCTTGCGCCAGATCACGCTCGTCATGGGCCAGCGAAACCAGTTGGTGTGGGACATCCCGGCTATCGACTCGTTCGAGCTCAGCCGCGCCGTCTACCGCCTGCCGGCGGCGGACTACCAGCACACGCTCCACGAGCTGACCGAACTGCTCGACCTCGGGCCGCTGCTCAAGAAACCGGTGCGCAACCTGTCGCTCGGCGAACGCATGAAGTGCGAGATCGCCGCCGCACTGCTCCACCGCCCTAAGGTGGTGTTCCTTGACGAACCGACCATCGGGCTCGACGTGACGATGCAGCGCCGCATCCGCGCGTTCTTCGCCGACTACAACAAGCGCTTCGGTGCCACCATCCTGCTGACCTCGCACTACATGAACGATGTTGAGGCGCTGTGCCGCCGGGTGATCGTCATCCACGAAGGGAAGCTACTGTTTGACGGCGACCTGGCGGCCCTGCTCCAGCGCTTCTCGTCGCACAAGACGATCGTCGTCCAGCTTGAGACCTGCCCGGACCGGCTCGAGGGCTACGGCGAGGTCGTCTCATGCGAGGATGGGCTGATCACCTTGAGGGTTCCGAAGGCCGAGACGTCACGCACGACGGCGCGCCTGCTGGCCGACCTGCCGGTGATCGACCTGACAGTCGAGGACCCGCCGATTGAAGAGGTGATCGAGCGCGTCTTTGCCCAGGAGGCCGAGTGACGGGTCTGGTCGAGGTCTACCAGCAGCAGATGAAGACCTCCTTCGCCGCCATGCTGCAGTACCGGGCGGCGCTGGTCATCTGGCTGATCTCGCAGGTGCTCGACCCGGTGATCTACCTGGTCGTCTGGTCGACCGTCACCGCCGCCTCGGGCGGCGAGGTGGGCGGGTACACGCGGGGCGACTTCGCCGCCTACTTCCTCGTCCTGATGCTGGTCAACAACATCACCTACTCGTGGATCATGCACGAGTATGAGTACCGCGTGCGCGAGGGGACTCTCTCGGCGGCGCTGCTGCGGCCGGTACATCCCATCCACGCCGACATTGCCGACAACCTCTCTTCGAAGATGATCTCGACGCCGATGATGCTGGCTCTCGCCGTTGGCCTGGGGTTCGTCTTCCGCCCGACGATCCATCTCGTCCCGTGGGCCCTGGCGGCCTTTCTCCCGGCCGTCGCCCTGGCCTTCGTGCTGCGCTTCCTTATAGAGTGGACGCTGGCGCTGGCGGCGTTCTGGACGACGCGAGTGAGCGCGCTGAACCAGACGTACTACGTGGCGCTGCTGTTCCTCTCCGGTCAGGTGGCGCCGCTGTCATTGTTCCCCGGGTTCGTGCAGGCGATCGGCACGGCGCTCCCGTTCCGTTGGATGATCTCCTTCCCGGTCGAGCTCCTGCTTGGGAACCTCACGCCGGCGCAGACCCTGATCGGCTTCGCGGCGCAGGTCGCCTGGATCGCGATCGGGCTGGTACTCGTGCGCCTCACCTGGCGAACGGGCGTGCGCCAGTACTCGGCGGTGGGCGCATGAGCGCGCTGCGGCTGGTCTGGACGTTCTTCCGCATCGGCGTGATGGGCGAGGCCGCCTACCGGGTCAACTTCGTCATCCAGCTCTTCCAGTCGCTCCTCGGGCTGTTGACGGCGCTCGGCGGGCTGGCGGTTGTCTTTGCCTACACCGACACGCTCGGGGGCTGGCGCCCTGACGAGGTCGTGGCGCTGGTGGGCGTGTACATCCTGGTGGGCGGCGTGATCGGCGTCGTGATCCAGCCGAGCATGGAGGCGTTGATCGAGGGCGTGCACGACGGCTCGCTCGACTTCACATTGACGATGCCCGAGGAGGCGCAGCTGCTGGTCAGCATCCAGGACGTCGACATCTGGCAGGTGCTGAACATCCTGCTCGGCTTCGGCGTGCTGGGTGTGGCGCTCAGCCGTCTGGGCGAGCAGGTCGGCGTGCTGCAGGCGGCCGTCTTCGGCCTGATGATACTGCCCGGTGGGGCGATCGTGTATGCGTTCTGGCTGATCCTGGCCACGCTGTCGTTCTGGTTCGTGCGCGTCGAGAACATCCTGGTGATCTTCCAGAGCGTGTACGAGGCCGGCCGCTGGCCGGTGAGTCTGTATCCGGGCTGGCTGCGCTTCGGGCTGACGTTCCTCGTGCCGGTGGCCTTCGCCGTGACCGTCCCGGCCGAAGCCCTCACCGGCCGCCTGACGTGGCAGACCGGCCTGGGCGCCGTTGCCTTGGCCGCGGCGCTCCTCGTCGTCTCACGCGTGTTCTGGAAGGTCGGGTTGCGGAACTACTCGGGCGCGTCGGCGTAGAGGGAGTGCTCTGGTACAACGCAGTTACGGAGAGCTGGGGCGTTTGTGGCCGGGAGTGTAGTGGTAGAAGGTCTTGACCCAGTTGTCCTCTGCGGAAAGCTGCACTTCTTCGGGGGTGTAGTTGGCGCATATCCAAGCGTACACCTCGGGCATACCCTCGGGGATGAGCGCCTCGCGACCTTCAAACTGAGCATGAGCCAGGGATCGGGCGGTATCCATATCCGCCAGCGCGCTGCACTCGGCCGGGTCTGCCGTGTAGAGGAGTGGTCGCTCGGCATTGGAGGCCGAGATGATCAGTGCAGGCGGCTCGGCCTGCAGCTCATGGAGGAAGACAGTGGTGTGCTGGCGGTTGGTGTAGCCGGTGAGGAAAAGCGGGTCGGTGAAGAAGAAGCGGCTTGGGGATTGGCGCTGGCTCTCAATGTAGACCGGCGCCAGGTTGCCCCAGTAGAAGATGCCATCGTCGGGCTGTGTGACAGACTGGACGTACTGCGCGATCACACGGGTGTAGCGATCCTCGCTGAAACGGGCTTTCTGCAGCCCGGCCGCCGCCCCAATCAGCAGGACCGGGAGGGAAAGCACCAACGTCCAGGTGATCGCCTGCGGCCGTTGCGGCTGGGCCGACAAGTACCAGAAGAAAAACGCGCACAGGACCGTCAGCGAGGGCAGGGCAGAC
>Ga0315289_10005267_pt1 | contig 19143 bp, 15 predicted proteins | sample YL17G11_40_MG_FD_203452 | JGI IMG/M metagenome (GOLD analysis project Ga0315289, IMG submission 203452) | Sediment microbial communities from Yellowstone Lake, YNP, Wyoming, USA - YL17G11_40 | ecosystem: Environmental > Aquatic > Freshwater > Lake > Sediment | place: USA: Wyoming | collected...
AAGGAATCGCACGCCCTACGAAGCCTACGGGGGAGACGCGAAGAAGTGGAACGAAATCATCGAGCGCGTCAAAGGCTTCCACGGCTCCGCTGCAAGGGCTAAGCTCGCGCTGTTCCAGACGCAGGACGTGCAAAGCCTCGATGACTTCATCTCGCAGCAGCTTAACGACACAAAATACGCCTCAACTCTCGCGGCTGATTACCTTGCGCTGCTGTACGGTGGACGCAGCGACCAGAGCGGCAAGCTCCGCGTCCAGGCAAGCCGTGGAGGCATCACCGCCCACCTGCGGAACGCGTGGGAACTGAATGCCATCCTCGGGGACGGCGGCGAGAAGTCTCGCGACGATCACCGCCACCACGCCGTGGACGCCATCGTCACTGCCCTCAGCGATCCCGCCGCGATCAAGAAACTCAGCGACGCAGCGCGGAGCGAGTGGCGCTGGTGGCGGGCAGACTTTGAGCCTCCCTGGGAAGGATTCCTCAACGACGTGCGGAATGCCATTGACGGCATCGTCGTCTCACACCGCGTCTCGCGAAAGGTCAACGGGCCGCTCCACGAAGAGACAATCTACAGCGCCCCGCGCGACAACAGGGGAGACCTCTGCGAAGACGGCCAGTTCGTCCATGTTCGCAAGAAACTGGAGGACATCACCAAACCGGACCTCGACGAGATCGTGGATGAGCCTGTCAGGAAGCGCATCCTCGCCTGGCTCGACCACGCCGGCGGCGACATGAAGAAGGCATTCGCCAATCCCGACAACCACCCGTTCCTCGAGACGAAAGACGGTCGCCGCGTCCCCATCCACAAGGTCCGCGTGCGCAAGGCCCAGGCGCCCATCGCCGTCGGGCAGGGCGGTCGAGAGCGATACGTCTTCTCCGGCTCCAACCACCATCTCGAAATACTCGAGACCACTGACGGGAAGGGACGCATCAGGTGGGAGGGCGCCCTGGTTAGCCGATACGAGGCCATGCGCCGCCTCCGCGCAGGCGAGCCCGTCGTCCAGCGAGACCACGGACCGGATAAGCGCTTCCTGTTTTCCCTCGCTGGCGGGGAGACAGTAAGGATGCACCACGATGAAGGCGATGCTCAGCTATATACCGTCACCGTGATCTCGCAGACCCGGAAGGGGACGGTCACAATCGAGTTCCTGCGAAATCGAGACGCGCGCCTTAGCCGCGTGATCAGGAAGACCAAGGGAGCACGTGTTCACAAGACGCCGCAGAGTCTATTTGAGTCGCAGGGCCAAAAGGTGCTCGTTACCCCCCTTGGCGAGGTGAGAGCGGCAAATGACTGACAGAATCATTGACATCTCGGAAGAGCCTGCTCGGCTCAGCGTGCGCTACGATAACCTCGTCATCGAGTCGGACGGACAGGAGACGCAATCCCTCCCGCTCGCAGAGTTAGGCGTGCTGGTAGTCTCGAATCCGCAGGTCAGCTTCACCCACGCCGTTCTTTCCGGCCTCGCGGCTGCTGGCGGCGCGTTCATCGCCTGCGACGAAAGGCACATGCCCGTCGGCATGCTCCTCCCGATCGCAGGCCATTACGTCCAGGCCGAACGCTTCGCACGTCAGACCGAGGCGGCGCTTCCCACAAAGAAACGCCTCTGGCAGCAGATAGTCCAGGCGAAGCTCAAGGCCCAGGCCCGGCTTCTCCAGGAGCTGCGCGGCGACGACGGGGGACTTCTCGCCCTTGCAGAGCGCGTACGCTCAGGCGACCCCGACAACATGGAGGCCCGCGCCTCCCGCCTCTACTGGACTGCCCTGTTCGAGGATCCCGCCTTCCGCCGCAACCGCGAGGGCGAGGACCAGAACCGCCTGCTCAACTACGGCTACGCCGTCCTGCGGGCTATCGTCGCCCGCGCCGTCTGCGCCGCGGGACTCCACCCGTCAATCGGCGTGCACCATCACAACCGCTATGACGCGTTCTGCCTTGCAGACGACCTGATGGAGCCTTTCCGGCCGCTGGTTGACCGGGCGGTCGTCCAGTACGTCGGGCTGTACGGCGCAGACGCGCCCCTTGACAAGGGGGCAAAGGCCGCGCTGCTGGAATCCCTGACGGGACGCTTCACGCTCGACGGGGAGGAGCGCGCGCTGTTCGACGTCGCCGCTCGGTGCGCCTCCTCGCTCGCCGCAGTCTTCGAGGGGAAAGCCAAGGGCCTTCTTCTGCCGGAGATGTGAACCATGCCGGAAGAGGCAAGGGACATTTCGGAGTACAGGGGGATGTGGCTATTCACGATGTTCGATCTGCCGGTCACCACCAAGAAGGCGCGCAAACGCTACGCCGCCTTTCGGAAGGAACTGGCCCGTGAGGGCTTCATGATGCTCCAGTATTCCGTCTACGCCCGCTACTTTGGCTCCATCGAGAGGAGCGAGCCATGCCGGCGGCGCGTGAGCGCGATGATTCCCCCAGGGGGACACGTCCGGCTGATGATGGTCACCGACCATCAGTTCGGCAAGATGGAGGTTTACCACGGGGAAAAAGAGGGCGAGCCAGAGAAACCGCCCCAGCAGATCGCCCTTTTCTGAGCGCCCCAAATGCCGCAACCCCGCATAACCCAGGGGGTTATGCGGGGTTAGAGTGTACCTGAGCGGCGATTGCTGTCAAGCCACAGCCTGCAGTGGACGTGACCTCCGGCGGGTGGAGTGTACCTGAGCGGCGATTGCTGTCAAGCCACAGCACCGAGAGCTGCAACGCGCTCGACCATGCAAGTGTACCTGAGCGGCGATTGCTGTCAAGCCACAGCTAGGAAAGACAAGCAGCGCCTACGCACTGTAGTGTACCTGAGCGGCGATTGCTGTCAAGCCACAGCTCAGCCAGCAGTTGATAAGCCGGAGCTGTTAGTGTACCTGAGCGGCGATTGCTGTCAAGCCACAGCAGATGCGGTTACTCTTTAGAATAACCGCATAGTGTACCTGAGCGGCGATTGCTGTCAAGCCACAGCTGTTGGTGTGGGGATACGGCGGCAAGATTTAGTGTACCTGAGCGGCGATTGCTGTCAAGCCACAGCCCTTTGGGTCCTGGTGTTCGGTGCGTTTTGAGTGTACCTGAGCGGCGATTGCTGTCAAGCCACAGCAGATTCCAGCGAGAATCTCGTTGGATTCTCAGTGTACCTGAGCGGCGATTGCTGTCAAGCCACAGCGCGGCCCGGTAGATATACCCCGGCTAGGCGAGTGTACCTGAGCGGCGATTGCTGTCAAGCCACAGCCCAAGGGCACGAGGTTCCCGCCGAACCCCTAGTGTACCTGAGCGGCGATTGCTGTCAAGCCACAGCTTGGTGCTGTGGGGCCTCGCGGCTTTCTCGAGTGTACCTGAGCGGCGATTGCTGTCAAGCCACAGCTTACCTCTTGTCGTCGTTGCCTTTGGGCCTAGTGTACCTGAGCGGCGATTGCTGTCAAGCCACAGCTAGTCAGCCTGACAGCCAGTGGACCCGTCCGTGTACCTGAGCGGCGATTGCTGTCAAGCCACAGCTACTCTTGCTGGAGGGTAGGATGATGGCAAAGTGTACCTGAGCGGCGATTGCTGTCAAGCCAGAGCTCCCCTGCAGTGCTTGAAAATCCGGCCCCGAACGCGTAACATCCTCGCGCCGAATAGTTCGCTCCCTTCTGCGCGAGGGTATGTAACGCGGCGGGGACGCCGCGCCTACCGGTATTGGGCAGGTCCGGCGTCTCGCCGGACCGCGTACGGTGCGCGGCGGGGACGCCGCGCCTACCGGTGTTGGGTAGGTCCGGCGTCTCGCCGGACCGCGTACGGTGCGCGGCGGGGACGCCGCGCCTACCGGTGTTGGGTAGGTCCGGCGTCTCGCCGGACCGCGTACGGTGCGCGGCGAGGACGCCGCGCCTACCGGTGTTGGGTAGGTCCGGCGTCTCGCCGGACCGCGTACGGTGCCTGCAGTGCTTGAAAATCCGGCCCCGAACGCGTAACATCCTCGCGCCGAATAGTTCGCTCCCTTCTGCGCGAGGCGTACGGTGCGCGGCGGGGACGCCGCGCCTACCGGTGTTGGGTAGGTCCGGCGTCTCGCCGGACCGCGTACGGTGCGCGGCGAGGACGCCGCGCCTACCGGTATTGGGTAGGTCCGGCGTCTCGCCGGACCCCGTATGTAGTAACGCGGCGGGGACGCCGCGCCTACCGGTGTTGGGTAGGTCCGGCGTCTCGCCGGACGGGGTATGGAGCGCGGCGGATGTGCCCCCCGGCGAGGACGCCGGGGCTACCCGTTTGACGTGACGAATCATGTCTCCGCAGCACAACAACATGAAGCGCTGGCAGTTCACCGGCTACCCCCTGATGGTGACGTTCCGCACCGCAGGGCTGACCCTGGCGTCGTCGGAACGGGATCTCGTGGTGCGCGCGGCGCGATATTTCCATGAGAAACGCTATATTCTGCACGAGGTCGTCTGCATGCCCGACCACGTGCATATTATTCTGACGCCTGCCGCGGCGGAGGACGGCAGGGAGTGGTCCATAAGCCAGATCGTTCAGTCGCTGAAGGGGTACGCCGCACACCGGATAAACGAGTCTCGGCAACGAACCGGCAAAGTCTGGCAGAAAGGTTTCTACGAACGCGTGATACGATCGACAGAGGATCTGCGGGAGAAGGTGCGTTACGTGTGGGAGAATCCCCTGCGTGCCGGATTGGTCGACGATCCCGCGCTGTATCCCCATGTGTGGAACAGATGGTATCATGGGGATGAAAAGACTGATGCATAGGTCCACCATTCGTACGAATGCCACGGGTAGGTCCGCCGTCCGCGGCGGACCTGGTGAGGTGCGCGGCGGGGACGCCGCGCCTACCGGTGTTGGGTAGGTCCGGCGTCTCGCCGGACCGCGTACGGTGCGCGGCGGGGACGCCGCGCCTACCGATGTTGGGCGGCGAGGACGCCGCGCCTACCGATGTTGGGTAGGTCCGCCGTCCCCGGCGGACCGGGTACGGTGCGCGGCGGGGACGCCGCGCCTACCGATGTTGGGTAGGTCCGGCGTCTCGCCGGACCTGGAGCAGAGAAATGACGTTCCGCGAGAGAATCCTGCGCACCTTCCAGCACAGGCCGGTTGACAGGATCGTCTGGCAGCCCAGGATCTACTATTGGTACAACGGCCGGCGCGACACGGACACCGTGCCCGAGTATTACCGCGGCATGTCCATGCTCCAGGTCTACGACGACCTCGGCGCCTCCCCGCGATACCCGCCCGAAGTCCTCGACCTCCACCTCTTCCGCACCCGCACCGACGACACCGTCGTTCACCACACCCGCCAGGAAGGGCGCGATGTGATAACGATCCACGAGACTCCACTGGGCTCGCTGCGCGAAGTTGTCCGAAAGTGCCAGGAAGGGACCGGCGGATATCAGACGGAGTATCCGCTGAAGACTCCCGCCGACATGGAAGTCATGAAATACATCCTCGACCACACCGAGTTCTACTTCGACCGCGAGGCTTTCGAAGAGGCGGAGAAGGCCTTCGGTCCCCGGGGCGTCACCCAGACCTTCTACGCACGCTCCCCTTACCAGCGGCTCGCCATCAGCTACATGGGCCTGGAAAGCGCCGTCTATGCGTTGACCGACTACCGCAAGGAAACCGAAGCCTTCCTGAAGGCCTGTGACGAGTCGGATGACGCGATGTATCGGGTGGTCTGCGACTCGCCGGTGCAGATACTCAATTTCGGCGAGAACATAGACGCCAACGTGGCCTCGCCGCGCTATTTCGAGAGGTATCTTCTTCCGTATTACCGCAAGCGGGTCGAACAGGTGCACGCCAGCGGCAAGTTCTGTCACATCCACATGGACGGCTCGCTTAAAGCCCTGCTGCCGTTCATCAATCAGGCAGGGTTCGACGGGATCGAGGGCGCAACGCCCCTGCCGCAGGGGGACGTGACTCTGGAGGAGCTGAAAGAGGCGATGGGCGAGACGATACTTCTGGACGGCATCCCGGCGATCCTTTTCCTGCCCCGATGCAGCGACGAAGAGGTAGCAGGGTTCGCGACGCGCGTGCTCGACCTTTTCGCCCCCAACCTCATTCTCGGCGTCTCGGACGAGCTTCCCCCGCCGGCCGACATCGAGAAGGTGAGGCTGATCTCGGAGCTGGTGGCGAACTACGAGCTCCCGACAGGACAGTCAGTAGTCAGCAGTCAGTAGTGAGTAGTCGGAGCCGCGCATACCCGTATTGGGTAGGTCCGGCGTCTCGCCGGACCGGACGCTCGCTGGTTCGAGGGGTCAGGTTTTTATTCCTCGGCGTTGTGGGGCAGTCCGCGGGCAGTCCTTGCAAGGTGTCCCCGCAGATCCGAAAAACCTCCGCACACGCCATGGCTCACTTGAGCGATCGGCAATGGGCGGCTTCGTTGACACGCCCGGACGCAAGGGGGTAACATTGGACTCTCTGACGTACGGCAAGGCAATAACGGAGACTCACATGCAGAGCGAGGAACGTGAACAGGCGTACGAAGCGGGACTGAAGAAGGGCAGGGCGATTATTGCCGGGATCACTTACGGGGCGGTAGGGTATGACGATGGGCGCCGGTACTACCGCGATAAAACCCGCGAGGTTGCCAGCGCGCTGGGCTGTCCCGTGGAAGCCGTCGTCGCCAGGGTCTTTGCGTTCCACAAGGAACGGCTTGATGCTGTGCCGGACCTGACGCGGTATCCCGAGCTGCGCGGAGAGCGGGACCTCCTTTTTGAGCGGTACCGCGGCATGGTTGACGCCGGTCTGAGCAAGGACCTGGTCGCGCTTGCCGAGTCGCTGGTGTTCTGGCAGGACTACCGCCTGCCGGTGGAGGAGGGCAAGTCATTCTATGGTCTTGCGACGGAAAGGAAGCTGCGCGAGCAATGCCGCGTGATCTACATGCCCGAGTCCGACCGTGGCGCCATCCACGCCAAGAACGTGGATGCTCCCCTCAAAGGATTCATCCCTGACCCGCCCATCACGAACCCCGGCCCGTGGCCGTTTCCGCCGCTGATGCCGGACGGTGCGGGCAGCGGGCTGCATATTGACGAGACCCCGCCGGAGATCTTTCCCGCCGACGCGGTGGCGCTGTGCCCGAAGCATTGCACCACCGTTGATGAAGCCACTGAGTTCCTCGTCAGGTACTGCTACTTCTGGGGTGGATGCAACCGGCTTGTGCACGATGACAAGGGCAACTCGATGGCCTTCGAGAAGACGTCCCGCTGCCGCGTCGCGACGCGCGGGCCGGACAGCAACGGCATAAACTACGTCACGGGCATGGGCGCGGTGGACGCCGAGCTTGCCGAGTTCATCGACCGTCAGCGCGAGCTGTACCTGCGCGAGACCGGGCAGGACGACGACTGCTACGAGGCGACCTACTGGCGCAAGTGCAAGGGGCAGTTCCGCAGCATGGCCCGCTACATGAAGGAGCTGTCGGAGAACCCGACGGTTGACAAGCTCATCGAGGTCTTGTTGAAGCGCGACCCCGACGGCCCGCTGTGCAAGGACGGGGTTCCATGCCATGCCGACGAGGCGACCCCGGAGGCGACGCTGCTTCAGCGGGTCATGTTCCTCGACGAGAAAAAGGTGATCCGCCGGCAGTGGCGTGGCGACGTCCCCGTCTGGGAGGACCCGTGGGAGGTGATCCAGTACGGCTGAGGGTCCCCAGCTCAAGGGCCTCCCGCAACTGTCGGCTTGAATCTGTGCCACCTCGAACCGCGGCCAAACACGGGAAAGGGCAACACGGGAAAAATCATGTCCAATCCCGCCACTGTCCCCACAGTATTCGTGACCAGGCACTGATCGCTGCTCTTATACAAGTAGGTCTTACTCCACCACCAGCCGACAAAAAAACCCTCGCCGATACGAAAATCAGCTCGGCATGGGATTAGGACTCCCTGAGCTTCACAGCCAAACTCGCCTTTGGCCTTGGAGAGAATCCACGTGTCCGACAGCGCGCTGTCCTTGAACACGGATACCTCAATTGTGTCCATGCTCGGATGGCGGATTCTGACAGTTTTCACCGGCTCGCTCCCCCGCGCCCGGAATAAATCCATGGGGTTGCCCGTGGGCACGGCATCACGGGGTACAGGTTTCGAAAGACAGCTGCAGAGCCTATAACTGAGTGATATCCCTAGTGATTCATCGGACGTGCCGTCGCTTAGCTCCCCAGAGTCGAAGTACGTCCCGGAGATGTCGGGGCAGGTGCAGGGATCCGATGGCAGCAGGGGCGCCCAGCGAGCCGGATAGGGTTCGTAATGCGTGCAGGAGGCCAGAAGCAGTGCGAGCAACGCACTCATGAAAAGCTTCGCCATTGCAGATTCCTCCTGACTTGCAGAATGCGGCACAGGCGCACTCCCGGCTTAGCCCTTTGCGCGCGCGGCTCGCTTGCCCCTTAACAGGAGGGCTATCCCGACAACCACGCAGACGACCAATATGGCCCCAGCCACTGCTATCATCCCGCCCCTGCCGCCGTCTTGCTCTGCTCCAGCGGCTGGCGACTCGGCGGGCGATTCAACCTCAGGTTCAGCGATTTCTTCCTTTGCCGGAAGCTCACCGACGATTGGCACCTTCCCGATATCAAGCGCCCCCTCCATCTCGCTGACAGCGGCCTCCCTGACCCTCTTGCTCTCGGCATCTGCAGCGCCTGCCTTCATTGCCTCGTAGCGGGCTTTGAGCTGCTCTGAAGGCTCGAATTCGGCTGCCAAGACTTGCGCAGGCCTTGACGTGAACCCCGCTTTCTCCAGGTTCTCGAGCCTCACTTCAGGGTCTTCAGATGACAGAAGAGCACCAATGATGTCAACCAACCCTGGCCCACCAGTGCTCACCTCCCTCCCGCGCCAGATCAGCATCATTCCGCCCCCACGCAGCCCATCCTCGAAGTCCTGCATTTGTTGGCGCGCCCTCTTCAGGTCGCTCTCCTTGTCCCGCGGTATAGCCTTAAACGATTCGACAAAGTCGACGTTTACCGTGCTACCGTCTTTGAGCGTCACTACGTATTCGACTGGAGAACCTGCGCGGGGTTCCACGCTCGCGACCTGCGTGGATTTCCGGTAGTTCTCAACCATCTTCTCAACGTAGGCGGACCCATGGTAATGCGCACGCAGGTAAGCGTTCTTTCTCGCCCAGTAGGTAGTCCTCCGGTCTGTCCCTTTCGGCACACGATCGAAGGGACTGGCGCCCGGCGGCGGGTCGCCAGGGTCCTGACTCACGTCGTATTCAAACGGCGGATACTCAGGTCCGGGCCGAACGCAGTGACCGTTTATCAGGATGTCCAACCCCCGGCGCTCCACGACGTAGGGCATCTCCACGTACTTGCCCGCGTAGAAGAAGAACGAGCTCTCTATCGGCTCACTCTTCTCAACCCCGAAGTCGCGCAGCGCTTCCGGACTGTTGCGAGGCGTCGGAGTCGGTACCGCTGCCCGCGTCACGGCGGCCCCAAAAACACACGCTGCAATCAACGCCCACACAAAACGCTTCCCTGGGAACATGCTCATAAAGCCACCCTCCCCCTCAAAAGCACGTCTGGATTCCCGCAGACTAGCCGCGCCAGCGACAAACTCCATCCGCGTCTCGGCACACCCTACCGTGGCCGCACGTTACCCATTCTAGCATCTGATGTCAACAGTTCCTTATGCCTACAGGACGTGACCCCGCCACACCTCTTCTTCGCCCTGCGAAGCGGGCTTCGCAGAGCAGGGGGACGGCGGGCAAGCCCCAACGGGAGGGGAGCTCAAGTTCAAGGCGCTCATGGCCGACGCGACTTCCGCAGATTACGGAGCTTTAGGCGCTATTGCAAAACCGGCCAGGTCATTCTGAGCGAAGCGAAGAATCTCGTTCCTGCGGCGCTTCAGACCCTTCGCTGCGCTCAGGGTGACAACTCTACGCTCGTCCCCGGCGGGTTTCGCAACAGTCCCTTAATGTACCGTTGACCTTTCCGCAAGCCTGGCACGATACTATATAATGTTTTTTCGCCGCAAAGACTGTGCGGAAGCGTGCCGATCCGGCGTGCACTTGTCATTGGCGCTGTCGTGTCAATCCTGGGTGGTGGTATGGGTTTTCCCGGCAAGACCCTCCATGGTGAAGCGGGCGATCATGGTTGCTGACGACACCAAATCCGGCGTTGACATATCCGTCGTCATCCCCGCGTTCAACGAGGAAGAATGCATTGGCCGATGCGTTGATGAGGTGAGGGCCGTGATAGCCCGCCTGGGGGGGCGTTACGAGATCATTGTCGTAGACGACGGCAGCACGGACGGCACCTTCGATCTGTTGAAGCAGTGCAAGGAGAGGACGCCCGAGCTTGTCGTTCTGCGATTCGACGGCAACTACGGGCAGACGGCGGCCTTTGACGCGGGCTTCAAGGCCGCGCGGGGACGGGTGGTGGTCACCATGGACGCGGATCTGCAAAATGATCCCAACGACATCCCTGAACTCGTGAGGCTTGCGGACCAATGGGACGTCGTGTGCGGCTATCGCGAGAAAAGGCACGACAGTGTCGTGCGCCGTATCTCGAGCAGGATCGCGAACTGGGTGCGCAACACCCTCACCCACGAGAGTATCCGCGACGTGGGGTGTTCGGTACGGGCGATAAGGGCGGAGGCTCTCAAGGGGCTGAAGCTCTACAATGGCATGCACCGGTTCCTGCCCACACTGCTGAGGCAGGACGGCTGTTCGGTGAGCGAGGTGCCGGTCAAGCACCGCCCCCGCCGTTGGGGCCGGGCCAAGTATGGCATCCGCAACAGACTCTTCCGCGGCCTTCGTGACCTGTTCGCGGTGCGCTGGATGATGTCACGCTGGCTGCGGTATCGGGTGGAGGAGAGAATCGAATGAACGGAATGCTCACGCTGGCCACCGCTCTGGCGGAGCGGGGATCCTGGTGGCCCGATAGCTGGTACGGGCGGTGCTGGGTAGTGTTCGGCCTCGGTGGCCAGGTGGTGTTCGCGGCGCGCTTCCTCGTGCAGTGGATAGCCTCCGAACGGCGGGGAAGGAGCCATATTCCCCTGGTGTTCTGGCACCTGAGCATCGTCGGCGCGTTGATGCTCTTGAGTTACTACGCCTTGTGGAAACACGACCTGGCGGGCGTATTGGGCCAATCGCCCGGAAGCTTTGTCTACGTGCGCAACCTGATGCTGCTGCGCCGCGAGCGTGAGCAAGCTCGGGGAGCGCAGGAACGAGGAACGACGCAGTGAGCGAGAGGCCAGGCAGCGTTGCGATCCACGTCGCGGTGATCGTATCTCTGGTTCTGTTGGCCAGTGTGCCCTGCCTGTTCACCCGTGACCTGTGGAATCCCGACGAGCCGCGCTACATGGAAGTGGCCCGGGAAATGGTTGTGCTCGGCGACTACGTCATCCCTCACCTGAACGGAGAGATCTACAGCGAGAAGCCGCCCCTGTTCTTCTGGCTGGCCGGGCTGTTGTGGAAGGCGGGAGTGGGCTACAACTCGGGACGGATCGTGAGCCTCCTGGCTGTCTGTGCGACACTTGTGATCACCTACCTGCTGTGTCGGCCCCGCATCGGACCCACGGCGAGCCTGCTGGCTGCGGTCGTTGCGTTGACGTCTCTGCTGCTGATGCAGTTTGCGAAAATCGGCGTGCTGGACCCGCTTATCACCCTTCTGGTGACTTCGGCTGTTGCGCTGGGCTATACCGCGTTCCACCGTCGAGGGGGCTCTGCGCTGCTCTGTTGGCTGGGCTGCTACGTCGCCATGGGACTGGCCACGTTGACGAAGGGCCCTGTAGGGTTCCTGGTCCCTGCCCTCATCCTCCTGACTTATGGTGTCGTGAACCGCAGGAACATCAAGGCCGGCGGCGCGGCGCATGCGCTCGGGTTTGCAGCGTTTGCTGTGGTGGTGCTGGGCTGGCTCATACCAGCGATCCTGGCCGGTGGACCCGAGTACACGCGCACCATCCTGCTCAAGCAGAACATCGGTCGCGCCGTAGGCTCATACAGCCATCGCGGCCCCTTCTACTACTACATTCTGTGGTGGCCGTACTACTTCTTCCCGTGGTCATTCCTCCTGCCCCTGGCCGTCGTGGCCGCCTTCCGGAGATGGCGCCGCGAGGACGGTGTGATCCTCCTCGGCGCATTGTGGCTGGTTGTGCCCTTTGCATTCTTCTCGCTGATGTCCGGGAAGCGGATGAACTACGTCCTTCCCGCCACGCCTGCGGTGGGCATAGTATGCGCCTGGTACTTAACGTCAGGTCGTGAGGGCATGGGGCGGGCTCTCCGAGCCGAGAAGTGGCTCTTCAGCGCTGCGTTCGCCTCCGTCGCTTTGGGTGTCCTGACCCTGATGGCGGGGGTGCTGTTTGCGCCCTCGATGATCCAGAGGATGTACGCCGAAGCCAACCTCGGCACGGAGATACGGGCTTTTCTCACGCCCGTCCGGACGGCGGCGGCTCTTGCCATGCTGGGCATCCCGCTGGTTATGTCCATCGTGGCAACGTTCTCATCGCACTGGCCGGCCACACGCAGGGCCGTAGTCCTGGCAGTGGTCACGCTGCTGCTCTCGCTGCCCGTAGACCTGTTGCTGACACCTGCGGTGAACACCTTCAAGTCGGGAAGGGATTTCGGCGCCACCATCAACCGCTATGCGGCCGGGGGCAAGGCGGTGTGCCTGTACGGGAATGAGTACTCGGGCGTCTATAACCTGTGGACGGGCCGCGTCAGGATACCGCTGATCGATAGTGCGAACTTGTTAAGGATAATGCTCGCCGACCCCGACGCCCTCGTGATAAGTGACCTGAAGCGGATCGAAGAAGTCCTCGATCCGGCGGAGCTGGAGCGCTATGAGCTCGCGAGGGAACACGTCGGGCACCGCACCATGCTCCTTCTGCGAGGCGTTGAACCGGACTCCCGGGACGCTTCGGCGCTGCCGGAGGGCAGGATCTCGAACCTTCGATTGAAGGATCCTACCAGATGAGCGGAAGCACGGAAACAGGGACGAATGGCCTGAAGGGCCGTGGCGACACGGCTGACGGAACACCGACCAAGGCACTGCATTGCGTGCCCCGCGTCGGGCTCTGCTGCTTTGGCGCTGCGATTCTGATTCTGGCAGCCCAGTTGTCCTGGTCGCTTCTGATTGCCGAGACGCCGGCCGCCATATTGCCTCCCGCCGGTGAAGTGATTGAAGGAACTGCCCCATTCACGTTCGCAGTGGTGGGCGACAGCCAGGGGCACATGGGCATCTTCGAGGACATCCTTGCGCGGATAAAAGCCGAGGACGTGAGCTTCATCCTGCATATGGGTGATCTTGTGAGTCGGGACGACGCGCGGCAGTTCGACTGGGTGCTGCACGAACTGCACGAGCAGATGCTCACGGTGCCTTTCTGCCCCGTGCCCGGCAATCACGACACTGATTGGGCAAACGAGGATACGAAAGAGCGTTACCTGTTCTACAGCGGGAGTTTCGGGCCTCGCCGCTACTGGTTCGCCTGGGCAAATGCGCTCTTTGTCGCCTTTGACACCTCCGGGGAACGTTGCAGCGCCGAAGACCTTGCCTGGCTTGACCGGACGCTTTCGAGGCTTCGAGGTGGATACGAGGCGTGCTTCGTATATACCCACGTACCACCTCGTGACCCGCGCCCTGGAAAGTCCCACGCGCTGGAGGCAGGGGCGGAGGACCTCATGCGTGTCCTCAAGACGCACAACGTGACCGCCGTCTTCGCCGGACACATCCATTCCTACCTGCAAGATGATATCGGGGGAATCCCGGTGTACATATCGGGAGGAGCGGGCGGGCGCTTGCAGGAGCCGAAGGGCCCATATCACTATCTGCTCTGCACGGTTGAGCCGGGCGGATCATTCCGGCTCGAAAAACGGGACATGGACCACGTGTTCGACAGTGATTCTCTCGAAAAGTTTCTCCGTGTGAACTCCCAGCTCTACTGCTTCGCTGTCTTCTCGGGTCTTGTGGTAGTCGGCGGTGTCTCCACAGGGCTCGGGGCTTTGAAACAGAGGATGGTCAACAAGCAGCGACGCACCGGCGACCCGTGCTCCACAAGGAGCAAGCCAGGTGGTTGAGCCAGGCCCCAGTCCGCGTGAGTCAGCGCCACGTGAGCCGCTCCTTGCCCTCACGATAGATGCAGAGCGGGATTGGGCGGTCGCTGGTTCGGAAGCGATTCGACAGACGCTGCCCAGGCTCCTGGACCTTCTGGAGCGCCATCGGGCGCAGGCGACCTTCTTCGTTGTCGCTGAGCTGCTCGGCGAGTGCTCTGACCTCCTGCGCAGTGCCGCAGAGGTGCACGAGATCGCTTCACACGGGCTCAGTCATCGCTTGCTGGACAGGCTCTCTGAGGCCGACGTGAAGCACGAGCTCCTCGAGTCCCGCAAACGGCTTGCGGGCGAGCTGGGCGCTGAGGTCATCGGATTCAGGGCCCCTTTCTTGCGTGTTCCGCCGGCCTGGTTTAAGCTGTTGGCAGAGACACAGTATAAGTACGACTCCTCGCTTGGGAGCTTGTACCCGTCGGTGCGGAACATGTCGCCAAGGAAATGGGCTCCATTCATACGGGAGGGGATCGTGGAGATCCCGACGAGCGCCCTGCGACCCGGCCTGGTCCCCTTCAGCCTGACGTATCTGCGGCTTGGCAGTCCGGTGGCCGAGAGATTCATCCCTCGTGACGGGTGCGTCTTCTACTTGCACCTTCATGAGCTTGCCGCACGCTCCCTGACCGGCCGCCTGCGGGCGCCGCTGAAGTGGGTGCTGCCGCACAACGTCGGGGAGCCTGCCTGGCGGATACTCACGCGCCTTGTTGAGCGATGGTCCGGCCGCATCGTCACCTGCCGAAGGTTTCTCCAGGAGAGCCATTTGTTGTCGCAAGGAGACAGTATTGGGTGATACGGTGATCCTCGGTGCAGGCATGACCGGCCTCACAGCGGCGTATGCCCTCCAACGCCACGGCTGTCCCGTGCAGGTGCTGGAGAAGAGCAGGGCGGTCGGCGGGGCTTCCCGCACGGTTCGGTGGCAGGAGTTCAGGTTCGACTTAGGGGGGCATCGTCTGTACAGCCGGGATCCGGAAGTTCTCGGTCTTGTGCGCGAGCTTCTGGGAGACGAGGTTCTGACCGTTCAACGGATCAGCAGGATCTACCTTCGGCGCCGGTTCGTAGACTACCCGCTGAGCTTCTTCAACGCCCTGGGGGCGCTCGGTCCGCTGACGTCCCTGGCCGTGGGACTCAGTTACGTCTGTGAGAAGGCGAATGGCATCTTCCGCGAGCGTTCGATCAAGACGTTCGAGGACTGGGTGGTATCCCAGTTCGGCCGCAAGCTGTACGAGATCTATTTCAAAGGCTACAGCGAGAAGGTCTGGGGTGTGCCATGCACGGAGCTTTCGGCGGACTTCGCCGGACAGCGCATCAAGGGGATGTCGCTGTGGGAGGCGCTCAAGGGCATGTTCAGAATGAACGGCCAACGACCGGACTCGCTGGTGGGTGAGTTCCTCTACCCGAGGTTGGGGTTCGGGCGGATTCCGGAGACAATGGCGCAGGCGCTGCCTTCGGACCGCGTAAGGCTCTCGGCCTCGGTGGTGAGGGTGGTGCACGACGGCACCCGGGTGCGCGCGGCGTGTGTGAAGGACGGGAGCACGGAGCGCCGCTACGACGCCGACTACGTGATCTCCACGATCCCGGTCAGCGACCTGGTTGAAATGATGGACCCGCCCCTGCCTGAAGATGTGCGAGAGGCGGCCCGCGGCTTGCGTTACCGGGACATGATCATTATGTTCCTCGCGCTCGACCGAGAGAGGGTGACGCAGGACCACTGGATCTACTTCCCGGATCCTGACACCTCCTTCGGCCGCATCCACGAACCCAAGAACTGGAGTCCGGCCATGGCGCCGCCGGACAAGACTGGGCTGGTGGTCGAGGAGTTCTGCCAGCAGCACGAACCGATCTGGGATGAGCCTGACGAGGTCCTGCTGGAGCGCGCCGCCCGTCAGCTTGAGGAGCTGGGTCTGATCGAGGCTTCGGAGGTCGCCGGCGGGTGTGTGACGCGCCTGCCCAAAGCCTATCCGCTCTACTGCAACTCTTACCGCGAGTCGCTGTCAACGGTGTTCGGCTGCCTTCGGCGGTTTGACAACCTCCAGTGTGCAGGGCGCAACGGCCTGTTCCGTTACACCAGCGGAGACCGCTACATCGAGATGGGCTTGAAAGCGGCGCGGAAAGTGCTGGGACTCCCAGACAGCGATGTGGACGCCGTGGCCATCGAGCAGGAGTACGCGGAGCAGTGAGCAATACGTCATCCGGGATCGTCGCGGCGTTGAACCGCCTCATGCGGGGCCTGGAATCACCGAGAGGAAGGTTGGTGTTCTGGGTCGCCGTCGTCGTGTACGGACTTTCCATTGGCGTCAGTGCGGTAACGCGGGCTGAGATCCCGAGGAAGATCCTTGTCCCGGAGCTTCGATATGACTCGCCCATGCAGATCGGCGGGGCGAAGGACACACAGGCCGAATACGGTTCCTCCGAGTTCCGCGAGTTTCGCGCGCTCAGTTGGGGGACTGTTGTCAAGGACCTCGACCCCTACGCAGACTATAGGCACGTTCGAGCGTACCCCCCATTCTTCGGGATCGCGTTCTTCCCGTTCTCTGTCTTCTGGCGTTGGCCTGGAGTCGGCAGCGGGCTGTTCTTTTTGGTTGGCTATCTCGGCGGCCTTCTGGCCGCGTGGGTTCTCGCAGTCTGGTGGCAGCCGCAAGGGCAGAAGGTGAAGTTTGGTCTGTTCGCCTTGAACTGGATCCTCCTGGCGCCGTTCATCGGATCGGTGTTGGCGAGGTGCGAGACTGACATGCTTGTAATTACGCCGGTTGCCGTTGCGCTGATGTTCTTTGCGCAGGGCAGAAGGCGGTTTACAGCAGGGGCGCTGCTGGGTTTTGCAGCGTCCTTCAAAGTCCTGCCGGCGCTGTTCGGCGTTTACCTGCTGTGCCAGCGCAGGTGGAGGTGCCTGTCGGGCATGGTGGCAGGCGGGCTGGTCTGCACGGTGCTCATGTCGGCGGTGGTTTGGGGTCCCTCCGGCGCGTTCGAAAAGCATATGTCCTGGTATCGTCACATCATTGCGCCATACCGCACAGAGGGAGCGCGCGGATTCATAGGCCGGCCCTATCGTTCCACCAACCAGTCCCTCACTGCGGCAATACACAGGTTCCTCACGCCGATCCGTGCGGGCAAAGACGACGACACCCGGATGGTCAACGTGCTCAACCTCTCGCCCGAGCAGGCCGATCGCATTGCCTCTGTGCTGTGCGGAGCTGTCGGACTGGGCCTGGTGGCTCTTTGGGTCATATGCCGCCGCAAAGAAGAGACGGCTGCCGTGCGTGCGGCGGCCTTTGCCACCGTGCCGCTCGGCATCCTGCTCCTCAGCGGAGTCTCCCTCACCACGCACCATGTGAACCTGGTCGTTCCGTGCGGTGTGATTATTGCGTGTGCGGTCGGGCTGCGTGACGAGGCAGGGCAGAGGTGGCTCTGGGCCGCACTCGCAGCAATGGGGCTGTGCTTCCTTGGCGCCAGCAGAACGATCCTGCTGTTGTCTCCTTTTCTTGCAGGCACTGTGCTGCTCCTCGTGGCAGTTGGCGTGATTGTAATACAAGACCGACTCGGAGCATCCGCAGCGGCTTCCGGTTCTGACGGGGCGTTGCAGCAAACGTCGGCTTTGCCATAGATTACACCCTGCCCAGATGGATGGTGCATGCGCCCCGCCCGGGGCGGTTCCAGGAGACGAGCGTTGCGGCGTAGGTATAAGGCGACAATCATTGATTGGGTGCAGTACCTGATTGCGCGGGCGCTGGAGGCGGTCTTCCTGTTGCTTCCGTGGAGCTGGGGCCACCGGATTGCGGTTCGTGTCGGTGACATCGCACGTGTGCTGGACAGACCTTCCCGCAAGCAGCGCATGGCGCGCGACATCGAGAGCGCCTTCCCTGAGTTCACCGATTCACAGGTCAGCGCGTTGATCAGGGAGAACTACCGGTTCATGACCGCATCGGTTCTTGACTCGTCGCGCCTCGTGCGCCTCGCCGCGTCCGGAGCGCGGGACGGGATGATCGAGGTCGAGGGCGCCGAGAAGATAGAAGGGATCAGCAAGGACACTGGCATTATCTTCGTGAGCGGGCACTTCGGGTACTGGGAGCTGCTCGGCAGCGCCAGCACGGCCGCCGGTTACCCTGTGGCGAGTCTTGCGCGTCCGATGCGCAACCCGCTTCTTCAGGTCCACGTGCGGGATCTGCGTGAGTCAACGGGCCAGAGGATTCTCGAGAAACGGGGTTCGATGCTGTACGCCATCCGCGCCTTGAAAGGCGGACAGAACCTGGCCTTCCTGATCGATCAGGATGCCCGGCGCGATGGGGTGCTGGTGGACTTTTTCGGCAGACCGGCCTCGACCGTAACGAGCGTGGCGCGCATCTCGATTTACACGGGCGCGCCGGTGGTCTTCGCCTATGCCCGGCGGATTGGCGGTTCTGACCGGTTCAGGATCGTGATCCAGGACGTGATCCATCCCCGAAAGGGTGCCGACGAGCGGGAAGAGGTCTTCCGGATCACCCAGCGCTTCACCAAGGACCTGGAGGATCTGGTCAGGAAGTGGCCCGGCGAGTGGCTGTGGCTTCACAACCGCTGGAAGACCTATCCCGGCAAATACCGGAACCGTGCGCGGGCGGCACTGAAGTCGTCTGCCGGCGCTGAGGCGACTCGCCTGCGGCGGGGAACGGAGTCGGCCCCTGTGGCGGGCTCATCGCTGGTGACGGAACGGGTAGTGGTTCTCGCGGGCGGGCTTGGCCGGAGAATGCGCAGGGAGGAGCAAGGAGGCGCGGCGCTGAGCGGAGACGTGGCGCGCATGGCCGAGCAAGGCCTGAAGGGCCTCATCCCGATGCATGGTCGTCCGTTCCTGGACTATGTAGTGGGCAGCCTGCTGCAGGCAGGGCTGCGCGAGATATGCCTCGTTGTGCCTCCCGACTGCGAGGTTCTCGCGGGCTACGCGCGCCGCACTGCAAAGCTGACGGGGGCCGAGATCACCTGCGCCGTGCAGGCCGAGCCGCGCGGCACTGCCGACGCGCTCCTGGCGGCTGAGGACTTCGCCGGGACAGGCCCCTTCGTGATGGTCAATTGCGACAACCTTTACCCGGCGGACGCGCTCTGGCGGCTCGCCAGGCTTGAGGATCGCAGTTGCTACGTGGTGGCGTTTGAGAGTGAGGCGCTGGTGCGCGAAGGCAACTTCGCGGCTGATCGGGTGAGGGCTTT
>Ga0315289_10005268_pt1 | contig 19141 bp, 16 predicted proteins | sample YL17G11_40_MG_FD_203452 | JGI IMG/M metagenome (GOLD analysis project Ga0315289, IMG submission 203452) | Sediment microbial communities from Yellowstone Lake, YNP, Wyoming, USA - YL17G11_40 | ecosystem: Environmental > Aquatic > Freshwater > Lake > Sediment | place: USA: Wyoming | collected...
ATTTCCCTGTCAGCATTAACAGACCATCAGATTTCTGATATCTGAAATGACGGAAATACAGCCTTGTTACAGAATCACCTATCTACATCAACTACGGTTGTCCTCGACTGGAAATCCGTCAATAGAGCTTTAAGCTGCAATCCGGCCGCCAATTCCAGCTTGTTCATAACCTCAATCAGATTCGTGACCGCGCACATATTAGTGCTGGGCCTCCACCATGAACAAGCTTCTTCATCACAGAGACAGGTTTCCTTTTTTACAAAACCATCTGCTTCCAGACTCTTGCTGTTGAACTTCATAGGGCAATTCAATATCTTCTGCTTTGGCATTCAAACACCTCCATTGTTTTTATAATAATCGCCTAAAATAGCTAACTACCTGCACTACCTCTACTCTGCTGCATCCTCAATAAACCAACAATAATGCCGTTTATGATCAAAACTTATAATGTAAATTATACAATAGGCTACTATAAAGTAAAGTGCTAATTGCATTACGTGATTACTGTGTCTATAATATCAAGTGATTCATCTCTGAGAATAATTGGAGGAGGTGTTATATGGCTGATTGTTCATACCACCCAGGTAAAGATGCTGTTGGCGCGTGTGTAAACTGCGGCAAGATGGTTTGTCTTGCGTGTCGGACAGAACTCCAGGAAAAGGTCTATTGCCAGCCCTGCGCTAATAAACTTTTTATCTCGAAAGCTGCAGTTCAAACTGGACAACCTGCGCAACCCGTTCAGACAGTCAGCGGAGCCTGGTGGCTATTGCCTATATTTTTTACATGGTTGGGCGGCTTGATCGCCTGGGCTGTTACTAAGGACAGGGATCCTAAAAAAGCCAGGTCTATGTTGATATGGGGTATAGTCCTCACTTTCATATATGCCTTAATAACAACGATTATTATTGTTTTATTGATCTTTGTTTTCGGCTATTCAATCGCAATGGAGTAAAAGCCAAACTTAATACCGCTAATTTATACGTCCAATTTTTTGCCCCAGAGATAAAAAATTATATCTGGGGCTCCTTTTTACTTCATGGAAAATTAATTACGTTAATCCACATGCACAACAGCCCCTTTAATTAGCTTCAGGTCTATATTTATTGTAAGATTGATAGCACTATCATATAAATACAATGGATACCAGAATTCGTAATATAGCTATTTTAGGGTCTACAGGCTCAATCGGACAGCAAACGCTCGATATAGTGCGCAGGTTCCCTGATAGATTCAGGGTTATCGGACTGGCCTGCGGTACTAATGCAAGATTTCTTGCAAGGCAAATACAGGAATTCAAACCTGAAGTCGTTGGCACTTCAATTAAAACCAATCTACCTGGAATATCAAAGAGGCTTTCATTAGATAGCATTTCCGCACACCCGGATGTTGACCTGGTAGTGATTGCTACCACCGGCAGAGTTGGTCTCAATCCAACTCTGGCTGCCATCAAAGCTGGTAAAACCATTGCCCTCGCCAATAAAGAAATCCTTGCCATGGCGGGAGAACTCATCTCTCGAATGACACATCAATATGGGGCTAAAATCCTGCCGATCGACAGCGAACACAGCGCTATATTGCAATGTTTGCAGGGCGAAGAATCCGGCATACACAGATTATTGCTAACCGCATCCGGCGGCCCGTTTTACGGTATGTCTGGCAACCAATTGAAAAAGGTAACCGTTGATGAAGCATTGGCTCATCCCACGTGGAAAATGGGCAAAAAGGTCACTATCGATTCCGCCACCTTGTTCAATAAAGGCCTTGAAGCCATAGAGGCTCACTGGCTCTTCTCCATTCCCTACGAAAGAATTGAAATCGTCGTACACCGGCAGAGCATTGTACACTCAATGGTCGAATTTGAAGACCGTTCCATCAAGGCACAGCTAAGCGTGCCGGATATGCATCTGCCGATACAATATGCCCTCTTCTACCCGGAAAGGATATATAATGAAGATATCCAGCATTTGAGTTTTGACCAGATGAAAACACTCACTTTCGAACCTGTAAATTACGATTCTTTTCCCTGTTTGAAACTTGCACTTGAAGCAGGGGAAAAAGGAGGCACATACCCTGCAGTACTCTGTGCCGCCGATGAAATTGCTGTAGAACTTTTCCTGCAGAAGAACATAGGATTTGCAGAAATAGCTAAAATTATTGAAAGAACATTGAACCTGCACCTGCCCACTATAAACCCGGAGCTTGAAGATATCGTTATAGCCGATGGGTGGGCGCGGGAAACCGCCCTCAAAATAGCCAGAAAGGAAGTCTAATGATATTAACCATAGTAGTTTTTATTGCTTTATTAATACTGCTTATTTTAACTCATGAATTAGGTCATTTCGCAGCTGCCAAGCTGTCAAAGGTAAAAGTCGAAGAATTCGGCATCGGTTTCCCTCCCAGGTTGTTCAGCTTCAAGCGGGGAGAAACAGTCTATTCAATAAATGCCATACCGTTTGGAGGTTTCACCAAGCTGCTTGGCGAGGAAGACCCGTCCGTGCCGGGCAGCCTTGCCAGCAAAAGCATACCCGCCCGGATACTGGTACTGAGTGCCGGTTCTTTGTTGAACATACTGCTTCCAGTCCTGCTTTTTAGCATAAGCTTCATGATCCCGCACGACGCGACTATGGAAAAGGTGATAATCAAAGAGGTAGCCGCAGAATCACCCGCACAAATCTCAGGAATAGCAGCTGGAGATAGGATATTGGAAATAGGCAACCACTATATTAAGAACCGCGGCGATGTAAGCTACAATATCCAATTAAATCTCGGATCTGAGATAACCATGCTTATTCAAAAACCGGACTCCAGCGAAAAAACTGTACTGGTAAAACCGCGCTGGAATCCGCCTCAGGGACAGGGGGCAACAGGTATAGTCTTATCCGGTGTAGATACAACTACAGCAAGTGAATCTATGCCCTTCTGGCAGGCTGTCCCTGCCAGCATCACGCACAGCTGGGAGATTCTCATCCTCTTCAAGAACGAGGCCGTCGGCTGGTTTGTCAGGAGCACCGCTCCCAAACTTGCAGGACCAATCGCCATAGCGCAGCTCACGGGAGAGGTTATCAAGGCCGGGATCAGCCCGCTGCTTGAGTTTACAGCCCTGATCAGCATTAACCTGGGTATTTTTAATCTATTACCATTCCCCGGGCTTGACGGTGGCCGTCTCATCTTTGTCTTCCTGGAATGGTTCCGCCGCGGCAAGAGGATATCGCCGCAAAAGGAAGGCCTGGTACACTTGATAGGCTTCATGGCTTTGATCGTGCTTATCCTGGTTATAAGCTACTTTGATATCGCCCGTATCATCCAGGGAGAAAGCCTGCTCCCTTGATAAAGCGACGTTTTTCCAGACCTATCCAGATAGGTTCGGTTACCGTTGGCGGGAATGCGCCGATCATCGTACAATCGATGACTAAAACAGATACCCGTGATGTTAAAGCTACTGTAAACCAGATAAAAGAGCTTGCTGACTGCGGCTGCGAAATAATAAGGGTAGCTGTTCCTGACACAGAAGCTGCCGGAGCAATAGCTGCAATCAAGAAAAACATACCTATACCCCTTATTGCCGATATCCATTTCGATTACCGCCTTGCTCTGGCATCAATAAAGAGCGGAGCCGACGGCCTGAGGCTCAACCCGGGGAATATCCGCGATAAAGAGCACATAAAAAAAGTAGTTGAGTCCGCTAAAGCAAGAGACATCCCCATTAGAATCGGGGTAAATTTTGGCAGCCTGCCGCCCTCCAAGCAGGCCAATATGTCCGTTGCTGAGCGCATGTCTAACATCGCGTTGGAACAAATCAAGCTTCTGGAAAGCAGGGACTTCAACCTCATCAAGATTGCTGTAAAAGCATTTGACGTGCCCACTACCATTGAAGCCTACAGGATTATCGCTGATAAAACGGCTTACCCGTTGCATCTTGGTATTACCGAATCAGGATTGCCGCGCACCGGAATCATACGGAGTGCCGCTGGCATCGGCATACTCCTTTACGAAGGTATGGGCGACACCATAAGAGTTTCACTCAGCTCACATCCCCGGGAGGAAGTATTTACCGCGTACGAAATCCTCAAGTCGCTCAATATCCGGGAACATGGCCCGGTTCTGGTAAGCTGCCCTGCATGCGGGCGCAGCGAAGTGGACATTATCGGGCTGGCGGAGACTGTGAATGAATATTTACAGAGCATTAAAAAACCTATTAAAGTGGCGGTCATGGGATGTGTGGTCAATGGCCCGGGCGAAGCAAAAGATGCGGATGTCGGCATTGCCTGCGGGAAGGGCAGGGGCGCCATATTTAAAAAGGGCAAGATCACCCGCACAATTGAAGAATCACAGTTCATGCCAGCGATAATTCAGGAAATTCAAAGCTTATAAATCCAGCAATCCTACTGATATATTATTAGTCCGGCACACTAAACCGGTTATATAATACTTTTAAATTTACCCCTAAATATTCTAAAATACACTGACATCTTAAGCTCGAGAGGATAATTTTATGCGGTTCAGCAGATTATTGGGCAGGACCCTGAAGGAAGTTCCTGCGGAAGCAGATTGTGTCAGTCATCAATATCTGGTACGTGCCGGGATGATCCAGCAAATCGCTGCCGGTGTCTATTCCTATATGCCCATGGGCTGGCGGGTGTTAAAAAAGATCGCGGATATCATCCGTGATGAAATGGATAAGGCAGGCGGCCAGGAGATCATGATGCCTTCGCTGCAGCCAATAGAGCTCTGGGAGAAATCAGGCCGGCTGCCTTCTTTTGATAAGACGCTATTTATACTCACCGATCGCAAGGAGCACAGGCTTGTCATAGGCCCAACGCACGAAGAGGTAGTCACGGAATTGGTTCGGCGTTCTGTACAGAGTTACAGGGATCTCCCGCAGTTGCCTTACCAGATTCAGAACAAGTTCAGGGATGAGCCTCGCCCGCGCGGCGGCCTGTTACGCGTGCGCGAATTTATCATGAAGGACCTCTACAGCTTTGATGTTGACGAAGCCGGCCTGGATGAGAGCTACCGGAAAATGGTGCAGGCATATAAGAATATTTACACCAGGTGCGGTCTGCCCGCCTTGATGGTTGAAGCCGATAGCGGCGCAATCGGTGGAAAGGCATCACACGAATTCATGTTGATCACCGAGACAGGAGAAGATGAAATCATCTATTGCGCCAATTGCGGCTATGCGGCAAACACGGAGAAAGCAATCAGCATTAAAAATGCCAATCCATCAGGCAGTCTTCTCCCCATGGAGGAAGTTTCAACACCGGGGATGAAAACCATTGAAGAAGTGGCCTCTTTCCTGGGCGTCGGCGCTGATCAGACGTTAAAAGCGGTTTTTTATTCGGCTGATGGCGAGGTCGTCTTCGTCGTTATCAGGGGTGACCTGGAGGTAAACGAAACCAAGCTCAAAAACTTGCTCAACTGTATTGATCTGCACCTCGCTAGCGAAGCTGAAACTAAGGCATCAGGGCTGATTGCGGGGTACGCTTCACCCATGAACCTTAAAGGGGTCAAGATAATAGCCGATGATTCGATCAAGCTCGGGAGCAATTTCGTGGCCGGGGCCAACAAGCACGATGCACATTTTAAAAACGTCAATTATCCCCGGGATTTTAAGGTGGATCTTGTCACGGATATAGCCAGAGTGCGCGCCGGAGATTTATGTCAGAAGTGTAAGAGCAAACTTCTCGCTCAGAGAGGCATTGAAGTGGGCCATGTCTTCAAGCTGGGCACTTTTTTAAGTGAAAGGCTGGGCGCTTATTTCCTGGATAAGGATGGAACCACCAAGCCTATAATAATGGGATGTTACGGTATAGGCCTTGGCAGGTTACTTGCCGCAGCAGTGGAACAGAGCCACGACGATAAAGGCATTATCTGGCCATTGCCTATCGCTCCTTTCCAGGTGCACCTGTGCACTCTCAAGGCTGAAGATAACAAGGTTTCAGAGACTGCTGAGAAAATATATGCCGACTTCAACACCGCTGGCATCGACGTTCTTTATGACGATCGTGACGAGTCTCCCGGCGTTAAGTTCAACGATGCTGACCTCATCGGGATACCGCTGCGGGTGGTGGTGAGCCCCCGTTCACTGCAAAGTGGTGGTGTGGAAATCAAATGGCGCAAAGAGAAACAATCCCGGATAATCCCACTTGATGGACTGACAGAGGCAGTTAGGACCCCTTTAAATACAGGCGGTACCTGTTGAGCGCTGCCAGTGACTTTATGGCGGTCGCCGCCGACGGATAAACCGGCACTGAATTATTTTCAAGGTACTCTATAAGTTCACCTTCCAGCTTCAACATATAGGGTGGCCATACAGCCAGCGGTTTACCCTTATCCTTTGCCTTTAAAAATGAGGCGAAAAAAGCTTCCGGCTTGATGGGGTAGATATTCGGGGGTAGTTGCAGGGATATGCAATCCACGTTTTCATCTTCCAGCATCGCTTCAATAAAAATGCCATGATTGTTCTGCATCGTGTGAAACGTATAACAGATGCCGAAATCAAACGGATTCAATGGTATTTCCCAGGGCGGGAAAATCCCCTTCAGCTTCTCATAGCTTGTTTGCCCGGGTTTTGCTATTTCAAAACCGTACTGCAGGCTATGATCAATGGCCAGCACAGCCTCGCCGCCGGGGAAGGTGGCCAGGGCGATGCGATTCCCCTGTAATGGTGGCAAATAGGAAAAAGCCTTGGCAAAATAGAGGAAATCATCCAGTGTATCAGCCCTGATTGCCCCGGCCTGTTTTAACGCCGCATCAAATACTGCGTCATTGCCGCTTGCCATCGATCCTGTGTGTGTCATCACAACCCTTGCCCCTGCCTCGGTACGCCCGCCCTTCAAAACGATAACCGGTTTAGTCCTTGTTGTATTTCTTAGCACCTCGAAAAATCTCCTGGCATTACCTTTAATGGTTTCCAGGTGTATGAAGATAGCCTCAGTATCCGGGTCTTGCCCGAGATACTCCAGTGCGTCAACTTCATTCACATCCATTTTATTGCCCAGGTCCAGCAGCTTGCTTACTCCAAGATGAAAATCAGACATTATCCAGTTGAACCTGGGTTCATACATGCCTGATTGAAAGATAAAGGAAACGTTACCTTTGATCAGTTTGTTCAACTGGAAGAAGCTTATGGAAAGGTTCTGGTAGCTGTTTACCGGGCTTAATACATTAGGGCCCATTGCCCTGATCCCGCTCTCCCTGAGTATGCGGGCGATCTCGTCCTGGATTCTTCTTCCTTCTTCCCCGATTTCGGAAAAGCCGCCTGTTATCAATACCACGCCGCCTATTTTTCTACCCGGTAGCTCGCGTATGATTTCAAGCACGCTCTGTGCCGGGATTGAGATAACGACAAGATCGATTTCCTCGTCGATCTCGCTCACTTTCTTATATGTTTTGAGGCCGAGTATTTCCTCTCCTTTAGGATTAACCGGGAAAATTTTACCTTTATAGCCAAGGTTTACCAGGTTATTGACCAGTTGGTAGTTTACGGTAAATGCGTTCTTTGAAGCGCCAACGATGGCAACGCTCTTAGGATTCAGAAAACGGTGCAGAAAGTGTTGTTCAAGCATTTCTCAGGCTATCTCTATCAGTCGCTACCAAAACCTGATTTAACTAAGACCGTAAAGTAGCGCCCGACTCCTTTGCAAGCTTCTCCAGGATATGGCTCTGGATGCCATCCACTTCCTCGTCTTTCAAAGTACGGTCTTCCGCCTGGTATGTGATCCTGAATGCCATGGATTTTTGTCCGGCGGGTACCTGTTCACCCGAATACAGGTCAAATAGTTTGACTTCAGCCACTAGAGGAAAACCCTTAATTAATTTCAATATGCTGTCATAGTTGATCTGGTCATTTATCAATAAAGCAATATCCCTGGTTGTGCTGGGGAATTTTGACGCCGATTTATATACAAATTGCTTTGAAGATAGAGCCATGAGCTTATCAAGTTCAATCTCGAAAAGAACTGCGGGATCAGCTACGTCAAAATTAGAGAGGACCCGTGGATGAACCTCGCCCAGAGCTCCTATCTTCAGGTCGTGTACCGTGATATCTGCGCTCTTTCCGGGGTTCAAGCTATCATCGTTGCCAGGTGTATAATCTGCTTTAATGCCATACCTGGCAAGTATTGTATCCACCACTCCTTTTGCAGTATAGAAGTCCGCGGGCTCGGGCTTCACTTTCCAGTACACACCTGGCGCTACGCTGTCTATCAGGCCGCAGAGCACCTCAATTTCCAGCGGCAGGTCTTTCTCACTTGGAATATATACCTTCCCAATTTCAAACAGGCGGATATTATTTTCACGGTTTCGTTGATTGCGTGCTAAGACAGACAGCACACCTATCCGCAGGCTGGTGCGCATTAATTCAAGGTCTTTGCTCATGGGGTTCGCTATCTTGAGCGGCTCTGGGCCAACTGGTTCTGCGTTTGGCGAAAGCTTCTTCAAAACCTCGGCGCTGGTCAAAGGATAGGTGATGACTTCCTGGAAACCGCAGGCAACAAGTACGTCGCGCAGATCCTGCCTGAAAGGCACCAGCGGCGATCCCTCACCTGATGGCAGGGATGAACTCAGCATGGAGGTGGGGATATTATCGTAACCGACAATCCTCGCCACCTCCTCAACCAGGTCAGCAGTGCAATTCAGATCATTGCGCCACCACGGTGTCTCAACCTGGATAATTTTACTGGAGCTATCCTTTTTACAGTCCAATCCAAATGATTCAAGGCAACCAAGGATCTCCTGTTTCTGCATATCGATACCGAGCAGCCTGGCTACATCTTTTGGAGAAATGGAAATTGTTTTGACCTCAGTTTTTCCAGGATAGACGTCAATCATCCCCCTGGCTATGGTACCTGCGCCAAGTTTAGCGATTAATTGAGTAGCCCTTTTAATTGCCACCGGTGCCAGCCCCGGATTCAGACCCTTTCCAAACCTTAGCGAAGCCTCACCGCTCATTTTGAGGTTCAGGCTCCCCTTATGTATGACCGCCTGGTTGAAATTGGCTGATTCCAGCAAGATGGAAGTCGTAACATCAGTGACCTCCGAACTCAAGCCACCCATGATACCCGCTACGGCTACCGCTCTCTCAGCATCCGCAATTAAAAGGGTATCCCGGTTAAACTTGCGCTCCATGCCATCGAGTGTGTACATCACCTCTCCCTCTGCTGCCCGGCGGACGACTATTTTATTGCCCCTTATCTCCTTGTAATCAAAGGCGTGCAGCGGTTGTCCAAACTCGAGCATCACATAGTTGGTCACGTCCACGATGTTATTTATCGGCCGCATGCCGCAGGCTTGCAGTCGGTCCTGCATCCATCTTGGAGATGGGCCTACCTTCACACCTTCGATCACCGTAGCACAGTACCTAGGGCACAGATCGGGAGCTTTAATTTCTACTGAAGCATGAGTATCAACTTTCTTATTCGATTCCGGGTATTGCAGGTCTGGCATGTGGAACTTCTTACCTGTCAGGGCTGCTATTTCACGTGCGATACCCATCACGGAAAGGCAATCGGCCCTGTTGGGAGTGATCTCGACATCGAAGATGACATCCGCCAGGTAATCCGAGAGCGGTTTACCCACCTCGAATTCCGGAGGCAATACCAGTATCTCTTCGTGGTTATCAGATATACCCAGTTCCTTCTCGGAGCAAATCATCCCCTCGGAAACTACTCCCCTGATCTTCGTTGGCTTTAGCTCGGTCAGATTTCCGGAATGCCCGTCAAAAAGCCTGGCGCCAACAGATGCAAAGGCTATTTTGTCATTCACAAAAAGGTTCGGTGCGCCGCAGACCGCCGTTTGTTGCTTGTTTCCCAGGTCAACTGTAGCCAGCCTCAGCCGGTCTGCATTGGGATGGGGATTAACCGCGGTGATTTTACCGATTACAACGTTGTCCCAGTATCCGCCGATAACCTGGACACCAGATACTTCAAGCCCGGCAAGCGTTAGTTTATATTCAAGTTCTTCGTGGGATATATCTATTTCGACGTAATCCCTGATCCACTTAAGCGGAACTTTCATTAATCACCTTTAAAAAAGCATTAAAACTGCTTTAAAAATCTCAGGTCGTTTCCGTAGAAAAGCCTGATGTCATCAATGCCGTACCTTAGTATCGGTATCCTTTCCACACCCATGCCGAAGGCAAACCCTGAATATATTTCAGGATCAATGCCGCATCCCCGTAGAACCTCGGGGTGCACCATCCCGGCACCTAAAATCTCGATCCATCCGCTATTGCCACATAGGTGGCAGCCTTTGCCGCCGCACATGAAGCAGTCGATAGCTATTTCAGCACCCGGTTCCACAAAAGGAAAATAATCACAGCGGAAGCGGCACTTCCTGTCCTTCCCGAAGAGGCGTCTGGCAAATTCAAAAAGCGTTCCCTTAAGGTCAGCCATCGTTATATTCGTATCTACAGCCAGGCCTTCCACCTGCGAAAACATCCACTCATGCGTCGCATCTGTGGCCTCATAGCGGTACACCCTCCCGGGAGCTATAACCCTGATTGGGGGTCTGCTTTTCTCCATGACACGTATCTGGACCGGCGAAGTATGCGTCCGCATCAGCATTGGCCTGGCGCCGGTTTCGGTTTCGTAATCAACCCAGAGCGTAGCGAAGCTGTCCCTGGCCGGATGCTCGGCAGGCATGTTCAAAGCTTCAAAATTGTAGTATTCCCACTCTACCTCCGGCCCTTCCACAATCTGGAAGCCCATGCTCACGAAGATATCACAGATTTCCTTTATGCTCTTTGTGGTGGGATGCAGGCGCCCCAGTTGAAATGGCTCACCTGGCAGGGTAATGTCGATCCTGTCATGTTGCAGGGTAAGGCTTACGCAGCGCTCGATTTCTTCTTTCTTCCCGGCAAACAAAGCCTCGATCTGGCTCTTGACCTCGTTTGCCCTGGCTCCGACGGCACGCCTCTCCTCAAGAGGCAAATCAGAAAGGGAACGTAAAATGCTGATTAGCTTGCTTTTCCGGCCTAAATAGCGGACGCGCCAGGATTCCAATTCCTCTAAGCTGGTTACTTTATGTAAATTTGCGTGAGCGAGTGAGGATACCTCTTCAACTTGGTTCAACATCGCAAATTAGATAAAGTATCAACTTTTGAGTTTGTCAGCTGCTAATGTTATCAGTGCATTGAATTTTATGGGGTCGCTTACGGCGATATCTGCCAGCATTTTGCGGTTGATATCGATCTTTGCCTTCGCCAGGCCGTTGATAAACTGACTATAAGTCAGCCCCCCGGCCCTGACGGCTGCATTGATCCTGGCAATCCATAACCGCCTCATATCACCCTTGCGCTCCCTGCGGTGGGCATAAGCATAATCAAGGGCATGCAGCATCGACTCATGGGCATGCTTGAAAAGAAGATGCCGCTTACCCCTGTGCCCCTTGGTTAACTCGAGCACTTTCTTATGCCGCTTGCGTGTTACTATTCCGCCTTTAACTCGTGGCAATGAAGTCCTCCTGACAAATTAACGGTACGGCAGTACCCTTTTAATCTTCTTAATATCTGCTTTCTGCAGAGGAATCGTCTCATCATAAAGCCGCTTGGTGCTTTTCTGCTTCTTGCGCCTCAGATGGCTCTTGCCCACCTTGACGCGCATGATCTTACCGCTCCCTGTGACATGGAAGCGTTTTTGGGCTCCTTTATGGGTCTTCAATTTAGGCATTTATACTGTTTCCTTGACCTTTATTTCTTTGGTTTCTTTAGTTTCTTTCGTCTCTTTTGTTTCTTTCGCCAGTTTGGCTGATATTGGTGAGAGTATCAAGCTCATCACGCGTCCGTCGTGCACCGGTTGTCCGTCCAGCTGGGCTATGCCCTTTAAATCACTGGCCACCTTCTGCAGTATCCTTATGCCGAGTTCCGGATGGACCATCTGCCGGCCGCGGAACACTACCAGTACTTTTACTTTGTCACCATCTTCTATAAACTTCTTAGCCAGATTTAGCTTTATTTCAAGGTCGTGGTCTTTGACCTGGGGCCTAACCCTTAGTTCCTTGAGCAGGCCTGACCGCTGACCGCTGCGTGCCTTTTTTTCCTTCTTAGTTTGCTCGTATCTGTATTTTCCGTAATCCAGGATACGGCACACGGGTGGAGAAGCTGTCGGCGCTACCTCTACCAGATCCAAACCCCGCTCATTGGCGGCCTGCATGGCCTTGTCGATCGGTAATACCCCTACCTGTTCACCGCTTTCGCCTATGAGCCGCACCTCTTTCGCGCGGATGTGATGATTGATATTTAACTCTTTAAATATGTTGTGTAATCCCTCCCTTTAAATAAAAAATCAACTGGCTTAGACTATATCATATTTGTATATGTAAATCAAAGCTGATCCAGTATTCTGGATTCGATCATTGTCCTGATCCTGTTTAAAAATTCGGCAAAACTCAGCGATCCCAGATCCTCACCGCTCCGCAATCGCATAGACACCGTACCATTCTCTATCTCCTTATCGCCGATTATCAGCATGTAGGGTATTTTATTCAGTTGCGCCTCCCTGATTTTCAAGTTCATCCTCTCCGAGCGGTCGTCCAGTTGGGCCCTTATGTCTCTTAAGCGCAAGTCCTCGTTCAGCTTGTTGGCGTATTCCCTGTGCCTGTCCGCAATCGGTATCAATACCGCCTGAACAGGAGCCAGCCAGACCGGAAAGGCACCAGCATAATGCTCGGTGAGACAGGCAAAGAACCTCTCCATGCTTCCCAGCACCGTGCGGTGTATCATGACAGCCTGGTGCCCCTGGCCATCTTCGCCGACGTAGTTTACCTGGAAGCGCTGGGGCAAGTTAAAATCAATCTGGATGGTGGGACCCTGCCACATCCTTCCAAGTGCATCCTTCAGCTTTATGTCAATCTTCGGGCCGTAAAATACCCCCTCTCCGGGGTCGATCTGATAATGGATCTGCAATTTTTCCAGTACATTGCGCAGCGCCTCAGTAGCCTGTTCCCAGACCTCTGGAGTGCCCGCGTATCTTTCAGGACGTGTAGAAAGCATCATATCGTATTCATCGAAGCCGAAGGTTTTCATCATGAACCTGGTAAGCTCAACCACGCTGGTTACCTCGGACTCGATCTGGTCAGTCCGGCAGAATATGTGCGCGTCATCCTGGGTGAAACCCCTGACCCTTGCCAGCCCGTGCAGCACGCCCGACCTTTCGTAGCGGTAGACGGTGCCCAATTCTGCAAAGCGCATCGGCAGATTGCGGTAGCTACGTATCTGCGTCTTGTACATAAGGATATGTCCCAGGCAATTCATGGGTTTAATGACGTATTTGATCTCATCGATTTCCATGGGAGAATACATATTTTCCCGGTAGAAATCCCAGTGCCCGCTGGTTTCCCAGAGGTTAACTTTGGCGATATGCGGCGTATAGACAAGATCGTAGCCACGGCGCCTGTGTTCGGTCTTCCAGAAATCCTCGATGATCTGCCGAACGGTTGCGCCCTTAGGGTGCCAGTGAACCAGCCCCGGACCGGCCTCTTCATGCAAGCTGAAAAGATCAAGCTCTTTGCCCAGTTTCCTGTGGTCCCGCCTGGCCGCTTCTGCGATCTTTTTCAGGTAACCATCCAGCTCTTTTTGATTCTCAAAGGCAATACCATAAATCCTCTGCAGCATGGGACGTTTCTCATCGCCGCGCCAGTAAGCGCCCGCCACGCTCATCAATTGAAAAGCCTTTATTTTCCCGGTAGACTCCACATGCGGTCCACGGCATAGATCGGTGAATGATCCCTGCTTGTAAATAGATATCTTCTCTTCGCCCAGGTCTTTGATCAGCTCAATTTTATACGGTTGATCGGAAAACATTTTAAGCGCCTGCTTTGTGCTCACCGCTTTGCCTTCAAATGGCAGGTTTGCGGCGATGATTTCCTTCATCTTAGCCTCAATTACAGGCAAATCTTCCGTAACCAGAGGTCTGGGAAGATCAAAGTCGTAATAAAAACCGTCTTCGATCGCCGGCCCGATGCCGAACTTGGCATCGGGGAAAATGGACTTCACCGCCTCAGCCATGACATGGCTAGCCGAGTGCCTCATGGTCTCCAGTACCTGGGGGTTATCTTCTGCTGCCATTTTCATACTCCCTTCAAGTCCAAATAAAAACCTCACGCATTTGGCTGCGGGAGGTCAGACGAATGATAGACACCTATTTAAAATGGGAATTCAAAGTTCAAAGATTATAGCAGTGACACTTTGAACGCGCAAATACGTCAATAGTAAATGATATACATTTAAATTCAGTCATCCATCAATGCCCTGAGGTCAATGTGCTCCTTAACCATCTTTTGCATGATGTCTATCTGGCTGACGTCGTTCTTCGTAATCAAAGGAGTCAGCGACTCTATCTGCTTTGCCGTCTCATAGACACCATAGGGAACCAGTAAAACCGGTATCTTATTCTCCGCCGCCTTGGCGAGGATGTTCTGGGGCGGCAATATATTATTTGTAAGCACTACTGCTACCGTGCATTTATCCTCAAAAGAAGCCAGCAGCATATCTGAGCGGTCTCCGCTCGTAATTACCATCTTGTTATCCTTGTGAAACTGCGCATCTGCATACACTGAATCCACAGATCCCGCAGCGACGAATATATTACTTACCCTCCTGTCCAACCACTCCTCGCCGGCTACAAACCTGGCCAGCAGGTACTGTGCCAGGTATTCGATGGAAAAGCGGGTTAGCTCTTCTTCATAAGGCATCATACCCAGGACATTCACCCCCACTTTTTGCATCAGCGGCAGATATACGTTCTTGAAGTCATCGAGGTTCTTGACCTTGTTAATTATCACGCCCCTGAAGTCAATATCCTGCAGGGAGAGATATTTCTTGATGAATATCACGTTATCGATAATGTAGTTCTCCTCCCCGCTTACTACTATGGCCAGTTTCCCGTTGAGATACTTTGCCAGGGACAATACATTAAGGTAAAAGGAAATCCCGAACTCGATATCCTTGCCGCCCTCGACAAATAAAATATCTTTGTCCTGGCTGACTTCCTTCGCCATTTCCAGCACCCGGTTCCGTGCGCCTTCTTCATCATATTTGAATCTCAGCTTCAAATGTTCGAAGCCGACAGTGATATCCTCCGGGTTCTGGCTTAATCCGAAGACATTGGTCAACAGGGCTGCGTCATAGTCCCAGACCCGCTTCTTGCGGTAAACCAGACGGTCGCCCAATGGCTTCATGTATGCAAAGGTTTTCCCTGATGCCCTGGCCAGCCCAATAATTGTGCTGGTTTTTCCGCCATCGGCATCCATGGAACCGATTATCAAGCTTCTCATTTCGCTGCCTCCTGGTTCGAAAGTAGAATCCGCACATCCACAGCCTTCACCCCGGCGCCATAATCGTAAGCTACCAGGGGATTGATCTCAATATCCGTGATGTCCTCGAATTTTTTAAGGACTGTCCCCACCTTGATTATAGCATCAGCTACTGCTTCGATATCTTTACGCTTCTCACCCCTTACCCCCAGCAACAGGGGATAGGTCTTGATCTCGCTTATCATCTTATTGACTTCATTTTTACTCAGCGGGAAGGCGCGGAACGCAATGTCCTTCATGACCTCAACATAGATGCCGCCAAGCCCGAACATGACGATCGGTCCAAAGGAGAGGTCGCGGCGTGCGCCTGCGATAGTTTCCACGCCGGGTTTAACCTGCTCGGATATTTCAATACCTTCTATCACAGCATCAGGTTTAAAGCGGCGGGAGTTCTGAAGAATGGCTTCGTATGCATCAGCCACCTCATCCCTGTTATCGATGTCCAGCGCAACCCCGCCGGTATCGCTCTTATGTAAGATATCCCTGGAGACGACTTTCATCACGACCGGGTAGCCGATCTCTTCCGCGAACCTGGTTGCCTCGTCAATGCTATGGGCAACGGTACTGCGCGGGCCTGGTACACCGATAATACGCAGTATTTCCTGCCCCTCGTGCGCCAGCAAAAACCGCCTGCCGTCCTTCCTCACCCCGTCTATCACCGCTCTTATAGAGCCCTCATTGATGGGCAATTCTTCTACTTTCTCTACAACTGCGATCTTCTGGCGATAGTTGTTATATATGGCTCCCAGGCATGCTGTTGCATCCAGCACATCGCTGAATATGGGAACATCCATGGCTTTGAGCCGTCTTATATTCTCCTCAATATGCAGACCACCTACAAAGGAAAAAATGAGCGGCTTGTTAAATTTCCCGGTTTTGAACTGCTCCCCTGTCTGCAGGGCAAACTCATCGGCATTGAATACCCCTGTTTCGCACCCCAGGCAGAGGATGGAATGAACATTTTTATTCACCATGGCGGCATCTATGGAACGCGAGTAATCAGTCACCGTGGCCTGCCCTGTAATGTCGATGGGGTTCTTCAGGGAGCCGAACTCGGGCACTATGCCGGAAAACGTTTTCTTCAAATCGGAAAGGTTATCGTAAAGGTTGACGCCGAATTTTTCGCAGGCGTCTGCCGCCATCACACCCATTCCACCACCATTGGTGATAATCACCGTGTTCTCACCCATGGGTTCGGGAACGGTGGACAGGTATTTGCACCAGTCGAGCGCTTCCTGCAGACTTTCCGCCCGGATTAAGCCACACTGCCTGGCTATATCATCGAAAACCTTATCCTCGCCGGCAAGCGAACCGGTGTGGGATGCCGCTGCCATGGCGCCGCGCTTGGACCTGCCTGACTTCAGCACCACGATAGGCTTCAGCTTGGTCACATTTTTCAGTTTGTCTACCAGAAGCTCACCTCTCGTCACGCCCTCCATGTACATCATGATCACTTTCGTCTCTGCGCTTGACGCGAGGTAGGTTAAAAGGTCAACCTCGTCAACATCGGCCTTGTTACCCAGTGATACTACGGCAGATAATCCCAGGTTCTCTACCAGGGTCTTGCCCACAATAGCGCCGGCGAGGGCGCCGCTTTGCGAAAGCAGTGCCACAGTGCCTGATTCCATGCCGCCTGGTCCGAAGGTAGCATTCAAATGCGCCGCAGACGAAAAGATGCCAACAATGTTTGGACCCAGCACGCGCATGCCGTGTTCCCTGGCATAGCTTATTATCTTCCTCTCCTCCGCCGCATTGCCCACTTCCGAGAACCCCGAGGTTATTATGGCGCTGAACTTTACCCCATTATCAGCACAATCCTTGACTGCGTTGAAGACTGCATTTGCCGGTATCACGATGATAGCCAGGTCGACCTCACCATTTGCTTCGTCCAGGCTCTTGATTGCCGTGAGCCCGAGCATCTGCCCGCCCTTGAGGTTGACCGGGTATATCCGGCCCTTGAATCCCCCTTTTATTACGTTGTTGAGAACAACATGCCCCAGCTTGTATGGGTTGTCCGTGGCGCCGATAACTGCCACCGACTGTGGTTCAAATAGATATTTAATATCCTGCAAAGTCACCTGCTATTTATACTTACCGCACATTAATAGCATTAACGGGTATTTTCTCAATTGTATCCTGTCAGCCATACATCTCAAGCAACTATGGACTCTTTCACAATCGTAGCTATGTCCAGTACCGAGATCTTACCTTCCACGTCCTCAGCCTTAACTGCATCCTTGAACATGACCATGCAGCCCGGGCAGGCAACCGCCAGCACATCGGCGCCGGTCTGCTCCGCCTCGCGGATCCTCACCCTTGCCGGGCTGTCCTCACCTCCCGCCAGATAATCCGTAACAAAGTTCCCACTGCCCCCACCGCAGCAGAAGGCATCCACCCTGTTCCTATCCATCTCGACGAGCTTGATGCCCTTTATACCCTGCAGGATATTACGCGGCGCATCATAGACTTTGTTGTACCTGCCCAGGTAACAGGGGTCATGGTATGTAACTTTGAATTCGCTATCCTTTGTTTTGAGTTTCTTGTTCTTGATTAAGCCGCTCACGACCTGCGTGTAGTGATACACGTCAAAGCTGTAACCCATGCCCTGGTACTGGTTTTTCATGACATTGTACGCGTGCGGGGACAAAGTGATAACTTTCTTCACCCCGAGTTGTTTGAATTTTTCGATATTCTTGCCGGCAAGAGTCTGGAATAATTCCGTTTCTCCGAGCGCATGCACCTCATTGCCGCAGCATTCCTCGTCGTTGCCCAGTATACCGAAGGAAACCCCGGCTGCTTTTAATACCTCAACAAGGCTCTTTGCCATTTTCTGGCCGTTTTCATCGAATGAACCGAGACAACCCACATAGAACAGGTATTCATCACCTTGTGAGTACTTCTTGGTGCCATTAGCCCAGGCTCCCCGTTCCGTCCTCGGTATTTTAAGCGGATTCCCATAGCTATAAACCGATTCCAGGAAACGTTTTATCCGCGCCGGTATCTTGCCCTGCTCCACCATATCGCTCCTCGCGCCTATAATCCAGTCGACGATATCGGGTGCAAATTTCATGGGGCACTGCTCGGTACAGTTCTTACAGGTGGTGCAAGTATAAAGCACCTCTGCAAGGTGTTCTGACCAGGGCAGCTCACCCTTGAGCCAGGCATAGGTCAGCCAGAGCCGCCCGCCGGTCGAGTACGTATCAAACCTGAACCTGTTGTATGAGGGGCAGTTGAAGGCAGAATAGTCCGTGGGGAACTTGCAGTATCCGCACCTGAAACACCTGTGTATCTGCGCTTGATATTTCTTCATCAGGACACCTCCCAGTTTCCGGGATTCATGATTCCATTGGGATCCAGGAGCTGCTTTATCTTTTTCATCAGGTTGAGTGTATTAGGATCCATCCTCGCCATCATCATCTTCTGCTCATCGATATTAGGCTTCCACATAACTCCGCCGTTTTCCAGCGCGAACTCAGCAGCTTCATCAAGCGCTTTCTTAGCCCTCACCATGCTGTCCGGCTCGGCCCGGTTGAAGGTGTAGGAGAAGGAGAACATCATGCAATGGCCACCATCGATCAGGCGGGCGGACGAAGCATAGAAGAGGTTGTATTTTTCGGCCAGATCCGCGAGCTTTTTCACGAAGACGGGGTATTTTTCGATCGGGGCGATGGGTCCGCTGTATTCAAAGCCGCCTCCCTTACTGACATCAGCAAATTTAGTGGTCTCCTTGGAAGGCATCGACATCATCGGCGCCTTCATCTCTGACACGAGGCTGACAAATCCACCGTCCTTGCTCTCGAAGTATTCCCAGAGTGTATTCCATGCCATC
>Ga0315289_10005271_pt1 | contig 19134 bp, 13 predicted proteins | sample YL17G11_40_MG_FD_203452 | JGI IMG/M metagenome (GOLD analysis project Ga0315289, IMG submission 203452) | Sediment microbial communities from Yellowstone Lake, YNP, Wyoming, USA - YL17G11_40 | ecosystem: Environmental > Aquatic > Freshwater > Lake > Sediment | place: USA: Wyoming | collected...
CCGGATGGCCCTTCTCGGCATGAAAGATCAACTGCTGAAGAGCAAAGCGATCTGGATGTGCGTATCCTGCCAGACGTGTGTAGCCAGGTGTCCCATGAAGGTTGATACGCCGGTGCTGATAGACAAGCTGCATGCGATGGCACAAGCCGCGCCCGGGGATCTAAGGAAGGTGCACGTCTTCAACAACGTGATGCTCGCTTCGATGCGGCGCTTCGGGCGGGTATGGGAGTTCGGCATGATGGGGGTCTACAAGCTCAGGTCTCTTGACTTTTTCACCGACCTCGGCAAGCTGCCGACCATGCTGCGGAAGGGGAAGTTCAGCATTCTGCCGCCGGTCACAAAGGGATGCTCGGCGGTTGCAGACATATTTGACCGGGTTCGCCGGGCACGGAGGGCGCAGAGATGAAGTACTCGTTTTTCCCGGGATGCTCGCTGGAATCTACGGCCAAAGACTATCTGATGTCCACGCAGGCGGTGGCGAAGGCGCTCGGCATCCAGCTCGAAGAACTGCCTGACTGGACCTGCTGCGGATCGACGCCGGCACATGCCACCGACGCTCTCCTGGCCGCCGCGCTCCCGGCTCGAAACCTGGCGATCGCGGAAGGCCGGGGACAGGACATGGTCGTCTGCTGCGCGGCATGTTACGGGCGTCTGGCCGGAGCGAATCTGGCTCTGGCGGAGGATTCGCACCTTCGAGAGCAGGTCGCCGCGGCCATTGGGCGCGAGTACTCAGGCGGCGTGAAAGTCCGGCACTTCCTCCAGGTTCTGCGTGAGGACATCGGCCTGGCGGAGATTCGTGACAGGGTTACCCGGCCGCTGGGCGGAACGAAGGTGGCATGCTACTACGGATGCCTGCTCACCCGGCCGAAGGAGCTCAGCATAGTGGACGACCCGGAGGATCCTCAGCTCATGGAGGAATTGCTCTCCGCGATCGGCGCCGAGTCCGTCGAGTGGCCTTTCAAGACCGAGTGCTGCGGCGCCAGTTTCTCCATCACGCGCGCCGATACGGTAAAGCGCTTGAGCGGCGAGATTCTCAGGATGGCGAAGGAGAGCGGCGCCGACTGCGTCGCGGCCGCCTGCCCGCTGTGCCAGACGAACCTGGACCTGCGCCAGGCGGATATCGAGAGATCAACCGGGGAGCGGATCGGCCTTCCGGTATTCTACTTCACTCAGCTTCTGGGACGCGCCCTGGGGCTGTCCGATGAAGCGCTCGGGATCGGCAAACTGATCACCGACCCGGGAAGGGTGCTGACAAGATAGTGGAGTGATGGAGTACCGGAGTAATGGAGTATTGGAAATGCATTACTCCAATACTCCATTTTCGAGTACGAGTACGAGTATGAGTAAGAGTAAGAGTAAGAGTACGGATCAACCTGTTGGAGCCGTGATGGTCTGTGGCGGCGGGATTGCCGGCATTCAGTCGGCGCTCGACCTCGCTAACTCGGGCTTCAAGGTGTATCTCATCGAGAACTCGCCGACCATCGGCGGGAAGATGGGTCAGCTCGACAAGACCTTCCCCACCGGCGACTGCGCCACGTGTATCCTCTCCCCGAAACTGGTCGAGTGTACCCGGAACCTGAACATAGAGATACTGACCCAATCGGAGGTCGAGGAGCTGACCGGCATGCCGGGGAACTTCCGCGTCAAACTGCGGCAGAAGGCCCGGTACGTGGACATCGGCAAGTGCAATGCATGTGGCGACTGCGAGAAGGTCTGCCCGGTGCGCGTGCCGGATGAGTTCAACCGGGGGTTGAGCACTACTACCGCAATCCACAAGGTCACGGCTCAGGCGGTTCCGAATGCGCACGTCATAGACAAGAGGAAACGCGCGCCGTGCATATCCGCCTGTCCGCTCGAACAGAATGCCCAGGCATATGTCGCGCTCATCTCCCAGGGCAAGCTCGCGGAGGCGGCGGAGATCATCCGGCAGGACAATCCCCTGCCCCTCATCTGCGGCTACGTGTGCCATCGCCCCTGCGAGGCCGAATGCCAGCAGGCCAGGTACGGCGAGGCGGTATCCATCCGCGCGCTGAAGAGATTTGCGATCGAACACGAGGCTGCAAATGGGAATGCCGGCGAGCCGCCGGCGCTACGGGTGGACAAGGTCGCAATCATCGGTAGCGGTCCGGCGGGATTGGGTGCGGCAGACTGGCTTGCCAGGAAGGGGTACGGCGTCACGATCTTCGAGGCGCTCGCCGTCCCCGGCGGCATGATGCGCATCGGCGTCCCGGATTTCCGCCTGCCGCGGGAAGTGCTCGACCGCGAGATTCAGCAGATTTGCGATCTCGGCGTGGAGTTGAAGTGCAGCTCGCCCATCGGCCGGGATCTGACCGTTGATCAGCTTCTGAAGGACTACAAGGCCGTATTCGTCGGAGTCGGCGCGCAGAAAAGCGCCGGCCTGGGAATCGAGGGCGAGGATCTCCAGGGTGTGCGGCCCGGAATAGAGTGGATTCGCCGGGTCAACCTGGGAGAGCCGGTTCAGATCGGCGCTCGGGTGGCCGTCATCGGGGCGGGCAACGCCGCCATGGACATTGCGCGAACCTCCCTGCGCCTGGGTGCGAAGGAAGTCACCGTCGTCTACCGCAGGACGAAGAGGGAGATGCCCGCCGATCCGGCCGAGGTCCAGGATGCGATCGCTGAGGGTGTGAAGCTCGTCTTCCTCACAAACCCCAAGAGGTTCCTCGGCAAGGACGGCAAGCTGACCGGAATCGAATGCCTCAGGATGGAGCTTTCGGACGAGGTTGATGCTTCCGGCAGGAGGCGGCCCGTCCCGATCGAGGGTTCCGAGCACACGATTGAATGTGACGAAGCCATTCTGGCGACCGGCCAGGCTGTAAATACGGGGTTCGATGACGGCGCTTCCCTCGAAACGAACAAGTGGGGTCTGCTGCAGGTTGACCCGGTCACGCTGGCGACCAGCATCCCGGGCGTCTTCGCGGGCGGCGATGTAGTTGCGGGCGCAGGCACGTTGAGCGAGGCCGTGGCAGCCGGTCGGCGTGCGGCGGAATCCATTGGCCGATTCATCAACGATGAGGATTTGGCCGAGGGGAGGTCTGCAGACCCCCGCATCTGGACTGAGGACGAGCACCGCGAGCTGGAGTTCATCCACAAGCGCGAGAGGCGGCAGAAAAGCGTCCGCGTTCAGGCCGGCCATGACGGATACACGACTGAGCAGGCCATCGCCGAGGCGCAGAGGTGCCTGGCATGCGGAATTTGCTGCGAGTGCATGGAGTGCGTGAAGGCATGCCAGCCCAGGGCGATCGACCACGAGATGGTAGATCAGACCCGCGAGATCGAGGTGGGTGCGGTCATCCTGGCGCCCGGCTACGAGGAGTTCGATGCCCGGCTGCGCGGCGAGTTCGGCTTCGGGCGATACCCGAACGTGGTCACCAACATTCAGTTTGAGAGGATACTTTCGGCCAGCGGTCCGTTCGGTGGACATGTCGTCCGGCCGTCGGAGGGCGGCGAGGCGAAGCGCATAGCATTCATACAGTGCGTCGGGTCGCGCGATGCCTCGAACGGCCTGCCGTACTGCTCGTCCGTCTGCTGCATGGCGGCGATCAAGGAAGCAGTCGTGGCCCAGAGCCATACGCCCGGGCTGGCGGCGACGATTTTCCACACGGATATCCGCGCGTTCGGCAAGGACTTCGACAGGTACTACGAGCGTGCAAAGGCAGACGGCGTGCGTTTCATCCGAGGCATGGTCTCCCGCGTGGTGGAAATGCCCGGCTCTCAGGATTTGAGAATCTCGTACATCCGAGACGGCAAGCCCGTTGACGAGACCTTCGATCTGGTGGTTCTCTCCACCGGAATTCGGCCCAGCCAGGCGGCCCTGGAGCTGGCCGAGAAGGTTGGCGTTGAGATCAACGAATGCGGCTTCTGCCGGTCGGATGAATCGGCGACCGCCGCCACATCCCGAGATGGCGTGTTCGTGGCAGGGGCGTTCCAGGAGCCGAAGGACATTCCGGAGACGGTGGCTCAGGCCAGTGCGGCGGCGGCGATGGCGATGGAGCTGCTCGCACCGGCACGCGGCTCGATGATCACGGAGAGGATCTACCCGCCGGAGCACGACTTCACAGATGAGCCGCCGAGGATCGGGGTCTTCATCTGCCATTGCGGCATTAACATCGCATCCGTTGTGCAGGTGGATGAGGTCGTGGAGGCGGTGCGGAAGATGCCGTTCGTCGCGTACGCCGAGAGCCAGATGTATGCCTGCGCCGATAATACGCAGGACGAGATCAAGCGGACAATCGAGGAATACCGGCTGAACCGGCTGGTGGTGGCTTCATGCACGCCTCGCACGCACGAAGCGCTCTTCCGCGATACCGCCCGCGAGTGCGGCTTGAACCCGTTCCTGGTTGATATGGCGAACATCCGCGATCAGTGCTCGTGGGTGCATTCGAACGAGCCCGAGGCGGCGACCGAAAAGGCGATTGACCTGGTTCGGATGGCAGTCGGGAGAGCTTCCAGGCTCGTATCGCTGTCCACCGAGGAACTGCCGGTCACTCAGTCCGCGCTGATCCTCGGCGGTGGGCCGAGCGGAATGACTGCCGCGCTCTCTCTGGCGAACCAGGGCTACCGGGTGCATCTCGTCGAGAAGTCCGACAGGCTCGGCGGGCGGCTCAGGGATCAGAGCCTGCTGGAAAGACTCGCGGGCAAGCTCACGAACCATCCACTGATCTCAGTGTATCCGGAATCCCGACTCGCGGAACTGAAGGGTCACGTCGGCAACTTCACCAGCGAACTGACGACACCTGCAGGAAGCAGGACCGTCGAGCACGGAGTCCTGCTGGTGGCAACCGGCGGCATCGAGCATACGCCCACCGAGTACCTGTACGGCCAGGATTCCAGGGTGGTCACGCAGCGCGAGCTTGAGGCCCGCATGGCCGAGGGTTCGCTCGATCTTCCGGACAACGCCACCATCGCCATGATTCAGTGCGTAGGTTCCCGGAACGAAGAGCGGCCGTTCTGCAGCCGGGTCTGCTGCATTGACGCGGTGAAGAATGCGGTCAAGATCAAGAAGTCGCGCCCGGACGCGTCGGTGGTCGTGCTCTACCGCGACGTGCGGACGTACGGTTTGAATGAGCTTTATTACCAGGAGGCGCGGGAGGTCGGAGCTCTGTTCGTCAGATATGAGCCCGACAATCCTCCCGCCTTCGCTGAAGCTTCGGCGGGCAAGCCTCCACTGCTAACGTTCATCGAGCCCGAACTGGGGCTGCCGGTGACTCTCAGGCCGGATTTGCTCGTGCTGTCCGCGGGCATGGCCCCGGCGATTGATAACCCTGACATTTCGGAGCTGGCCAAGGTTCCGCTGAACAACGACGGCTTCTTCCTCGAGGCGCACGTGAAGCTGCGGCCGGTGGACTTTGCCTCGGAGGGGATATTCCTCTGCGGGAGCGCGCACTCGCCGAAGCCCACGGTCGAGAACATGCAGCAGGGACTTGCGGCGGCAGGTCGGGCGGCGACGATATTGAGCAAGAAGACGCTGGTGGTCGGCGGCCAGGTCGGTCATGTGGATGTGCGCAAGTGCGTATCCTGCCTGACTTGCGTGAGGGTCTGCCCATATGGTGCGCCGGAGATCAGCGCCAGTAACGGCAAGAACCGCGTGGAGATCCAGGCGGCGAAGTGCATGGGCTGCGGAAGCTGTGCGGCGGAATGCCCGGCGAAGGCGATCCAGCTCCGGCACTTCACTGACCGCCAGGTGGCGGCGGCCATCCAGGCTCTGTTGTCAGTGATCAGTGATCAGTCACCAGTAACCAGTGAACGGTGATCGCTAGGTAATTCGAACAAGGCAAACTCAATGACGGACTTCGAACCGAAAGTGCTGGCGCTTTGCTGCCATTACTGCGCATATGCCGCGGCCGACCTGGCGGGCTCCATGCGCCTTCAATATCCGCCGAACGTGCGCATCCTAAGGCTCCCGTGCACGGGGAAGGTGGATGTGGAGTACATCATGCATGCCTTCGAGCAGGGAGTGGACGGCGTGATCGTCGCCGGCTGTCTGGAGGGCGGCTGCCACTTCCAGGAGGGTAATCTGCGGGCAAAGAAGCGGGTCGCCCTGGCGCGGCAGGTTCTGGAGGAAGCCGGCCTGGAGGCCGATAGGTTGGAGATGTTCAACCTCTCATCCGCCGAGGGGCAGACGTTTGCGGAAATCGTGGAGACGATGACAGATCGGCTGCGAAAACTAGGGCCAAGCCCATTACGAAAGCATGGAGTGATGGAGTAATGGAGTATTGGAGTAATGGGATTCCAGCACTCCAGTACTCCAACACTCCAATACTCCGCAGGGGGGGATTCTGCCATGATCGTTGCATACAGGAAGAACATTCAGGAACTGAAGACGGCCTTGGCCGAGCACAAGAGGATTCTCGTCCTCGGCTGCGGCACGTGCGTTACCGTGTGCCTGGCAGGTGGAGAGCGTGAGGTTGGCATGATCAGCTCGGCGCTCCGTATCGCTTTCCGGCTGGACGGTCAGGAGCACGAAGTCCTCGAAGCGACTATCGAGCGCCAGTGCGAGAACCAGTTCATCGAGGATGCCCTGAAGGAGATCCAGGAGGCGGATGCCGTCCTGTCGCTGGCATGTGGCGCGGGAGTTCAGGCTATCGCGGAGAGATTCCCTGCCAAGCCGGTCTATGCCGGGGTAGATACGAAGTTCATCGGTGTACTTCAGGAGCAGGGCGTCTGGACGGAGAAGTGCATAGCCTGCGGGAAGTGCGTCCTCGGCTCCTACGGCGCGGTATGCCCGCTGACCCGGTGCGCCAAGGGACAGTTGAGCGGACCCTGCGGCGGCGCGCGTGACGGCAAGTGCGAGGTCTCGCCTGACGTTGACTGCGGCTGGCAACTCATCTACGACCGCCTGAAGGCACTCGACCGGCTCGATCTTCTGCTCGACCCTGCGCCTCTCACTGACTGGTCACAGAGCCATGAAGGCGGGTGCCGGAAGCTCGTCCGCGAGGATCAGAGGATAAAGGTGGAAGTGTAGCCCCGATTATTCGCGGCAAGCTCGATCAGGCTGCACTCTGCATCTTGTCATCCTGAGCAGAGCGAAGGATCTTGTGCGTGCGAACCGAGATTCTTCGCTGCGCTCAGAATGACACGAATAATCCGGTCGAGGTCTGACACCTCAGTCCCTCTTCGCGCCGCTCCCTCAGCCCACGGTATGCGTACGCGCCCATGCACCGACGCGTCAGGTTGTCTCAGTGTTCACCGGCTTAGCTCCCTTAGTTTGGATTCAATCTGTTGGGTTTCTCGTTGCTGTTGCTCGTCCGGGATATCATCATTTCATATGAAGTAGAGCGCCTATGGAGACGAATCTGTAGTGGATCATGAAAAGTGTGGCACTGCAGCGGCTTACCAGGCCATGGTGCGCGACGATGGCCAGGTGCATACCATACATCAGCCACCCGCCGCTTGGAGTCAGAGGACTTTCTTCCCGACCTGGAGAATGACCGTCATAGGAGGACTAACCTCGTTAACGGCCGCTTGAGCTGAGCCAGGTACTGGGCGAGCAAAATAGAAGAAATGCGGGGAGTTAGCAACCATGAGCCAGTTTACACGACGTGATTTCCTGAGGACCGCCCTGATGGCGGGAGCGTACGCGGGCATCTCGGGCATTGTTCCCCAGCGCGCATTCGGGTCTGATGAGGGGAAGTACAACGTGCTCTTCATTGCCGTGGACGACCTGCGGACCACCCTGGGGTGCTACGGAGCGCCGGTCATCCGGACACCGAACATAGACGCGCTCGCCGCGAGGGGAACGGTGTTCAACCGCGCCTACTGCCAGCAGGCGGTTTGCAGCCCATCGAGGACATCTCTCCTCACGGGATGCAGGCCCGATACCACGAGGGTCTACGACCTGCAGACCCACTTCCGCCGGAACCTGCCCGATGTGGTGACCCTGCCGCAGTACTTCAAGCAGCATGGTTACCACTCCCAGGGGTTCAGCAAGATATACCACGGCGGGTTGGACGATCCCCGGTCGTGGAGTGTGCCGCACTGGGCGCCGAAAGCCGCGGCGTACGGCAAGCCGGAAACAATGGCCGGGCTTCAGAAGAAGAAGGAAGAACTGCGCGCCCAGGGCCGCATGACGGAAACGCGGGTACTGGAAAAGGATCCGGAGACCGGTCTGCCCCTGAAGTTGCAGGAAGGTACGCGGGTGAAGGGCCCGTCATGGGAAGACCCCGACGTGCCGGACAATGCCCTTGCCGATGGGATGACCGCCGACAAGGCGATCGAGACCCTTCGCGAGCTGAAGGACAAGCGGTTCTTCCTGGCGGTCGGCTTTCTGAAGCCGCACCTGCCCTTCGTCGCGCCGAAGAAGTACTTCGACCTGTATCCGAGGAACAAAATCAGCCTCGCAGACAACCCGTTCCCGCCCAAGGACTGTCCGGAGATAGCCCTGACGAACTGGGGCGAGCTTCGCGCATACACGGATATCCCATCCGTCGGTCCGCTTTCCGAGGAAAACGCCCGGGATCTGGTCCGCGCGTATTACGCGGCCGCCAGCTACACCGACGCCCAGATCGGAAGAGTGCTGAACGAGCTTGACCGACTCGGCCTTCGGGACAGGACGGTCATCGTCCTCTGGGGCGACCACGGCTGGCATCTGGGCGAGCACGGTCTATGGTGCAAGCACACGAACTTCGAAGTGGCAACCCATGCGCCGCTGATCTTCAGTGCACCCGGCCAGAAGAACCCGGGCGCGAAGACGGACGCCCTCGCCGAGTTTGTTGACGTTTATCCGACTCTCTGCGATCTCGCCGGTCTGCCGATGCCAAAGGGCCTTGAGGGCACAAGCCTCGCCCCGGTGATGGACGAGCCGAAGCGCCCGTGGAAGAAGGCCGCATTCAGCCAGTACCCCCGCAGCAAGGTGGCGACGTACAAGGCGATGGGATACTCGATGCGGACCGACCGGTACCGGTACACGGAATGGCTGAACGAGGATACGGGGAAACCCATGGCAGTAGAGTTGTACGACTACCAGACCGACCCCAAGGGGAACGTGAACATCGCCGACCTGCCGGAGAACAAGGAACTTGTTGCCGGGCTCAGCAAGATGCTCCACGACGGCTGGAAGGCGGCGGTTCCGGAAAGGAGATAGGGTGTGTCCGAAAGAGGTAATCTGACGCAAACCAGACGCGAGTTTCTGAAAGGCGCCGGCGCTCTTGCAGCCGGTTTGGCTCTGGGAAGCCGACTCCCTGCATTCGCCTCGGAACCGCGAAAGAAGCCGAATGTCATCTTCATATTCGCGGATCAGTTACGTTCCCAGGCGCTCGGCTGCCATGGCGACAAGCAGGCTCGCACCCCGAATCTCGACAGGCTGGCATCGGAGGGCGCGCTCTTCACCAATGCGATAAGCACGTGGCCGGTCTGCTCGCCGTTCCGCGGCATGCTCCTCACCGGTCGGTACCCGATGTCCAACGGCGTCGTCTACAACGACTATCCCATATGGGACGGCCAGAATACCATCGCCACTGTGCTGAAAGCTCAGGGTTATGAGACCGGCTACATCGGCAAGTGGCATCTGAATGGCAAAGAGAACTGGGTTCCCAGGGAACGCCGACAGGGGTTCGACTACTGGGTCCCGGTCCGGGGCCAGATCCTGACCGATGCGCTGGAGGGGAAGCAAGTCTGGCGGCCTGACGTTCAGACGGACCAGGCGGTCAACTACATCAAGGCAAAGAGTGACAGGCCGTTCTGCCTGTTCGTGTCCTGGAACCCGCCCCACGATCCTTACATCGCCCCGGAGAAGTACATGAGGATGTTCCCGGCGGAGAAGATGGAGTTGCTGCCCAATACCGCTGAGAAGGAGCTTGTGCGCATCGAACTAGCCAAGCACCCGATAGATCCCAGCACCGAGGCAGGGAAGAAGAGGGCGGAATGGAGAAAACGCATAGACTCGGATGACGGCGTTCGTCGGAACATGCAGGGATACTATGCCGCAACCCACGGCCTGGACGTCTGCATCGGCCGCATCATGAAGGCGGTGGAGCAGGCGGGAATTGCCGATGACACGATCTTCGTATTCTCCTCCGATCACGGCGATATGCTGGGCTCCCACCGCATGTCGCACAAGCAGGAGCCGTTCGAGGAGTCTATCTCCATTCCTTTCATCGTGCGCTATCCGCGCCGTATCCCGCGCGGGATCACGACGGATGCGCTCCTGTCACCCGTAGACATCATGCCTACTCTGCTGGGCTTGGCGGATGTCTCGTGCCCGGACAGCGTGGAGGGACTGAACCTCGCGGGCTCGGCTATGGGCAAGCGGTCGGATCGGCAGGATGCGCTCCTGATCATGAAGATGCTTCCGGGCGGGAATCCGTGGATTATAAACGCCGCCACCGAGTGGCGCGGCGTCCGCACGAAGACCCATACGTATGCCCGCCTTCAGGACGGCGGTCCCTGGATCCTCTACGATAACAGGAACGACCCGTGCCAGATGAGGAACCTGGTCAACGACCCGGCGAGCAAAAAGCTTCAGGACGAGATGGAGGCGACGATGAGGTCCCTTCTGAAGAAGGCCCACGATCCGTTTGACACCGGGGCCATCTTGAAGCACGCGAAGAAGAACGGTCCCGCGTCGGAGTGACCCGCCCTGCGGACGCGGGCACTCGCGCACGGCTGAGTGCGCTTGTGGGCTGTCGTAATCGGCCAGGTACTGCGCGAAGACGTAGCACGGGACGGGTGGATCGGCCCTCGCTGAAAGGAGTCTGCCAATGAAGAGGATCTTGACTGTTTTCCTCTGCGTCGCCGCTGTGACGCTGTTGAGTCACGCGTGCGCCGGGCAGGCCGGAACCGAAGAGCCTGTCCTCCTGTTTCCGGTTGAGCAGCATGGCAAGTGGGGCTATATTGACGCGACGGGCACGATGGTCATCGAGCCTCGGTTCGGCTGGGCTGAGAAGTTCTCTGAAGGGCTGGCGGCAGTCAGCGATCCCGAATCCGGGTACAAATGGGGCTACATAGACAAGACGGGCAAGTTCGTCGTCAAGCCCCAGTTCGATGAGCCTGATCAGTTCTCCGAAGGATTTGCGCGCGTGCGCGTGGGCGGCGAAAAGGCCAAGTGGGGCTACATAGACAAGACAGGACAGATCGTGATCAGGCCCGAGTTCGACAAGGCCGAGAGCTTCTCGGAAGGACTGGCGCGTGTAAGGATCGAGGGCAAATATGGCTACACCGATAAGACAGGTGCGCTTGTCATAAAGCCTCAGTTCGATTTGGCTGGTAGTTTCTCCGAAGGGCTCGCTGCTATACGCGTACGCGAGAATGGGACGCGCAAGTGGGGCTACATAGACAAGACCGGCATCTTCATCATCAAGCCTCAATTCGGGCAGGCTGAGTCCTTTTCCGAAGGCCTGGCTGCTGCGGTTCCCGGTGATGCTGGCGATGAGGAGATCAGCAAGTACGGTTACATAGACAAGACGGGCAAGTTCGTCATCAAGCCCCGCTTCGGTTTCCTCGATCCCATGGCCGATGATGCCCGGAGGTTCTCAGAGGGACTGGCCGCTGTCCCCATAGGTGACACCAAGTCGGGATACTCATGGGGCTTCATAGACAAGACCGGCAAAACCGTGATCAAACCCCGGTTCGATGCCGCCGGCGGGTTCTCCGGGGGACTGGCGTTAGTGCGTGCCGGCGACAGGCTCACCGATGAGGGTGAAATGGTCTGGGGCAAGTGGGGCTATATAGACAAGACGGGGAAGTACACGGTCGAACCTCGGTTCGATCAGGCCGACAGGTTCTGCGACGGACTGGCATCAGTGCTGATTCCCGGACCAGAGGTGGGCTACATGGACAAGGCCGGAAACATGGTCATCATGCTCCAACTCGAAGGCGAGGGGGCTTATTGCGGGGCTCACCCCTTTTCCGAAGGGATGGCACTTGTAGAAGTAGAGATTGGCGACAAACGCGGCTACGGCTACATAGACAAGACAGGCAAGATGGTCATTGAGCCGCGGTTCGAATGGGCAGAGCCTTTCTCCGAAGGACTGGCAGTGGCAGCGGTAGAGCCCGCCGGCGAACAGGGCTACATAGACAAGACCGGCAAAATGGTGATCAAGCCGCAGTTCGAACTGGCTGATACGTTTTCCGAAGGGCTGGCTGACGTACGTATCGGTGATGTGGAGACAGGCAAGTGGGGCTACATTGACAAGACAGGGAAGATGGTCATCAAGCCCCAATTCGACGGGGCTGAGAAGTTCTCCGAAGGGCTGGCCGCCGTGCGTATCGGTGATGAGAAAACAGGCAAGTGGGGCTATGTAGATTCGGCGGGCATCATGGTAGTCAAGCCTCAGTTCGACGCGGCAGATATCTTCTCCGAAGGGCTCGCGCCTGTGGAGATTGGCGGCAAATGGGGTTTCATAGACAAGTCGGGCGATATGGTGGTCAAGCCGCAGTTCGAGAAGGTTGATATCTTCACTGAAGGGCTGGCCGTTGTGTCTGTAGGCGATGTATACGGCTACATAGACAAGTCAGGAAGCATGGTCATCCAGCCTCAATTCCACTATGGTGAATGGATCTTCGAGGGCCGTTTCTCCGAGGGACTGGCAATGGCGCGTCTCGGCCGGGAAAACGGCAAGGTAGGCTATATTGATAAGACAGGAAAGATGGTCATCGAACTGCCGGAAGGGCTCCACCCTTATGGGCCGTTCGCTGAGGGATTAGCACCCGTATCTACACCTTTCCGGGTGGGCTACATAGACGGGACAGGGAAGATTGTTATCCCCCCTCAGTTCCATTGGGTTGAAGACTGGGACTACGCAGTGGCGGGCTTTGCGGCGTTCCACGAGGGCCTGGCGCGCGTCATCTCTGCTCCGAAGCTGGGCTGCATAGACAAGACCGGCAAATGCGTCTGGGAACCGCCGGATTAGCTCAATGCGGGGCAGGCGATCACACAGCGCCGCGCTCCATGCCGACGCCGTTGGGTAGGGATCTGCGAGTCCCTACCCCCTGACCGGATGGGGATTTCCCAATCCCGGACCAGGGGACTGGAACCCTCGGCCCAGTGCGAAGGTGGCGATTCGGAAATCACCACCGATGGACGCGGTGGGAATGGCTGCCACAGAGGAGACTTCGCCAAGGCTTCGTCCCCCGAGGGGACGGCCACTACGCGGCTCGGCAGGAGCCTCGCCCTCCCAATATCGGCGTTCATCTGCGTGCATCTGCGGTTCTGCTCTCTCGTCGTCAGCAGGATCGCGCATTGGGCCTGGTGCGGCGACCAGGGTTCCTCGATTCGAGGCTTCCGATCAGCGTTCGGGCGCGTCGAGGGGAATGAAGGGAACGGGGTCGCCCGGCCGGAGCGGGGATTCGCCCTCCAGAACGGCCAGGCAGTCTGCCCGCGCAAAGGGCTTGTGCATGCCGGATCCCTGAGGTCCCGCTCTGCGGACCCATGCTTCGCCGTTTCGGCGCTCGACACGGGCGCGCAGGAACATCGTGAATCCCTGCCTGGGCGTCATTGCCTCCGCCGCGCGACCCTGGCACACCGGGCGGAAAAGGGCCTTGTGTCCCATCATCTTTCGAAGCGCCGGTCGTGCAAACAGCTCGAAGGTCAGCATGGCCGACGCCGGGTTTCCGGGGAGGCAGAAGCAAGGCTTGCCGCCGAGCCTGCCGAAGAGGAGCGGACTGCCCGGGCGCATAGCCACCCGCCAGAAAAGTACTTCGCCCAGGCGCTCCATCGTGGGTCGAATCCTGTCCCGCTCGCCCATTGAAACGGCGCCCGCCGTCACCACCACGTCGCAAGTCGCCGCCGCTTTCTCCAAAGCTCGCCGGGTCGCATCGTCTGCGTCCTCAACAATGCCGAAGTCCACAGGAGATGCGCCCACCGCGATGCACTGGGCGTAGAGCGCCGGCCCGTTGCTGTTTCTGACTTTTCCTGGCGACAGCGGATGGCTGAGCGGCAAGAGCTCCGAGCCCGTGGCGATAAGGGCAACGCGCGGCCGTGGTATGACAAGTGGCTCGCCAACCCCCACGGCGGCCAGAAGTCCAATCTCGTACGGCCGAAGCTCCGTTCCGGCAGTCAAAGCGGTTTCTCCGGCAGCGATGTCCTCGCCCGCGGCTCGCACGTCGGACCCCGCCTGGACACTCGTCCTGATACTGACCGAGCCGTTGCTCGGCTCCGTATCTTCCACACGAACGACGGCGTCCGCACCCTCCGGCATGATCGCCCCGGTCATGATTCGGGCGCACGTGCCGCGCTCGACTCGGCGAGCCGGTATCTGCCCGGCTTCTATGGTTTCCACGACTTGCAGGATTACCGGACGTTCGGACGACGCCCCAACAAGATCCTCCGCAACTACAGCAAAGCCGTCCATTGCGGAGTTTGTGCAATACGGGATGTTGTCCTGCGACACTACGTCCGCCGCCAGGACGAGACCCAGACATTCGCACAGAGGCACAGGCTGACCCGGAAGGACATCTACGTTGTCGAGTACGATCGCCCTGGCGTCCTCGAAGCTGAGAAGCGGTTGACTCACCACTAACCTCCTATCGCAGCCATCAGGGTTTCGCCCGGGCGTGCCAACTCCGCGATGCCGCAGAGCGGCTTGTCACGCAGCACACCGCGCACGGCCTCCAGCAATTCCGAATCCGAAGCCCCCGCAGCGATCAGCGAGCCGAGGTCGGCAGAGAGGTCCGCGCAGAGACAAGGGCGGAGTTCGCCGCTCGACATCAACCGCAGGCGATCGCACGACGCGCAGAAGGGTTCACTGACCGGACTGATGAATCCGAGCCTGCCTTTCGCTCCGGCGAGCTGCCACTCGGTGCGTGCAGCCCCGACGGAGGAATCCGCGGCAGCGAGTGGGCCGAGTATCGCGATCTTCTCCCGCACCTCGGAGTTGGGTACGAACAGCCTATCCCACGAGCCGGCGGCCGGACCGATAGGCATGAGCTCTATAAAGCGCACGTGCCAGGAGTGCCGCAGTGTCAAGAGCGCGAAGTCGGCCGCCTCGTCGTCGTTCATACCCCGCATCACTACACAGTTCAGTTTGACCGGACGCAGGCCGGCCTCCTCGGCCGCAGCGATTCCGTCAAGAACTGCGCCAAGCGACCCGCCTCCGCTGATCTCAGCGAACCTACTCTCTTGCAGGCTGTCGAGACTGACGTTGATGCGGCGTACGCCGGCCGCCGCGAGGTCCCAGGCATGGTCTCTCAAGAGCATGCCGTTGGTCGTGAGGCTGATGTCCTGGATGCCGCGAATCGCTGCCAGAGAGCCGATCAGGTCACAAAGCCCCGGCCGCAGCAGGGGTTCGCCTCCGGTGATGCGGAGTCGCTCGATCCCCTCGGCGGCGAGCAGGCGGCACAGCCTCACGATCTCGCCGTCGGAAAGGCATGGTCCGGAGCTTATGTTGCTTTCACCGGAGGTGTCCGGCCGGCAGTATCGGCACTGCAGGTTACAGTGCGCCGTCACGGAGACTCTCAGGTATCGGATTCTGCGGCCGCATCCGTCAAGAAGCATATCTATTGCCTTCTTCGGCGAGATCCCCGGCGCCGCCCGGAGCTTCGAGGCGCGGGAGGAGGCTGCCCTTGTATATGTGCCATACGTCGGCCCCCACACGGTTCGCAAGGCTCACGTCGTGTGTCGCCATCACAATGGTCACGCCCTCTTCGCCTCTGAGCCGGCGGATCAGAGATTCGATAGCCGGCAAGTGTTCTTCATCAACGTTCGCCGTCGGTTCGTCCAGCAGCAGCACCGGTGTCTTCAGGCAAATCGCTCGCGCCAGGGCGACGCGCTGGCGTTCCCCGACCGATAGGGACTTGGCCGGGCGGTGGGCGAGATGCTCCAGGTCCAGTTGTCGGAGAACACGCGATACCCTCCCGTGCCGCTCCGACTTGTCTGCCAGACGTGCATTCAGCGCCATGTCCAGATTAGCCTGCACCGAGCCGTCGAACAGGTAGGGATGCTGGAGCATCAGCGTCACTCGCCTGGCAAGCCTGTCGTCCACCCGCTTGCCGATATGGTGACCTCTGAACCAGAGTTCTCCCTGCGAAGGCGGGAGCAGGAAGGCGAGCATCTCCATCAGCGTGCTCTTGCCCGCGCCGTTCGGACCGGTAATGCATATGAGATCGCCTTCCTGGATCGCAAAGCTGCACCGGCGAACTGCTTCCACCGGCCCGTACCGCCGGCACAAGTTCGATGCTCTATATAGTTCGGCCATCTCTCACCAACGTACCGGACTGAAGAACCTGGAATGTCAGGTTGGCCACGTAGGCAATGAAGAGCAGAATCAGCCCAAGGGCTATTGCCACCTCGAATGCACCTTTGGAAGTCTCCAACGCGATCGCCGTCGTGATTGTGCGAGTCGAGTACAGGATATTGCCGCCAAGCATCATCGCCACGCCTACTTCACCTACCGCTCTCGCAAAACCCGTCACGACAGCAGCTCCCACTCCCGCGCGTGCCTCCCGCAGCAGGATAAGCGCACTTCGCACTCCGGTGATCCCCAGCGTGGCGACGGTCTTGACGGCGCTGGGACTGAGTTGCTGCAGTGCAGATATCGTCAGACTCGCAACTATCGGCGTGACCAGGAGCGCCTGCCCGATTATGATGGCGGACGGCGTGAACAGCAGGCCGAGCGGCCCGAGCGGTCCTCTTCGACAGATGAAGCTGTAGACCAGCAGGCCGACGACCACGGTGGGTGTCGCCATGAGCGCGTTCACTCCGATGACGGCCGCGCTTCGGCCCCGGAACCTCTTGAGCCCGAGCGCAGCACCGATCGGCACGCCGATGAGAGTGCCGAAGATTGTTGCCGTAACAGCGCAGGTCAGGGAGATGCGAACCGCGTCGAGCACGTACGGATCGAGCCCGACGACTCGCTTCAGCGCTTCTACAAAGCTGTCTGCCAGATATGGCATCGTCTATCGCTCCGTGTTCGAGCCCTTCGCCGCGACCGACCGATTGGCCCGCGGAACGGCGTCTGCGACAAACGCCTGCTTCCCGCCGATGGTAAAGTCTGCTATCTTCTCCTGCCCGGCTCTGGACGTAAGATAGGCGACCAGTCTCATGGCGCCGGAGTAGTTGACGTGCGGGTATTTTGCCGGGTTGACCGCAATCACGCCATAGTAGTTCATAAGCCTCGGGTCGCCCTCGCACAGGATCACGAGTTCCAACTTGTCTCGGTAGGCCAGGTACGTAGCGCGGTCGGTTAGGCAGTATGCCTGTTTCTCGTCGGCGATCATCAGCGTTTCACCCATGCCCTGACCCGTCGAAAGATACCACGAGCCCGCCGGCGTGATGTCTGCCGCAGCCCACAGTTCGCGCTCTTTCGCATGCGTTCCTGATTCATCGCCCCTGGAGGCAAAGGCGGTTCCGGCGATGCGGCGCATCGCACGCGATGCGTCGGATAATCCCTTGATCCCTGCGGGATCCCGGGCAGGACCGACGAGGACGAAGTCATTGTGCATGACGTCCCGACGATTCACGCCGAAGCCCGCACCTACGAACCGGTCTTCAGCTTGCCGGTCATGGACGAGGAGGACGTCTACGTCTCCGTTTTCCCCAAGGCGCAGGGCCTTGCCGGTCCCCACAGCGATAACGTCAACCTTGATGTTCTCGCGTTTCTCGAAGGGCGGCAGGAGGTACGAGAGCAGCCCGGATGCTTCCGTGCTCGTAGTCGTCGCCAATCTCAGGCGTTCCCGTTGCCTCCCGGTCGCCGCACGTTCCGGCTTCCCGCACCCGGCGACTGCGAACAGTACGAGGATCGCCAACGCTCTGCTTTGCACGCGAGGACTTCCCAGCGTTTTTCCTAAAAGCATCCGAGCTGGCACTCTCCGATCTTGATGCCGGCGCTCTCGCACGCCGCGCCGACTTCCGCGAGGGCAACGCCCATTTCCCTGGATATCAGGTGGGCTGTCTCGCAGGGCAACTTCCCGCCAGCCGTCGCATGGCGTATCCGGTCAAGGAGTTCGCCCGCAGCCGGGGGCTCGCTCGGGGGGAGGCCTTCTTCCGGACCTGTGATCCGCTCCGGGCAGGTATAGACGTTCATCCGCCTGCCCCGCAGGAACCCCACAACCGAGATGCCGTAACGCTGTGCGAGCCAGAGCGCCCGGGTCGTCGGCGCCGACCTCGACGCGATGAGCTGGATCTTATGCCGGATAGCCTTCGACGCAATGTCCGCCGATATCCTTCCGGTCGTCAGAAGCGCCTTGTCCCCGACGTCAATTCCCGTGAGCAGTGCCTTGCCGACCAGCTTGTCGAAGGCGTTGTGCCGGCCGATGTCGTCGGCTCTTGCGATGAGGTTGCCGCCGGTGTCATACAGCGCCGCGCTGTGGACGCCTCCGGTTTTCGCGTAGAGAGTCGAACTCCGGTTGAAATCCACCCCCGCGGCGGCCAGTACCCGGGCGTCGAAACGCGTGGTGGTGTCAATCCTTCGACACTTGCTTGGCTCTACCGGATCCGTCCCCGTGCCGCCTCCTCCACATCCCGTGCCGAGGGTCCAGTTGTCACGTCTGGCAGCCAGCGCCTCCGTATCAACGTGTGCACGGCAGTGGACCTGGCCGCCTTCCGTGTCTACCTCGACCGATTCCAGATCCTCCGCGCGCGCCAGTATCCCCTCTGACACGAGGAAACCGACCGCCAGCGCGTCCAGCTCGTCGGGAAGGCACATCAGGTGAGCCAGGAGATCGCCATTCACCCAGAGCCCAATCCGGGCTTCTCGGATTACGGCGTCCTCGACTGTCTCAACAGAGCCGTCGCGCCACCGCTTGATGGTTATCCGGCTGTAGAGCGAACTGTCTGCCTCTGTTCTTCGCTTCTCGACCATCACTGCACCCAGTGAGACTAGTACCTGGTCTCATAAATCGGCATCACACGTAGGGGAGGTGCCTCGGCCTACGAAGCCTCGGCGGAGTATGCTCTGCCGCCTCCCGTAGGGCTTGCCTTTTCCGTGCAGCCGTAGGGCTTGAATGAACGGCCGACAAGGCCCCCGCCGCGCGGAGACTCTGTAAACGATGCCGGGAGGGATAGTATAGCCCACCGGCAGTGGCATGTCAACAATCTCCGAGCGCGCCGGGAAATCACCTGGATTATTCATGAGGAGCGTAACGTTGACACAGAGTGCTTGTTCCCCGTGCGAATGAATTCACGGCAACGAAGGCACAAAGTGTCCCTCCGGACACTGTGGATATAGTCCCCGTAGGGGGACT
>Ga0315289_10005272_pt1 | contig 19131 bp, 16 predicted proteins | sample YL17G11_40_MG_FD_203452 | JGI IMG/M metagenome (GOLD analysis project Ga0315289, IMG submission 203452) | Sediment microbial communities from Yellowstone Lake, YNP, Wyoming, USA - YL17G11_40 | ecosystem: Environmental > Aquatic > Freshwater > Lake > Sediment | place: USA: Wyoming | collected...
CGCTCACTTCGGCAAGCTCGATGCCCCGTCGCTGGGCCGCGCGAACGACGGCCTCGCCGAGCGAATGCTCCGACCGCCGCTCAGCCGATGCCGCAAGCCTGAGCAGTTCCCTCTCCTCCATTTCAGGCATTGGGACGATGTCCACGACCTCCGGCTGGCCCTTGGTGAGAGTGCCCGTCTTGTCGAGCACGACCGTGGTGATCCGATGTGCGCGTTCGAGTATCTCTCCGCCCTTTATCAGCACGCCGTTCTCCGCTCCTTTGCCCGTGCCGACCATTATTGCCGTCGGCGTGGCCAGTCCCAGCGCGCAGGGGCAGGCAATGATGAGTACTGCCACGAAGTTGAGCAGCGCGAAGTTGAACGACGGCGCCGGCCCCCAGATCAGCCAGACCACGAACGTGGCCGCCGCGATCGCCATGACGGCCGGCACGAAGTAGCCGGAGATAACGTCCGCCAGCCGCTGGATCGGCGCCTTCGAACCCTGTGCCTGCTCGACCATCCTGATAATCTGCGCCAGCGCAGTGTCCTTGCCGACTTTTGTGGCTTGGAACGTGAAGCTCCCCGTCCTATTGATCGTCGCGCCGATCACCCCGTCGCCCGGCTTTTTTGTGGCTGGCATGCTCTCCCCGGTGATCATGGATTCGTCAACTTCGGAGACCCCTTCCACCACCGTCCCGTCAACCGGAATCCTCTCGCCCGGCCGGACCACGACGAGATCGCCCACCCGGACGTCTTCGACCGGAAGGTCAACGAATTGCGGAATGCGGAATGGGGAATGCGGAGTGCCCAATGGGGAATGCGGAACGCGGAATGCGGAATGTGGAATGCTGATTGCCGATTGCTGAATGCCCATTCCCTCCGACCCCCGGCCCCCGGCCCCTGGCCCCTGCCGAATAACGCGAGCTGTCTTTGGCCTCAGCCCCGCCAGCCGGCGGATGGCCTCCGAAGTTCGCCCCCTGGCAAGCGCCTCCAGGTAGCGGCCGAGGAGGATCAGCGTAACGATGACCGCGGACGTGTCGAAATACATCGCCGGATGCAGACTGCCGGCCGCTGCGAAGAAACTCCGGAATAGGATAGCAGAAACGCTGTAGAGGTACGCCGCTGAGCTTCCGACGGCGATCAGCGTGTTCATATCGGCGGTTCCGTGTTTTGCCCCGGCCCAGGCGCCCCGGTAGAACGGCCACGCGGCCCAGAACTGCACCGGGGTCGCCAGCGCCCACTGCAGGTAAGGGTTAGCCAGAGCGCCCGGTATCAGTCCGGCCGTGTAGTGAAACTCCCGGAGCGCGCTCAGGACTATCGGCAGCGTCAGAGCCGCGCTTATCCAGAACCTCCGCTTCCAGCCGCGGATGGTGGCCAGGCGCGCCGCCTGCTCGCGGTCCGCCAGTTCTCCCTCCTCGGCCACCTCCCCGGCCTGGTAGCCGAGATCTTCGATCACGCGCCTGATCTCGTCCAGGGATACGTGACGCGGGTCATAGGCTAGGGTCAGCGTCTCCGTAGCCAGGTTGACGCTTGCCTTCTGTACACCAGACAGCCGGGAGAGGCCTCGCTCTATTCTCGCCGCGCAGCCCGCGCAGGTCATGCCGGTTATCGCAAGCTCAAGCGTCTTTGTTGCCACCTACGTCCCTCATCAATGTACTTACCCAGAGTATACTACGAAGACGCGGACACGGGGAGTCGGGAGTGCAGGGCAGGGGACAGAAGGGGATGAGTCAGGGCTGGCGCGTATCGCGCCGCTTCGGGCAGCGGCATGCCGAAGCGCTCGTGCTCGCAACCTATTTCTTTTTCGGCGGCTTCTGCTCCTTCTCATGGAACGGGGCCGCGCTCGACCGACCGCCGTGGCGCTCCAGCACCGCAATGACGGCCTGCACAAAACGGTTGAACTCCGGCGTGCGGCGAGTCCTGTCCTGGCGGATGCGCTCGTTTGTTGCCGGGCCTCGGAACATGCCCTCGACGATCGCGCTCGAAAGCTCGATCTGCACGCCTCCGATGATGCTCTTGTTGATGAAGTTGGTTGCGCTATAGGCGGAGGCGTCCTCAGGCGGCGCCTTGACCTGGTAGCCAGCGGAGGCCAGGGCGCGAGTGATGAAATCGGCCACCTGCCGGTAGTTCCCTCCGACGTAGATCAGCCGGTCGCTTCCGGGGATGACGTGGATGGCTACGATTGTAGAGTAGGTCTTGCTCACCCTCGTGAGCTCCGGTTCGCTGAAGCCGGACGATGGCAGGAAGAGATCGGATGAGTCGCGCTTCAGGCCGACGAATGCGTAGAAGCCGAAGGTGTCGCCGGCTATCGCGTCGGCGAGCTCGGACGATCCCGGCTCTATCTGGCCTCCGTGGGGCGCGGCCACGAGAAACGATCTGGAGCCTGCCCGGTAGACGACCTTGAAGTCAACGCCGGACTTCTCCGTCCGGATCATCTCCTGATAGGAGGAATACTTGACCTTCTGATCCGACTCGGCCTTCGTCGCCGCGCCCGCGCTCTGCCAGGGAAACGATAGGGCAATGATCAACAAGGCATATAATGCGCTCTTATTCAAGGGAATTGCCTCCGAAATGGAACGACATGCCATGAGCGCGAGTCCAGCGCTCACTGTACAATAAGACGTTTTGCGTCCAGGTCGGTTGCGCACGGTTCTCCGGTGCTCTGGATCGCGGCGGCTCCAAAACGTGGAACGCTTGGTAATGGGGAAGGCGCGGTCCAACGCGGCGTCTTAATAAGGCTAGAGAACAGAACGTCAGGCACCCCGAGCGAAGGAGGTAACTCGGAAATGGGGCGAAAAGCGACGGTAGTTGTTGCGATCACTGCAATCTTCGCAGTTCTTGCGCCAGCGGGCGCGATCACGCTTGGCACGAAGGTGCTGCGCGGAGCGGCGATCGGGTATGCGGTTAAGCAGTCGGCAGGCCCGCTCGACAAGTTCATCAACAAGGTGACGCTTCAGCGCGGCATGCCAAGCAATCTGGGCACGAAGGTAGTTCCAATACTATCGGTTGGAGAGAAGGGCTATGTGGGGGGCGCGCAAGTATCCGGGCCGGCCAACCTGGTCAAGGGTGTCCGCGCAGTGTTCCAGTACGAACAGAACTTCAGCGGCGCCAACTATCGGTTGAAGGTGCTCGTGCCGAGTTCGAGCATCAATCCACTCCAGCTCAAGCGCGTGCCCAAGGTCGGAATCTCGGCCGTGATAGATGTTGCCATCGCTGGCGGCCTGAAGACCCATTACGTCGGCGGCGGGGTTGGCGTCGGGGGGATCATTCGCGCTGCGGCGGTTGCGGTCGGGGTCAGGGCGGCGGCCAAGTCGCTCAACTCCGCCATCAACACCATTACGTTCAACAAGGGAGCCGCTACGGTCGTCGTCCCGATGGTGAGCTTCGGCGAGAAAGCATATATCGGCGGCGGTCAGGTGTCCGGCTCCACGGCGGCGATAGCCTCCGTCGCAGCAGTCTGGCAGTATGAAGACCTCTTCTCGAACGGCAGGTTCAGGGTCAAAGTGCTGGTTCCGACGAACTCGGTCAATCCGCTCAAGATGAAGCGGGTGAAGGGCGCCGGGATTACCGCCGTCATAGATACGGCCGTCGCCAGACAGCGCGAGGTCCCCAAGCGGCGCCCCTTGGACCTCCGTCGCCTCCGCTCCGGAGAGGACGTGCTACGAACCCGGACCGCGACAAAGCCAGCAAAGACCGACCAGGGCAAGCACCTGGGCTGGTACATCGGCAAGCACAAGGGCTGGGACAAGAACGCCAAGGATAAGCCCGGCAAACCGCGCCGCGACTAGCCGCGCGACAGATGGACGTAGTGGCCGGGCGCCGTCCCGGCCTTGATGCCGTTGTACCGGCGTAGTCAACGTAGTGGCCGGGCGCTGTCCCGGCCTTAATGCCGCTGGGCCGGCCAGCGCGGAGGATACGGCAGTGACGGAGCTGAGCTACCTCAACCTGTACAAGAACAAAGAGCGCTCGTGTGAGAACCTCACTATCACGTGCGTGGATTTCCGGTTCCGCAAGGAGATAGGCGGCCTTCTATCGCGCGCTGGCTACGACGATTTTGACCTCCTTGCCCTTCCGGGAGCCTCGAAGGCGCTGATCGAGGAGCCTGGCCGAGAAGTCTGCCTGGATGCCATCGGCATCGTTCTCCAGAGGCATCGCTCCAGGCGCCTGATTATCGTGCATCACATAGACTGTGCGGCTTACGAGGGCAGCGGAAGATTTTCCAACCAGCAAGAGGAGGAGGCTTTTCACACCGACAAGCTCCATCAGGCGGCCAGGGCCATAAAGGAGTATTATCCTTCGCTTGAAGTTGTCCTGCTGTACATGGATTGGGACAAGCTGAAGTCCATCCCCCTGGAGAACCCCTGAGAGGCCATCGCAACCGGAACAGCCGGGCGCGTTACCTCCTCCGTCGCCACACCATCCCGCCGACCCCGCCCAGGCCGCAGAGCAGGCCAAGGAGGCTGGAGGGCTCGCGCGCTACGCCCAGGCTGGCCCGCCCCGCCAGCGTATGTTGAAGCGCTCGCCATTTATCCGCACGGCGTGCGGCCGCCCCTACTTTCGCCATGGTCACTATTATTAGGCGAGAGAATGAGGAAGTACGCAAGGTCGAAACGGGGATAATTCTGGGAATTGTTTCGGAGCGGATGTTTCGGCGGCGGAGTGCGGGCGTGCGGACGGGAACACCCCCGCCGGGTTGCCCGTGCAGTTGCGCCCGGCGCGCATGTTGCAGGTCGGTCTATGCAGACTATAGTCTGTAGACCCCGATGTGCACGGGGGCTAGCATTCACGTGTGGAGGTGGAGCGCGGCCATGACACCCGAACAGGCTTTTGGGCAAGTGATCCGGGAGTGGAGATTGCGGCTGGGGCTATCGCAGGAGCAGGTAGGTTTTGAGAGTGGATACCATCGGACCTATGTGAGCCTGCTCGAGCGGGGGCAGAAGAGCCCATCCCTGGGTGCGCTGTTTCGGCTGTCGGAAGCGTTGTGCGCGAAGCCCTCAGATATCGTCGTCGCAGTGGAGGCGCGGGTCGCTTGCGCCGCGGTACGCGGCCGACTTGCGGGGGAGCGCGGCAAGTGAAGATAGTTAGCGTGGAGCGGCTAGTAGACGCTGGGGGGTTCTCCAGCACGCCGGCATGGGCTGAAATACAGGAGCAGGTTGTTGCCGCGATAAGGGCAGTGGATTGGCCTCCGGGGTCCGGCTCGTTCACGCTTCGCGACGAGTCGGGCAAGAAGCGCGGGCAGGGCAGCGGGGTGACCCCGATCAAGACCGCCTTTGTCGCCAAGTTGCGCGAGTTCGGATGGAGTGCGGAGACACCCGGCAGCAGGTCGAGACCGGGGGGGCCTGGTCCCATGGACGCAACCTGCCGGGTAGGAAGTAAGTTGTTCTGCGCCGAGTGGGAGACAGGCAACGTGTCGTCCAGCCATCGAGCCCTGAACAAGATCGCGGTGGGAATCCTGGAGGCCGTGCTAATAGGCGGTGTCCTGATCGTCCCCACGCGTGCGATGTATAGGTACCTCACCGATCGTGTGGGAAACTTCTCCGAACTGGAGCCCTACTTTCCCGTCTGGCGGGCGCTCCGCCCGGCGGAGGGGCTCCTGATCATCATGGCAATTGAGCACGACGCGGTGAGCCCATCCGCGCCGCGGATTCCTAAGGGAACCGACGGGCGGGCCCTTCTCTAGCTGACCCTACGTCCGCTGGAGGAACACTATAAACTCGGTGCGCATTGTGTTTGCCATGCCGGTGATCTGACGGCTCAGCTTTCTGATCGGCCGCAGGCCGGGTCGCGACGCGAGGTCTACCAGGATCTCGTCAATGCCCTGCACCCGCTCTGGTGCCTGGCCCAGTATCCTGGCCAGTTGGTTGTTGTTTGTGCCGACGACGATGGTGCAGATGCGCCCCTGGCGTAGCACCCGCGCGCATTCTGCAAGGACCCGCTCCATATCCGACAGATACAGCTCGTACTTCTGGCGTGGGGATCCCCCGCGCAAGCCCACCATGCGCTGACGAAGCTCGTCCAAGTCCGTCCCGAGGAAGCGCAAGTGGGGCGCGTCGTTGTCTAAGTAGTCGATGGCGAAGCTGTACGGCGGAGAGAAGATGATGCCGTCGATGCTGGAGTCCGGCAGCGCTAGATGTCGTGCATCGCCCGCCATCGGGACCGACTCAGCGAGGTCCGACTGCATGCCGTTGAGCACTCGCTGAGCCTTCTCTGCAACGAAGAGGTACCGCTCCAGGATCGCGCGAAACTGTACTAGCGGGGGTTGCCGGTCACTCCGTAGCGAATAACCCGCGCTGTCTAGGTAGGCCAGCAGTAGGAAGCGGTACACTTCTGGCGTCGTCTGGTCCGGCAGCGGCGCGCTCGACGCGCTGGTTCCATCCGGCTGCTCGCTTCGCGAGAATAAGTCTGCGTGCCAGTAACTGTGTCCTCCGAGTGCGCCGGAGGCTGACTTTCCCGCGAGGTCCCTGAAATGGGCGAACACGGATTGGTAGCTCTCGAGGGCCTCGCGCACGGGCTCCAGCGGCACGGTGAGCGCGTCGAGCTTCGCCTGCGCCATAAACTCACAGAAGGGGCTGGCGTCGATCCCGATCGACCTGATTCCCATCAGCGTGGCCTCGATCAATACAGTACCCGAGCCCATCATCGGGTCGAGCACGGTATCGCCGGGGAGCAACCCCATGGCGTTCATCAGGCCTTTGATCATCTGCGGATGGAACTTGCCGCGGTATGGGAAGAGGCCGTGAGTGGCGTATCCAGTCTTGAACTGATTCGTGTGAAAGAAGGACCGCAACCGCGAGGACGAGTGTTGCGGGAGGCGCATCGGCTCTCCGCTGCAGAGGAGGAAGTGGCGCGTCAGGGTGTCGCCGACCCGCGCGAAGTAAGCCCCGTTCCGGACGAGCTGTTCGTCGCTGAGCAACTGACTTTCAGCGAAAGCGAGCTCCAGCTCATACAGCTCATTTAGCTGTGGTACAAGCTCAAGGTGGGGTGGGAGTAGGCGACCGCGGATCCCCTCGGATATGACCTGCGTGACGCGGTCCCCGGACTCTGGTTTCCCCACGGTTAAGCTCATCTCTGCTTGCTCCGTTGCCGCCTTCGCCGCCGGGCGGCTGGCGAGCAGCGCTGCGGGTTGGCGGTCAGGTTGCTGACCCTAGGTTCTGGTAAACAGTATAGCAGAACGCGGGTGCTGGTGGGAGCGGCGCGGGGGCTGCGAGAGAGTTCAGTTTTGCGGGAACGATCTCGACTGCTGCTCCTGTTCCCAGGCGTCCTGAATCTCCGGGCGGGACGATCAGACGAGCGCTCCCTGCGCGCGCAGCGCTTCGAGCAGGATTTCGGGCTTGAGGTTGCGCGGGGTAACATTTTCGCTGAGCGAGAGCGCGGCCGCCGTGCCAGCGGCCTGTCCCATCGCTGCGCAGCAGGGCATGATCCGAATCGCGCCCTGGCCTTCGTGAGTGCTCGACACGCACCGGCCTGCCACGAGCATATTCTCGACTCCAAGCGGCACCAGACACCTGTAAGGTATCTCGTACCAATCTCCAGCCGGCGGCGCGATCGGCCCGGCCGACTGCTCCCCGGCTCGCGTATATCCCTCTCCCTTGCCCGGATGCACGTCCACCGGATAAGCCAGCCGGGCGATCCCATCCTCGAACTTCCGCGCCGAAGCCACATCGTCCGCGCTGAAGACGTATTCTCCCCTGATTCGACGCGTCTCCCTTATGCCGATCTGTGTGGCCATCCGCAGGAGGTAAGCATTCTCGAAGCCGGGAACGTAGTCCCTCACGAACCGGACAAGCGCAGCGGCCTGCCTGCGGCCCTCTATCTCGGCCTTGGTCAGGTCGGATGCGTCCGTGCCGGTTACGCTGCCCACGTGAGTCGTGTTGAACACGACCTCGCCGGGCCTGGGACGGCTGATGAAGAAGATCAGGTCGCCGGGCAGCGGATACTCGCTGCGCCCCTTCGCCTGCGCGACCAGATCGTAGAAGCCGGCGATGGAAACGACGCCGCGCGCAAGTTCCTCCAAGTCAGCATCCGGCGTGAGTTTGGGGAAGAGCATTTGATCCGGGGAGTTTTTGGCGTAGGCCAGCGCAGGGACGAGATCCACTCCGCCTACGTCGAACATCATGGTCATGGCCTGGGGAATGCCGTCCGGCCCGCCGATCTCGAACGGCGCGCCGGCCGAGGCGGCGACGTCGCCGTCACCGGTTGTGTCCACCAGGCGGCGGGCCGTGCAGTCCAGCTCGCCGGACTTGTTCAGGATCCGGACGCCGCGCGCCGCGCGGCCGTCCATGACCGCGCCCTTGACCCACGAGTGCAGGAGAAGCTCCGCTCCGGCTTCGAGTGCCAGCTCCTGGGCGGCGAGCTTCATGGCTTCCGAGTCGAACGTGTTTCCGCTCAGGCCGCCGAGGTCGGCCAGGCGTGCGCGCAGGTCGTCGAAGAAGCCTGCGATGAGCGGTTCGCCCGTCGAAGTGCAGCAGCTCATGAAGGGATTGACGAGACCGGCGGTTGCGAGCCCGCCGAGGAAGCCGTAGCGCTCGACCAGCAGTGTTCTTGCGCCAAGCCGGGCAGAGGATATGGCTGCAGCGAGGCCGGCGATCCCTCCGCCGGCCACTACCGTGTCGTAGTGCTCCCGGTCGGACATGTCAATTCTGCCTTGTCCCACGCGCAGGAAGGGAAAAACAATCGGGCTCGCATGCTGCGAGCCCGATTGCTTGGACTTGACCAGATGATGCCGGCCTTACGGCAAGTTGTCGCCCCAGACCTGCGGGTCGAAGTTAACCCCTGCATTGTAGACCGGGACCTCCGGGGCGACCGCGCCGTACTTGTAGTTGTACCACCCTGGCTCTCCGCCTTGGTTCGTAACCGGGAGCGTCGGGAGCACGGGAGTGTTGCCGTACATGCTCTCCCTGATCCTCTTGGGCTGAACGTGGCCATCGAGGAATGTGCAGTTGATGGAAACGCCGTTCGTGAGGCCCCTAGCGGTGTCGCCCCAGTGCCAACCGTTGTGCTCGTAGAAGATTATCTGGTCAGCCGGGAAGTCGAAGTCGCCTTCTTTGCGGGCCGTGGTGGTAAGGCCATACCACCCGCGGTCAACCGCGGCTTTCCAGAAGTACGAGACCTTGGTCGGATTCTGCTGGTTGTTGTTGACGAACACGTCGTCGCTCTTGTCCGGGTCGGACGGACACCAAATGATGTCCTTGTTCTTCATGAACGAGTAGAGGAGCATCGGCCAGCTCTGGCTGGTAGCGTTGGCCGGCGGCGGAAGGTACCCCCTCCAGTAAGCGAAATACGAGAACTGTGTGGCGTTCCACGTCCCGCTGAACGCCCAGAGGTAAGAGCTTGGCAGCATGGCGTCGTAGTCGCCAGTGTACATGATGAGGGCAAGCCCCAGCTCCTTCATATTGTTCTGGCACGAGGCCTTTCGGCCAGCCTCTCTGGCTCGCGCGAACACCGGGAACAGGATCGCCGCCAGGATGGCTATGATCGCAATGACGACCAGAAGCTCGATTAGGGTGAATCCACCTTTTCTTCGCCTGATGGCTAACATCGAACTACCTCCTATGGATTGATTTGTGCACTCCGTGCATCGTTTTTCTTGCGCAACTTCTGACGACTTACATACAGGTAGCCGGCTCTGAAGTCCTAGCGAGGGATCGTTCTCTTCTCAGGAAAGACAGCGCTCGGGCTCCCCCAGGCTCTACTCCCATCCGTCGAAAGTGGAGCCTGTCGTTGAGGTTTTCCTTTGTGCCGAGAGGTCGGCCCTAGTGTATGGTCGGTCGCGCAAAAGTCAGGCAGATTTCTAGAACGGATAGATAAGACAACTTTCCGCGCGCGTCGCTTGCCCCACCTCCTCGGTCCCGAGAGCGCTCGGGACAACCATCAAATATAGATAGAATGAAGCTGCTGTCGGGCGCACGGCCCCGATGCACGCACCGTGCGAGCCCTCTCGCCGGCCCGGGCCGCTGTGCCTGCTCATATCCTAACACAGCCATCCAGTCCGGGTCAAATCAACCGGAGGCTCTCTCGCAGGCGCGCAACCTAACATGCATCTTCGGATTTTTGACTGCGGAGCAGCCGAAAATGTTCCCGAAGCAAAGGAAGAACTCAGCGGGCCAGGTGACAAACTGTTGGGGAAGTTTTCCCCACCGGGGACCGGGCAGCCCTATGCAGGACAGATCCCATCAGGCTGCGTCGGCGTAACCAGGACGTTGGCGCTGCGTCTATACCGAACAGAAGCACTCTCGGAGGAAAGGTGAATCGGAATGAGGGTATGTGCAGTATTCGGAGCGGTCATTCTGGTCGCTGGGCTGGCATCTGGACTGTTTGCCGCAGAACCCGCCGGCGTCACACTGACTGCTGACAACATGGGAATCCAGGAGGTTGCAGCGGAGCTCAGCAAGCAGGCTGGGATCCAGATCGTCTGCGCTGCCGACGTGAAAGCGACCGTAAAAGGCAGTTTCGAGTCCATCGAGCTTGAGAAGCTGCTGGACATCATTGCCCAGACCTGCGGGCTGAAGTGGCAGAAGATCTATCTCCCCGCGAAGACCGAACAGAAGCCTACTGTCGAGCAGATCAAGGCCAAGTCGGATCGGTTGGCGGCCATGATGGACGCGCCGCTTGTGGTCTACGATCCCGTGAAGAAGAAAGAGACAGTGCTCCTCGAACAGGATCCCGCTGCGCCCACCGTCTCTCCAGATAAGCTTGGGCTGAAGCCAATCATCCTGATCTCGAAACCTGAGACGGACAATAAGGACAAGAAACCGGCCGAGCGCGATGCTGTGGCCAAGTATGACGTCCTGCAGGAGGAACGAACCAAGGCCCTGATGGCGATGACTCCAGATCAGCGGAAGGCCGCCATGGAGCACGAGATGACCTACGCAATGCAGCTCGGCCTCGAGGCCCGGGTTCAGATGGCAAAGCTCGAGTATGAGGCCCGCAGAAACATTAACCCGGCGATTAGGGATCAATACCGACAAATGATGCGCGAGACGCAGCGCATCCTGCGCCAGCAGGGGATCACTCAGGGCGGCGCTGGTGGTCGCCGTGGAGGCGGCAACTAGCCGGACGTTCGGGGGGACTCCGGCTCCGGACCGAGGCCATCGCGAGGCAGGAGACTGGCAGTGCAAACCGGCCGCCAGCGCCCTCCACCCTCCAACTTCCGACGTCTAACCTGTAAGGATTGACGGGGGCGGGCAGCGTGCTGAGCGGAGCGGTTAGCGCGGCGCACCTGCGTGGCCCGAGAGGAAGTAAATCGCCACCCCCACTATCAGCCAAAGCAGCACCGAAATGCCAACTATCTGGCCGGTGTAGGCGTAAGACTCTTCGTAGTGGACGTCGAAGTAGTGGTCGAGCGTGCAACTGACTATCACCCAGAAGGCGACGAAGCCCGGGACGAGCCCCACGAAGCCGAGGGGCAGCCACAGGAAAACCTGGAAGCCGAGCGAGCCGCCGACCGCCATCACCAGCGTTGCCCAAAGAAGTCGCTGCTTCTCGGCCTTCTGCTCCAGCAGCATCCTGATCGCTATCGGCGCTACGAGGCCCACGATGGCCGTCTTGATCAGCACGTTCACGCCCAGCCCGTGAAGAATAGCAGCAAGCACACTTTGCGGACCTATTAGCATCTCGATCTCGCCTCCCTGCGGGGCAAGCCCGCTTGGATGCGCGCCCTGGCGCGTCGCCGATTCCCTACTCCCGGAACCTGAGCAGGCACTTCTCCTGTCCGGCGCACATCTTCTCCTCCAGGCTGAACTTTATCCCCTCCGAGAACTCCTTTGCCCAGCCGGTAAACTCGTTCGTGCAGATGGCATCGGCGATGGCGCTCGCGATCGTCTCCCGGCCAGCTCCCTGGAGGATGGCGTACCACGGGCAGGCCAGGATCAGAACCTCGGCCTCTGTCTCAGACGGCCAGCGCACCTCGTAGTCATAGCCCTCGGCGGCGAATTTGAGGCCGAAGCAGCGAATCAGGTCCTTGAGACTGCGGCCCCCAACACCAAGCAACTCCCGCGCCTTCCTGGCCTGGATCTTCGGCATAATGCGCCAGATCTGCTCGTCCAGCCGGAGCGCCTCGTCGAAGGAGTATTCCGCTTCGACCCGCACGAACCACAGCCCGTCAACCGCAAAATACGACCTTCGAAGGAAGTCGGCTATTACCGAGTCGTCAAACTGCTCCATGGTCAGCAATCAGCTTTCAGCAGTCGGCATTCCGCGGTCGGCATTCCGCAATTCTCAGGCTTCCTTCTTCCGGGTGAAAGCGCGGATATCTCGCATCAGCGCCTCGAACGTCTCCGAGGACAGGGCCTGGGGGCCGTCGCAGAGCGCGCTTGCCGGGTCGGGATGGACCTCTACGAGGAGTCCGTCGGCGCCGGCCGCCGCCGCCGCCAGACACAGCGCCGGGACGTAAGCCCGGTTGCCCGCCGCATGGCTGGGGTCCACAAGAACCGGCAGGTGAGATATTGACTTCACGACCGGGATGGCGGAGATGTCGAGGGTATAGCGGGTGTAGGCCCTGTCGAGCGGATGCACGCCGCGCTCGCAGAGAATCACCCTCCGGTTGCCCTGGTAGAGGATGTACTCCGCGGCCAGCAGCCACTCGTCAATGGTCGCGCTTGGACCCCGCTTAAGGAGCACCGGCACGTCCAGCCGGCCGACCGTGTTGAGCAGGGCGTAGTTTTGCATGTTACGGGCGCCGATCTGGAGGATGTCGGCATGAGCGGCGATGAGTTCGGCGTCGTGAGGGTCCATGATCTCTGTGACGGTGACGAGGCCGGTCGCGTCACCGGCCTCCTTCAGAAACCTGAGCCCCTTCGGCCCGAGGCCTTGAAAGGCGTAGGGAGATGTTCGGGGTTTGTAGGCGCCGCCGCGCAGCACGGTTGCGCCGGCCTTCTTCACCTCTTCCGCCGCGTGCATAAGCTGGTCACGGCTCTCGATGGCGCACGGCCCGGCGGCAACCGTGAAGGTCGGTGCGCCGACTCTCACCCCCTTGATTTCCACAATGCTATCCACAGGGTGGAACTCGCGCGAGGCGAGCTTGTAGGCCCGGCTGACCTGGGTGACGTGGTCCACGCCCGGCATCACTTCCAGCAGCTCGGTGAGCGGGCCTCTCAGATCCGGCCGGATGGCGCTCGCTATGCCTATGGCCACTCGCTCGCCGCCGGGCATGCTCACCGCCCGCAGGTCGTGCTCGCTAATCCTCTCGATGACGCGCTCGATGTCGGCCTGGGTCGCGTCGCTTCGCATTGCAACAATCATAAGTCAGTCCTTTTTTGGGTGCTGGGTGTTGGGTGCCGGGTGTCGGCAACCGGAGTTATCCACAGCCCTGGGGATAACTCTGTGGACAAGTCTCTATCCACAGCTCCCGCAGCTTATCCACAGCTTCCTTCCACAACCCGCACGCTGCTTTCCACAGCGCTATGTCATTCTGAACGAAGTGAAGGATCTGTTTTCCTGTGCCAGATTCTTCGCTGGCGCTCAGAATGACATGAATAGCGCTGGCTAGTTGAACTCTTCGACACTTGTGGGAAAAAGCCCTGCCTCGGGGCATGACCGAGGATTCGCGGTTGAGTTCGCGCCGACTCAGAACTCGGAACTCACAACTCGCAACCCGCACCGCACAACTCACGCCGGCAGTCTATCGTAGATGATCTCGCAGGGCGGGTCGGCGAGGAGGTGCGGCATCACCTGGTTCACGATCTCGGCGGTGTCGTCGTCAACATGAGCGATCGAAAGAACAAGCACCTCCGGCCGCAGCAGACTGAGCACGTGCTGCAGCCCATCGGCCACCGTTCTCACCCGCTCCACGTGCCTCTGGGTCCTGATCTTGCACTGCTTCGCCAGCCGCTCGGCCTCCTCCAGCTCCCGGCGGGCCAGGGCCTCTGCCTCAGGCAGAGGGGTGGCAAGAGGCATCGTCCGGGGCACCTTCAGGAGGCCGACAAGGTGCAGTTCGTCACGCCTCCGATCAGCCACCTGGCAAGCCATGTGGACCGCTCGCTTCCAACCACCAACCAGGATAACCGCGACGGCTCTCAGATTCCTGTCGGGCGGCTTGGCGGAGAGATCGTCAAGCCCGAGCGACGATCTGGCATCCTCGACGGTGGGCGCGATCGGAAGCTGAGATATCACCGCACGCACGCTCTGTATGACTTCCAACGCGCTCGGCGGGAGGCCTGCAACGATTATCCTCGCATCCTGCTTCTGGATGTACGTAATCCCGTCGAGAAATGTCTTGGCCCCGGCTTCCGTGACCTGTGTGAGCCGGCTGCAGTCAATGATTATTCCTCTCGGATGCTGCTCGAGGAGCATCTTCGCAGCGGCCTGGAGCGTCGGCCATTCGTCCTCTGTGAGCGATCCCCTGAGCGTCACAACGTCTCTTCTTGCCTCGACAATCATTTACTCCTCCAGATAATACCGAATGTTCGTCACCACAATGTCTCTCTTAAAGAGCAGCGCGAACTTCAACAGGATCCCCGACTGATTGTGCAGCACCTTGTGCCAGAACTTGAGCGGAACGAACTCCGGGATCACCACCGTCACGATGTGCCTTACCCTTTCTTCTTTCACGTCGTCCAGGTATTTGAGGATAGGCTGGATCATTGAGCGATAAGGCGATTCGAGCACCACGAGCGGCAGCCCCTGGCCCCATTTCTCCCACCGCTCCTCGATGAGCGGCGTGCCCTCTGGCTCAGTTTCGATATAGACGGCGCGGCAGTCAGGCGAGAGCGACTTCGCATATTGAAGAGCGGGAATTATTCCTCTGTGGATTCCGGGGACGAAGACCAGGACTGTGTTTCTGACCTCGGGAGCAGCCGGAGGTTCTCCGGACGGGAGCCTGAGCTGGCTCGCGAAGGTTCTGTAGTGCCGGTTTATCTTGAGGAATATCCAGACCATAATCGGGATCAGAACTATGACGATGCCTGCGCCGTGAGTGAACTTGGCGACGGCCTGGACCACAGCGACCGCAGCAGTCGTAATCGCACCTATCGTGCTGATCGCCACGACGTGCCGCCATCCCCTTTCCTTGCGGCGGAGGGTATGGACGACCATGCCTGCCTGCGAGAGCGTGAACGAGAGGAAAACCCCAATTGCGTAGAGTGGGATCAGCAGATGCACACTGCCGTGGAAGATGATGATGAGCAATGACGACAGCACCCACAAAGCCACGATGCCATTGGAGAAGACGAGGCGGTCGCCGATGTTGGCGAGCTGTCGGGGCATGAATCGGTCCTGGGCAAGGATCGAGGCGAGCCTCGGGAAACCGGCGAAGCTGGTCTCAGCAGCCAGGACGAGGATCACCATTGTCACGATCTGGATGGCGAAGTAAAACCAGTTCCTGCCGAAGGTCCACGCGGCGATCTGGGAGACAACCGTCTCGGTCGGCGAATAGGTGATGTGAAGGTACTGCGCCAGGCACGAAATGCCGATGAAAAACGTTCCGAGAACGACGGCCATCATGACGAGGGTTTGGGCAGCGTTTTTCGACTGAGGCGGGCGGAACGCCGGAATGCCGTTGGATATAGCCTCTGTGCCCGTCATGGCCGAGCACCCGCCGGCAAACGCGCGCAGAATCAGAAAAAAGCCAAGTTGTTCCGTCACGTGCAGGGGAGCGACATGGCTCGGCGGCGCGGCGTGACCGAGTGCTTTCACGGCGCCAGCCACGATCATCACCAGGAAGCTTACGATGAAGGCGTAGGCCGGCACTGCAAACAGAAGACCAGACTCCCTCAAGCCCCTCAGATTGGCAATGGCAACAAGAGCGATGAAGCCGAGGCACATGAACACTCGGTACGGCTCCCATGCAGGGACAGCCGAGATGATTGCTGCCACTCCGGCGGCAACACTGACCGAAACGGTGAGCGTGTAGTCAATGAGAAGCGCCGAGGCCGCCGTGAGTCCCGGCACGACTCCCAGGTTCTCGTGAGCGACGATATAGGAGCCGCCTCCCGAAGGATAGGCATAGATGGTCTGCCGGTAGGAGGTGACGACTATGGCCAGCAGCAGGACGATCGCGATCGTCACTGGAATGACGTGGTAGAGCGCGAGCGCGCCGGCCGCACTGAGCGCAATTACGATCTCCTCCGTCGCGTAAGCCACGGACGACATCGCATCCGACGCAAATACCGGAAGCGCCAGCACCTTCGGCAGTCGCTCGTGCAACGCTCTCCACGTCGGGAGCGGACTGCCCAGTATCAAGCGCCTGAGTGAAAACGCCATCCTACTTGGCTACCTTCTCCACCTGACTATCCATCCTCCTTCTCCCTCCGGATGCCTCCTGATGTGTTCTCCTTCACCTGCTGCGATTCCTTCGGAGCGTTCTCTCCCGCGTCAGACGCGAACGAACACGGGCGGTGTAGGGTCGAAGCGTTTGCCGTTCTTGTTCCCCGCGAGTTGGGAAAAGCAGCCGCAAATGCTTCGACCGACGCTCTTGACACCGCCTGAATGTGCCGCTATGGGGTGTAGGGTCGAAGCATTTGCCGTTCTTGTTCCCCGCGAGTTGGGAAAAGCAGCCGCTAACGCTTCGCCCGACGCTCTTGACACGGTCTGAATGTGCCGCCGTGGGGTGTAGGGTCGAAGCATTTGCCCTTCGTGTTGACCGCCAATTGAGGGAAGCAGCCGCAAATGCTTCGCCCGACGCTCTTGACACCGTCTGAATGTGCCGCTATAAGTGAGATGAGGTGGCAGCCGCCGGAACCAAGTCAGGTCCACTTCCGCGTCCGGCTGCGCCGGAATATCGCTACCCATCATGCCGTCGAGATTGCCGCCCATCGGGGCATCATTCATTCTGGCTTTCGGCATCATGGGCCTTGCGTGTGCTGCTGTTCAGAGCGCGGCGCCAGGCCCAAAGGTCGTGCTCGTCATCGCGGACTACCTGGCGCTCTCGGACTTGCTTGATGGTCCGCCGCCCGCGATCGCCCGCCTGGTGGCCCAGGGCGGCGTCGGTCTGATTGCTCCTGGGGCTGCCAATGGAAAGCCCGTGGAATCCGCTTACGTCACAGCCGGAGCCGGCGCCTACTGCTGGGGGGATGAGGCCCTCGATCAGGCCTACACTGCCTCGGAGACGACGAAGGACGAGCCGGACTCCGCGGGCACGATCTTCAGGCGCCGCACCGGGCAAACCCGTGCCCCAGCCGTCGTCCACCTTGAGATGCCCTTACTTGGAGCCGAGAACGAAGAGCGTTACGCCGTCTCGCTCCCGGGCGCGTTGGCGGACGCGCTCTACCGGGCAGGCAGCAAGACTGCCCTGTTTGGCAACTCCGATCTAGCGGGTGTCACGCGGCGCAGGGCTGCGGCCATTGCCGCGAACCGGACCGGGGCGATCGCTCTGGGCGATGTCAGCGCGCGCGTTTTGCGCCGCCAGCCTTTTAGCCCGACCGGCTTCGTCACCGACTCCGCCCGCCTTGCCTCTGCGGTCAATGCTGCACTCGGATCCGCGGACCTTGTCGTCGCGGACTTTGGCGATACGGCACGCGTCGAGCTCGGCAGGCGACAGCTTTCCGCCCGTGCCTACGAAGCTCACCGCCGTCGGGCGATGGCGAACTTGGACGATTTTCTCTCCCGACTTCTCGCCGGTCGCGCGGCTCGCGCAACCGTGATCCTCGCTTCGATTGCGCCGCCGCTTAGCCAGACCGGCGGGCCTGCGCGGCTCGCTCCGATTCTCATCCGTTGGCCTGGAGGCGTCCGTGGCGGCCTGATCTCGGCCACGACTCGGACTCCTGGTCTCGTGTCGCCGGCGGACATTGCGCCGACCGTGCTTGCCGGCCTCGGCCTCAACAGACCGGGCAATATGATCGGCATGCCCATCACGGTGCTTGCGGGGCGGGAAGATCGTGTGAGGCGGCTTGACGGGGTTGCGGCGATGAACCGTGAGCTGCTGTGGCCTGTTCTTGGGGTGCTCGGGGCGCTGGGCATCGGCGCCGCTACGGTAGTGTGCCTGGCGATTGCTTTCGGCAGGACGGGCGCGGGATTTCTGGGAAGCGTGCTGCGGGCGATGCTCGTGTTCGCCGCGTCGCCGCCGCTTGCGATGATCTTTGGCACGATCGGCGAGGCGCAGATCGGGCCTTACGTTGCGCGGCTGGCGATCTGGATGGTCGCGTTGACCGCGGCCTCGTTTGTGGCAGCCGCGGCGCTGAGCCTGGTTCTGGGGGAGCGGATCCGGAGGCTGCCCGGCGGGCTGCCTTTTCTGGCTCTGGCGGCAGCGACGAGCATTGTCATCTTCCTGGACGCCTGCCGGGGTGGGCAGCTCATCAGGTTCACGCTTTTTAACGCTGGGCAGTTCGATGGCTACAGGTTCTACGGGGTCGGCAACGAGTACATGGGCGTCTGGCTGGGCATGGCGCTGGTTTCGATCGTGTGGCTGAGGGAGCTTTGTCCCGGCTGGGAGAGCCGGCGGGCGGCGCGGGTTATCTTGCTCCTGGTATGCTTCGCGACCGTGGTGGCGATCGGGTTCCCGCAGTTCGGCGCCAACGCTGGCGGTGCGGTGGCAGCCGTGGTCGGCCTCGGACTCGTCTATGCATCCGGCGTCAAGCGGCGGTTCGCAGCACGCGATGTCGCCTTGCTCGTCGTCGCTGGTTTCGCGCTCGTCGCAGCAATCGGCCTTCTCGATCTGGCCATGTCGCGCGGTTCGCCTTCCCACATCGGCCTCACAGCCTCAATGAGCGCGCAGGGCGGGTACAACTACCTGCTCGCGATGGCGGCGAGGAAGTTTGCTATGAATCTGAGGCTGGTTGGCACGCCCCAGGGGCAGGTCGCCATCTTCGGCTCCGTCCCGTTCCTAGTGCTCTGGCTGGCTGGCGTTGGCCGAAAGGTGGACGGGCTCGTGGCCGAGAGGCTGGCGTTTCGCTACGGAATCTTCGCTGCGCTCATAGCCGCTGCGGCCGCCTGCCTTTTCAACGACTCCGGGTTTGTGGCCGGCGGACTCGTTTTTGGTTTTGTCGTCCTTGCCGTGATATACTCAGTCCTGGGCAGCAAACCATGCCGCGGGTGATGGCTCTTGACGTTGGTGAGAAGACGATCGGCGTTGCGATGAGCGACGAGCTTGGTATCGCGGCGTCTCCGTTCGGCACCATCGCGCGGTCGGCCAGCGAGAGAGCGGATCTTCGCGAGGTCGCGCGGCTGGTCGAGGAGCACAGCGTATCCAAGGTCATAGTTGGAATCCCGATAATGCTCAGC
>Ga0315289_10005273_pt1 | contig 19130 bp, 12 predicted proteins | sample YL17G11_40_MG_FD_203452 | JGI IMG/M metagenome (GOLD analysis project Ga0315289, IMG submission 203452) | Sediment microbial communities from Yellowstone Lake, YNP, Wyoming, USA - YL17G11_40 | ecosystem: Environmental > Aquatic > Freshwater > Lake > Sediment | place: USA: Wyoming | collected...
GGACATCGCCGTTGACGGGACGTTGCAGGGCCCAAGCCTCATGAGCATAGAGGGGCTGGCGAGAATGGTTTCGATGGATATAATTGCTTCCGGCGGCGTAAGCTCCATTGAGGACATTCGACAGCTTAGACCCCTCGAGAAGGACGGGGTCATCGGAGTGATTGTCGGAAAGGGACTTTACGAAGGGACACTTGACCTTTCGGAGGCTGTCAGAGTCGGAAAAGGCGAGGAGTAAACGCGGCCCGCGGATGGGGCAGACAAGTGTTCGCCTCGCTCTGGTTTTTCCCGGCACAGCACCCGGTGCGACGGGAGATAATCCGAGGATTTCGGATGGGACTTTCGGACAAACTGAAATTTGATGCGAATGGGCTTATTCCGGCGGTTATTCAGGACTACCGCACCGGGAAGGTCCTTATGCTCGGCTACATGAAAAGGGAGGGAGTCGAGGAGACTCTCCGGATAGGCCGACCGGTCTTCTGGAGCCGAAGCAGGCAAACCAGATGGGTCAAGGGAGAGACCTCCGGCAACACCCAGGAGGTGAAGGAGGTACTCTACGATTGCTATGGGAATTCCTTGCTCATCAAGGTTGAGCAGAAGGGACCCGTCTGCCACACGAACTACACGTCCTGTTTCTATCGAAAGGTCTTGCCCGACGGAACGGAAGAGATAGTCGAGGAAAAGCTCGAGGATTAGGCCGTGGTCCCGCCCGCGGCGAGACCTAAGTGCTCTGATTCACAAATCCTGTCCCGCCGACGGCGGGATTGGATAGGGTTTTCAGTTTTTTCTCGCCAAGATGCTAAGACGCGAAGCGTCCTGGCTGCATGACTGTGAGCAATTCTTTGGGTCTTGGCGGCTTTGCGAGAGACCTGCTTTGCCAGCGAGGCGCGGCTGATGGTGTTCAAAAGAAGCGCTCGGTTCCGAATACGTGATCGTACTTCGGAAAGCATGTACTAAGCCCACATTTGAGTGTGCAAGGGAACCCCGATACGTTTTTCATCATCCGAGGAGCTCGTGCGGATGGAGGAACGGCGTTGAGAGCTGTGGTTCAAAGAGTAAGCTCCGCATCCGTCACGGTTGACGGGCAAATCACCGGGCAGATAGGTTTCGGGATGCTCGTCCTCCTCGGCGTTACTCACACCGACACGGAAATCCAGGCCGACCGCCTCGCGGAAAAGGTCGCCTTTCTTCGTTTCTTCAATGACCAGGAGGGGAAGATGAACCTGTCCTGCCTGGAGGTCGGCGGCGAAGTCCTCGTGGTTTCCCAGTTCACTCTCTACGGCGACTGCCGAAAGGGCCGCAGGCCGAGCTACACCGATGCCGCCGGGACAGAGAAGGCCGAGCGGCTGTACGAGTATTTCATCGAGAGGATGAGGGGGCACGGGCTTAACGTCGCCAGCGGAATATTCGGCGCCATGATGAAGGTTTCGCTCGTGAACGAAGGCCCGGTAACTCTGATTGTAGATGTCTAAGCCGAGTCAGAATTCCGCTTATTTTGCGAGTTCAGGGGGAAAAAGAGCGGGGGCGTTCGCCCGACTTCTCCGGTTTCTCTTTCTTCCCGTCTTCGTTCTCCGCGCATTTCTGACTCTGCCATCCCATGCCGAGGAGCAAGTCAAGACCGTCAGAAGCCACGATGGCAATTTCATCGTCACTGCTCCCGACGCTTCGGTTGCAGGATGGGTTGGGAGGGTCGCCGAGCTCACTAGGGGAAGAGTTTTCGCCCTTCTGGGGCACGATAGGGAATGGGGGCAGGCAGCCACTATCGCAATCCGTGAACGAACTCATGAGACGGAGGAGGGGGAGTTGCGGCTCTGCGCCGTGTCAGTGGCAAAAGGCGAGTTTATTGCCGTCGCAACCGACGTCTATCCGAACAGAAGAGATGACGCAGTAGTCCTTCACGTCGTCAAGCTCTGCCTCGCAGACATCTCAGGGGTTGCTGCTCCTCAGAAAAAACCCTCTCCCGCGGCCGCCGTTCCCCCGTGGCTCGTCTGCGGAGTAGCGGAGAATCTCTCCGGGGCGAATCTCCCTGCGTTCCGAGAGTACGCCGCCGACATCGTGAGCAAAGAAACGTTTCTTCCCCTCGAGGAGCTTTTCCGAACCGACGTCGTCCCCCTTGACGAGGCTCAACGCGAGCTCTTTTTCAAGGAGAGCGCCAGCGTGGTTGATTTTTTGCTCCATCGGGAAGGTGGGAAGTCCAGGCTCAGGCAGGCCATCGCCCGGCTCGGCGAAGAAGGCAATTTCAAGGCATCGCTCCTTTTTGCATTCTCGCGCGATTTCGGTGAGCTGCCGCAGCTCCAGGACCATTGGAAGGGCTTCGCTGTTCGGCAAGCTGAGCGCACTATCGGCTCATCCCGAATGTCCCTTTCGGAAACAAAAAAGGCCCTCGACGGCGTTCTGATTGCGGAGATTCCCTCTGTGAACAGAGAGTCGCTGGAAGAGAAGGTCGTTACTACCGACTTGCCGGGGCTTTTTCGCCACAGGAACAGGCTGGTCGCTCAGCAAATCGCCAGTCAGAAAGCCTCGGAGGTTTTCAGCTTGAGCTTGAGGGCAATGCCTCAGTACAGCACGATTCTCCAGGAGTATCTGACGGCTATCACCGCCATAGCCAGGGGCAATCGAACGGAGTTCAGAAAGCATTTTGCATCGGCGGAAAGGCTCAGGAGGAAGCTCGAGGAGTCCCCCAATTTCAAGGCGGAAAACGACGAGAAGTAATCCAGCACTCATGGGCGGACTCACCGCAGTCTTTCATGAACTTCGCACACCCGGAGACCATGAAAATCGAGTGCACGCAGCGGTCACTTTGAGGCCACGACTCGGATTCTGTTTTCTCTCGCTAAGACGCAAAGGCGCGGAAGGTTCACAGGGCGTCGTTCTTTGGGTCTTAGCGGCTTTGCGAGAACACCCCGGCTCGCCGCATAGCGCTTCTTTTCCGGGCAGAGAACGCGGAGGACGCAGAGGAATGCCGGACTGGATTAACAGGATTTTGAGGATTATCCGGTGCATCCTGTTATCCTGTCGAAATCCTGGCTTGTTCTCTCCGACCCCTGCCGCCCATAAGTGAGGCATTACGACGAAAATGCTGATTCTTCTAACCAATGACGACGGCATCTACGCGGAAGGCTTGCTTTCGCTCCGGAAAGCGCTCCGGAACGTCGCCGAGACCATAGTCTTCGCTCCCTCGACGGAGAAAAGCGGCGTGGCTCACGGCGTTACTATCGCTCGCCCAACCGCTGTCGAGAAGATTATGCTTGATGGAACGCTCGCATACGCCGTCGAGGGAACGCCGGTGGATTGCGTCAAGATTGCCGTTAAAGGGATGGCAGGGCCAAAACCGGACCTCGTTCTGTCGGGAATCAACTCCGGCCCCAACGTCGGAATTGACGTGATTTACTCCGGAACTGTGGCAGCAGCTCTTGAGGCGGCCATCATGGGGATACCCGCGGTGGCGGTCTCTCTCGGAGCGAGGCAATCGCCCGATTTTTCATACGCGGCGAGGTTCGCTGCGAATCTGGCGCGGGCGCTCCTCGAGGACCGCTTTCTTCCACCGGGAGTCTTCCTGAACGTCAACGTGCCCGCTGTGCCGGAGAGGCAAATCAAGGGCGTCGCAATTACAAAGCAGTCGAGGTCGTGCTATGGTGAGCGCTTCGAGAAAGAGGATGTTTCCCCCAGCAAAATGGTTTTCACCCTCAGCGGGAAACTCCTCCACCTTCCTGAACCCCCCGACGTGGACACGACAGCCCTCGCCAACAATTACATCTCGGTTACCCCCATCCACTTCGACCTGACTCACTACCCGTCTATCGAGGCTCTCCTTCGCCGGAAAATCGAAATATGAATCACCTGCGATTGGCCCAGTATCAGATAAACAAATGCTCCCGGTGCGGGAAATGCCTGTCTCTGTGCCCGACCTATCAGTTGACCACCGACGAGATTCGCGTTGCGAGGGGGAGGATTGCCCTCGCCGAAGCAGTCCTCGCGCAGGGGCTTTCATTCACTCCGAAGCTCAAAGAGAGCATTCAATCGTGCCTCAGGTGCCTGCGATGTTCCTGGGTTTGCCCCAGCGGAGTCGAGGTGCAGGCAGTCATCACCCTCCTCCGCCAACGGCTTCCGAGGAAATATGGTCTTTCTCTCTGGAACAAATTCATTTTTCGGCACATCTTGCCGAGGAGAAAGCGAATGGACATCGTCGTCCGCCTTGCGTCTCTCTCCCAGTTTCTCCTTCCCGGCAAAAAGGGCACGACCAGGCACATTCCCCTTTTATTCAAGGGGCGAAGGCGTATTCCGAGTTTGGCTTCTCGCACGGCTCTCCAGCGGTTCGGGTCGAGAAAAGCGCCCGACGGCAAACCCGTTTTCCTCTTTGTGGGCTGCTTGATGAACTATGCTTACCCCGAGATGATTGAATCGGTGATTCGGGTTCTACGCAGCCTCGAATACTCCGTCGTCGTGCCGGAGGGGCAAGTCTGCTGCGGGACGCCGCTCCTTTCACTCGGCGACGTAGAGCAGGCGCGGCGGCTTGCGGAACTCAATCTGAGCGCCTTCGACGGGGATTCGCCCATAGTGGCCGCGTGCGCCAGTTGCGGAAAGACCTTGAAGGACGAATATGTAGAATTTCTCGGAGAAAGGGCAAAAAAGTTCGCCGAGAGGGTCTTCAGTTTCAGCGAGTTCGTTGCCCCGCAACTCGACCACCGGATTGTCCCCCTCGACAAGACCGTCCTCTACCACGACCCATGTCACCTGCGGTACGGTCGCCAGATCGCCGACCAGCCGCGAGATGTTCTCGGCAAAGCTGCAAGGTATCTACCATCCGAAGGCGAGGATTTTTGCTGCGGAATGGGCGGCTTGTTCAGTATCCATCATTACGGCATGGCCTCGAGGATTGCGGAAAGGAAGATTGAAGCGGTTCGGCAGGCACGAGCGGACATGCTGGCGACCGAGTGCCCCGGCTGCATCCTTCAGCTCAGCGACCAGTTTGAGCAGAGAGGCATCGGCCTGCCGGTTCGCCATATAGCGCAGGTCCTCGCGGAAGCGATTGACTTGCCAAAGAAGTAGAGGTTATGGACGCCGCCCCTCGGCCCGGCGAGGAGGTTGCAAATGGCGAGCCGGACCGGGCAGAATATCCGCGTTCTCCGGGGGTCAGCCCCCCGCCTCGTTCATCTGCGCGAGAAGTCGTTCCAGTGCTCTCGCCGCGGGGCGCTTGTGCATAGCAATCAGAACCCACGGCCACACGAAGCACCAGAAAACCACCATCGCCCAGAAGATTGCCTCCCCCGCCGCGGACTTCTCGGCGACTCTCGGCCTGAAGAAGAGCCAGCACGCAATCAGGACGACTCCCAGGAACGCCCCAAGAACGACGCTGTACTTCGCCCAGCCCCAGAACGACGCCTCATACCGCACCCTCGGAGGAGCGCCCGCCGCAGACTCAACCCGGACCCGAACGTCGTTCCAGCCGATGTTGAACGAGGTCAGAAATCCGTCGCTCCGAAACCTCATCTCCTTCTCCGACTCCTCGACGACGGCATACCTGTTCCGACGCTGACTCGCCCGCGGAAACAACCCACTCCGCACGCGTTTGGCTAACGCCGCGACAAAATCCCCCCTCAGCCTCTCCGGCGAAAACGTTCCTTCAAACTCCGCGCGAAACATCCTCAGCATTTTCTTCTTGCTCCCTTCTCACTGGGGTGGTGCCGCGTCCGGGACAGAGCGCGCCGCGGTCACGTCCCCCTCCCTGCGATCCCACCTGAGCGCTGTCCTCACCCCCCGAACGCTCGCAGAAGAGCTTTCTGATGTGCTGAACGTCCCGTTCCTCAAGAGGGAATCCGGCTCCACTCGACCGCCAGGTTCTCCAACACGTCCATCCTTCAAATCGCGCACCTCGCACGTCGGCGAATGCCAAGATCGCGCTTATGCTGGAGAAGCATGCGACGATCGCGTTTTCGCGCTTGGGGGCGAGCGCCGGCTTTCGATGCCGCGCCCGGGATAGGACCACGTTGCGCAGCCGCGCGGGGTCGCACCCCACGGCGCGGAAGGCCCAGTTAAAGGCTTCGTCGTACGTCTCCCAAGCGTCCCCGTGGCAAAGGATGATGACGTTGGGATGCCGCGCCGAAAGCTGGCTCCTGTCGGGATCAAGGTCCTCTACAACCTTATCGAGCAGCTTGAAGAGAATTCTCCCTCCGTCCTGTTCCACAGAGGTGTTCTTCTGCGCGACGCCCTCGTCCGCCGGCCTCTCGGTCAGCAATGTTATCTCGACGTAAACCGTCTTGCGGCCGACTGTAATCGCTAAATCCGCACGTTTCCCGCTGGGAGGATTCACCTCTGGGTAGACTTGCACGTGGCCCGGCCGGGACCGCTCGAGGCACCGGCCGATCAGCAGCACCTCCACGATCCCGGAGGAAGCCTGCCGGGAGTGACCAGCCTCCTTCAGTTGGGACCTTACCTTGTGATACTCGGGGCGACCGGCCTTCTTCTTGATCTCCAGGAGCCCCCGCTCCAAGGTTCTCGCCTCACCCAGGCAACGGTGCAACCAGGCGAAGAGGGCTGGCATAGGGACCGACTCGGGAGCACAGGCGGGGAGGTTCCTGATCTTGGCCAACACCTCGCGCCTTATCCCCTTCCACAACGACCCAAGCTCGCCCAGACACGATACTGCCCGGTTCACAGCCTTTACCTTTGTCCTGTACCAGTTCGCGAGCTCTTTAGCGTCCCCTGTCGTCATCGGACACGTCCTCCATGCGCCTGGCGCAGAGCAAACGCCGCAGCGGCTATGCTCTCCTCGCCCTTTTGGACGAGTTCGCGGACATCGCCTTGCTCGGTCATACGCTGACTCCCTCTCGCCTGACGTTAATGAAAAAAGGTGTCTGCCGATAATTCAAATCCTCGATGTCCGTTACTGCGACCGAAATCAGCGTGTCATATTTGAGGTCGAGCTCAACGAGGATTTCGCTCAGGCGCGCGCGCTCAGCTACGGGATCCGAGCAGTCTGTTAGTGCCACGACCACGTCAACGTCCGAGTCGCGGTCGGCCCCTCCCCGAGCATAGGAACCGTAAAGGGTGATTGACACAAGCCTCGTGCCATAAAAGTCCTGAAGGCGCGCCTTCAGTTCGCTCAGGGTTTCTTGCAGTCCTCTCGGTATTCTTTTTTTCCTTGCCATGAATGGAACCCCTACTGGTTGTTCGGGTACAAACTCTCCGTTCCGGTGTTCCAACCCGCTGACAGCGATTTGGCGGTTTCGCGAGGAGGCGTGCGGGGTACCGGACCTCCGAGTCGTTCAGGCGTTCCTTAGCTCCAGCGGAAAGACCCACCCGCTTCGCCTACCTCAACGTAACGGTTGTGCACTTCTCGTCGAGGAGGGCGACCCTTTTGTTTCGGAAGGCGACGTTTGCCAGGTGAGGGCCGGCGACTGCCGCGTGCCCGACCTCGACGGGAGCGTTCGGCTCTTTTCGCGTTCGGATGCACTCCAGGAAATTCTCAACGTGGGGCTCGGTTGGTATGCCGCCGCCGAGCGACTGGACCGGCTCGACATCCGGCTCCCATGGCTCCTTCCAGACTCGGCATCCGAAATCATCAACCCGCATCGTTCCCTTACTTCCCTGGAAGAAAATCCGCCAGCCGTTCTCCCAGCGGTTCGTGTACGTGACAATCCAGGTAGCCGTGAAACGAGGATACTCGAACACCGCGCCGAACGTGTCGGGCGTTTCGTACCCGGAGAGCTGGTAAACGTCCCCCCACGAGTAAGCGGACCGGGGCGTCCCCTGGCCCATGAACCACTGAATCACGTCCATCAAGTGCGTCCCCTGGTCGGTCATGATTCCGCCGCCATAGTCCCAGAACATTCTCCAGTGCCGAAACCTCACGGGGTCAAACGGTCGCTTCGGCGCCCCGCCGAGAAACTTCTCCCAATCGTACTTTCCACGCATCTGCATCTCCGACGCCTTTGGGAGCGGCCCCTGATGCCAGAACCACTCCGCCCGGACGAGGCTCACTTCCCCGAGCAGCCCGTCGTAAATCAGCTTTTTCGCCTGGTGGAGAGCCGGCGAGCTCCGACGCTGCATCCCAATCTGGACGATGCGGTCGGTCTTCCGAACGGCTTTGACCATCTCACCTCCTTCTTCGATGGAGTGAGACATCGGCTTTTCGCAATAGGCGTCTTTTCCCGCATTGACCGAATCAATCAAGTGTCTCGCGTGGAGATGCTCCGGGGAGGCGATGATTACCGCGTCAATCTCCTTCACGTCAAGCAACTCCCTGTGGTCCCAGTAGGCTTTGGCATTCGGCCCGGCGACTCTCAGCCCTTGCCTGAGCATCTCCTCATAAACGTCGTTGACCGCGACGAACTCGACGGTCTTGTTCCGCAGGCAGGACTGCATCAGACCCCGCCCACGGCCCCCCGACCCGATAATGCCCATGGTAATCCTGTCGTTGGCGCCGAGGGCAGCGCCTCTGCCGAGTTTTGTTGAGGCTAAAGCCGCCACCGCCGCTCCCGATGTTCCCCGAAGAAACTCCCGTCGGCTGACCTTTTCCTGTTCCATTCGTCCCTTCCCTCCGTGGAAGTTTTATCTATTCCCGAAGATTCACTTCAACCGCAGCAAGAGCACAGTTTTCCTTCCGGTGCGCCTTCCGATTGAACATTTGTGCGTCGTCCTCGGCGTGGGTGCCCATCTGAAGGCGCTTCACCTGGGAACCATCTTCCGCCTTCGGACTGGCAGTGTATTCCGAGTGCGTTACCCAGTCAACAACTCCTGCGGGGGGTGTGGCTGTGTTTCCGGGGCGATACGTGCCGTCCAAGACCCTCACGGCATCGGCGAGCGGATTATGCCGCCCCTTTTAGGGCTGAGTTGTTGTCGGGCGTGCGATGCCCAGGGCGGTGCCCCCTGGCCGCTGTGCGCCTTGGGAAGTTATGTCGCGCGTCACCCTCCCGGTGGAGGAGTTCTGGCACTCCCCTTCACGGGCAGGCTGGGCTATGTTATTGCGCCCCTTCGGGGCTTACGGCGAATTCGCTGACGTAGAGTCCGAAAGCCCTGTAAGGACGTCATAGTGTAGCCCAGGACGCAGCCCTGGGGCAGGCTTTATGCGAGGTTGTCGGTGTGGGCGGAACGTGATATAATGTTTTTGTCAAGAGGCTGCGGTGGCTCCGAAGGAACTCAAGTCCTGCGCTGTGGCGTCGGGTTCCAACCAAACATCCTGGACAGAGCGATGAGAAAACTTGCGCTGGCTTTTGCAGTCTGGTTCTCCGCTGTTCTATCGGCGGGGGCGATGGTAATCAACGAAATCATGTACCACCCGATCGGGGAGGATGAGGGAAGCCCGGAGTGGCTGGAGCTGTACAACGACCATGCCGTGCCCCTCGACATAGGAGGCTGGTCTTTCTCGAGGGGGATCACCTTCCAGTTCCCCCGCGGGACTGTCGTGGCGGGGAAATCATATCTTGTAGTCTGTTCAGACGTAGCATCCATGCAGGCCATATACAACATCCCCGCCGAGAAGCTTATGGGACCGTTCACAGGTCAGTTGGACAACGGAGGAGAACAGGTCACCCTCGCGAACAGAATGGGCGCTGTCATGGCCCGCGTCCGGTACAGAGATAAATACCCCTGGCCCGCCGGTGCGGATGGGACGGGGTTCTCTCTGACGCTGATTAATCCAGACCTGAAGAACGATGATAGCGACAACTGGGTTGTAAGCCCGCAGCGGCTTGGAAGCCCGGGCGAGCCGAACGGTGAGCTGACGCCGACGCCGGTTGTCATCAACGAGTTTCTGGCTTACTCCAGCGGCGAGACGTTTGTCGAGCTGTTCAATAACAGCAACGCCAACGTTGACATCGGGTTGACCTACCTGAGCGACGCCCCGGCGAACCTGACGAAATACCAGATTCCGGCGGGAACAGTCCTTCAACGCTGGAGCCATATCCCCTTTACAGCGGCGGACATGGGCTTTTCATTGCCCAGGAAGGATGCGGCAATCTTCTTCACCACGTCCGACACGCAGAGAATCATTGACGCCTGCGCTTACGAAACCGAGCGGCTGGACATGAGCCGTGGTCGCTATCCCGACGGGGAAGGGCCGTTCTACACTATGCACGCGCCGACCCCCGGCAAGGCGAACGAGGTCTCTGTCAATACCTCCATCGTCATCAACGAGCTTATGTACCACCCTTACGAGAACGACGATGCTTTAGAGTACATTGAGCTGTACAACCGAGGGAACGAAGCAGTGGACATGTCGGGGTGGAGCTTCGACGAGGGAGTGGACTTTGTTTTCCCCGTGGGGACGACGCTCCAGGCGGGCGAATATCTGGTTGTTGCGAAGGACTACAAGGCAATTACCAAGAAGTACAGAATCACCAACGCCATAGGCGACTTCGCCGGGACTCTGGATAATGACGGAGAAAGGGTCGAACTGGTTGACGCCTTAGGAAACACTGTGGACGACGTTCGTTATGCCCCGGGAGGGCGGTGGCCTATCTGGGCGGCGGGATGGGGATCGAGCCTTGAGCTGATAGACCCACGCCAGGACAACAGCGCTCCTTTAGCCTGGGCGGCAAGCGACGAGACAGACAAGGGAGTATGGACTCATGTCGAGTACAGCGGCCAGTTCACGGGGGGCGAGTCGGAATTCCACTTTTTCCTGATGCATCGCGGTGAATGTCTGATTGACGACATCAGCGCCACGCGAGGAGGAAAGGAGTATATCCCGAACGGCTCCTTTGAATCCGGCACGTCGGATTGGCTGATCGAGGGCAACCACATTCGCTCAACGGTCACCGCCGAAGACGCCCACACGGGGTCCCAGTGCCTCAAAATCGTGGCTACCGGACGAGGAAACACTGGCGCCGACCGCATCGAATGCGACACCGCCTTGCCGCTGGGGAGCGGTGAGCCTTACACAATTTCGTTCTGGGTGAAGTGGCAACGGGGGATAAACCTTATCTACACGCGGTTTCACGGCCAGGGAGCACCAAAGGCGACACGGTTCCCGATGGCATCCCGTCGTGGCACGGCTGGAAAGCAAAACACTGTTTACTCGCCGAACCCTGGGCCAGTGATTTCCAACGTCAATCAGAAACCGATTGTGCCGAGGTCAAGCGACCCGGTAAGGGTAACGGCGAGGATCAGTGACCCCGACGGGATTTCATCTGTGACTCTGTATTACAAGGGAGACTACGACGGTCCTTATAGCAGCGTAACAATGTACGACGATGGACTCCATCAGGACAGGCGCGCGGGCGACAGTCTGTATGCGGGACAAATCCCGGCTCGTGGCGGCACAGACCTGATGAGGTTTTATATCGTGGCGCGCGACGCCCTTTCTGCTTCGCAGCGCTTTCCGGCGAAGGAAGAAACATATTGCCTATACCAGATCGAGGACTGGCGTCCTTCCACGAATCTGCCTATCTACCGGATTCTGCTGACGTGGGAAGTGGACCAGCAACTCCGAAGCTGCAACCGAATGAGCAGCCAGCTTGAGGACTGTACATTCGTCTTGAACGAAAGCGAGATATTCTACAACTGCGGAATTCGCGCCAGAGGAAGCGGCTGGACTCGAGGCAACCACCCGACGGACCAGTACAAGATTGATTTCCCCAGAGACCAGCCTCTCAACGGAATCTGGAATGAGATCAACCTTGACTGGCATGCCGACGACACCAAACAAAAGGACCGAACCGTTCACCACCTGCTCCGAGAACTCGGGGGAGTCCCCACGAGCTACCACAAGTACGCCCACGTGCGGTTCAATGGATACTTCGCCGCTCTCGCGGAGGACGTCCAGAAGGTTGACGGGGATTACCTTCAGTTTTACTGGCCAGACGATGCCGCGGGGACACTCTTTGAGGTGGATGACTATTTCGAGTTTACCGACTGGATGGGCCACAGCCACGTGGATGCTCACCTCCGCTGGGACGGCCCGGACGTTGGCTGGGAGGAGGCGGTCGAGAAGGAAAGATTTCGCTGCAACTGGGAAATCCGCACCAACGAGAAGGAGGACGACTACTCCGATTTCCTGAAGTTCGTCTATTTCATGGACCCGAGAAAGACCGCGGATTCGAGTTTTGAGTCAGGGGCTTTATATGCGATGGACGTGGAGGAGTGGCTGAAGGTCCTGTGCGTCAGGTTCTTAGTGGACGACTGGGATACCTACGGATACAACCGCGGAAAGAACGCCTACATCTACAAGCCCTATCACAGGGGGGACGAAACACCCCAGGACTCACCCCGGTCCGGAAGGTGGGTCCTGATTCCCTGGGACAGCGACCTGACGTTCGCGAACTCGGGCGCCCCTATCGTCAGCGACCAATTTCCCGACATCAAGAGAATGATTCAGATTCCGCGATTCCAGAGGTGGTACTTCTCCTACTATCAAAAGCTGATTGACGGGCCTTTCAGCCGTCCCCAGATAGACCCTGTTCTCGACCGGACATACCAGGCCATCGCCGGGGAGGACGGCGCACCCTACGGCCCCAGTGGGATAAAGAGTTTCATCTCGAGCCGAATCAGCTTCATTCGTTCCAGGATTCCACAGGCTCAATTCGCAATCACGACCAACTCCGGAAACGATTTTGAGGTCGAAGACTCGTACGTCATTCTTGTCGGAACGGCCCCGGTCAGGATAAGGCTGTTCATGATAAGCGTGAACGATGGGCCCGCCTCTACCACTGAGCCTACCTGGACAGACACGACTCACTGGCAGGCGAGAATTCTGCTCGTCCCGGGACAAAACCACATCACCCTCACCGGAATGGACTACGAAGGCAACGTCGTGGAGAGCCGTTCTATCACCGTCAAGCGGCGTCTCAGCCCGACTCAAGATTCCGACAACGACGGGCTGACCGACAGGGAGGAGGACGAAGTTTACCACACGCTCTATCTCAACCCCGATACTGATGGCGACGGGATGAATGACGGAGGAGAGGTTTTCGCGGGGACCGATCCTCTTGACCAGACCTCCTTCTTCAAGGTTGTGGAGCTGGTGCGCGCTTCGGAGGCCATCTCCCTTGCATGGACGAGCATCCCGGGCAGGAACTACGCTGTTTATAGAAGCCCGGACCTTGTGACCTGGGAGCAGGTGGAGGTCATCACCGCAGACAGCGAAACAACCACCTTCAGCGACGTAGGTTCGTCAGCAGTCTCGGTCCGATTCTACAGGATAGAGGTTTTGCCAGTTCCCTGACGCCCCACGCAGAATTTCTTCGGTCGTCGCTCTCGCCTCTCCATGTCCACAAGCCGGCGAGCGGGAGAAATTGGGTGTGTCAATAGCACTTTGCCATTCCCCCCACTCCATAAGAGTTGCACGTTCTTCGGAAGGGTCACGGGGACGAACCGAGGTAACGAGGGGCAAATCAGAATGTCTTTCGGAGGTGGGAGGGCAGGACGCCGAGTTCCTTGCGGTACTTCGCAACGGTGCGCCGGGCGATTTTCATTCCGCGGTCGTTGATTAGCTTGACAAGCGCCTCGTCGCTCAGCGGCTTTGTGGAGTCCTCCTGGTCAACGAGTTCCCTGAGGGTGTTTTTGACCTGCCGGGATGAGACCTCTCCGCCGTCCGTAGTCTCAATCGCCGTCGTGAAGAAGTATTTCAATGGGAAAAGACCTCGCGGCGTCTCGATATACTTATTTGCAATAGCTCGGCTAATTGTGGATTCGTGCAAACCCACCGCCTCAGCGATCTGGTGCATCGTCAGAGGCCTCAAGCCGCCGCCCGCGGTGGACCCCATGAACCTCTTCTGAACTTTGACTATCTCGTGTGCAATGTTGTACAAGGTCTGCTGACGCTGATGGATATTTTTGATCAGCCACTTGCCGGCGTGAACTTTGTCCTTGATGTATGCCCGAACCTCGGAGGTCAGATTGTCGTCCGACATCATTTTGCGGTAGAAGTCGCTTATTCGAAGGTGCGGAATCCGGTCGTCGTTCACGACAATCTCGAAATCGCCGTTGTTCGGCCGCAGAGTTATGTCGGGGACGACGTACTGGGTGTTCTCAGGCCCAATAAGCCGCCCGGGACGACGAGCCAACTTGCTGATCTCCTCGACGGCTTCCTCAACCTCCTCGACGCTAACGCCAAGCCCCCTCGCAATCGCGGGAAACTTCTTCTTCCCCAGTTCTGCAAAGTGTTTGTGGACAATCCGGTAAGCCAGCGTAGCCACCTTTCCGAGGTTTTTCAACTGTATAAGGAGCGATTCCTGGAGGTTCCTCGCCCCGACGCCGCTCGGCTCAAAAGTCTGGATAATCTCCAGAACTCTTTCAATCTCCTCGGGGCTTTTCCCGGAAAGGCGGCTGAGGTCCTCGATGTCCGTCGAAAGGAAACCAGTGTCGTCGAGGTGTCCAATAATGAACAGACCGAGCTTTTTTTCGTCCTCGTCGGCTGCCGCCAGAACCATTTGTTCGACAAGGCTTTCCTCGAGAGTCTTCGAGCGAGTGATGGAACTCTCTAAGAAAGCCCTCTTCTCCTCGTCTTCCTCGGTCCGCTTATTGTAAGGAGCCGTCTGACGGAAGAATTCCCGCCATTCGTCGTCGAGCTTGGCGAGGACGTCGAACTCCTGTTCGAACCTGACCTCCTGCTCGGGAGGGGATTCGGCGGGAGCTTCCGGGGAGAGTTCCTGGGTGGGGGATACAGGTTCTTCTGTTTCTTCTGAGGGAGCTTCTTCGAGAACCGGGTTCTGGGCGAGCTCCTCGTCGATTTTTTGGCTCAACTCAAGGATGGGCAGTTGCAGCAGACGAATCGCCTGCTGCATCTGCGGCGACATCATAATTGTTATGATGGGCTTCTGGACTAGAGATTGAAGCTGGTCGAGCCTGAGTTCCATTCCTTGTCCCCAAGCAGCCGAAACCCAAAACCCCTGTGGTGCGTCGAATTAAAATTGCCCTTCACAATTCTCGCCACGTATAGCATGAACAATGCCACGTGTCAACAAAAAGAAACTGCGGACAGCATCCCCTCGGTCACAAGGGGAACTTACCGCCGAGAACGCAGAGCACGCAGAGAATCCAGAAGACTTCAGGTTTCTCCCTGTGCTCTCTCGGTACCCTCTGGCCTGAAAATTATCCCTGCGCGGCGAGCGGCCGGCAGCCCCGCCGGGGGCGGGGTCGCAAAGCCGCAAAGAGGCAAAGAGGAACGCCCTGTGAACCCCCTGCGTCTTTGCGCCTTGGAGAGAAAAAACAGAATCCGACTGGCCTGAAAACGACCCCCAACGAGGCCGCATTTTCATGGTCTCCGGGTGTGCGAAGCTCATGAAAGACTGCGGTGAGCACTGCTCGGCCATCACGGATTTTCAAAGAGGCGGTAGAAGCGCAGGGGGACGAGGGAGGGGGGAAGGCCGGTGAAGGAGCCGTCGTCGGTCCAGGTGGTGGTTTCGAGGCCAGCGGAGGGGACGTTGTCGGCGGCGACGTGCCAGGTGACCAAATCGGAGGAATAGAAAATCGAGTAGGTCGTCCCGCTGCCGGATAACCAGGAGCTCCAGGCGAGGGTCGCCTTGCCGCCGTCCGGGGCAATCTCGACCCGATTGATATAGTATTCATGGGCGCCCATGTCTATGCAGAGGGCTTCTCCTCCGTAGATGGTTCTGTGAAGGCCGCGAATGTCTTTCCCGAAGAAAGCCCAGGGAAGGTTGATGCCCGCGTCTATGCAGGGAGAGGAGGGTAATAGACGGAAATCGCTGGAGGCTTCGGCGACGAACCGTGGGTCTTTGGCGATGTTCCCTTGTCCCCCTTTGACGCCTCCCTCTACGCAGGAGCAGTCTGGGAGGCTGCACTCGGCAAGCTCCTGTCCGCCGTTGCCCCAGATGATGCAGTTTTCTATCGTGCCCTTGCAGTCTCTCAGCCCGTCGGCGCCGTTGCCGGCGATGGTGTTGTTCTGGATCGCCCCATGGCAATGGAACAACCCTTCGGCAGAGTTGGAGCTAACAATGTTGTTGCGAATGGTGGCATGGGTGGGATTATCGGAAGTGCCCCCGAGGATTCCGACGGCGCCGTTGTGGATGACGAAGCCGGATAGGATGCAGGTATCTCGCTCGCTGCCGGAGAACGTGACAACCGGGCCGTTCTGATTGCCCTCTATGATGGCAAGGCCCCCGAAAGAGGCCGTTGGCCGGAGGCCACTGCGGAGAACAATGCTCTTACCGCCGAAGTTGATGCTCTCCTTGTACACGCCCGGATACACGACAATCTCATTTCCCTCTTCCGAATCCCGAATGGCGTCCTGGATCTTCCGGTATAAAATCCCCTTGTTGAGATTCTTTGCGAGGGGGTCTGCGAAGGCCGGATTGAACCCGTCCCGGTACTCGTACTGGTTGGTAAACCCGTCGTTGTCGGGGTCTCCGTTGCCATTTTCCGAAAGGTCACCGAAATAATGAAGCTCCCAGTCATCCGGGAGGCCGTCGCTGTCGGTGTCAGAGGAGCGGGACGTAGCTTCCGGCGTGTTTCCGTAAGCGCCGAGGTCTATGCGTCCGCCGTTGGGCATCGGCTCGAGGGAATAGGGGGACGAAGGGTCGCCCCTGTCAATGGACGGCGACCAGGAGCGAAGGTGGAAATCCCCCGATTCGGGGTCAACGAAATACGGGTAAGTTGATATGTTGCCTGCCCCCCCTTTCTGCCAGTCCTGAATGCAAGAATACGTCGGGTCGCGCCAGCCATCAAGCTGCGGGCTGCGGATGGCAGTGTTTCCCCAGATGATGCAGTTGCGAATCGCCGCCCAGCATTGGTAAGTCGCGCCGCCTTCCTCTATCGCGGAGTTACCGGCGATGGAGTTGTTCTCGATAATGCCATCGCAGTAGTGGAACGCGCCGCCGGTGCGACTCGAGTTTCGCGCGATGACGTTGTTGCGAATCATGCCGTCACAGTCGGACATGGCGCCTCCCGCAATGGGTCCTGAGTTGTCCGTGATGACATTGTTGGAGATTGTGGCATGAGTGCCGTTGCCGCGGATTCCGCCGCCGTACAAGCCGACTCCGTTGCGGATGGTGAAGCCGGAAAGCGCACACGTCTCGCCCTCCGTACCGGAGAAAACGACGGTGGAACTGCGTCCCCCGCCGTCAATTACGGTATTAGCTATGACTTCCGAATCAAGTGGATTTGTGCCCGTGAGCGTGATGTTTATGCCTTTGAAATTAATGTTCTCCAGATAGGTCCCCTGAGCAACGGTGACTTTTTGGCCGTCGGAGGAGGTGTTTATTCCTTCCTGAATGGTCTTAAAGGCGGTCTGCCAGGAGGTCCCGTCGCCAGAAGCCGCGACCGATGCGTCAACGTACCAGGGGCCAGAACGGGCAGGATTTGTCCCTCGCTGGTACTCTTGAAGATTCGTGTTTCCGTCGCCATCGGGGTCATCGGAGGTTCCTTTGCTCAGGTCGCCGAAGAAGTGCCTCTCCCAGTCGTCCGGAAGGGAGTCTTCGTCCGCGTCCTGCGACGCGGAAGTGGCTTCCGGGGTGTTGCCATAGGCGCCGATGTCAATTCTCTCGCCGTTCGGCTCCGGCTCATTGGAGTAGTCGGACCACGGGTCGCCCGCGTCAATGCACGGAGACCAACTCCGGAGATGATAATCCCCCGCCCCGGGATTGACGAAGTACGGGAAGTCCGAGATGTTCCCCTCGCCTCCCTCCTGCCAGTCCTCGATGCAGGAGTAGGTTGGCGCGGAGCAGTCCCGCATCTGAGACCCCTCCGCTCTGAAGTTTCCCCAGATGATGCAGTTGACAATCGTGCCATTGCAGGACTCTAACCCGCCCGGATAGTACGGGCACATGTTTCCGACTATGGCGTTGTTCTCGATTGCGCCATCGCAGGACTCCAGCCCGCCTCCGACGGACCGGGCGGAGTTCCCGAAGATTATGTTGTTCCGGATTGTGCCGTTGCAGTCCGATAACCCACCGCCGGTATAGCCGGCCGAGTTCCCTGTGATCCTGTTTTTCTCGATCAGGCCCTGGCAGGAAATCAGCCCGCCGCCGCTGTATGAGGCCTTGTTCTCTTCGATAACGTTGCCCGTGATTGTCCCGCCGCACTCAAGAAGTCCGCCACCCGAGTTGCTGACGACGTTTCTTGCGATGATGTTATTCCGGATCATCCCATCGCAACGGCTCAGTCCGCGGACGTTGTCCGAGATGACGTTGTTCTCGATGGTGGCGTAAGTGTGATTTCCCTGGATTCCACCTGCGTCGTAGCCGCCGCCGTTGCGGATGGTGAATCCGGAAAGCACGCAGGTCTCGTCCTCATCTCCCAAGAAAGTCACCACGCAGCCCGCTTTGTTCCCGTCAATGATTGTGTTAGCCACCACATCGGGGTCGAGAGGGTCTGTGCCCGTGAGCGTGATATTCTTGCCGCTAATCCGTATATTCTCCACGTAAATGCCCTGTGCTACTATGACCTTCTTCCCGTCCGATGAGGCGTCAATTCCCTCCTGAATGGTCTTGAAAGCGGTTTCCCAGGAAGTCCCCTCGCCCGACTGCGGCACAGAGCCATCCACATACCACACGGAAGGGGGAGGCATCGTGGGGTCTGTGCCCGCAAGATATTCATCAAGGTTCACTACTCCGTCGCCATCGGGGTCATCGTAGGCGTCGGGCGAAAGGTTGCCGAAGAAATGCCTCTCCCAATCGTCGGGGAGATAGTCCTCGTCGGCGTCCGGGGATATGGAGGTTGCCTCGGGAGTGTTGCCATAGGCCCCCATGTCAATTCTCTCCCCGTTTGGTTCCGGCTCATTGGAGTAATCGGACCACGGGTCGCCCGCATCAACGCAGAGAGACCAGCTTCGGAGATGGTAATCGCCTCCGCGGAGGTCAACGAGATGAGGGAAATCGGTTATGTTGCCTTCCCCCCATCCTTCCCAATCCTCGATGCATGAGTAGGTTGGTTCGGAACACTGGTGAAGCTGCGCTCCCTGCCCTGCGACGTTTTGCCAGATGATGGAGTTCAGGATTGTTCCGTTGCAATTAGACAACCCGCCACCGGCGTAGTCTGCGGTGTTTGCAACGATGGTGTTGTTCTCAATAATGCCATCGCACTCACAAAGCCCTCCTCCGAAGGCGGCGACGTTGCCGGCGATGACGTTGTTTCGGATTGTGCCGTTGCAGTAAAGCACGCCAGCTCCGGCGTTAGTGGCGCGATTACCTGTGATTACGTTGTTGGTGATTGTGGCGTGGGTAAAATCATCAGGGATG
>Ga0315289_10005274_pt1 | contig 19129 bp, 15 predicted proteins | sample YL17G11_40_MG_FD_203452 | JGI IMG/M metagenome (GOLD analysis project Ga0315289, IMG submission 203452) | Sediment microbial communities from Yellowstone Lake, YNP, Wyoming, USA - YL17G11_40 | ecosystem: Environmental > Aquatic > Freshwater > Lake > Sediment | place: USA: Wyoming | collected...
CGCGCTCGTGCGCCAGGCAGGGCCCGCCAAAGCGGGCGGGGCGGGCGGCCGGCGCGTGCGCGACGGCCGCCAGCGGCCGCGCAAAACGGCAGCCGCGCCGGGTGGAGGCGTCGGCGTTGGGGCAGCAGTCGCCTTCGGGGTGGTGGTGGGTGGACTTGTGGACAAATCTCAAGGCATCATCATTTATGCCTGACTCGACCAATCTCGACCTAACTCGACATAACTCACACCAACCTAACTCGACCAATCTCCGCAAAAGAGGCCCGCGCCGGCGGCTGCACCCCAATCTTGCGGCAGTGTCTCGCCCGCTGGGCGGCATGGTTGTCCCAAGGCGCGCCCTGCTGGCCGCTTGGGTGCTCGCTGCCGCAACAGCAGCACCGTCGGCCGACCGCGAATGCGTCCGCCAGCACCTGCCGGGCGGCGTCCACCTGCTTGCGCGCGACGGCCAAGACGGCCGTGCCGCGCACGTGCACCGCGCGCTGCAGGCGGCGCACGAGGCGGCGGTCGACTGCCGCGCGGCGCACGACCTCGTGTTCAAGCCGTTGGGCGGCTGGGGCGACCAGATTCGGGGCATGGTGACCGTCTTTTACGCGGCCGCGCTGACGCACCGCGGATTTGCGGCGACGTGGTCACCTCTGTTTACCGTGGACGACTACTTTGAGACGCGGCTCGCGGCTTACTCTCGCGATGCAGGCGCCGCCGAGCTGGCAGCGCCCGTTATCGCTGTCGTGCACAACTCAACGCACTTTAAAGAGCCGGCCGCGGTCGACGCCCTGCTGGCGCTGCCGGGGTCGGCCGTGGTGCACACGAACGCGTTTCAGTGGGCCGAACTTGCGCGCCTGCCGCGACTGCGCGCCGCTGCCGAGCATCTGGGCGTGGCCGGCCTGTCCCAGGAGGCGCTGTTCGTGCTGGCGGTGCAGGTTATGCTGCCCCGGCCGGCGCCCGCGGTCGAGGCGCACGTCAACACGGCGCTCGGCCGCGCCGCTCAGACGCGCATCGAGTTTGGCCGGCGCATGGCGCACAGCGCGCACAAGAGGCGTCCTCTAACCATCGGCGTCCAGATCCGGACGGGTGGCATCGGCGAGGCGTGGGACGACGACCAGCGGCTTCCGCTGTCGAGCGCCGTCTGCTTTGCCGCCGAGGCCGCCCGCCTGTGCGGCGGCGTCCGGTGCCTTGTCTTTCTGACAGCCGACTCGGGAGCGGCCGCTGACCGGTTCAGGGCGGCGCTGACGGCGGTCGCGGGCGTGGACGCGGCCGTGGTGGAGCACGCGGGGCCCATCCTGCACACCGCGCAAGGGGTGCCCCGGGCCGCTCCGGACGAGCCGTCCATCGACCCCTGGCTAAAGACGTTTGTCGACTGGACCGCGCTGTCCCAGGTGGACGCCCTGCTCATGTCGCGCAGTGGGTTTGGGTGGACCGCGGGCTGGGCGGGGCGCGTGCCGTACTTGCGCATGCTGCGGGAGGGTGCCGCATGCGTTTGGATCGACTTTGACACGCCGGACGGTCTGTTTTGAGGGATGAAGGATTTCTGTCGTTGGCGGCGGGCGACGGGTTGGCGTTTTACTCTGGAATTTTGCATTAATTACACGTGCGCCCGGAGCGCACGCCGCCACTCTCTCTCGACGATGCGGCTCATGGCCGCGTCGCTGGCGCTGCTGTGTGGCGCCGCCGCCGCCGCGCACGACCGGCCGCACGCGTCGCTGCGCGTGCGGCATCGGCACACAGCGACTCCCGGGCGGCGGCCCCGCTTTCCATCACAAGCACGGGTTACGAGAGCAACCGCCGCTCGCGATGCTCGTACGGGAAATGAAGCTGCGCCCACTCGTTTTCGCGCACAAACAGCTGCCACACCATGGCCAGCGTGGCCTGCTCGTTCCAGCGAAATCGAAAGTGGGCCCCCGTCTGCACCACGGTGCGCAAGTAGCGTTGGACGAGGGGGTGCTTGGTCATGAAGGCGACGTCGTACACGACAAAGTTGCCATGCAGAACGGTCATATCCCAGCCGGCGACCGGGACGCCCTCGGGCGCCGCGCCGGCCACGGCCGGCCGGCCGGCCACGAGTGCAGGCCCTCGATGCTGGGCGGTGAGCAAGCCGATTGGCGACCGCGGGGGGCACGCCTGCAAAGTACTCTGTCGCGTTCATGGGGCGCGCCTCCCACGCGTGGATTTCGTCAAACGTGACCCCCAGTTTGCCGTAGTCGGCCCAAAACCAGGCCAGGCTGGAGTTGAAGGCGGCGGTGCCCGCGTCGAACAAAAACGTGCGCCGCCGGTGCGCGGGGGGCGCGCTCAGCAGCAGATATCCGCGGTCCTCGATGCCCACCCCGCGCCGGCCGGGCGGCACACGCGCGGGTAGGCCGTGCGGGTGGCGCAGGTGCCCCACCAGGGGCTCGATGCGGTCGACGACGCGGCGCGTGCGGCCGCCCGCTAGCGCGCACTCGCGCTCAAACGACGACATGATGCCCTCGCCCGCGCATGCGCCCCGCCGGGCGACGCAGTCCAGCCAAGCGTCGGCGGCGGCGGCGTGGCGCACCATGAAATCGCACACCTTGTCGCCCGCGTCAAGGCCGGCCATGTCGGCCATCCAGCGCGCCTCTCACGCGCTGGGCACGTACGTCGTCGTGACGGGGCCGACGCGCGCGTCCCGGGCGGGGGCGCCGGGCGACCGGCGCGCGCCCGCCCATGCGCCGGCGACGGGGCGCGCGAGGCACGCCAGGGCGGCCGCGGCCGCGACGGCAGCCGCCGTCGTGCAAAAGGCGCGCATGGCGGCGACCCCGCGTGCGCGCTGTGGGGCTGGGTTTGGGGCGGGCGATTTTTTCTTTTTGCAGGCGCGCCAGGCAAAAATCGGGCGCCGCGCGCTGGCAAAAAGGGCCGCCCAAAGGCGCCGCCTTTTCCGCCACCCCCTCAAACACGCTGCGGCCATCCCACCTATATGCCGCCCCGCACCATCGTTCGGTGGTGGCCCCTGGTCGCCGCTGCGCTCGCGGCGGCGCATGCGGCCACACTCCCCAAATTCCACCACGCGCGCGCCGCCACCCCATGCGCCTCGCTGTGGCACAAGAAGATGGCCAAGCACAACGAGGTCGTCACCGCCCGCAACCAGATCCTGGCCGCCAGGCCGGAAGCGTTCGAGGTGGCCAGAAACTCGTTTGACGCGTTTGAAGCGTCCTACACCTGCCACTCGGAGCGGCGCGTGGGCGGCCTGGTTGGCGACGGCGGCAAGTTTGTGTGCGGCGAGCCGTCGCACTTTCAAGCGGCGCCGTGCCTCGTCTACTCGGTCGGGTCGAGCGGGGACGTCGCCTTTGAAAAAGACGTCATTGCCAAGTACGGGTGCGAGGTGCACACGTTCGACCCGTCGGGGCCGACCGACGTGTTAAAAGCGGCGGTCGAAGCGACGGGCGCCAAGTTTTACGCGTGGGGCATCGGCCCCGAGGATGGCACGTTCTCCAACGCCGACATGGAGGTCGCCAACCCGTTGCTGCCCATCCACGAAATCGTGGCCCGGCTGGGGCACGAGGGGCGCCATATCGACATTTTCAAGATCGACTGCGAAAACTGCGAGTACGAATCGTTTGACAAGCTGTGGCCATACCTCGCATCGGGCAAGGTGTCAATCGGCCAGATCCAGGTGGAGATGCACATCGTGGAGCAGTCGATGCAGGCCGCCCTCTTTCGGCCGGTCCCCAAATTCTTCCGCGACGCGGAGCACGCGGGGTTTATGATCTTCCACAAGGAGCGCAACCACTGGGGCTGCGCCGGCTACATGTGCGTCGAGTACTCGCTCATCCACCGGGACGAGGCGCACAAGCTCTTCCACGACATGCACTGCGCGTGACGAGAGAGGATGGGAGGAGGGTATGGTGAGGGGTGGGTCGGGCGCGCTTCCAGGCGCGAGCTTCTCTGGTTTGCAGTCGGGGCTGGCGCCCGGGTCTGGTGCGGCGAGCAGCGCGGCGCACTGTGTCACCCTTTCCGACGAGCGAGCGACGGCGCGGCCCCGACCTACCCCACCACCTCTTAGCGCCTGCGCCGCCGGGCCCGCCAGGGCCCGGCGCCCGCGTCGAGCGGCGGCCCGACGCTGCGCGGCCACCGAAAAAAATTCGGAGGCGGATATTTGGCGGTCGTACTTTGTGCAGTGCCTCATGTGGGACGTCGGCACCCGCCTCGCGTTTGCGGGGCCGTGGGTGGACCAGATTCGTAACGAGCACGACATTCTGGCCGACTTTGACGCGGAGCACGACCTGTACATCAAGGCGCGGGCGCTGGTTGATGTGCTGCGCGCGTGGGTGCCGCAATCCACCTCCCTGCCGGGCCGCATCCTGGAGCTTTATCGCGAGATGTACGAGCGCGACTTTGTGCAGGCGGATGACGTACGCAACGTGGAGCGGTGGGTGGCAGAGCTGCAGGCCGTGGGGTAGGAGTTTTGATTGCATTTGCGTGGCCTTTCTGGCTTACTGAGGTTGCTGAGGCTAACTTGCTCGGCCAGAAGCAGGCAACGGCTTTCCAAGGGACGGTTGGCGCCAAGCCCAAACTTGGGGTCGTGCATCAATCAGGGTTTGGTTTTACAGGGCCGTCAGACGCTCGTTATATCTTTTGCTGACGCTCGTGGGCTCTATCCCCCGGATGTGGACGAGGCCGTGTCAATGTTGGAACAGAAACCGGCATTTCAAAGAGCCCTAAATCTTGCTGTCGCACTTTGTCAACCCTCTCTTACCGATGCTGATCCGCGACTGGCATTACGGAGGCGAGCCAGACACTGACGGCGTGAACGGTACATGGTCTTCTTCAATAGTAACAAGACCACTAAACGCAAGCAATGTCGGCAACGTGCAGCCGTGCGAGAGAACGTACAGCAGCACGTTGCAGTAGTGCATCAAACGGGTCGTCATCTGTACATAAAATGCACCTTTGTTCCAAAGGCGGCGTCGACGATGTCCCCCAGAATGCCGCGCGTGCAGATGCGAAGCGTGGAAAGCCGAGGTCTTCCGAGCGGCGGCGGCGGGCCGGGGGGCAGCCGCGGCGAGGGCGGCGTATGCCCACGCCCATTCCCGCATTGGCGGCGGCCGCCTCATGCTGCTACGCGGCCAGGCCCCCACACGACGCCACCCGCTTGCGGTGGACAGAGTGCTGCATGCGGCCGTGCAGGCGCTGCACATCGCCAGCGTCGATTGTGCCTTCGTTGTTGGCAAAAATGCCGTCCGCCGTGTCGGACGACGTGACTCCGCATCCTTCCTTGGGGCAGGGCGTGACAAACGTGGGCTCGCTCGTCAGCATGCGCACGATCGCCGTCATGCTGCTGCCACTTTCGACGACGACGTCGGCGGTCGTCATGGCGAGGACCGTGTGCACGAACGTAAGCTCCCGGTAGAACGTCATCTCCTCCAGCCGCGTCAGAAACTCAAACCGAGGCGGTACCTGGGCCCCCATGGACGAGAAAACGTGGTGCCGGCACTCGACGGCCAGCGTCGCGCACCCCGCCGCGAGCGCGGCATGCACGTTTTCAAAGTAGGCCGGCGCGTCGCTCAACAGGTCGATGTCCCCAGTGCGCACGTGCCACGCGATGTTGACGACGGCCGGGTTGAAGAACTGGTCGCGGCGGGGGCGCAGGGGCGACGTCAAGAATATGGTCAGAAACATGGGCCGCATGCGCTGGTACAGCCCGTGCAGCATGTATTGACAGTAGATTGGGAGCTCGCCTTGGCGCTCATTCTTGGGGTCGCTGCAGCTCGTGTCCGATACCGTGACAAACGTGTTGCATCCCGCGGCGCGCGCTGCGTCGTCATACGTTGTGTCGACGTGCGTCGGGCGGTACGTCGCGTCGACAGCGACTCGGCCGTGCTCCGTGCTTTTAAAGTTCAACACGTCCAGCAACCCGTCGAACACGTCGGGGCCGTGGGACGATTGCAAGTCGGGAGCGATGTCCAGTACGTACGTCGCGTTCAGCCGCTGTGCCAAGTCGATGCCCGCCACGAGGTCAAAAAAAAAGTGCCCCGCGCCGTGCGGCGCCAGCCCCATCGTCACAAACCGTGGGCACGCCTCGTCGACCATTTGGTGGCGCAGACGGTGGGCCACCTCGGGCGCGCGACCGCACCCCTCTTGGGCCGCCCTCCTCGGCGCCCCGCCCGTGCGGGCCATGGCCAGTGCCAACTGTAAGAGCAACACTACGGCGATCCTGCGCATCAAACCAATTATCTTTCCGTGAAGCTGTGTATGCTATGCGGCCGATGCAGCGCCTGCCATCTCAAAACATTTTTGCCGGATGCCGCGCAAAAATTAGGGTCATTAGGGCGGAGCGCCACCGCCACAATTTTACACATAGTATCCCTGTTTCCATACCACCAACTGTACCTGGCTTACTTCATCGCCCACAGCCGGCCCACTGTCAACAGTGCTGGCAGCGATCATTCTTTGTTGTGTGTGTTGTGTGTACGTTACAATAGCATATGCTGTCTTTCCTTGACATTGGTGCCGCGGGCCTGCTTGCGCTCGTTATATCTGTCGTTGACGCTCGTGGGCTCTATTCCCCGGATGTGGACGAGGCCGTGTCAATGTTGAACAGAAACCGGCATTTAAAAGAGCCCCAAAGCCTGCTGTCGCACTTTGTCAACCCTCTCTTACCGATGCTGATCTGCGACTGGCATTACGGAGGCGAGCCAGACACCGACGGAGAAAATAACTTTTCTGGCTCAATAGTAACAAGACCATTAAACACAAGCAATGTCCGCAACGTGCAGCCGTGCGAGAGCATGTGCGTTGATGTGACGGCCTTTGAATCATTTGTGTCTACAGTCTTGCCATTGTTGGAGGTCAAAGTCTTGCTGTTCACCCACCGGTGGACCTTGCCTGCACTCATCAAGTCAAGTCTGACCGACGCCGTCCGTGTTCATCACCATGTGGCCCACTGGTTTGCCCAAAATCCTTTGTACACCGAGGATGAAAGATACAGCGCATTCCCATATGGCATCAAGCCATCAGCGCTACAGAGCTTTGGCGAAGCGTTCTTGACATACCATCAAGGCAACAAGCCAAAACTTCAGACGCTGGAACACTTGCATATCAGTGCCACGCACCCGTCACGCCACAGAATCATCGCAAGAAGTGAGGATGCAAGCAAACATGCCTGGTTGCAAGGCCCTGCTTTTTATAAAAGCATTGCCAACACCCAGTTTTTGATATCACCACGCGGAGATCGTCCCGACTGTTATCGACACTGGGAAGCCATCGGCCTGGGCGCCATTCCTGTTGCCAACATCAACTCGTCACTGTACGGCCCACTCTTTGGAAATGACATGCTGTACGTGGACGAGGCCGACCAAATGCTAGAGCTCTTAGACAACCCCAGGAAACTGGCCGACCGGTATCAAGCACCGCTTAGTCATCGGGTGTTGACCACATTTTGGAGCAAAAAAGTAGTTGGCGAGCAGCGGCGTTGCCGGGACAGTCTGAGTGGGTCGCAGGGTGTTTTGCTGCCGCCGTGAGCGCGCACACAACCACGAGGGTGCACTGGGTGGGCCTCATGGTGCTTGGCCCTCTGATAGGTTTGCTGGTCGCCGGGGCAGGGCACGGCACTGTTTGTTTCCCAGGTCATGTGGCAAAATGACGGGCGGCGCGTGGGTCCCCGCCCGCGACAACCGCCGCGCCGCGTGCGCTGGGCGGGCGCGCCGCCGCCCCCCCCGCACGCCTTCCCCGCATCGATGCCGACCCGGTCGCTTTCCCCGACCTGTACGGCGCCGCCGGCGCGGCCCTGCCGGGGCCAGTGAGCGTCGCCGTGCGCGCGGGCGACGGGCTCTACCTCCCCCCGCTCACCTGGCACTGCGTCACCCAGGCAGGGCCGGCTCCGGGCGAGCCCTGCGTTTCCATCAACTACTGTCACGACATGGTGTTCGACGGGCGGTGGGCGGCGGCCGAGCTGGCGGATGTCCGGCTCGTCGCGAGCGCCATCCAAAAAGACACGTTCCGCAACGCCACCGCCGACATGGCGTCGTGGATGGAGCATAAGTGCGACGCGACCCTGTGGACCGTTACCCTGTAACATCACTGCACATACCGGCCGCATGTCGGGCGCCAAAGGGGCAGGGCCAAGGCCTTAGGGTAGGGTTAGAGAACGGTAGTGGCATGAAGGAAGGTAGGAGAGTAGGAGGATAGTGGGGAGAGATGGGGGAGGCGAAACGGCGCTCGCGCTCTTGGCTTCGAGCCCCCTTAGGGTTAGGGTAAGGGTAAAGGTTCGGGTTCGGTTAGGTACAAGCGCACGCATGGCCGCTGCCACCTGGACGACGTGGCCCGCATCTGAGCGAGCGGCCGCCTGTCGACCTGCTCTGGTTTTGCTGGGTGTGCCAGCTGGGCACGTTTGTCAACGCGGCGGTCGCGACAGCTGGCGAGCACGACATGGTCGACGTCGACGCGCCGACGGACCGCCCGTACCAGCGCCTGGCCAGTCACGTCACTACGAGATGGCGCCCGGAGCGGATTACGATACGTCGAACCGGCTGATCGCCAACTAGGGGCTATGCCGCGACGCGGGCGACTGTGTGCCGGGCTGCGCCGGCGCGCCGCTCGACTTCCTGCACGTCCACCTGTTTAAATACCACACGTACGAGTGGCCGGCGGACGCGGCGTCGAAGGAGCGCGAGGCGGCGGCGTACGTGGGCGAGGTGCGGCGGTTTTTGGACCAGGCGGGCGGGTGACGCAAATGGGAGAGGCTCACTTTAATTGTTTTCGCCGCGCCGGCGCCACCGATCCCCCTCTGCAACCCGCCACACGCGCGCACCGCCATGCGGAGGGGCGACGCGTGGCTGCGCGTGGCGCTGGTGGCGGCCGCCATCGCGGCCGCGCGCGCGGGCGGCTGCTCCCGCGCGCGGCACGCCCTGCTGCCGCTGCAGACGGCCAACCCGCACAAGTACGCGCATGTCGCCTGCGTGCACGTGGTCCCCGGACGCGAGGCGACGCTGCACCTGCTGGTGCCGGCCGCCAACTTTACGGGGCAGGAGAGCTACGAGCGCGCGGCCCGCAAGTTTGCGGCCGACCTGGCGGGGCTGGCGGGGCGCGCAGCGACCGTCTCCAAGCAGGCATCGTTTGTGGTGGTCCTGGGCGACGACGGCAGCCTGCCGCGCCCGGTGCTCGACCGGCTCCGCGCGGCGCGCGCGCCCCTGGTGAGCCACGCCCTGCTCGGCATCGACGACGTCGACCGCGTCATCCTGGGGCCCGACTACCATTTCATCGAAAACGACGGCTTTCGGGACACGATCTCCGCGCTGGACGCGCTGCAGACGCCGCTGCACAACCGGGCGCCGACCGTGTTTTGGCGTGGCTCGACCACGGGCGCTCCGTCGGTTGGTTTCCGGGAGGAGACGCCAGGCACGCCCGCAGAAACAGCCGACTGCCTGGCGCTGCCCCGAGTGCAGGCCGCGCTGCGGGCCGCCGCCGCGCCGTGGTTGAACGTCGGCCTTTCTGCGCCGGTGCAGTATTGCGACAACGCGCCCGCCCTGGCCGCGCTGCAACGCCACAAACTGGTGCGTAACCTTGTGCAGGCTTCCGGGTGGACCGCTCACCGGGGCGTGCTCGAGATAGACGGCAACGCCAACGCGTGGGGCGCCATCTGGCGCCTGGCGTCGGGTAGCGTCATTTTTAAAGTGGCCAGCCCCTGGGTCAACGCATACAATCGTCGCCAACAGGCATGGGTGCACCATGTGCCCATCACGGCCGACTTGGCCGACTTTGAGCTGGCCACGTCGCTCGCGGCGTCAGCCGAGCCCGACGTCCTGGACCGCTTGGCGATCATCGCGGCCAACGCGCGCGCGTTGGCCGCCGAGTTTACGTACGAGGCCGAGTTGGCGCGCGTGGGGCGGGAGCTGGACGCGGTGGGGGGGGAGGCGATTTGAGCGCGCGAGACACTGGTTTGGGTGCACGGTCGGCGCTCTCTTGGATGAGTGGCCTAGGACAGCGCGCGGTCGTATTGCAGCGATGCTGTTCCATCCGCTCGAGAGCAGAGCCGTGAGCGTCGCCGCCTGGCGGCCCGCCCGCTCGCCCCCGCCCCTCTGCGCGCCTCCCCCGCTCCCCCCGCCCCCGCCAGCTCCCGCGTGTGTAAACTGCTACGACGTCATGGTCCGGTGAAAGCGCTCCGACACAAACCAGTCGTTGTGCAACGGGGCGAAGACCTCCGGCGCGCAGCGGTAGCCCACGCCCTCGAGCAGCGACACGACGGCCGCGTCCTTTTCCCTGTTGTTGCCGTCCGACTCGACGCAGATAACACCAAACTCGACCCAGCTAACGTTCACGGTGCGCAGCACGGCCAGCTCGGCGCCCTCGACGTCGAGCGAGAAAAAGTTGACGCGCTGCACCCCCAGCGCGTCAAACAAGTCGGCCAGCGGCAAGCACGGCACCAGCGGCTTGATATCCACGTTGAATTTGGGGTGCCAGTGCGCGCGGAAGCTGGCGGGCATCAACTCCCACACGCCGCGCACCGCGGGGCCGCCGCGGGCGACGACACATAATGCACCATGCGGCTCTCGTCGCAGACGGCGGCGTTGACGCACACGTCGCCGGGGCGGTTGAACATGAGCTGAGCATACATGTCGGGGCTCGCCTCGATGAGCAGGCCGCGCCAGCCGAGCATTGTGTGCAGTGCGGCATTGTTGGAGACGAGCGCGCCGTCCACGGCACCCAGCTCGAGGTAGGTGCCGTTGTAGGCGTTGGGGAAGTAGGTTTCGATCAGGTGCCTGTGAGCGGGGGCGGGGGCGGGGGGCCAGGCGTAAGCCGCGTGGACCTCGCCGGTCGTGCCACCCCCTCGACAAGTGGTTTGTGTTTCAACCCAAATTGGGCAAGCGGCGCAAGGATTTCAGCGACATTGAAAAGCAGACGGTCGACTACAATGTGCGGTGATGGCTGGTCGTTTTGTTTTGAGAGCGTGCGCGACGAATGTCGACCCACGATTATTTAAATAATGTCCTTCCTTCACCGCCTTGCATTACAACAAACGAAAGGCCTTCACTGAAGAAAAAACAAAAATGGTGTATGGGTGTTGTCCCTGAAATCGGGCGGCCAGTTTAGAGGCTGCGTGCCCCAATGAGCACCCGTCGCCAGCTTCGAGGCCGACCCTAACCCTAGCCCTAAACCGAACCCTAAGACCGTCGCGGCAGCCACGGTCGCCGAGCATGCTGGGCCGGTCCTGCACACCTATTTGCCGCTGCCCACGGCCGCCGCTGCCCACGGCCACCCTGGGCAAGCCGTCCTCCGACCCTTGACAAAAGACGTTTGTCGACTGGACCGCGCTCTCCCAGGTGGACGCGCTGCTCATGTCGCGCTCCGGGTTTGGCTGGACCGCGGGCTGGGCGGGGCGCGTGCCGTACATGCGCATGATGCGGGAGGACGCCGAGTGCACGTGGATCGATTTCGACACGCCAAACGGTCTGTTATAACAGAGTGGTGGAGGCGGCCTTGTTGCGTGGCGCGGCTGTGTTCAACCGCAGCACGCTCTCGCCCCCCTTGCCCCGGATGGTCTGTGTGTAAATAAAAAAGTAAAAACATCGACACGCGTTTCTCCCAATTGAAACCTAAACAAACGCCGCGGGCCTCACCTGGGTTGCAAGTATTATAATACCTAATACCACGTCCATGGGACACGCTGGAAGCATCCTTTGGACGGCAAAAAGTCGCCAATTAGGCACAAATTGGCCGATCAAAAAATTGTTCACGACCATCCACAACGTTCGCACTTGCGCCCAAATGGGAGCCAAACAGCGTTCCCAATTTTACCCAGCGCTGGACATCTTGCGATGCTTTGCAGCCACCACCATCGTCATGTACCATGTCATCGAGTACACACAGTGGTCGTCCTTTCCCAAATGGTGGCCGCTCGCCTGGTATCGCTACGGCTGGATGGGGGTCGACATTTTCTTTGTCCTCAGCGGGTTTGTCATCGCGCTGGCGGCGATGCGAGGGTACAGGGAATCGACCCAAAAGGGCGCGTTTCGCAAAAACTTTATGCTGGCCAGGGTGGCGCGCATCGTGCCTTTGCACTATTTGACCTGCGTAATGTATGCAGTGCTGTACAATCCAAACCTGTGGGACGACAAGCGCGTCGCTGCCACACACATTTCATCGCACGCCTTGTTCTTGCACAACCTGTCGCCTAAAACGCTTGGTTCCATCAACGGCGTCAACTGGTCGCTGGCCGTGGAGATGCAGATGTACACACTCATCATGCTGTGTGCGGGCTGGCTGAGTCGGGCCAAACCGCAAACTGTGCTTGCATGCAGCATCCCCATCGCTTGGGGGTCGCGCGCACTCGCGTTCCGGTGGGGTGATGGCCAGCCGCCAGCCCCGGTCCTTGTGACATGGTACTACACGACCAATGTGTTTGGAAACATGGACTTTTTCGGTGTTGGCGCGGCTTTGGCTGTGGCCGCTTCCTCCAAATCGGATTCGACGTTGGCCCGCTTGTGGCGCCGCCCGCTGCGTTGTCTTGCGCTGGGCGCGTGCACGCTTGTTGCGGCATGCGCCATTCTGTCGCTGCAAGCCGGCAAGTATTGGGAACTGTGGCCCATGGTGGTCTTTTTCAGAACACTGTCTGCACTGGCTTGGGGCCTCATCATTGCCGCCTTTTGCGGCATTAACAAACCAAACCCCCTCGTCAAACCGTTGATGTATGGAGGCAAGATCAGCTACGGCATTTACCTTATGCACATGATGGTCATGCTGGAGCTTCAAAAGCGCAACCTGTGGGTAAAACCTGCATTATCGGCTGCCTTGGCTTTGTTGCTGTCTGCGGCTGCGTCGTCGCTGAGCTGGCACTTTTTCGAAGAGCCGTGCCTCAAGCTAGCCCGTCGATTCGTGTCGACGCAAAGCGGCAAGAGCGCCAATGCTGCTGATGGGTTGCCAATTATGGTGGCCAGTGGCTCACACGTTATCAAAGCGCACCGCGCAGCCTGAGACTTTAGGCTCACAAGGAGGGATTTTTGTTTGGTCGGCATGTAATCTGTCTCCATTGTTCTCAAACATAGGCGCCGGCGACACCTGAAACAAACTCTGAACTTTTGACCCGCAACAGTCGAGTTGGCGGCCACAAATATCATTGTTTACAAAACTCAGCGGCGCTGTCGCGCAAAAAGCATGCCAAAAAACATACAATAGTAGGAGAGGGGGGGCGCGCCCTCATTGCTTGGAACAATCGACGCCCGGTGCTACCACGTGGACGCAGTATGGCGTCGGTGACGACTCTACAAGAATCACGTTCCTCCAACGACAATCCATCGCTACCCAAACGTGACCATCGCTGCGCCGTCCACACCGTTTGACGAGGCAGCGGCTGATGCACTCGTCCTGTCGCATGGCACAAGTTTGTTTATGACGATGTACCAAATGCACTAGCCCCACTTTTTGGAAGAAGCACTGGCAACGCTGCCATTCTTTTCCAGAACGGAAAGCTTTGGGCTGGTCGCCCCGCCGAAACGGCAACTGTTTTATGGGGGGCACGTCAGCCATCCTGGCTACTAGAAAAACGATTACCACAAATCGTTGCAGTCACTGTACACAAATATATCAACCGAGTGGGATCGAGGCATTCTGGCAGCCGCGTTCAAAGCTGGATCGTGGGACACATTTTGGTCAAAGTTCGTGCTGCCCGACGACATCGTTCGACCCTCGGGTGACAAGATGTGTTTCGAGTCGATCGCGCTCAACGATCAACGAATGTGGCATGGCATCAATCTGTGCAGGACGCGCGCTTTTTGCGCCGACAAGCTGGTCAACAGTGGGGCTTGGATTACAGTCACAACGATGTATGCGCGCTGCAACGGAAAGGCACCCGCGCCATCTCAAACTTGGACGAGCTGGTGGCCATGCCTGAACAGCGCATCGGCAAGTGGGTGCGCATTTTTGGGATGGAGCAGCGCCCCCCCCATGCGCAAGCCACGCTGATGGCAACGTGCGGCGATCTGGTGACGCCTCACGGAGCAAACGAAGGCAACATCATGTTCATGCCGGAGCATGCTGCGTTGATCGAGCTGATGCCGGTGGCGTACCACGTCACGGTTGACTATTTCAAAACAATGGCCGCCAGCTGCCTAATTCGCAGCCACCTTGCCGTCATTCCGTACGAGCGCCTTCACAGTGGCGATGGTTGCTTGGACAATTCTGGCAACGTTTCATACATGGATTGCTACAGGGAGTTGGGAAAATGCGTGTGGTGCTACAAGCAAAGCAACATGACCGTGGTTGGCGAGGATTCAGCGGGCATTGCGTTGTGATTGACACGGATTCAACAAGCGCGCATTTTGGCTTCGCGCGCGGCACTACGTGTTAAAGAGTGTGCCACGCAAAAACAGTTTTGGCACAATTCCCGACGTTGACCCCGCCATGAACATGGGGATTGTGCCAACGCGATGTCAATCGCATTCTTTGCACAACAAAGGCAACACAATGAATTTGAGTTGCGTTCTTTTATTACTGCTGTGCCATGGCGGCGCAGCGCGGACGACTCGGTTGGCAGTCGACGCGTCGGCCGCCTCACTTTTTTCGGGCCCGTTGTCGGTCGGCCCTGTGTCTCGCCACACTCGAGCCGTATCACGCCACATCGTCAAACCCGGCGACCTGTGGAAATGGCGGCCTTCCGTTTATTACGTGTCGGAAGTAAAATCGGGGGGCGCCAAAAAGTACGTCGACGACCTGGTCAAACATTACAGCACCCTCGGCATCGCGTTTCACCCGTTTGTCAACCAGACGGGCGCGCAACGCGCACGATTCAAAGCAGGCGACATCCTGCTGTTTCAGTATCTGTTCGCCACCGACCTGACGTTTGACTTTGTGCGCGCCCTGGTCGCCAAGCACAGCCTGCGTTTGGTCATTGCAAGCCACGACCAATATTTCTTAAATGACGACCCCAAATGGGACCACGTCTACAACGCGTCCATTCACCACATGGCGCCTCGTCCACGGCTGACCCCGGAAAAGAAACGTCTGTTTGAGTTGGCAGAGTACATCGTGTTTCCTTCCGAGTTCGCGCGCAGCGTGTACAAGCGGCACACCGACCTGGACTCGATGGTGGTCGTTCCTTACATCGACCACCAGCTGGTGCCCAACACCTATGTGCCCCCCCTGACCAAGTGCTACAACGTTGGCATCATTACCGAGCTCTCGCAGTACAAAGGCCTGGACAAGCTGCTGTGGCTGTTTGACGACACGCGCCACCCCGGCCGCCATTACCCTCGCTGCGTCGAATTTTCTGTGTACAGCAACCTGTTGCAAAGCAGGTGGCCGCACGTTTCCATCAAAGGCCTGTACAACGAAACCGATATATTCGACCGGCTGGACACAGACGGCGTGCACGCGCTGCTGTTTTTAAACAACTTTCCCGAGACGTACTCGTACGCGCTCACCAAAGGCATCAACAGCGGGCGCCCAATTATGTACACCGACGTTGGCGCGGTGGGGGAAAGGATGCGCGAGGCGGGCGACAGCAAGTACGTGGCCACCGACAACACCGACCTGCGCACCGATTTCAACAAGCTGCTGGCCGCTGTGGACACGCACGCAGGCAAGACCGACAGGTCCAAACTGTCCAAGCACAACACCGCCCTGCGCCCATTCTACGACCGCCTGTTGTTCGAGTCGGAGGCCAGCATCATGGGCGCCATCGACAAGCTGGCCGCGTCACGCAAGCCGACGTTGGCCCGCATCCACCAGAGGATCGAGCCGTACGGTGTGTACTTTCCCCAGTTTCACGCCATCCCTGAAAACGACCGCAACTTTTACGTCGGCTTTCACGACAACGTCAACCTCATCGCCGCCAAGGCGGTGCACAAACGGTTGTTGACCCCCCTCAAAAACGTGCTCGGCTTTTACGATCTCAAGCGCGACGCGCACGTGGTCGACAACCAGGTCCGCATCGCGCAAGCGTACGGCTTTCGGGGATTCGCCATCTACTACTACTGGTTTAGCACCAACACCGTCACCAACTCGTCCACCGTGTTTGAGGATGTGGTCGACCGTTTTTTCGAAGAGGCGCTGCCCAACTTTTCCGTGTTTTTCGTCTACTGCAACGAGGCCTGGACCAAGAACAAGGCGTTTTCCTCGCGGGACGGCCTGTACTCCATCGAAAACTCGTACGATGAAGCGGCGGTGACGGCCATGTTGAACCACCTCGTCCCATACTTTCGGCATGCCAACTATCGCAAAGTCGACAACAAGCCCCTGTTTTTCATCCACCACCCGTTCGAAATGACAGACCCCGACCTGGCACGCATGCAGCGCATTGGGGATGCAGTCACTCTGCGCCACGGATTTGCAGGCCTGCAGCTGGTGGTCGACAGGCGAGACAAAAACAGGGCTGGCTATGCCAACTATTACACGCACGCTAATTACAAGACGACCCGCGAAAACACGTTTGTCAGCGCGTCTGCTGCGGGGAGGCAGATGGACTATGGCAAGTACGTGTTCGATTTCCTTCCTGACGAGGCGGCGCGCGACGGGCACGACATAGTCAACACCGTGTTTACCAATTTCGACAACACGGTTCGCTTTTTCCAGCACGACAACCCGGGTGCCTACGTGACGTACACGGTCAACAACGGCGTCGCCCTGTTTAAGCGGTTTTTGGATGCCCAGTTTGCGAAGTATAGTGCGCCCAAATCCGAGTTGAGCCGCATCTTCCTGGTCAACGCGTGGAACGAGTGGGGGGAGCAGATGGTGATGGAGCCCTCCAACGAGCTGGGCTTTCGGTACTTGGCCGCGTTTTACGGCAGGCTGAAATCGCATTTTGGACAGTGATCGTCTGCGACCCTATGCGCACCTGTGGTCGCACGTCGACCACTCATCACACGAGTTTGAGGGCAATCGGAATATCTCGGGGCGAGACGTCCACGTTCGTCAAAGCGCACGACGTATCTGGGGACATCACCCGCACGACGGCGCCGGCAGCATTGTTTGACGTCGTCACCCTCACAGAAGTACTGGAGCCGTGCCGGAAACCATTCTGGCGCTGGCCCGCCTGTGCAAGCCGGGGGGCACCATCCTCGTGACGTCATGGATTGTGGACGACCGACTGCGGCGCGACGACCATCTACGTACACAACAAACGGCGTGCGAATGATTGAATAACTATACCGTGCTCGAGACGGTCTAGGCGTAGTTTGATGGGTTGTGGTGGCTGCGGGACTGACATGGACTCGCCTTTTTGCATTGATGTAGGATATTGTGGCCTCGCGCAGTGGCATCGCGCAAAGACTGCGGGCGCACTCAAAACGCCGAATCATCGCTCAACGTTGCGCACGTCGTCCTTATACACGTGTGCCGCCGCTCGTGTAGGCGTGTAGTACGTCGACTGCATACCCGCGGCTTCCGACTTCCAGTTCCCGCCGCAACAACATGTCTCGGTACCTCTAGTTGAGCACGCCCGCCTTGAGCGGCCGGGCCACCACAAACGCGAAAAACTTACGCCCCGGGTCTGCCGCCAGGCACGCCACGTTCGCCTCCATCACTTTGTCCACAGCGTCGAGTCGTGCCGCGCGGCGTGGGCAAGGTCGTGGTCGCGGTGGATGTCAAGGATGCCGCCATCGTGAATCACATCGTCCCCCCCAACTCGGCGCACGCGTACGACGTCCGCTTTGAGCACGTGCCCTGCATGCCCGCCCGCGCATTCAACCAGGTCCATGCTTCCGTGGTGGCCCTGGTCACCGCTGCGCTCGCAGCGGCGCACGCGGGCGCGCTTCCCGAGGTCAACCACGCGTCACACTGCTCGCACTCTGAAACCGTCACTGTTTTAAGTTGGCGATGATGCGGGACAGCTGAGCGTCGGTGATGGAGTTGTTGAACGAGTCGACATAGTGAAAGTCGCGCTTGGATGTGGCCTTTGCCCATAGTTCCTTCTCAAAATCAGGCAACGCGCCGGCGTTCCGCGGCATGTCGGCTTCGGACGTCACATTCCGGCGCCACTCGGGCTGATAACTTTGGGACCTCAGGCAGAACCAGCGGGACGACGGCTGGGCAACCAGCATGAGGGTAGTCATCGCAGAGCCGGCGGTTGATATGACGGTCGTGGCGTGCGTCAGGATGTGGTACAGGTCGACGTTGGACACGGCTTCCGGGTTGACGACGTGCACGCCGCGCCCCCTCAAAAAGTCTTCCACCGCGTCGTGGTTGGCCAGGAACCGGTGCGTCGCCGGCTTGCCCCGCGTCAGGAAGACGTGGGCCGGGCGGAGCTCGGCAAAGGTCGCGTTGGACGGCGGCGTGCCGTCCCACCGCGAGTGCAGCAGTCGGATCGGGGCGTCCGGGAACGAGTGAAACGAGCGCAGCCCCACGACGTTTTGAACGAAAATTATCTCATCAAACGCGACGACACCGGTCGCACCGTGAATGTTGACAAAGCGGTCGCCCAGCAGCTTGCCGACAAAGAGGAGCACATTGGCGCACCAAGGCACGTCGGTGGGCACGTCCACGACCACCTTGTACCCCAACTCGTTGAGCTTGTGCCGATAGAAGACATCGACGAGCACGGTGAACGTGTCGACCAGGTGCCCCCACGACGGCGGCCAAACCGTGACCATGAGCGCTTTGCTCACGTCCGGGTGGCGCACGGCGGCCGCCATGCTGTCCGCGTTGACGATCGTGCCGCTACAGCTCGCGTCGCCCGTTACCGAGAAGGTGGCCCAAGTCGACCGCTCCTCGTGCGTCAAGTCGGCGGAAAACACCAGGTACTCCAACACTTCCGTCATGGGAACCCCGTTGGACGCCTTGCCGCGCATGCAGGCGGGTGCGTCGGGCGCGCTCACAAACGCGGGCGTGACGTAGAACGCGTTGGAGTGCACTCGAATGTCGTACAGCCCCGGCTCGGCCGCGCCGATCGAGGGATCGGTGCCGTACGCGGCGTGCACCAGCTCGCTTGTGGTGGCGTTGTGGGCGTGCCCTGCCCTGGGCGCCGCGTGCCGCGTGCGGGAGGCCAGCAAAAAGTCAGCGCGCGTGGACGCGAGAGCCGCCGCACAGAGCGCCGCAAGGAGGGCGCTCATTTCCGAGAGAGTACCGCCGCGCTGCGTCGGCGAGCTGCACAGTGTGGCGGCTCGCCGCGGGAGCGGGGCACAAACACGTCTGCCGTTTTTGCCGGCAGCCCGCGCGCGGCTCTGTGCGGCCCGCCCCGCCGCGAGCCCGC
>Ga0315289_10005276_pt1 | contig 19125 bp, 24 predicted proteins | sample YL17G11_40_MG_FD_203452 | JGI IMG/M metagenome (GOLD analysis project Ga0315289, IMG submission 203452) | Sediment microbial communities from Yellowstone Lake, YNP, Wyoming, USA - YL17G11_40 | ecosystem: Environmental > Aquatic > Freshwater > Lake > Sediment | place: USA: Wyoming | collected...
AAGTCCAAACACGAGTTCTTCGTGGTCAGCCCGATACAGCTGGTCAAGTTCGCCATGCTGTGTCAGAAGATGGGTAATGTCAAGCTCGCTCAGCCACCCGTTGAGGGTGACCCTGCGGCACAGCAACAGCCCCCGCCAATGGATCCGTCGCAGATGGATCCAAACATGGGAGCGGACCCCAGCATGATGGGTATGGACCCCAGCATGATGGCTCCGCCGCCACCTCCGCCGCCACCTCCGCCGGACCCGGTGAACATAGCGGTCACCGAGATCGGGTCGCAACTGGCTGCGCAAGCTGCAGACGTAGCGCGGCAGCTTGCTGAACAACAGCGTGATTTGTCCAACCAGTTGTCGGTTCTGGATGCAGTACAACAACGGGCACAGCAGGTAGCTGCGGAGCAGTCTGGGATGCCCCCGCTCCCACCTGAAGCTGAAGTAGGTGCACCGCCACAGGCTGGTATGCCTCCGGCTCCTACAATGGGGCCCTCGCCTGTGCCCACCATGCCCGCGGTAGGTGGGCAGCCGGGTATGCCTCCTCCTCCTGGTATGGGCCAGCCGGGTATGCCCCCTCCGCCTCCGGGTATGGGGCAACCTGGTATGGGGCAACCTGGTATGCCTCCTGGTGCTGAACAGCCCATGATGGCTGAACAAATGGCTCAGCAGGCAGGCCCCATGATGGAGGGCGCGGCTGGCCTGGCGCCATTCGGACAGGAAGAAGCCAGTGACGCATTCGAAGCAACAGCCATAGGCTCAATGGCCACCAACCCCGATCTGCGCGGAATCGTCTCGTTGTACCTTCCGGCGCTCGAGGACTCGCTGGACCACCTGGCCAGGATTCTCCTGACCCTGTGGATGCAGGAAGACCAGTACCGTTCTGAGTTGGGCGAGAAGGATTTCTCCGAGTTGGAGGAGAGGTTGCGCACCGTGTTCGGCAACCTGGGAAAGCTGGTCCTTCGAATCAACCAGACCGCCATGGCGGCCAAACCAGATGAAATGGGCACCCAACCATAGGTACCTCGCCGTGCAGAAAGCGGTGAAAGACAACGTGGAACCGACGCACCCAATGGAACGCGAGCTCTACCAACTGTCTCTAGGAAACGGAGCGAGCGCTGCAGTTGCCAAGGCAAACGACATCTACACACACGCGTACAAGCGCGAGGTGATGGAGAGCTTTCTGCTGGTGGGTGCTTCTGCGGACGAGATTGAAATCACGGTCAAAATCGCGCAGAATGTGACCGCAGCATACGCGCACTTGTTTTTCGACCCCGACGTGTTTGAAGACGAGCTGGACCGGATTGAATACGCATATACGTACACTCGAACTGAATTCGGTACGGAGCTAAAGAAGATGGGTGTGGACTTGGGCAAAGAGTGTTTGAAAATTCGATTGGCTCGGGGCGCCAGCGCGGTCTCGCCATCCTCGAAGATGGTGCAGAGTGAGATCCGCGCAACAGCCTACATGCTGGCTGCTCGCGCCAAGACCAACCCCATCAATTCAGACATCGCTAAGGAAGCACGCTCTTGGGCACAACTGGCATTGAAGGCGTCGGAGAGCAATGAGGACGAGGTTGTTGCCGCCGGAGTGGAAGAAATCACCATGGCGCTGGACGCCAAGGACGAAACGACCAACGAAGAGAAGAGCGGTCTGAAGATCGAGGACATCATCCACTGAGGGTGTGAGGTGCGGAATGCGAGTGCTTCGGCGTGAAGACTACGAAAAGATGGCCAAAGAGGCTGTGGCAAAGATGGTCAACGATAGCGTTCCGCTGAACCGGAGCCTGGTCAAGATTGCGGACTCCATGGGTCTGAATCCGGACCAGATCAAGGCGCTGGTACAGGTGGCCAACACGTTGGCGCACCTGGACCTCTTTGACCGCAAATCCGACGGGGACAAGATTGTCAATTTTACCCCCGCCGATCCGGATCAGGTTCTGCGAGACGTTGTCACCAGTGATGGTGACAGCTGCTGCTCGAGCTCCGGCTCGTCAGGTTCCGCGGACAAGCTCCAGGACTTCTTCGGAGACTTCTCCTCAGACCCTGCACCCACGGACTCCAGCGCGCTGGCCAACGTGGGTCAGGTTCTCAACGAAGCCACCAACGACCCCACGCCCCGGCGTCACCAGATCATGATCATCAAGATCCGCAAGGTCGCCGAGGAGCTCAAGCAGAAGAAGCTTGCGGCACTCCACCAGTATGGCGTGGAACGGGACAAGTTGGCCTCCGAGTTCGCCAAGCTGTACGGCCCAAAATTCGAAGAGTTCGAGAAGGACGCCATCGATGTCCACGGCGCTGACATTGTACCCATTCTGTCTGAGCTGCGCCACGAACTGCGCATGCCGAGAATCAAAGTGGCAGTGTTCGAAAAGACTGCTCGGTTGGTCGACTCGGACACGGCTGAGATGCAAAAGTTCGGTCGCATGAAAGCCTTCCTGGAAGAGGTAACCGCCTGCGACGCCGGGCTCGAGCTGCTCAAGAAGGAAGTGGGAGGTGTCCTGTGAAAAACATTACGACCCTCGAGCAGTACCTGGAGAAGTCCGCGGGATTCGCCGAGATGGTAGCCAACCATCCCTGGAAGTCTATGATGGGTATGGGCGCCCTGGGCGCGGGGGCTGGCGCGGCTGGAACGCTGGCTGCACAGAGATACATGAATGGGACTCCCTCTGCGTCTGACACCCCCATGGGGCAAGGTATGGGGACGGAGATATTTGGGAAATTCCTTGGCGGCATTGGTGGTGCGATTGGAACAGGACTCACCACGTCTGCCATGAAAGCAGGAAAACGAGCACTAGGTGGTGGCGACCCCGACGCCGTCTTCAGCAGTACCATCAAGCAGGATGACATGCTTGCGGGCGCGGACAAGAAGATGCTGAGTGGTGCATTCGAGACCATGCGCCGCTTCGCCCCAACGCTGGCCTCGGACCCGAACGCTGTGCAAGCCTTCTTGCGCGAGGCCGCTACCACAGGCAGCGGAGTCAACTACAACACGATCAAGTTGCTGGCCGAGGCGGAACGCGCGGTCAATACTTCAGCCGGTTGAAATGGAGGAGACCATGCTGCCACTCTTTGCTGAGTTGCAGGACAAGATCGCTGTCCACGGGTTGCATCACGTTGTCGCTGCGCGGCTGCGTGGCGAGGGCTTCAAAGTTGCCGAGCTCTCGGACCTGTCCACAGCGGTTGGCATCCTGGGCGCCAAGTTGTACGAAAAGAACGCCGAGTACCGGCGCATCATTGAGGGGCTGCGGGCCCTTCAAGACGTCGAGCGAGGTTGACCATGGTTCCCTCCCTCCATCCCCAGGTAGTGAAGGTCATTCGGGCTGTCAAGACGTCCGGAGAGCTGAGCAAGATTGCTGGCGAGCAGGCCATGCTGGCCAAGGTTGCTATCGACGCTGGCATCTTCGGGATGGCCAACTTCAGCGTCAAGACCGCTTCGGTGGCAGACCCGATTCAGGACACAGCCAACAAGATGGCGGAGTTGGCCGTCAGCGTGTATGGGTTCAACAAGCTTGCAACGTCTGAAGTTGCTACCCCGAACCCCATCCTGAGAGACGCCATCTCCAAGATGGCAACCGTGGGAGCCATCGAAGGAATGCTCAACCAACTTCCCGGCAACGTCTCGGAAGAAACCCAGAAGCTGGCCATGGAAATCCGGGCACTCAACAGGGGGTATGGGGTCACGATCCTGAATGACCTTCTCTCATGAACCAGGACCTCTTCCCAAAACTCATCTACCTCGATGAGTACACGAAGCACTCCGAGCCGACCATCCGGATCGTCAGGCCGCGAGATCGAAATGTCCCGCATGTGAAGCTCGCTGAAGACGCACTCGGCTACATTCAGAACGTCAAGCCGATTCCTGGAAAGACCATCATCCTGATTTTAGCAATGACTGCAGGAGAAACCTGGGGACCGAATCGCAATGGTGATTCTTGGCCTGAGCGCCCACTGCGTGCTGGCAACACGGTGATTACGGCTGATGAGGTTCTCCCCAAACATTACAAGACATTTGAAACCAACGCTCAAGTCTACAGGCACCACATCAACAAAGACCCTGCCGGAAGCATCGGTCAAATTCTTCGCGCCTTCTACAACTGGACCATGCACCGGGTTGAGCTCTTGCTGGCTTTGGATGACCAGAAGGCTGAAGACGTCGTTCAGGAAATCCATGTAGGGAAATATCCGGCATGCTCGATGGGATGTAAGATTAAGTACGATGTTTGCGCCATATGCGGGAACAAAGCCCCCAGCCGCGCACAGTACTGCGACGACGCCAAGTTCCAGCTGAGTCAGTACCTCCCCAACGGCAAGCAGGTGTTCGTCTGGAATCCGTCCCCCACCTTCTTCGACCTGTCGATGGTCCGCCGCCCGGCCGACCGCATCGGGTTCATGATGAAGAAGGTCGCCCAAGTGCCCGAGATCTGGAGCTCCGCCGAGCTGGGCGAGCACATGGCGCTGCTCTCTGGAAAGCTGGCCAACGCACGTAAGCTCTCAGATATCAACAAGATTATCAACGGAGATGTCGTCGCTGCCAAGGAAGACGACGGCGATCTGAACATGACCCGGCAGTTCGCGCACAGCATCGCCACGCCGGCCGCGGCCACGATGCCCGCGCTCGACGACTCCGTGATTCGTGAGATGCTGCGCAGCAACCCCGCGCGCGTGCTCGCGACGCTGGCGTCGATGGGCATCTTCCTGACCACGCCGGAATTCATCAAGTTCTTCGTCTGGAAGATGGCCCCGGGGTTCGTGATCCCCGAGGGTTGTCTGGAAGGCGCCGTGGAAGTGCAGCAAGCCGTGTTCGATGTCCTGAGCAAGAACCCTGACCTGGTCGAAGAGATCCAGCAGACTGGGTTTCTCAACCTGGGTCCGGGGAACATCGACCCCACACTGCAGCAGCGCTTCTCCACCCTGCTCGAGAAGCGATCGTGCTTGCGCTCTTTTGTGCAACGACGGCTGGTAGACAGTGTGCTGTACAAAACAGCGCACATGCCATCCCCGCACGGATACATTGTAGTGGACCAAAAGGTTGGGCAGGGATACGCTACCCGCATGGCCCCCAAATTGGCAACCCAGAACAGGCGCTGGGTCAAAGACGCGCACATGCAAGACGTCATTGGCAGCGGGGCATTGCTGTCGGGGGCATACAAGTTTTTCACGCCCGGATTCGATACCAAGACAGCCGCTCTGCGCTTGACGCACGAGAGGTTATTTGTCACGACACCGCGCTACCAGCGCATAACTCTGGAACCCAAACTGGCCAGCGCTTCCTTCGGTGAAGTCGCCTCGTGGTTGGGCAAGGTGATTTGTCTTTGAAAATTACTTGTTTGGTAAATGAAAACATCCTATTATTCCCCGTGAATCCCGGGCAAAGGAGAAATTGACCATGGAGCTCAGAAACGTTCTGAATCAACTCAAAAGCGCCAGTGGTGCAAGCATGCAGAAGACCGCGAGCGCCGAGATCCCCAAAACGTCTGCGGCCCAGAACGAATTGTTTCAGGCGCTGAACACGGCCCTGGCTGCTGCCGACAAGACCGCCTCTTCCCAAACCAAGACGGCGTCGGCGACTGACGAGCTGACCAAGATCGCCCAGAATCTGGCGGCCGCCGATCAGGAGTCCCTGGTGAAGGAGGCCCAGCTCTACGGGGCCTGCATCATGGATGGCTTCGTCGCCCGGGGCATGCAGTACAACTCCTCTCTGCCCCCGGTCGAGAAGACCGCTTCCGCCCAGGACGAACTCGCTGCGTACGCGCAGGCCAACCCGGCTGAGTTCGAGAAGTTTGCTGCGGCGGGCTACGCGGATACCCAGCGCCAGCTGGAGTTCGAGAAGTTCGCCTCGACGCCGGCAGGTCAGGAAGTGGTCGGATCCTACAACCAGGGTTACCATGATACGGTGGCCCAGGTCGAGAAGCTGGCCAGCACGGTGGAAGGGCAGGACAAGCTGGCCTCGTTCCAGCAGGGCTACGTCGACACCGTGGCACAGATGCAGTCCATCGCCGCCAGCCCTGGTGGGCATGAGAAGCTGGCTTCCATGCAGCAAGGCTACGTCGAGGGAACCGCAATGGTGACGAAGCTCGCGAGTGACTACTACGTCCGCGGGTTCAACGACACGGTGCACCTACTGCAGAACATGTGAGCACGCTCATGAACGCAGCAGCTTCCACGTACGCGGCACTGTTCCAAGCCGTAGCGAACTCCGGGATCGTAAAGACCGCTGAGTTCAGTTGGGGAAAAGCTCTGCCGTGGGCTGTCGGAGTCCCCGCAGCTGCCGCAGGAGCGTACAGGCTCTATCGCGCACTGAAGCCAACAGCGCCTGCAATGGGAGCAGCGGAGTCACCAGCCGCAGCCGACCTATCGCAATACGACTACGCCCCCCAAGGTTACTCTGGGTACGAAGACCCTAACGGGTACGAAGACCCCTACGGGGCGTATGCGCAGGAAGGGTGGTACTGATGATAGGCTCCATTGGTCACTTGGCAGAACAGGTGCTGGCCGAAGTGAAGTCCGGAGCGCTGACCAAGATCGCCGAGGTCCAGCTGTTGGACCACGCCGAGTCCCAAGCCCGCGCCCAGACTGAGTTGGGAAAAGGGTTGCTGAAGCTCGCCACCACCTTACGCGGTAAACCCCACGACGTCAGTATGGATGAGCTGAAGAGCTTCCTGTGGGGGTTGCGATGACCGAACTTCTGAGAAAACTGGCCGCTGAGTTACGCGCCCGCGCAGTCGAAGACGCCCGAAACAGAGCAACTCGTTGCGCCAAGATCGCCCAGGCCGCCATCGGGCTGGAACTCCTCCGAAAAAAGATAGGTGGGTAGAACCATGACGCTAGAACTCGCAATCGCAGAAGTGCTTGAAAAGACTGCAAGTTACATCGAGGCTGTCGAATCCGAGAAGCTGGCCGCCGTGCAAGCCACCCGCAACCGTCTGGTGTCCGCCATCCGGGACAAGGTGTCCGCCGCCACCGGCGAGGACATCCCCGATGACATCATTGGGAAGCTAGCTCAGGCCGACCCGGCTGTGCTTTCCACAATCGAGAAGCTGGCTGTCAGCAACGAACCCGAGAATATGGGGTCCCCGAGCTCTCGTCCCGGCTCCGCAGATGGCAGCCGTCTGCACATCAACGAACAGGTGAAGCTCGCTGAGGACCGGTTGGTAAAATTCGCCATCGGCTGAGGAGATAAGCAATGTCCGACCTGACTTCTGTGTTCGATGTTCACTTTGGGTGGCCGAACAGCTGCGCTCTGTCCCACGATTTCCCGCCCAAGGCCGGGGTGACTCTGCCGGCCGGAACCATCGTGGCCCCAGGGACCAAGCAGCTGCGCTCGGCTGTAGTTCTTCGCATCAAAACCGATGCAACCGGCGCAGGTTCACCCCCGTCGTTGGTGTTGGCCGACGCCGGCAAGGCCTACGTTGTCAACACCTGGGGGGCCGGTCACGATGACGGTGACATCGTCGAGTGGGACGGCACCAAGTTCAACGTGGTTATCCCACATGCCGTGGGCGATGTTCCGGTCATCGGAACCAGAGTCGTTGTGATCGAAGCTGGCGGCGCTGGATCGTTCTCTGGCCACGCCAACAAGATCCTGACCTGCACCGTGGCTGCCGACCCGGAAGACCCGCCCACGTGGGTGGTCACCACCACTCCCTCGAGCGGGAACCAGATCGACATCAACGGCGCCAACAGCATCTACTACACCAAGCGGTTCAGCTACACCACCGTTTGGGCCCTGACCGACAAGTTGTCACTCGGGTACAGTCACGCGTACGTCGATGCGCTCACCTCACCGATCGTGGCCAGCGTGAAACCGTCTGCGTGGATCGTGCTCGAAGGCAACGACCAGTTCGACGGAGAGTTCACGGGAGAAGTAACCTGCGCGAAGCTACCCACGGGCTGCACGGTCAAGGTCAAGTGCGCTGTCGCCAATACCCTGGTTCCGGGCGAGTTCGTCGAAGCTGAAGGCGGTATCGTGAAAAAGTGCAACGGCACCAATCACGCTATCGGGCAGGTCGACTGGTCCAACGCAACCGCGGGGGCTGGTGGCATCATCATCTTCACAGGCGTGTAAGGGAGAAACGCAATGTCAATCCTGACTTCCAAGTTCCAAGTCCTGGCTGGACTCCCGCCACACGACAGCAGTGCACTGCGGCGCGATATCCAGCCCAAAGCGGCTGTCACCCTCACCGAGGGTAACATCGTCGACATCGAAAATGTCGGCGGGGTTGCAGTCGTTGACAAGATGACCTCCACCGCTGTCGCTGCTGGGCAACCCCCCAACCAACCCTGGTTGGTCATCGAGGGAAACGACCAGGGCGATGGCGCCACAGCCAACCGATGCACCTGCCTCAAATTGGGCACTGGGTTCATCTGGCAAATCGCAACGGCTGAGTCGTTCACCATTGGCGACCGCTGTCGGTCTTTGGCCGGTGTCCTCAAGCCGCTCACTGGCGCCTACGAACAAGCAATCGGAGAGATCATCGGCGTGAATACCGCGAACGGTACCGTCGTGGTCTCGTCCTAAGGAGCTACAACCATGTCGAACCTCACTTCCATCTTCGATGTGGTCCGCGGTTGGCCGAATTCCTGCGCACTGCAGCAGCACTTCAAGCAGAAGGCTGCGGTCTCCCCGGACATTGGCGAAGGTACTGTTGTCGCCGTCGAGAATGAGGGCACTGTCCCGGTCGTAAACCGGTGGACGTCTGCCCTCCACGCGAGCGGCAACAAAGATCAGCCGTGGATTGTCATGCGCGGTCTGGACCAAACCGATGCCGAGTACTCGGAGAAGTTGGCCTGCGCCAAACTGCGTACCGGGATCATGTTCAAGGTTTCCACGACTGAGTCGCCGATCCCCGGAGACTTGGTGTACTCCAACGCGGGCGTGGTGACCATAACCGACCCTGGAACTGCCCCGGCGTTTGGCTCTGTCGTGGCCTGCAACGAATTCGAGGGTTGGATCATCGTCGAGTCTTGAAACAGAAAAACCCTTCTTGTCACAGGAGAAATACAATGAACGTCGAAACCCCGCAACTGGACGCCCGTTACATCAACCAGGGCTTTGTCAACAAGATCGAGCAGGGACGAATCAAGGAAGCACAGGATGAGGGCACAGCCTTCATCCGTGTGAAAATGCGTCAGACCTCCTTCGCGCGCGAAATCATCCCGCCCGTCGTGCTGGCGGACGATGAGATCGATCGCGACGAGTTCACGGACCTGCCGAAGAAGATCGTCGAGAAGGAGCCCGAGTCCGAGGCCACCTTCGTGACGTTCAAAGGCACTGGCAAACGGCGCTGGTTCTCGGGACCCCGCTACGCCATCCACTTTGGCAAGATCGAGTCGGATCGGTTTGTGAAGTCGAAGTTCGAGCTCATGACCTACCAGAACGACATCCGCAAGATCCTCACCGACAACTCGGTGAAGGACATGGCCGACCAGGAAGACACCAAGTTCACCGAGACCATCAACGCGCTGTGCACCGGTTCCCAGCACCTCACCCCAGGATCCGGGTTCACCGCGACCAACTTCGTGGCGGCCTTCCAGTATCTGCTCGCCAACAAGATCCCCATTGGGAAGATCCTGATGTGCAAGGAGCTGTACTACGAGGCGCTGAAGTTGGAGTACGCCGCCGTCGGTTCCGAGATCCTCAAGAGGCACTACGATGACGGCATCGAGGCCGAGGAGAAGCTCTGGGGCGTGCCGGTGGTGACCACCATCAAGCGCGACATCATCGCTCCGAAGGACTTCTACGTGTTCGGGCCCCAGGAGTACCTGGGCAACTTCTTCCTGCTCCAGGATGCGACCCTGTTCATCAAGCAGGAAGCGGACATCATCGAGTTCTGGTCGTACGCGGCCCCCGGCATCGGCATCGGCAACACCAAGTCGATGATCCGCGTGACTCTAGCGTGATTCTGACCGTCTAACCGACGAGTCGACGAGGTGATCCGTGAGAGTGATCTACAACCTACAGGACTCCGTCACCCTTCTGGATGGCGGTAAGATCCGGTTGCAACCCCGCAATACCCCGGGTGAGCACGTGAATATCACGGACGAACAAGCCAACCGCACCGAGGTGGTTGCGTTCTCCGTGCACCGCCGGGTCAACATCCTGACTCTGGAGGAGAGCGCGGCTTACGAGGCCCAGAGAGCCCACACGGCTCAGACGGTAGCGGTGGAAGCCCCGGTTATCGTACCTCCTGAAGTTCCTGCACCGGCGCCCACGCCGGAACCGGTGGCAGCACCTGAGGTGGTAGTCCTTCCGCCTCCCGCAAACGAAGTAACACCAGAGATCGCACCGTCTCCGCTCCCCACATCGGAACCAGAGGCCACAGGAATCCTCACTGGAGAAGCTGAGGCGGCATTCGACTCGACCGAGAAGGACCCCGCGGACGGCTTCAAGAGAAAAACTCGCCGCCGGTAACATACCGCGTGTGGTCCGGAGGGAGGACAGATGGCAATTACTCTGGGCCAAGTGACGAGATTCCTACGCGACCACCCCAGCTACAACATTCTACTGGACGATGTCCAATTCTCGGAAGAGGACATCTCCGACGCTCTCCACTTCGCAGTTGCACAGTACAATGGGCTCACCCCGATTACGGCGTATACAGCAGACAACTTCCCAAATGATTATCTGTTACTAATCGGGGTGACCGCCCATTTGATGCGCAGCGAGAGTTTCCTGCAGATCCGCAACCAGCTCACCTACAACGACGGCGACGTGAGCGCAATCGGTGTCGACGACAAATTTGCCGCGTACAACGGGCTCCGCGAGGCACTTCGAGCTGAGTGGACAGAGATGGGCCGAGCTATCAAGACCCAGATGAACATGGAGCAAGGGTATGGTATGCTCTCCTCCGGCTACTCACGCATCAGAACGGGAATCAAATGACACGCGACGAATACTTGCAAAAGCTTGCCTACGAATTTGGCTGCCGAGCCGCTGAGCAAGGCATGGACAAAGAAGCCTTTCTTGGGCTTGGAATTAAGGCCCTCGGAAAAGGGTTACAGACGACTTGGGGTCTAGGAAACGGCATGCTTTCCAATATGGGAAAAGGGTTGACCGGCAGTGTAGGAAACTTCGGAGTTGGCGTGGCCAAACAATTCCAAAAAGCAGCTCCGCGCGCCTACGAGTGGTCTCGAGTAGCGGGACGCGGTGTGCCTAGAGAAGCTCTAGGATTCGGTCTTCTCGGTGGCGTACTCAACTCTGCCATGGCTGACCCTGGTGAACGCATGAAGGCTTTTGGGACCGGCTTTGCTGGCGGTGCATTGAGTGGAGCTGCCTGGCGCGGAGCGGGCAACGTGATACGGCACGGACAGGCCAAAGCTTACAAGGCAATGCACGGTGGCAGGTTGTTCCCTCAAGGTGCCCAAGGTGGTAAGGGTCTGTACAGTAGCGCTGGCAGCAGGGTATTCAAACCCCAGAGCGCTGTTGCTGACGCCGCCAAAGCCCACACCGAAGCCGGAAAGAGCTGGTTCACGAACCCCAATCGCTGGTACAACCGAGCCAACGAAGGCGCCATGAAGCGGATCGGCTCCAAGGCTGTTGTTGGCGCACTGCCCCTGGCCGGCGCTGTGGCCGCAAGTTCCTACACTCCAACGTTCGAAGGGGAGTCGGGGGGAGCACAGGGAGCGCAGCAGGGAGCAGCAGCCAATCCGTACAACAACCCCTACTACCAACAGGGGGCATAACCATGCCACTCAGCAAGAAGCAACTTGTCAAGTTAGCCTACGAGGTTCTGGCCCGCTACGTGGAGAAGTACGGGGGTTTGCCCACTGGATCAATACCCGGCGTGCGCGCAGGCACTGCGGGCATAGCCTCGAAGGGGATGACTATAAAAGGCAGCATCCCCAACCCAATGGGTATCAAGCCGCTGGCCAGCGACGTGTTGAGCCCCAGTGGCGCCAAGGGTCTAGGCGGAATGGGAAAAGGAACCGGGACAGGAATGGGAGGCAAAGGTGCCAAATCATAAGCCAATGGTCAAAATCAGCGCTCCGTGGAATGTCGACGGAATGTTACCGCGTAACACCTTCGACGTGCCTGCCACGAACGGCGGAGCGAAGTTCATGCAGTGGTGGGGGAAAGCCGCCGCTGACGCACGCGCTGAAGTGCTCAAGTATGCCAACGACAACCATCTGGGTGTAGTCGAAGCCCTGGAAAAGGTGCAGTGCGACCGCTGATCACCAAGATCACACCCTGGCACCCGGCCAAGGTGCGGATCCAGTGGGATCTGGAAGAGGTGGGAGAGTACGGAACGTTCCGTTTCAACGTAGAACGTTCCGGCTCTCCTGGCGGGCCGTGGACTACGGTTGTTGCGTCACTCGCGGATATCTACACCTACGACGACCTGCTGAATGACGGTGAGTCCGCCAATACGCTGTCGCTGGTGCGTGACATCTACTACCGCATCAAGGCTACCCCACCGAGTGGCGTACAGAACGCAGTTTACTCCCCCATCATCAACCTGGATGGCTTGTCGGAAAGCGCTCTATCCGAGGAGGAAGCAGGAAACCCAGAACGTCCCATCCCTGTGGCCCAGTTCGAGCCAAACCCGCAAACTGGGCAAGCAACCTACCCGACGTCCGCAGACCGCCGGAGGAGGCTCATCAAAAGGAGTCTGTTGCGAAACGCGTACCTGATGCTGCGACGCTTGAACGGTATCGAGTTCGTCCTGCTCAAGCGCCGTCACTTCGGAGCGCGCTGCAGCTGCTACGAGCCAATCTCCCGAGTGGTGCTGCAGTCCAAGTGCGCCATCTGTTACGGTACATCCTGGGTCGGTGGATACTTCAATCCAATCAGTGTTCTAGGGCGCGTCGTTCGAGGCGCCTCGTCTGACATCCAGAGTGGATTGTCGCAGCAGAGCAAGGACGACCTCAACTTGGTTCAAATCCAAACACTGGATTTCCCCAAAATAGACGAAGGGGACCTCCTGGTCGCGCGTGACCAGAACCGCAGGTTTGTCGTGAAACAGCGCTTCAACACCTCACTGAAATCAATCACTGTGCACCAGACTCTGACCGCGTCGGAACTGTCCCGGGTAGACCCGGCATTCTCGATCGCCATCGACCTGTGAAAGGATTTACCCCGTAAATGTCCGACCCAATTCCAGTTCAGGGGCAACACTCCTACGTCAACATCTCGAACCCACTCACTCTGATTGGGCTCTTCGTAGAGATCTTGCGTGAACGTTTCAAAGCAACGACCCCCTCGAGCCCTGCGTTGTTGTGGAATTGGGAGAGTGACCTGAAGAGCACGCCCATCTTTATCGAAAGCGGGTTCAACCTCCACATGGAAGCTCGCAATGCCCGCCCGGGAATCTGGATTGACCAGGACCAGACAGTGTTCCTTCGCCCAGTTCTGGGGGACCGAGACCAGATACCTGAGAACCTCCCACAGAACATCAAGCAGTACTACGCCCTGGTCGAGACCGACATGACCGTAGACTGTACCTCCGCCGATCGTGGGGAGAGCCTGATGTTGGGCAGCGTTGTCCACTGCTTCCTGCAGATGTCCGCTCGAGTCATCATGCAGTGGTTTGGGTTGCGAGACATCTCACCTATCATCATGGGGAAGACAATCCCTTTTGAAAAGGATGTGGCCCTCATGTCAACCCCCATACAATTCCGTGTGGGATATGAAGCACGCTGGGCCACAATTCCCATATTGCCCATTTTGCAAGGGATTGATCTGCGTCTCAGTGACAAAACGGACCCGGAAACTTATTTCAGGGAAATTTCCCTGCAGAGATAACTGGTTGCGATTGCTAGGAAAATAATCTATCATTGGGCAGATAATTCGCACGGGAGACACCGCAATGCCATTGACCCGACCCATTGTTCAGGTTTATCAAGAATATGCGTCCCTGACCATTGCTCCTGGAACACCGGACTTGAATTGCCTTGTGGTGGGCCCCTGCTACCACATCCAGGACTACCCCACAGACAAGGACAACATCGGCGTAGGAAAGTTCGTGAAGAGTCCATATACTGACGGTTCTGCTCCCTGTGACTCAGCGGGCGACAGCTCTGGCCGTCCGGACTCGGGCGCGACATTCCTCACACTGTCCGAACCCCCCAACAATGCCACGGGGGCAATCCTGGATTCCGCCAGCGTTGAGGTGGTGTTCGAGGGCGCGCTGATCCAGCTCGGCAAAGGCATCGACGGAGAGGTCACCGAGAACAGCAACGTCTTCACGTCTGACGGCTCCGACTTTGTTACGTTGGGTGTGGTAGCTGGTGATCGCGTAGTCATGACAGCGACTGCCGGTGGTGACGACAACACAGTGGTTGGGTACGTCAGATCCGTTCCTGAGGACGCCCCCACCACTCTCGTGCTGAACAACGAGCTCCTCGCTGCCGACATCGTGAAAATCGGAAGCTCGAGCATCCGTTTCCGCATCGAGCACCCGTTCTCCGATACCGACGAGTACCAGATCATCGACGCCGACTACTTCACCGTGGTTGGGCAAACAATCTCCATCAAAACCGGAGCTTTGGGGCTGCTACTCGCTTACAACGACAGCACCTACCCAGTCAACTATGCGGCAGCAATGTACGTCGGGTACCGCTCCCTGCGGCAGGACATGCAGGAGCTCAAAACTCTGGAGAATTCCGACGCCATTGCCGCCACAGTCGGTCGCGTGGATGAACGCAATCCGCTAGCCGTAGGACTGTTCGTGGCATTCCAGAATACAGGAACGTCCTTGCAGGCCTTCGGCGTTCTTTCCGACGACTTGGCTGGTCAAACCAGCGCGCGGGATCGTATCAGCTCCCGGAGTGACATCTACGCTGTCTGCCCGGTCACTGGTGCCCTCACCGGAAGTTCGTGGGTAGCCGTCATCTCCATGTGGAAAGCACACTGCGTGGCCTTTGAGGATCCGGCCAAGTCCCGTTTCCGCGTGGTAGTGGGGTCCTACGACATCCTGCCGACTGCCAAAGACTCTGCCCCGCCGAGTCTGGTTGGGTATACCCTTGAGGACCCAACCGAAACCAACCACAGCATGTTCATCGACCCGGCCTCCACCACGGACTTCCAGGTAGCCCAGGTCACCAGCAGCCACCTGCTGGATACCACAAAAAACAGCGACGCATACGCAGACCTCGTCACCCTGGAAAACCAGAAAACCATCTTCACTGTTGGGTACGCCGGAGCGAAGGCAATCCTTGGAGCAGTCGGGCAGAAGCGCTTGCGTGTCGCCGTCGGCTCTGCCTTCACGACCAAACGTTTGAACAAGACCGCATGTTACACAGTCCGTGGACCGATTCTCAAGTCGGAAGGCGTCACTACGGCCTCCATCAAAGCCGATACCACCGGTGCCACAATCGGAGACAACACGGGGAAAATCCGGGTTACCAAGGCCGGGACTCCCTTCGCCAACGTTCTAGTCGGCGATCTGGCTCACCTCAGCGGTGGCACAACCCCTGCACACAACGACGGCTTCATTGTCATCGCCAGGACAGACAGCACCCTGGACCTGGAGGCAGCGTACACTGATGCTGATACAGTCTCGGTCCAGGTATACCGCCCGGTTGCCTACAAGAACCTGGCCACCGTCGCTGGATCGCTGCACAAGATCACCACCACCGGCAACGGCTTCGCAGCTGTGGCTGTTGGTGACATCTGCTTCGTACTCCAGTCGGGAACGGCTGGAAACAAGGGCATGTGGATTGTCAGCAACAAGCTCGACAACAACAATGTCATCCTCACGCTGCCGAGCGGTTTCACCATGACCAACGGCACCACTGATACGAACGTTGCTTTCTTCCGAGCCCAGACTTCCAACGGCGCTGCCACCGTTACCGTGCGCAAGAGGCTGACTCGCCTGCGCGACGAAACAGCCAGCTTCCTGACCACCATCAACATCGGCGAGAACATCCAGATCCCGTACCCCACGAACCCAGACCCGGATCATTGGGACACGACCACCACCCAGTGGCCGGTTGAGACTGTCATCAGCAACCAGACCCTCGAAGCCGATCTCTCCCCACTGGAGGAGCTCGCTCCCGAGAATTTCGTGGATGGCTACAACGGAGATTGCGCGTATCGCGTCTCCATCGACCTGGATCGCACGGCTCAGGTGGTTGAGCTGAACACCATCCCGAGCAGCCTGGCCAACAAACGCTGCCTGATGGCGTGGCCCAACGAGTGCAAAGTCAGCGGTGTGAAAAATGTGAAGACCGGGATCCAATCCAAACAGAAAGGCTGGTATCTCGCCTGCGCCATCGGCGGCATGACCGCAGGACTCCCTTCACACCAGGGTTTCACCTTCATTGGCATCGGAGGCATCGAGCAGATTTACAACAGCAACGACTACTTCACCGACGACCAGCTCGACGACCTGTCGGAAAACGGTTGGTACCTCTTCCTGCAGGACAGCGCTGCAAGCGCGCCGTACTCCGCCCACGAAGTCACCACCGATACGTCGGCGTACGAAATGGGCGAGTACATGAACGTGAAGAACTTCGATTACGTCGCTGCGTTCTACCGGGACTTGATGCGCCCCTATCTCGGTAAATACAACATCTACTCCGAAACCATGGACTCTCTGGCCGCGACATTCAACAACGGTACCGACTTCCTCCGACTGCGCTTGCTGCCCAAAATTGGGGCACCATTGATCGGAGCTGACATCACACTGCTAACCCAGCAAGACAGTGAAACCGATCGCGTCGCACTCTACGCCGAGCTCGACTTGCCCAAGGTCCTGAACAAGATCGGTCTGTACCTGAGGGCCTAAGCCGATGCCGTTCAAGAGCAAAGCACAACAGCGGTTCATGTTCGCCGCCGAGGATCGGGGAGAAATTCCCAAAGGAACGGCAAAGCGCTGGGCAGCGCACACACCTAGATTGAAGAAGCTGCCCCAACACGCCAAAAAGAAAGATGGGCCTGCCATGCTACGGAAAATGGCCTTCGACCTGGGGAAACTGTACGCCCTGGAAACTTTGTACGCCCAGTTGAACCCACCCATGGAGAAGACGTCCAATGTCCCTCAGGGACTGGTGGATACCTTCATGAAATACTTGCCAACCGTAGGGCCTACCTTGGCAGGCGCTTACCTCGCTGGGCCTGGGTACCGAGGCGAGGGAGCGCTGGCCGGCTTTGCCGCGGGGCACCTGGGCAAGGCTGTTGGACGGCACGTAGGGGTAGGTAGAAATCCAGATTTGGCCCGGATGCGCTCCTCCCTGAACCCGGATCAGATCATGTCGGGGTTGCGTCAGAGGTCCACAGGATTCGAGCATTTTGGACCCGAGGTGCTGAAGCACATGGAACACCCTGAGTTGATCGGCGGGCTCGTGGGAGGCGCAAGCGGTGGGTACGCAGCCGGAAGACTGTTAGGTGCCCAAAATCCCTATGGCCTACAGCCAGTGTTTGGAGGGGCCGGAAAAGAGAACCCTATGGGTATCCGAGCTCCGGACGACTCCTTATTTTCATGAATTTGACGTCACAAACCCTTAGGACAAAGGGAGTAAATACATGCCAATCCCCGTAATCACGACATCTGCCGCAACGTGGGCCTTTCAGCAAAATAATATCGAACGTCTGATGGACCACGCAGCTCTAACGAGCGCCCACCCGGATGATACGCTCATCCTCGCCGGGCCCGCTCGTTATGGAACCTACCAAACAGCAGGCAATGTTACAGAACAGGATACGATTCTTGAAGGTGGCTTGCTACCAATTGGTATGGTACAGAGCTTCAATGCCATGCTGCAGAAACCCACACAGCCCATGCAAGCTATCGGTTCAGGCCGCATGTTCTTCGTCAGCGGGAAAGCCCAGGGCAACGCCCAGATTGCTCGCTTGTTCGTCAACGGTCGAAACCTGCTCCGGGTCTTGTACACCAACGCCAAGCAAGCCGATCTAGATGTTTCACGCTTCGACGACAAGGCCAGCATCTCCAAAGATTCCACATTCTTCATGAATCTGGACTCCGAACTGTTCCTCATCCCCTTCGGCTTGGCTTGCTTCTTCCGCGACAAGATCCACAACAAGCTTGGCGCTTTCTACCTGGAACTGTGTGCCCTGAACAGTTACAACATTGCGTTCAACGCTGGACAGAACATGATTCTAGAAAACGTATCTATGCTGTTTGACCGCGCGTTGCCCATGGATATGGCTACTTGGGGCAATAGGCTCGGGACCTCCAGTGGGACCGCCACTCTAACCGAAAGCGTACTCACTGGCCCCAAGATCCTGGGTGGCACCGCTCCCGCTGAAACTCCCAAGCTGTCCTCGTATTAAGTTCTGGAATCGCCCCCCTCAATCCCCTATAATTTTTACAGCGTAAACTGAAACCACGAGCGTGTAATGTCCAGCAATACCATTTCGAACGAATCCTCCCGATTTGGCAGCGCCCTGGCTGCGGGGCCAGGACGCTCGCGTCACGGTTCCGCTAATTCTGTTACGTACCTGCGCGCAACCATAGTACGTGTGAACCCGGATAAGGGAAAATGTGACGTAGCTGGAAACAACAGCTACTATAGCGACATCCCACTTCCAAACATGCGCATGTCCGCTGGTGGCGCAGGAAGCACTGTAGAAATCCCTAAACGTGGAACGCCCGTACTCCTGCGCATCACTGCAGGTGAAGCCACCATTTCCCAGATCATTGCAGTTCCTACAGACTCAAGTGTGGAAACGCGCCCCCGATTCCCTGTCATCGAAAACGCTACTGACACCACCTTCTACCCCAGCGATGACGGACCCAGTTTCGGTCGTCTCCCCAAAGGACTGCTCCCGGGAGACTGGTGCAAGATGGGAGAAGAGGGCCAGTGTTTCGCCCTGTTAGATGGTGGAGCTGTAACCATGCGCGCAACACCCATGGCCAAGGTAGAGGCCAGTCGCATACACGACACCCTCAACCTCAAAGGTCGAAATCTTAACATGTTCACCGGATTTGGGAACATGATATTTACAGACAGTGGAGGCAAAAGCTCATTCGTCTTCGAAGGCGGAACCGACCAGATGACCCAGACGGGTGGACCGCTCGAGAAGTGGCAAGTCCGCGCGCGGATTGGTGGCGAGGCAGAGGGGTTAGCCGACTTTCAAATTCTTGGTTCACACGGTGAGCGCCTCTTCAGCGTTGTCCTGGATGGCGACGGGTCAATCCGCCAGGGCCGCACAGGGAACACCAACTCCAA
>Ga0315289_10005277_pt1 | contig 19123 bp, 19 predicted proteins | sample YL17G11_40_MG_FD_203452 | JGI IMG/M metagenome (GOLD analysis project Ga0315289, IMG submission 203452) | Sediment microbial communities from Yellowstone Lake, YNP, Wyoming, USA - YL17G11_40 | ecosystem: Environmental > Aquatic > Freshwater > Lake > Sediment | place: USA: Wyoming | collected...
CTCATACGGCGCATGCCCGACTGCCTCCCCGAAGGCGTGCCGGAACGCATCCGCGAGCGGTCGGCGGTCATACCCGTCGGCGTGGATCTGGATAGCATTGACCGACTGCGCGCCGACGCAGCGCCTCGCTCGGGGCCTCTGAGGATCCTGTGGAACCATCGGTGGGAGTTCGACAAGGGGCCGGAGGCGTTCTTCGACGCCATGGCCCGGCTCGAAGAGGAGGGAGGCGCGTTCGAGCTGGCCGTGGTCGGGCAGGAGTTCCGCGTTCGGCCGCCCGTCTTCGACAGGGCGCGCGAGCGGTTTGCCCCGCGCCTGAGAGCGTTCGGCTACGTGGAGTCGCGCGAGGACTACCTGCGCCTGCTGCTTGAGAGCGACGTGGTGGTATCCACCGCATCGCACGAGTTCTTCGGCATAGCCGTGGTAGAAGCCGTCTACGCGGGCTGCGTGCCCCTTCTGCCGGACGGGCTGAGCTATCGCGAGATCCTGCCGCCCCGCCTCCACCCCGCACACCTCTACCGCACCCAGCAAGAATTGCTCACCAGGCTTTCACATTGGGCCGCTCACCCCGGCGAGGTCCGCTCGATGAACCTGCGGGACGAGATGAGACGGTTCGGCTGGGAGCGCGTCGCGCCGCTGCTGGACGATGCCATGGAGCAAACGAAGGCAGGAGTCGGCCAGTGAACCGAGACGCGACACCGCCTGTTGGGATTTGCGTAGTAGAGTGACAGTGGGTGTTGCGCCCAGCGGCGGGGCGAGACGCCCCGCCTACCCGTTTATTGGGTAGCGCGGCCGTCTCGGCCGCGCAGGCGGGGATTCTCCTGAAGCACGGTAGATCCGATTGGCCAGGAACACCTCCGCAACGCAGGCCAGCAGCGCAAGCAGCACCAGGTAGGGCGTCAGCTCCGTCCCCCCCCAGCCTGTCGTGCCTCCCTCGACACGCGGGGTGCGAATGGTGGAGGTGTCCTTGTGCACAGCGACCCGGCCTGCCTTGATGGCGGCCTGCACGTCGCTTTCGGCCACCATGCGCAGATCGCTCTCCTCCGGCGCGGTATTGACACAGAACCCGCTGCTCCACCGGCTTCCTCGAGGCTGGAAATCCACCCTGTAGTAGCCGGGCCGCTCAGTTCTCCAGAACAGCCGCCGCCCGGGCGTCGTGCCGGGCATCAGCTCCTCGCCCTCCGCAGAGCCGGGTGGCGTGACTACGACGACGGTCGGCGATGAGGACGGCTCGAAGGTGACGGGAACGTGCTGCCCGACCACGAAGCTGCTCAGCCGCGCGCCGTCGGCCCCCGCAAGATTGAGCACCAGCGCCTGGCAGAACGGCACGAACTCCTCCCCTCGCCTTGGAAAGTCGCCCCACTCCACGCCCAACTCCCCCGCAAACATGGCAACGCGCCCCCCCGCCCGTCCCATCACGAGCGCAGGCAGGCCGACGTCGAGGCTCAGCACCTCCTCCCCAGTCTCGGCAAGCTCAAGCCGGCGGCACGTGCGCAGCGCCACCCTGCCGAGGTCCGCCCCCGCCTCTTGCAGGGCGGCCACCAGCGGGTGCGCAGTCTCCACAACCCGCATCCGAAAGGGACCTTCGGCCCCGCCGGGAGCGCTCACCACCTCGCCGAACGCCGCAGGCAGGAGCCCCCCGCGGGCCTCGCTCGAGTCGTAGCGCTCAGGCAGGAGGCGGGGGCCGGCAGAGATCAACAAGCCGCCGCCTCCCGCCACGAAATCCGCCAGCCGCTGCCAAACCGGCCCGGATGGCCCCGGCGAATCAAGCAGAGCCACCACGTCATATCCGGCGAGCTGCTCCTTCGCCAGCTCCTCCAACCCGATGGTCTTCACCGAGAAGAATCCCCTCTCGGACTCCTCCCAGGGACTGAGCGCCATGCGGAAGAAATGCGATCCCGACACACGCTCCTCGCGCCGGGCGCCGTCGGCAGGCTCGTCCACGCACAACAGGGATATCGCTCCCGGCACCTCGATGCTGAAGCAGCGAGCGTTGTCCTCCGCCAGCGCATCCGGGTTCAGCAGGCTCACCCGCCCCCAATGGTGGCCGGGGGCCTCGATCGGCAGCCGAAACGAGACCTTTTCGGTCCCGTCCGCGGGAAGGCGTACGGTGCGGGTTCCCGCCATCTCGCCGTCAAACTCGAACTGCACCACCTCCTCGGCCTCGGGGCCTATGCGCAGGACCTCGGCCTGAAGGTCGAGCACAGCGCCCTTGATGAGCGGCTCGCCCTCGTGCGAGAGCCGGGTGACGGCTGTGTTGGCGGCCTGTGGGTCGCCGACGGCGACGATTTCCAGCGCCACCGACTCTCCCAGATCGAGCGCAGGTTTGCCCGCGGCGCCTCCGGACGTCTCGCCCAAACCCAGCCATGCCGAGCGGGTCATGTCCGTCAGCAGGTATATGATGCGCGTGCCGGCGGTGCGCTCCCGCAGGGCGCCGGCGGCACGGTCCAGGGCGGCCCAGCACGACCCGCCGCCGAAGCTCACCCGCATCGAGGTCAGCCGGGCCCTCAGCTCGACCCGGTCCCGCGTGAACTGCATGGTCGGCTGGGAGGTCGTCATGACGGCGACCTCCGCCCCCACGGGAAGCTGACCGAGGACCTCGAGGGCGCGGTTGCGAGCCCGCTCAAACCATGACACGTCCCCGCGCCGATAGTTCATGCTCAGGGTATCGTCAACCACTATGATCGCACTCGCGCCGGTGAGGAGGCGGTCGGGTTCCTTCGGGGCGCCGCCCAGGAGCGGCCGCGCCAGGATCAGGGCCACGAGGCAGATCAGCGCCATCCGCAGCAGCATGAGCAGGAGGTGCTTCAGGTTGACCCGGGCCATGCTCCTGCGAGCCGTGCGGCGCAGGAAGCGCACGGCCGGAAAGCGCACGTTCCTGGTCCTGCGCCGACTCAGCAGGTGGATGATCACCGGCAGCACGGCGGCCGCCGCCAGGTAGAGCATTGCCGGGTTGATCAGGTGGATGGGGCCCATTCTACTCTGCGAAACGGCGCTTCGCTGTGAAGCACGAGCTGGCTCAGAAGTGGCTCTTGCGGTTGGTCAGATAGGCGATCAACACGCGGTCAAACGAAACCGATGTGTCAACCTGCACGTAGTCAAACCTCGCCTGTGCGCAGGATGCCCGTAAGTATTCGATGTACGCCTGGATCTCCCTGCGATAACCCTCGCGCGCGGCCGCCGGCTCGAGCTTGACGCGCTGGTCGGTCTCCGTGTCTATGAAGCGCGTCGGCCCCTCGTGTGGGAGCGTGAGCTCGGCGTGGTCCAGCACGTGGAAGCAGATGAGGTCGTGCCCGCGGTAGGTGAAGTGCTGGAGGGCGGCCATCAGGTCCTCGCGCGACTCCTCGGGGTGTGGAATGAGATCGCTCAGCAGGATCACGAGCCCGCGCCTTCGGAACAGCTCGGCGGCGCTGTGCAGGCTCAGGCCGATCCGGGAGGCTCGCCCGCGCGGCGCCCCCGACAGGGCGGCCAGGATCGCGGTGAGCTGCACACGTTTGCTCTTCGGAGGCACGTAGCGGACTATCTCGCTGTCGAAGGTTGCCAGGCCGACCGCGTCCTGCTGCCCTATCATCAGGTAGCCGAGCGCCGCTGCGAGGCACGTGCAGTACTGGAGCTTGGTGATGGCACCGCCCCACGAGTATGCCATGGACTCGCTGACGTCCACCAGGAGGTAGCAGTTGAGGTTCGTCTCCGCCTCGAACTTCTTGACGTAGAAGCGATCGGTGCGCCCGAACACGCTCCAGTCAATGGTTTTCAGGTCATCACCGATGGTGTATTTGCGGTGCTCGCTGAACTCCGAGGAGAAGCCGTGGTAGGGGCTGTCATGCAGCCCGGACAGGAAGCCCTCGACGATGAACCTCGCCTTCAGGTCCAACCGGGCCACCTGTTGGATGATCTCCGGCCGAAGGTATTCCTCAGCGGTCGGCATGGCGTTATTGTACCAGGAAACGTGGGAAGCCGCGGCTTCCAGGCGGGACGGGGAATCCCACCTGCCGATCCCTCACTACTCACTGCTCACTACTGACTCCCGCCACGGCGGGCAAGGCTCAACCCTCGGCGACGACCTGGGCCACTGCGTACCTCGCATCGTGGGAGAGACTGAGCAGCAGCCGCCTGACGCCGAGCTCGCGGCTGAGCTCGAGCGCGCGTCCGCTGAGTTCAACCGCGGGTGCCCCCAGCTCGTTGGTGCGAACCTCCACTTCGCCGAAACTTACGCCCTTGCGCCAGCCGACGCCCAGCGCCTTCAACACGGCCTCCTTGGCGGCGAAGCGGGCGGCGAACCTCTGCTCCGGGTGCACGCAGGACCGGCAATACGCGGCCTCCCGCTCGCTGAAGACCCTCCGCACGAACCTGTCCCCGTGACGCTCCACGATCCTGCGAATCCTGTCCACCTCAACGATGTCCACGCCGATGCCGACGATCATGGCATGCTCTCTTCTCCGCCCTGCGTAGCAGGCTTCCGGCCTTCGCAGCCGAAGCTGCTTCGGCGGAGTAGGCTCGCAGAGCAGGGCCCAGGGCCCGTCCCAGAATTAGCACCTAATGCGGGCCCCGAGCCGGCGCTGAGGGCCCCCGTCGTTTGCTCTTCTTCTCTTCAAGCACCGCGGAGGCCCTTTCCAGGATGGCCTGCTCTATCTGCTGGGCGATGTCCGTGTTCTGCTCCAGGAACTGCCGGCTGCTCTCGCGCCCCTGTCCGAGCCGCATCTCGCCATAGGAGTACCAGGAACCCGCCTTCTCCAGTATCCCGTGCTCTACGCCCAGGTCGAGCAGTTCGCCTTCCTTGGAGATGCCTCGATGGAACAGCAGCTCGATCTCGCAGGTCTTGAAGGGCGGGGCGACCTTGTTTTTCGCCACCTTGACGCGGCACTGGTTGCCGATGGTCTCCTCGCCGTCCTTCACGCTCCCGATGCGGCGGATCTCGATGCGCACGGCGCTGTAGAACTTGAGGGCGCGCCCGCCCGGCGTCGTCTCCGGATTGCCAAACATCACCCCGATCCTCATCCGCACCTGGTTGATGAAAATGACCGTGGTGCGCGACTTGGCGATGGCAGCGGAAAGCTTGCGCAGCGCCCGACTCATCAGACGGGCCTGGAGCCCTATGGTCTGGTCCCCCATCTCACCTTCGAGCTCCTCCCTGGGCACGAGCGCCGCCACGGAGTCAATCACCACCACGTCCAGGGCGTTGCTGCGGACAAGGGCCTCGACAATGTCAAGGGCCTGCTCGGCGGAGTCGGGCTGATGGAGGTACAGGTTCTCCATGTCCACCCCGACGAGTTCGGCGTAATCCAGGTCGAGCACGTGCTCGGCATCCACAAAGGCTGCCAGGCCCCCCGCCTTCTGCGCGTTGGCAATGATCTGGAGGGCGAGCGTGGTCTTGCCGGACGCCTCGGGGCCGTAGATCTCGACCACCCGTCCGCGCGGCACGCCGCCTATGCCCAGCGCCAGGTCCAGCGCCAGCGAACCTGTCGGGATTGCCGCCACGTCCAGGCTCGCGCGGCTCTCCCCAAGGGTCTGGACGGTTCCCTTGCCGTACTGCTTCTCGATCTGCTTGAGTGTCCTGTCAAGGGCCTTGCGCCGTGATTCCTCTTCGCTCTCCTTTTCGGGCATCTCCATTCCCTCCAGTGGCTCGCGTGGGCAGGATTCGACGTACGGGAACGGGGGCTATTCTACATGCCGACCGGCGCCTTGTAAACGGAAACCGCACCGCGTCCCCGTCGTCGTCCTCGAAGCCCCTTTCCCGTGCAAAGACCGATAGGACAATTCCCTTGCAATCCTGTGCAGCCGTCCGATATGCTAGCTATCGTTTGTGCAGATCCCAGGCGCTGGAATGCCCGGGCTCTTTTTGGGGCGGAGCTTAGCGTGACACCCAAAGACGAAGGCGCCGCTGCTGAGCAGGAAGGGGGCCGTTCTCCCGCTTTCATCAAGGGAATCCTCAAACAGGACGAACCGAGCGACGAGTCCCGCCGCAAGGAGGCCAAGCGCTCGGACCTGGCGCAGGTTCCGTCAACCGTCCTGACGGTGGAGTATGTGGACGGCAGCGACGGGATGGATGCGTCCCTGCGTGCGCTCGACGAAAGGATCAGGAAACTCGGGAACCTGGCCGGGCACCTGCAACAGACGAGTGCCGAGTTGGTCTCCGTCATCAATCAGCAATCCGGGGAGATCGGGCAGTTCATCGAATCCATCAACACCCGGCTCGATCAAGTGTTCCGGGAACTGAGTGAGAAAGCGCAGGAGAGGGGCGGCCTGGACGAGCTTTCAGAAGCGCCGGCGGAGGTCCAGAAGGAGTTCGACGTCCCCGAGCAGTTCGCCGAAGACCCCGCCCACCAGAAGGCCTGGCGCACCGCGCGTGTCCTGGTTGCCGACCTGGAAGCTTACTACGGCGACAAGGTGAGGGAAAGCGTGCTCTACGACAACTTCGCTGACCTGCTCAAGGAACCCATGGCCAAGGCACGCCAGACATACGAGGAGCGGGTTCCCTCAAAGGTGACGGGCGAGTTCGACTACTTCCAGTTGGCAATCGACGAGTTGCTGGTGCGCAAGAAACTGGAGATCGCGCAGGAGGACGGAGCCTCCGAGTAGGCGCAATGCACTGAAGTTTACCCGCCGTCCCCCTGCTCTGCGAGCCTACTCCGCCGAAGCAGCTTCGGCTGCGAAGGCCGGAAGCCTGCTACGCAGGGCGAAGAAGAGGTGTGGCGGGGGCTCGCCGCGCAAGTCTGTCCCGGGGGGTTCGCAGTTAGAGGCTCTTAGGATCTTCCTGTTCTTCATTCCCGCGCTCAGCTCTTAGACGGCGTTCGCCCCAGGGCTGGCGACCGTGCTGCCAGTCCCCCTCCCTACTCCCTCCCCCAATGGGGGAGGGCCGGGGAGAGGGCAGAACCACCGCCCGGAGAGATACCGCAATGGCACACCGAGACATCGACGTGGTGGCCGCCGGCCACATATGCGTGGACATCACGCCGTCCTTCGGCGAGGTTTCAGGGACCGGCCTGGCGGAGATTCTGCGTCCGGGCGGTCTCCTTCAGGTAGGACCTGCCACTATCAGCACGGGCGGTACGGTGTCCAATACGGGCCTGGCCCTGCGAAGGCTCGGGCTGAACGTGTCGCTAATGGGCAAGTGCGGTGACGACCTGTTCGGACAGGCCATCCTGGACATCCTGCGCCGAGAGGCGCCCGGCGCCGAGGCCGGCATGAGGGTGGTGCCCGGAGAGCGAACGTCCTACACCATCGTCATCGTGCTGCCGGGGATAGACCGCATGTTCTTCCACTGTCCCGGCTGCAACGATACGTTCGGCGCCGAGGACGTGGACATGGACATAGTCCGTCAGGCGAGACTATTCCACTTCGGCTATCCGCCGGCGATGAAGCGGATGTACAGCTCCGGCGGTCGTGAACTCGCGACCCTACTGCGAAACGTCTCCGGCGTCGGGACAGGCACGTCCCTGGACCTCACCCTGCCCGACCCGAACACGGAAGCGGGGCGCGCGGACTGGCCAGCGATCCTGTCCGAAGCCCTTCCATACACCGACATCTTCCTGCCCAGCCTGGAGGAACTCCTCTTCACGCTCCGGCGAGAGCGCTTCGAGGAGCTTATAGCCGGCCCCGGCATTGTCAATGCCTTCACGGCGGACGACCTGCGTGCGCTCGCAGGGGATTGTCTGGGGATGGGGGCGCGCATTGTCGTCATCAAGTGCGGCCACGTCGGGGCGTACCTTCGCACGGCGGCTTCACTCGATAACCTGTCCGAAGTCCTGAACGTGACGCAGGAATGGGAGGGAGTCGAGATGTTCGAACCCACCTGCAAGGTGGAGCACATCGTCAGCGCCGCCGGCTCGGGGGACAATGCCATTGCCGGCTTCCTAGCGGCGTTTCTGCATTGGGAACCACCCGCCTGGTGCATGGCCGTGCTCGCTGCGGTCGGCGCCCAGAACCTGTCCGTCGTGGACACGATCAGCGGCGTGCTGTCCTGGGAAGAGACGATCGCCCAGGTGCAGGCCGGGCCCGAGAAGAATCCCCTGCCGGAACGACTCGCGTCCGCCTTCGGAGTAGGCGATCTGGCCAAGCCGGGTCAATAGGACTCGGAAGGACGCCCCAGCGGTTACCTCACCTGTCCGTTGCTACTCTCCGAAGTAGCCCTTCGCTACGAAGCACGAGCCGAAAGGCAGACCGTCCTGCCCGTCGTCCTCCTCAGGAACTCGTGATCCTGGGAGACGATGATCATGCTGAGCGGCCCCCTGGCAGGGCGACCGAACGACAATTTTACCTGCCCTCCGTGTGGCAGGCCGTCCAGTATCCGAACGACGCGCTCCACTGTGTCCTCGTCCAGCCCGGCCGTCGGTTCGTCAAGCAGAAGCACCTCAGGCCGCATCGCAAGCACCGTCGCGAGCGACGCAAGCCGCTTCTCCCCGCCGGAGAGCTTGTAGGTGATGCGGTTCTCGTATCCTTCAAGGCCGAGTGACTTGAGGGTCTCGGCCACTATGTCCCGCACCTCGTCCCTGCCCTTGCCCAGATTCAGCGGGCCGAAGGCCACGTCTTCGGCGACGGTGGGGCAGAACAGTTGATCGTCGGGGTCCTGGAAAAGGAGCCCCACACGCGCCCGCACCTCGGCGAAGTCGGCTTCCCGCCGCCGCGCCAGGCCGAACACCTCGATCACACCCGCTGCGGGGCGCAGCAGACCGACAATCAGGTGCAGAAGCGTCGTCTTGCCGCTCCCGTTCTGTCCGATCAGTCCCACGCGCTCCCCCTCGTGCAGCTCAAGGTCCATGCCCCGCAGCACCGGCCGGTCGGGCTCGTACGAGAAGCTGACGCCCCGCAGCGATATCAGGGCCTTTCCGCCCTGAGCTATGGGCCGAAGGGGCTCGTTCATGAATGTTCCACCCAGATGAGCGCGAGGAGGACGAGCAGCGACAGGGCGCCGAAGGCCGCGTCGCGCCCCGCAAAGGCGAAGTGCTCAAGCACGTAGAACCGGCCGCGAAACCCCCGGCATTTCATCGCGGCGACGATGCGTTCCGACCGGTCCAGGCTCCTCACCAGCAGCATGCCCACCAGCCAGGCCACGGTGCGGTAGGTGTGAGCGTTCATCCTCGCCCGAAAGCACCTCACCTTCATGGCGCCGGCGAGCCGTGAGTATTCGTGGTGAAGCAGGTCGAGATAACGCACGGTGAACAGGAGCAGATGCGTGAGCTTCTCCGGCACCCACAGGTGGCCCAGCGCGTGACCCAGGGTCACGATCTCCATGGTGGCCAGCAGGGCAGTGAGACACAGCAGGATTGCGTTGCCCTTGACCGTCACTGCGGCGGCAAGCAGCAACCCCGCCTTGCTGGCGGACAGCGGGCCGACCTGCACCAGGACCGAGCCCGGCGTCGTGAGCGGCAGCACCGCAAGCAGAACGAGCATGAACAGATTCAGCGGGATGAGCCGTTTGAGCGTGGCAACCAGGGGCAGCCGCGCAGCGAGGGCCAACAGGAGACCCAGCGCAAGACCGGCGCCGACCGCGGGGAATCGGCGGCTCACGGCGATCACGAGCGAAAACGCGATCGCGACGACGATGCGCACACGCGGATCGAGACGATGAATGATCGAGTTGCCCTGATGAAATGTCTCACAAACCATCTCGGCCTCCGCCGAACAGCCGACGGACAGTGAATAGTTAGTAGTGAGTAGTGAGCAGCAGAAAGGCACGCATTGCTCCGCGCTCACTACTCACTACTGACTGTCGTTACTCCCCGCTCGCGGGGCTCACTGCTCACTACTCACTGTCGTCGCTGTTGTCTACGACCCAGGAAGTAGAACGCGATCCCCGCCACACCGAATATGTATCCGATTCCGCCCAGCACGTCGCGAAACCTGACCTGCTCTTGGTAGCCCTCAATCTGCTCGCGGAGCCCGCGGATCTGGCGGCCCAGCGCTTGCCCGCCCTCCCCCTGCTCTGCGAGCCTACTCCGCCGAAGCAGCTTCGGCTGCGAAGGCCGGAAGCCCGCTTCGCAGGGCGAAGAAGAGGTGTGGCGGGCCGCCGTATCAAGTTCGGTTGCGCTCCCCCCCTCTCCCCGACCCTCCCCCACTGGGGGAGGGAGCAGAGAGGGGGCAGCGAGATGGGCGGGGACACCTTGCGGACCCGCAAGCTGTCCCCCCGCCCCGGAGTCAAGCAAAGGCAGGCCGTCGGGCAGTTCGTCGGCCTCGACGGTGTAGGTCGCCCGGTGGCCATCCCCGGAGTCAACAACAAACGTGTGATCGCACCTGAAGCCGGCCTCGAAGGCGAATTCGCCGTCCTGATCCGTCTCCGTCTGCCCGAGAACTTTTCCGTCCGGCCCCAGAACCTCCACCTTCACGCCCTTGGCCCTCCCGCCGCCGGGGAAGTACGCATAGCCTGTGATCGTCCCGCCTGCGGCGCCGGCATAGACGTTCAGCTTGTGCGCCAGCGCCGGCTCCGCGCTCAGCACAAGCGCGCCTAGCACGACAGCGAGAACTCCAAGCACAGGAGCGTGCCAAGAATATGTAGGAGCCTCTAACAAAATGACCCGTGGCCGCGACGGGGTGGATTTCGCTGCAGGCCAAGGAGCGTGGGCGACGGCGCATAAGGGGTCCGAGCCTACTCCGCCGAAGCAGCTTCGGCTGCGAAGGCCGGATGCGCGAAGCCTGAGCGACACAGGCATGCAGCCAAGGACTCCCCGTCCCGTCGGGTTGCGCCTCGGGCCGGAGGCGCAACGCGGCTCACGCGGCATTTTGTTAGAGGCTCTGAACATGCGCCGCCTCCTTCATCGCCCCCGCACCGAGCACCTCGGGGCGAACCCTCGCAAGAAAGACAACGACCGAGCCCGTGAGCAGGCCCTCAATCACCATGATCGGCACGTGGGCAAGAACCAGAAGCTCGCCGAGCGTCTTCCATTCCTTCCCCGCCGCCAGCAGCACGCCGGCGGTTATGAGCGAACTGACCAGAATGGCGGCCGCCCCTGCGCCGAACCCCAACGCGTAGACCGCAGCGGTCAGTGAGCAGTGAGAAGTGAGTAGTGAGAAGTGAGTAGTGAGTAGTCGCTGACTGCTGACCGCTGACGGCTGACTGCCGTGCGCCTGCCGCCCCGCCACGGCGGGCAAGCTTCCGCGTATTGCGCAACCGAAAAGGTAGTAGCAGACCACGCCAGGGAGCGCCAGGTCGAAGGTGTTGACGCCGAGGGTCGTTAGACCACCGAAGCCGAACAGCACCGCCTGTAGCAGGAGCGCAACAAGGAAGGCCGGGAAGATCGCCCAGCCGAGGATCAGCCCGGCCAGGCCGTTAAGGACCAGGTGCGCGCTCGACGGGCCGACCTTGACGTGGATGAGCGAGGCCACGAACAGCGCAGAGGTGAGGAGGGCGACCCGCGGCACGCGCTCATGGTCCATGGCGCGCAGGCCCAACGCAATGCCGCCGGCCGAAGCCGCCGCGCCGGCCGCCAGCAACACAGGCGGCAAGATGCCCTCGGAAATGTGCATCGCGTCTACTCCCCTATGGCATGTCGACGGTCTTGACCCACATCAAGCCGCCGAGCTCCACGTCAACCGGCTCCCCTTCGGGGTTCTGCATCTGGTTGTCGCCGTCCACAAGCGCCGCGAAACCCCACCAGCCGGCCCTGGGCATGACGTACGAGAACACGCCCTGCGAGTCGGCCTTCACCACCTGCGTGACAAACGCATCAGCGGGGGGCACGACCCGCCTTCGCGGACGCTCCGGCGGGTAAACTTCACCGCCCTCGTTCCAGTACTCCACCTCAACCCGCGCGAAGGGGACGGGCTGGCCGTCCTTTGCGACGATGCCGCGGAACTCGTTGCCGGTCCACAGCCCGTATGGTCGGGTGAGGGGCTGGATCTCGACGGGCAAGCCGACCGGCTCGTCCCATCCCTCCTCGGCGCCCATGGCGTCCACGACGACCTTGGTGTAATGGATGATCATCTTCCGCTCGGCCGGTTCCCAGTAGGGCGCAGGTTCGATATAGAAGATGTAGTCGGCCGGCGCCGTTACCTTGTAGGAGCATTCGTAGGTGGTCTTGCCGTCCACGTCTTTGGCCGTCAGGGTCTCACTGAGGTCGTGCTTCTCTCCGCCCACCAGGACGCCGAACTGCACGGGCACCCCCATCTGCATGACCGGCCCTTGCTCCATCGGGTGGGTGAACAGGATGTCCAGGTCCACCATTTTGCTCCCCTCGGCCGTGACGATGTCGGTTGAGGGGAGGAGTACCTGGAAATGCGCCTCAGCGATGGTTGCCGTCAGGCACAAGAGCAGCAGACCCGGCAGGGCGAGCAGCAACGGTTTTCTCATCTCGACGCTCCTTCTTCGCGGGGACAAAGGACGACCTGGCAGCCGGACAGATTCGCACCGCCGAAGGGCAGCCAATAGCACATCTCCCTGGATCGTAGCACGAGAGCACCGTGCTATCAAGTGAAAAAACGTGGCACGCCCGGGGCGCCGCCCGCTCCCGCCACACCTCTTCTTCGCCCTACGAAGCCCGCTACGCAGGGCGGAGAAGAGGGCTACGCGACGGCGGGAGCAGCCTGGGCTGCGAAGGCAGGATAGCGCCGGGCTTCGGCGCGTCGGCGACTCTGTGGCGTCTTCTCACGTCGTTTCATCAAACACCACGACGCGCCGGCAGTGCGGACACAGAATGCGCATGATGCCGCTTCGGTCCAGCCTTCGCAGCTGGGGCTGCTCCGGCGGAGTAGGCTCCGCGCGCGGCTTCTCCTCGTGGCCGGCAGCGGGGACATCTTGCGGGGCCGCAAGGTGTCCTCCCCCTTCCAGGCTGAGCGCGAGGGTGGGGTTGGCGTAGACTTTGGGGCCGACCTTGCGAGCGACCCACCGGACGTGTTCCTTGGCGGAGATGACCTCCCCGCACTCCTCGCACAGGAGGAGCTCTTTCTCCACGTTCGTGGTGGCGTCGGTCCTGTCGAACGTTGCCAGGTCCCAGCCGGTGGTCTGGTGGATGCCGTCGTCGGTGGTGCAGTTGTAATGGCAATGGCCGCAGAAAATACAGCGGTCATAGCGGAGCACGAACCGGCGCATGGGGGGCGAGCTGTCGGTGTCATCCACCATCTCGATGGCGCCGCTGGGGCAGACCTCGTAACAAGCGCCGCAGCCGATGCACACATCCTTGTCCCAGACCGTCGCTCCCCTGTAGCAGCCGGTGTCAACGGTTTCGCCGAAGGGGAACTTGACGGTGTAGGGGCCCTTGATGACCGCCTTTACGGCCTCAGGAAGGTAGGGGATCTTGAGGGTCCACAGGATTTTCTTGATCAGCGAAGGCATCTGTTACTCCAGTGGTCAAACGAGCCGCAGATGGACGCGGATAGACGCTGTTCTTCTTTTTTCTTTCGCCTCACTCGCGTTCATCTGCGTGTATCCGCGGCTGCTACTGTTGACTTCTTACTGCCGCTGGTATTTGTCCACTACGCTTTGCTCACAGAGCTTCACGCCGCCTTTGTATGCGCCGCGGGCGAGGGCGTGTGCGCCGACGGGCGAGGTAAGGAGCACAAAGATGACGCAAAGGATGGTCCTGGCGATCATCTCGCCCGTTCCTGCGCAGACGGCCACTCCGATGAGTATGAGGCAGGTGCCGAGCGTGACGCACTTGGTGGCGGCCTGGAGGCGGTTGTAGACGTCAGGCAGTCGAACCAGGCCGAGGGTGCCCAACAGGTCAAAGGCCACTCCGATGCCGATGATGATATAGCCTATTTGCTCACTCATCGAACGCTTTGCCCTCCAGGTATTTGGCGAGCGCGATGGCCCCGAGGAAGCTCAAGAGCGCCCAGGCGATGGCGACGTTCATGTAGTAGGTGTTCCCGGTGCGCAGCGCATAGAGGGCGCAGAATCCTATGACCAGCGTGCCGAGCGTGTCAATGGCCACCGTCCTGTCCGGTGCGGTGGGGCCTTTGCCGAGCCGCCACAGACACAGAAAGGCGCCGAGCATCAGCGCGGCGAAGAAAACCGAGAACGTGCTCATTCGAATATCCTCTTGATGAGACCCTCGAAAACCTTCACGATCTGTTCGGTCTGCTCACGCGGGTCATCGGTGTGCACGTAGATGCAATGAACGTAGAGGTCCTGGCCGATGCAGTCAACGGCGAGGGTCCCGGGGGTGAGGGTTATGGAGTTAGCGAGGAACATCTTCGCCATCTTGGTCTCCAGTTCAGTGGTGACCTTCACGATGCCGGGCCGAATAGGCATGTCGGGATGGAGAACCCTGTAGGCGACGTCCAGGTTGGCCTTCAGGCAGTAATAGGAGAAATAGGGGATGTACACCAGCAGCCAGAACAGCCGAACCGGGTTGAGCAGCCATTCGTGGCGCGGCGCCTTGCCGCCTATCAAGACCAGAGCAATCACAGTGGCTATGACTCCCACCACAACGAGACCCGGGTCGAGCGTGAACGACAGCAGGAGCCAGAACCCGAAAAGCAACACGAAACCGGCGATATACTTGCGCATCCTATCCTCCGGAAGGAATCACCGACCGGGCGTATCCGAGCCCGCTGCTGAGCGCCTGGGTGGCCGGGTCCAGCAACTCGTAGCGGTACACGAACACCAGCACTCCCAGCCCCACACACAGCACGGCCAGAAGACACATCGCCAGAAGCATGGGCAACGGAGATTCCCTCACCTCCGAGTACCGCGCCGGCAGCTCGCCCTCGATGAGGTAGCGCTGGACCTTTGTGAAAGACAGCAGCGTCACAAAGCTCACCAGAACCGTCAACCCGCCCAGGAACAAGTGACCGGCCCAGACCACGGCGACGATGATCAGCAACTTGCTGAAGAACCCGTTGAACGGTGGCACACCTGAGATGCTGAGCGCGCCGATGCGCGCGCAGAGACTCGTGACAGGCATCTTCTGCCCCAAGCCGCCCAACTCCTTCAGATCCCGCGTCCCGGTGCGATGAACCACTGAACCGGAAGCCAGGAACAACAGCGACTTGAACACCGCGTGATTGGCGAGGTGGAAAAGCCCTCCAAAGATCGCAAGGCTCGCAAGCGTCGAGGCCCTGGCGAAGTCCGCGGGCCGGGCGAGCACCTCCGCGCCCACTCCCAGGGCCAGCACCACATAGCCCATCTGACTCACGCTGTGGTACGCGAGCAGACGCTTGAAATCCCACTGACCGACCGCCAGCATCACGCCGACAACCATCGAAAGGATTCCCATCGCGATCAGGACGTGCGCGACCGGCGTGCTCACACCCATGACGTTGAACACCAAGCGGGCCAACACGTACACGCCGCTGGCCTTGATGAGGACCCCGGAAAGCATCGCCGACACCGGGGCCGGCGCAGCGGGGTGAGCGTCCGGCAGCCACGCGTGAAACGGAACCATCGCGGCCTTGAGACCGAACCCACACAAGAACATGGCGCACGCGAACCAGAACGCCTTGTTGTCCCTCAGACCCTCCGCAAGTACCGCGATCTGAGCGAGGTTCAGGGTTCCGGTCAGATTGAACAGGATGCCTATGCCAAGCAGGATGAATGCGCTCGCCACGGCGCTCATGACCAGGTACTTGAACGAAGCCTCAAGCTCTTCGCTCTCCACGCCGAACCCGACCAGGGCGTAGCTCGCAATCGCCGCGACTTCGACGAATACGTAGATGTTAAACAGATCGCCGCTCGCCACGATGCCGTTCATCCCTGCGATCATGACCATCAGGGGGCTGTAGAAAAGGCCGACCTTCGTGTAAGGTTTCATGTAGCTCAAGGCGAACAGCACGGCGGCAAAGCTCACCACGTTCACCACGAGCAGCATCAGCCGGGTAAGCCCGTCGGCGACCATGGCTATGCCCGTCGCCTTCTCCGGCGACCACCCGCCGATCCACGTGACGACTGTGCCGTCGGCGCCGAGCAGGCGCACGCTCAGCGCCACGAGCACGGCCGTCGCAAGCAGCGCGACGTATCCGCAGGGCCGCACGCGCCTTATCAGCCCGAAGACCGGGATGATGAAGGCGGCGCCAAGGGGGATAGCCACCAGAAGAGGCAGGATTCTTTCCACAGCCGCATGGGCGACCCTTAGGGACAGTGAGCAGTCAGTAGTGAGTAGTAACTACTCACTACTCACTATCCGTCCACTACTCACTCGTCGTACAGCCGCCCCAACTCCTTTCCCGATGATGTTAACCTTTGAGCTTTCGGATCTCAGTCAGATCGAACGTGCCGTATTTCTCGTGCAACCTCACTGCCATCACCACCATGAGCGCGGCGACCGCCAGCCCGATGACAATCGACGTGAGAATGAGAGCCTGGGGCACGGGATCCACGCTGTGCGCAATGAACTCCTCGCCCCTTAAGGCGGGCGTCTCAATGGGCGCCGCCGCCTCGCCCGAAACCGGCACCCTGTAGCCAAGCAGGATCAGGAACAGGTTCATCGCGTTGTCCATAATCAGGACGCCGATTATGACCTTTACGAGGTTCTTCTTAACCGTCACGGCGTACGCGCCCACCGAGAACAGCAAGAAGCAGAACACGTACGGCACTACGCCATGCATGCCCTAATCTCCTCCCAAACGACAGTCAGTAGTGAGCAGTAACTACTCACTACTCACTATCCGTTTACTACTCACTGTTTACTCGTCGCCGGAGCCCTTCTCACCCGCCCGGAAGGCCGCGAGCATCAGAAAGGCGCCGAACAGCCCCGCGCCGACCTTCAGCCCGATGGCGATGTTGGAATATGGAATTGCCCCGCCGGTGAACAAGCGAAAGCCCGACGCGGGTCGCATGAAGTGCGCGAAAAACGTCCCCGCGATGAAACCCAGCAGTGCAATGCCAAGGAATCCGATCGCCCCGAGGGTCTCCCATGTCACGGCAAGGTTATGGCCCAGCCTTGCCCTGACCGTATCCGCGCCGAACGCCAACACAACAAGCAACAGCCCGCTGGCAAGGATGACGCCGCCCGCAAAGCCGCCTCCCGGTGAAAGGTGACCAGTTATGACGACGTAGACCCCGAACAACATGATGAACCCGATAAGGAACATAACCATCGTCTGCACGATGAAAGTCATGCCTCTCATTGTCGTCCCCGCTTTCAAACGAGCTGCAGACGGGCGCGGATAAACGCTGTTTTTCTTCTTTTCTGCCGCCTCACTCGCGTTCATCTGCGTGTATCTGCGGCTCTGTCTTCCCTCTCGTCCTCAGCAGCGCGTAGCAACCCAGGATGGCGACGAAGATGACGGTGGCCTCGCCCAGGGTGTCATAGGCGCGGAAGTCCAGAATCACTGCGGTCACCCGATTGGCGGCGCCCGTGGCCCTGCCCGCCTCCAGATACTCATTGCCCATGGTCATCAGCGGATCGCCAACCGGCCGAAGTCCCTCGAAGCACTGCCACGAGATGAGCAGCAGCACCACCAGCAGAGCACTTACAAAGGCCACGTGCAACGTGTCGCCGGTGAACTCCCGCGTCGTGTCCTCACGAGCCACCACCAGCCGGATCATCAGCACGACGGCAAAGGTCTCCACCACAGCCTGTGTCAACGCGAGATCGGGAGCCTTGAGCACGAGGTCAACCACCGCCAACGCAAGCCCGACCGCCCCAAGACACAGAACACTCGACAGGAGGTCGCGCGTCTCCACCGCAATTATCGCACCGATGAGCATGAACAGCATCAGCGCGTAAAGGGCAGGCAGTACCTCAGTCATCAGGACCTCTCCTATGCTACGGCGGTAACGACCTGTCCTTCCTATCCGGCCAAGAACACCGCTGCCGCCACAACGGCTGCGCCGATCAATATCCACGTCACGTACGTCTCCAGCACACCGGAGTGCAGGCGTCGCAGCCATGTCACAACACCTTGTCCATACTGGCCTGTCAGCCGGTAGACATCGAATGCCTCCTGCTCCGCATCCTTGTAGAAGCCGCGGATGATTGGCAGCTCCCGTACTGTCAGGTAAAAGCCGGTGCCGAGCACCTGCGTGGACGCCGGCGTCTCAATCTCACCTCCAGAGAATGTGCGCACCCGACGGACCTTGAACGCGTTGCCCACCAGGTAGAACAGCACACCGCCCAAAAGCCCCAGGAGCACCAGCAACACCGCACCAGGCCCCGCCCCCGCTAACGGCACCCAGAGGCCCGTCTTGAAGCTCAGTCCCGGCGTGCCCGCGAACTCGGCCAGTCCCGCGGCCTGTCCACCCATCATCTGTCCCACCCAGGGGGCAAAAAAGCCCTGCACCACCTGAGTCGCGCCCAGCCCCAACGCGATGCACAGGCCCGCAAGAACGCTCATCGGGAACAGCATGTTCGTGGGCGCCTCGCGCACCGGAGCGCTTCGCGCGGCCAGCTCCGGCGACCGCTCGCCGAGGAAGACGCTGTGCAGGGCCTTCACAAAGGAGGCCAGGGTCAGCGCGCTGCCCAGCACGGCAGCGGCCAACAAGAGCGGCATCAGGGAACCCCCGCCCTGAAGGACGCCCTGGTAGACGAGCCACTTCGACACGAAGCCGTTCAACGGGGGCACGCCGCTTATGGCCAGCGATCCGATCAGGAAACTTGCGAACGTCACAGGCATCGCGCGGCTCAAACCGCCCAGTCTGTCCAGCTCGAGGTCGCCGGTCTGACTCTCCACAGCCCCGCCGCTCAGGAATAACAGGCACTTATAGATGGAGTGGTTGACCATGTGGAACAGCCCGCCGATGATGCCGATGGGCACGCCGGTGCCGATGCCCAGCACCATGTAGCCAACCTGGCTGACGGCGTGGAAGGACAACAGGCGGCGCAGGTTGTGCTGCACCATCGCCATCATGACGGCCCCGAGGATGGTGACCGCTCCGATCACCATGAGCAGGATCTTCAGTCCCGCGCTCAGTGTGAAGAAGCTCAGCGAGATGCGAGCCAGGAGCACTATGCCCAGCAGCTTGTCAAGCGAGGCCGGCAGCAGCGCCATCGCGGGCATCGGGGCGTGCTCGGCCGCCGCAGGGATCCAGGTGTGCATGGGGAACGCCCCGGCCTTCGCCAGCGCGCCCACGAGCAGCAGAAGGTAGATGCCCGTCTCCTTCCAGGTCGAGATGACTATGTGCAGCGGGCCTTCCAGGTTCGACATGTACAGGGCTGCGGTGCCCCTGTATCTGATGAGGGCAGCGATGGCCAGGATGATCATGGCGTCGCTGAACCCCAGCATGGCAAAGGACTTCGCGGCGCCTTTGCGGGCC
>Ga0315289_10005278_pt1 | contig 19120 bp, 5 predicted proteins | sample YL17G11_40_MG_FD_203452 | JGI IMG/M metagenome (GOLD analysis project Ga0315289, IMG submission 203452) | Sediment microbial communities from Yellowstone Lake, YNP, Wyoming, USA - YL17G11_40 | ecosystem: Environmental > Aquatic > Freshwater > Lake > Sediment | place: USA: Wyoming | collected...
CGCGATTTCCATCGTCTCGGCTACCGTGCGCCCCTGGGCGATCAGCCCCTGCAGGTCTTCACTGGTTGCCAGGTAACCGCCTTCCTCCAACGGCTCGATCTGGATATTGAGCAGAATCTCACTCATAGGCACATACCACCTCATCGCATAACTGACCACCTGGTCTGCCAGAAGAATTATACGCCAGGAGACGATTTCAGACAACACGCCAAAAAACACTGCCTCAGACCAATTTGTTGACATACGCCGAGTTTTCTGCTATACTTGAGTAAATTTAGTGAAAACATGATGGGTTGAGCCCTACCTGCAAAGGTAGGGGACGTAAGGGAATAGGGTGAAGCCGTGGCACTGAACACTGTGCCTAGCCTTGTGAGTGATATGGCTACCCGCGCCAACGGGAATAATCTGCTGGCTGGCAGATATCTCTCGTTGGCGTTTTTGTTTGGGAGCGTGGGATGAGCAGGATCCGTAGGCTGAAGGGAGAGACCTAGCTATGGTTTCCAGGCGGGACTGGGAGATATCTTCACCGACATATCGCGCTAGAGAGATGGAGATTCTGGCCGGGTGGATTCGCGCAGGGGAGAGCGGTTCAGTGATCGGGTTGGCTGGCGCCGGCAAATCGAACTTGCTGGGTTTCTTGTGTCACCAGCCCCACGTGATGGCCGACCAATACCTGCACGGCAGGTTCGGGCTCGTGTTGGTTCTGGTTGACCTCAACAACTTGCCCGACAACGACCCGTCCACCTTCTACCGCGTCATCCTGCGTTCCCTGTACGAGGCGCGTGGTCAACTGACTGCGATTAAGGAATCACTGCCCGACACGGTTCAGGACCTCTACCATAAGATTGAGGAAAAGACAGATCCTTTTGTTTCGCAGAGTGCCTTGCGGGAGGTTCTCTTCTCATTTGTCGAAGGGGGGGCGCGTCTGGTGTTGGTGATGGATCCCTTTGACCGCTTTTGCCGAGTCGCCACGACCCAGATCTTGGACAACCTGCGTGGCTTGCGCGATAGCTTCAAGGCAACTCTCTCGTATATCGTCGGTCTGCGCTGCGAACTAACTTATATCCGTGACCCTATTGAGATGGGTGAGCTATACGACATCTTGGATACGCATGTCTGTTGGTTGGGACCGATGCAAAGCGAGGATGCGCGCTCGGTCATCAACCAGATGGAGGAAAGGATCGCCCAGTCGCTTGACGATAGGCAAGTCAAATGGCTGATTGACGTGACCGGCGGCTACCCCGCACTGCTGCGCGCGGCAAGCCTGTGGCTGGCCCAAGCCCCACCGAGGTCGGATGTGCTGACCTGGGAGAAGCAGTTGTTGGCGGAGCCGAGCATCCAGAACCGGCTCAACGATGTGTGGCAGGGATTGACCGGTGAGGAGCAGGCGGTACTATCTGTTTTGCATACGCCTCTATCTATTGCGCCTGAGCGAGATCAGACAGAAAATGTCCGGCAGGTAGAAGAAAGACACCGCCATGTGCTAAATCGCTTGAAGGCCAAACATCTTTGCACTCAAGCCGGAACGGGCTGGGAGATGTTCAGTCCGCTTTTCGCCAGATTTGTTGCTAGCGTGAAAGGTATCGCCGCTGGCAGAATCGAATACGATCCGCAGACCGATCGCTTCTTCCGAGGAGAGAGGGAACTGGCAGACCTGTCGGGGCAGGATCGCCGGCTGTTGCGTCATTTCTTGGACCGTCCTATGGTCGCTCACAGCATTGATGATCTGGCTGATGCGGCCTGGGCCGAATACGACAGCAGTGGCGTGACGGATGAGACGGTGCAGCAGGCGATTCGCCATCTCAGAAAGCGGCTGGAACTGAACCCGGCTCAGCCACGTTACGTCATTACCCAGCGCGGGGTCGGCTATCGTTTTGTTCCTGAAGGCGTACCCCAAGCGCAATAGCGGACTGTGGTGTCTCAACAGACGAGCAGGCACAGGGTTTCGAAGGGTTTCGATAAGACTCAGCTATTGCTCAGGGTTAGCTCAAGTATCTTCTCTTTCTTTCTGGTACCCTGGTGGTGCGCGTAGTTGTGGATTCTGAAGGGTGGAATGGAAGGAGAACCGTTATGACAATGCTAGAGCCTGCGGAGAGGATGAGACTGCGGCAGTTCCTGATGGACCGCTTCAGTCTCGATGGGTTGAAGGAGTTGGCCTTCGATCTAGGAGTTGACCATCAGCGATTCCCCCATGAGACCATAGGTGATTTTGCTCGCGAACTGATCTCGCACTTTGAGCGTCGAAGCCAACTGGGGCATCTGGTGGCCGAGGCACTGCAGCGAAGGCACGACGATGATTTGGCTCCGCTAGCGGCCAAGTTGGAGAAGGAGGAGAGTGTTCCGCCTGAGTCGTCGCAGCAAATCAACACCGGACCGCAGATTGACAACCCGAAGCACCTGCCGCTTTCGCCTGAAGAGGAAGAAATCCTGAAGATCATGTTTGTCTCTTACCAGCGAGTGACGATCAGGGATGAACTCCACCGCGGTTTCAGTGGCAGTCGAGTCTTTATAGTGCGCCCTATCGGAAGTGAGTCCAGCCCTGACCTGCCGGCCGTGGTGAAAATCGGGCCGCTTGGCCTGATTCAGAAAGAGTGGCAGGCCTATCAAGAGCACGTCCGCCTGAAAGTGCCCGGCATCGCCGAGATTACGGATGAGCCGGTTTTCCATCCTGACAGTCTTTGGGGTGGCCTGCGGTATACCTTGATGGGCGAGGGCGGCACGTTTGAGGTTGAGAGCCTATACGACTATTGCCACGACGCTAGCATCGCGGACATTCGCTATGTGTTGGAAGAACGGCTCTTCAGAGTCGTCGGGCCGAACTGGTGGCAATTCAACGAAGCCAAGGCTGACTGGCCCGTACAGGCGAGCTGTGACTTCTTGTTCCCCGTCAATTTGCTGATTGAGCCTGTTACCCCGCCACCCGACATTATACCCCATCTGCTCAGACCAAATGCTTTTCCTGATCGGCCTTTGTTAAAGGGCGATTATGTGCGGTTGGAAGGTTTCGTCGTTACCGAAGTAGGTCCGAAGCAGAAGGCGGTTACGCTGAACGTGCCGCGTCGGGAAGACGGGCTCCCCGCATCATACCGCTTGCGCCTGCAACCGGTTGAGTCCACTGAGGCTTATCAAGTTGGCCGCGAGATCGCGCCTAGCACTGGCCGAGTCAGGCAGACCCGCTACGAGCAACTGCGGGACAATGCCCTCGAGGCCCTGGAGCACCGCTTTGATGTGACGGCCGATCCTCTGACCGCGTCAGATGGCACCACTTTGCCCAACCCTGTAGCGGCATTGGCGACGTTGATGGGCAGAACACGCGATGTAAGAGTGTCCTGCATCCACGGCGACTTGAATATGGACAACATCCTGGTCGAACCTGGGAGTCGTCGTGTGTCTCTCATTGACTTTGCTACCGCTCGCCGAGACCACGCTCTGCACGACTTGCTGCGCCTGGAGACGCAAGTGGTCACCAGGCTCCTCCCGCAGGCCTTGAGTGACGTCAAACCGCTTGTGAAAACGATAGAGACCTTCTACAAGCGTCTGCACAAGGCTACCTCTGACCCCAAGCAGCCCGTCTCCACCAGAGCGTATAAGGCTGAACTGGATAAGCCCTTTGAGATGCTGATGGCCATTCGCCACATGGCTCGTCAATGTCTCTTTGATCCAGGTGACTGGACGGAGTACTATGAGGGCTTGATCCTCTACTTGCTGGGAGCGCTAAAGTTCAAGGACCTGGCTCGGCTGCCAAGAGAGGTTGCCTTTTGGACCGCAGCGGCGGCCTACGACTTGGTCGAACCTGCTTCTGTGAGAGACAAGTCTGCCCCCAGGGATTGGAGTCGGCTCGATAAGTATCTCCCAGAAGAAATGTATCAGAAGAAACAGGAGGCGGTCTGTCTGAAGCACCTGAACGCACTCCTGCGTGCCGTCTCGACCTATCTGCCGCGCGACCTGGCGCTCGATCTGCTGCGGAAGCCGGTGGTGGCCCAGAACAAGGGACAGTTTCTGCAGGGCACTCTGCTCTTCGCCGACATTTCGGATTTCACGACCCTGGCCGAAAGGCTGCAAAGGGAAGGAGGAGATGAGGGTGCCGAGGAACTTGTCGGCGTGATCAACAGATACCTGGGGGTGATGCTTCCGATTCTCTCAAAGTATGGTGGCAGTCTGGTCAAGTTTGGAGGGGATGGGATGCTGTGCCTGTTCACCGGCGAAGGTCAGGGCGCGATGAACGCGGTATGGGCTGCCTGGGAGATGAAGCAAGCGATGGCGGACCGTCTTGCCGAAATCGAGATGTTCCAGGAGATATATCCGCTTGAAATGAAAGTGGGAAGCAGCTCGGGGCTGTTGTTTGCCGCTACGGTGGGGGCGAAGGAGCACATGGAATACGTCCTCACCGGCAGCGCCGTCGAACGCACTGCCCGCGCAGAGTCAGCAGCCAGCAAAGGAGATGTTCTGATCAGCGCTGAGACCTACGCTTTGGTGCAAGGCAATCTCGAGGCTGAGGCATTGACAGGAAAACCGGAGTTCTACCGGATTACCGGCATTCGCTCCAAGCCGACTTCCGAGCTCCTGGACCCGTGGAATGAGATCAAGGAATACTTGTCGGTCATCGAGAACGATCTGTGGGAGGTGGTAGATCGGCTGGACGCTCTGTCGCCCTATCTGCCGGCTGGGGTGCTGCCCCAACTGGTGTACGATCCCCAGGAAGGGCAATTCGAAGGGGAATACCGCCAGGTGACGGTTCTGTTCGCCAACTTCACAGGCATGGCCGACATCATCCACGCTCGTGGGGTGAAAGATGAGACTGGCATCGCCAACGATCTGAGCGAGTACTTCCAGGCTATGCAGGAAGAGGTCGAGTACTATGGCGGGGTGATCAACAAAGTGGACCTGTACGATCAGGGGGACAAGCTCATGGTGCTATTCGGTGCGCCCATGACCCACGAGCTGGACGCCCAACGGGCTGCGCTGACAGCCATGGCAATGCAGAAGGCCATGAGCAGACTCAAGTCACCTGCGCTCTCTGCGTTTTTGTCACAGCGGATTGGGATCCATACCGGCCTTGTATTCGCCGGTAATGTGGGATCCTCCGAGCACAATCGGCGCGAATACACGGTGATGGGACATACCGTCAACCTGGCCGCGCGGCTGATGTCCCAGACTCCATCTGGTCAGGCTTGGGTGAGTGAGTGTGTATGGGATCAAATCCAAGGTTACTTCGAGGCAACAGCCCTTCCACCTGTAGACATCAAGGGAGTTGAGGGGCCGATTGGCATTTATCAACTGCTGGCAGCGCGCCCCGGGGTGTCCAGAGTTCGCGTCCGTCTCCTGAGTTCGGAGATAATGGGACGCGATGCTGAATTAGCAGAATTGCAGGGGTGTCTTGACGATTTGTCCCTCGATGGATGGAGACAGGTCGTCGTCGTCACCGGAGAAGCAGGAGTAGGCAAGACCAGGCTGATCGAGGAATGGCGGCGGCGACTTGCTAAGGTGGAAGTCACGTGGCTTAGTGCCTGTGGCCACTCCTACGGGCAAGAGACGCATGGGGTCTTTGTCATGATCCTCGAGAGGCTTTTAGGTTTTGGCGCTGCCGACTCCGAAGATGTGCGCTGGACTAAGTTGGCCGCACGGGTCGGACAGATCTTCAGAGACGCAGCGCCGGGATATCTCCCCGACCTTTCGGAGACGTTAGCGCATCTCGGGATGTTCCTGCACTTGGACCTGTCCAAGAGGCAGGGCTTGGACGAAACCGTGGTAGGGTTAGACGCCGAGACCCTGCGACTCAAGACACGGCTGGCCATCTGCAATCTTCTGACGCATGCGGCGCGAGAGCGGCCACTGTGCCTGGTGCTCGAGGATCTACACTGGGCTGATGAGGCCTCGCTGGATATGCTCAAGTTCGTGGTGGACAAGGTGGATGTTAAGGTCCCCATACTGTTCTGTCTGAGCTTTCGCCCACAGAAAGAGCAGCCAATCTGGAGTACGTGGAAGGCGATTGAACAATCTTGTCCCGAGTGTCATTCAATCGCACTGCAGGAGTTGGAGGAAGCAGATAGCCGCCGGTTGTTGTCCAACTTGTTGAACACCAGCGCACTCCCCTCGAATTTTCAGGACCTGGTACTTGCTGCGGCCAATGGCAATCCGTTGTACGTCGAAGAAATCCTGCACGCTTTGATCGAAGATGGCACGATTGCCCGGAGCGAGGAAGGATGGCAGGTTGTGCGGCATGTTGAGCACATTCACGTGCCGACTACGCTTCAACAGATTATTCAGAGTCGTATTGACGAGTTGGATTTTGCCAGCCCCGGTGCACGCCGCGTGTTGTGGATGGCTGCTGTGATTGGAGAGGTGTTCGCACAGGATCTCTTGCAGGACTTGTTTACCAGCACCGGCAGGCAGCCGGAAGAGCTTTGGAGACATCTCCGCGAGTTGAGAAGGGCTGGTATGATCGAGCCGATCAGAATCGAAAGTAGCGTTCCATCGAGTGGGGGCCCGCGGCGAGGCTACCAGTTCCGGCATGGCCTGGTGCGCCAGGTGGCGTATGAGAACATGCTGGTGGCGAGGCGGCGCGAGTATCATTGCCGGGTCGGGCGTTGGTTAGAGGAGAAATACAGCGAGAACCTGCAAAGGCATTACGACACCCTCGCTTACCACTACGATCAGGGGCAGGAATGGGCAAAGGCATTTCAGTACCACTGGTTGACTGGCCAGAGAGACGCACGGAGCTATGCCAATCTGAGTGCGATTTTCCACCTTCGGCGGGCATTGGAAATCGCTGGCTACGAAGCCCAGGGTATCCAGGTGGTGGGGCAGGTGCACTTTGAACTGGGAAAGGTCCTTGCCATCACGGGGGAGTTTGATGCTGCGCTTGAACATCTGACAAGTGCCTGGGACGTACTGGAGCATGTGCCAGGGCAAGACGCCACGTTGCAGAGGGCCAGAGTCAGCTATGAAATCGGGCGTATCTATCAGCGAATGCAGGATTCTGAGAATCTTGGAACTGCGCTAGAATGGCAAGCCAGGGGTATGGCTCTGTTGCCCAAGACCCCGACGACAGAAGCTGTCCTGCTACATCTGTTGCGCGCTTGTGTACATGATGTCCAACGTGAGTGGGATGACGTAGATCGTGAGTGCAGGCAGGCCCTGGAACTGGCCCAGCAGGTAGGGGCGAAGGCGGAACATGGACTCATTTACCGTGCGTGGGCGGACTCCGCGCGCGCCCGAGGTCGTCTTGACCTGGCGTTAGAGTATTGTCAAAAGGGCATCGAGGTTTGCCAAGAGCTGTCCGATTTGATTGGGCTGTCCAATGGTTACGCAAATCGAGGTTACCTTGCTGTGGATACCGGGGATTGGCCGCTGGCCGAAACATCTTATCTTGCAGCGTTAGAGATCCAGGAACGTATTGGGGACAAGTTCCAGATTGCGGTGACGTGCTCCAACTTGGGAGATCTATACTACCATCTGGGGAAAGATCTGGATCGGGGGTCTGCCTATGCCGAACGTGCGCTGAGTATCTTCACGCAGTTGCGTGCGGCGTATGCGATTACCGCTCATGTTGTCTTGGCCACCCTCTACTTGCGACAGGGCAACCTGCGGCAAGCCCGGCAGCAGTTGTCGGAGGCACGCGAACTGTTAGAGACGCTCGGTGCCACTATGTTCGAGCCCACCGTCGGCCGCTGGTCGGTTGAGGTGCATCTGGCGGAGGGGAACCTGGCCCAGGCCGAGCATGAGATTCAGCCACTGCTTGCTCTGCCCAAAGACGAGTTGGACATAGAATTCGAGCCTGTGCAACGTCTGTGGGGACGGATCCTGGCTGCGCGGGGGGAGATGACCGAGGCCATCCGGGTCCTGCAGGAGAGTCTAGAACGGCTAGAGAAGGACCAGAACCGTTACGAGCTTGGCTGTACGCTGTTAGTCCTGGCCGAAATGTTGGCACAGATCGAAGACCGAGTGACAGATGCTATGGCGCACGCGCAGCGCGCCCGCACCATGTTCGATCGCCTGGGTGCCAGGTCGGATATGGAGGAGGCAGACAGGGTAATCGCCAGGCTTCTGGTCGCACAGAGCAGGTGGGCTGTGGCCATTGAGATTTTGGAGGCCAATGCAGAACGGTTGGAGCAGGGCCAGGTGCCGTACCACCTCGCGCGTACTTGGCTGACCCTGGCCAGTGTGCTGGCGGATACAGCGGGCAGAACTGAGGAGGCTCTGGCATACGTGCGGCGTGCCCGCACCGTTTTCGCTGATCTGGATACCAGGTTGGATTTGGAGGAGGCCGATAGGTTAATCGTGAGGCTTGTGCAAGGTGGAGCGATGAGTCCTGGGTAAGCGAACAGGGCGCATTTCATGCCGCGCTGGGTGCCCTGAATCTTGTCTATCGGTTCTTCTCAGGTGGTTCACGGGAGGCCAAGATGGTCACAAAAGGTAAGTCACAGTGGTTCTTCGCCCTGGCACTGGGCCTGGCACTGACAGCGATCGTGCTGGGTTCACTTGCATTGGCATCGCCGCGCGTTCAGGCTGCGCCAGCGGCCCTGCCGCTGGCGCAGCCACCGCGGCAAATCCCGACCACGCTGACCGTCACCAGCGCCGCCGACGACAGTAGCCCCGGCACGCTGCGCTGGGCGCTCTCTGTTGCCGAAATCAGCAGCACGATCAGATTTGATCCTGCTACCTTTCCGTCTGCCAGTCCGGTGTCTATCACGCTGGCTCAGCCTCTGCCGGAAATCATCACTGACGGGCTGACGATTGTTGGCGACGCCGGCGTGATCCTGGATGGCAGTCATCTATCAGGATCCTTACACAGCGGGTTGGTGATCGGCGGGGCGAGCCATGTGATTGTCCAAGGGCTGCAGATCGTGAGCTTCCCCGGTGCCGGCGTTTACCTATACGACGCGACGAACTGCCGGATTGGTGGCGATGGGCCGAACCACGGCAACGTGATCGGCAACAATAGTAGTGATGGCGTGTATCTTTCTAACGCCAATCACACCATGATCAGCGGAAACTACATCGGTACCGATCGCACTGGTAGTGTTGACCTCGGCAATGGGGGCAACGGCGTGTACGTTGGCCTGCACAGTGACGACAACCTGATCGGCGGGTCTGCAGTTTCTGCCCCGAACTGCATCGCCTTCAACAGCCAGAACGGTGTGCTGGTATGGCGCGGTAGGCAAAATCGGATCAGTCACAACTCGATCCACAGCAACCTTTGGAAAGGAATCGCAAACATTGATGGCGGCAACCGGGAGCCCGAGTTGACATCTCCCAGGCTGCTCACCCGGACCGGGAACACGATCACCGGCACGGCGTGGCCGGGCAGTCTGATCGAGATCTATTCCGACGATCGGGGCGAAGGGCGGGCGTTCGTCACCGTGACTCACGCGGGTCCCGATGGGCACTTTGTCGTGGAGTATCCGTTCGATGGCCCGGTCGTGAACGCCACTGCCACCGATGAGTCGGGCAACACCTCAGAGTTTGGGGTCTTGATCTCTTCCCTGCCGATGACCTGTACGGTGACCAGCCCGAGCGACAGCGGTGCCGGCACCCTGCGCGAATGCCTGGAGAATGCGATTGACGGGCAGACCATCACCTTTGACGCAAGTGCCTTTCCCCTGGGAAACCCAACGGCAATCGAGGTGCAGAAGGCACTGCCTCCCATCGTGGCCAATTCTCTGACCCTGCAGGGGGGCGGCGCCGACGTGATCGTGGCTTGGGCAGGGCCGGGCGAACCTGAGGATGGGCTCTACCTCTACGACACTGTCACCGTCACTGTACAGGGACTGGAAATCGTGGGCTTCCCTGGTATAGGTATCCACATCCACTATGGCAGACACTCCTTGATCGGCGGAGCCGGGCGGGGTGAGGGCAATGTGATCCGTAACAGCGGAGGCGCTGGGATCTACCTCCACTATGCGGATCACAACACAATCAGCGGGAACCGCATCGGCACCGATCGCAACGGCACCGTCGCCCAGGGCAACAGGTATGGCGTGTACGTCTACGGCGGTGCGTATAACCTGATCGGCGGGGCCGGGCCGGGCGCGGGCAATCTGATCGGCGGCAATGGGAGCCATGGGATTTATCTGTACAGTGCCCTTACCAACACGATCAGCGGAAACTACATCGGCACCGATTCCACTGGCACGGTGAACCTCGGCAATGGCGAGGATGGAGTGTATGTCGGCCTGTCCAGTAACGGTAACCTGATCGGCGGGGATACGGTTGATTCTGGGAACCGGATCGCCTTCAATGGCCAGGACGGTGTGTTGGTGTGGAGTGGCATCCGGAATCGGATCAGTCACAACTCGATTCACAGCAACGATTTGAAGGGGATCGCGAACGTCGGTGGTGGCAACGAGAACTTGATACCCCCCAGGTTGCTCTACTCGACCGGCGACACAATCTATGGTGTGGCGCCGCGGGACAGTACAGTCGAGATCTACTCTGACGACCAGGATGAGGGCCGAACGTTCGTGACCACGACTCGCGCAGGTCCCGATGGGCACTTTGTCTTGAAAGGCTCGTTCGGTAGCCCGGTCGTGAACGCTACCGCTACCGACCAGTACAGTAACACGTCCGAGTTTGGGACTTTGTGGGAGACGACGTGTACGGTGACCCGCACGGCCGATAGCGGTGCAGGCACCCTACGTCAGTGCCTGGCAAACGCGGTTTACGGTCAGGCCGTCATCTTTGACCCGGCTGTCTTTGACCCCAACGAACCAGCGACGATCTCCTTGTTGAGCCCGCTGCCTGCCATTGTTGCTCATCGTCTCACCCTGGACGGGAGCAACGCCGGGGTGATCTTGAATGGAAGTGGCTTATCAGAATCCGTGGCTGACGGGCTGGTAGTCCGCGGGGCAAGTAGCGTGACGATCCAGGGTCTGGCAATCACGTCTTTCTCTGGCAATGGCATTTTCCTCGACGGCGCAACCGGTTGCTTGATCGGCGGGGGTGGGCCGGGCGATGGCAATGTGATCCACGGCAATCGAGGCAATGGCGTACTGGTATGGGGTGGTGGCCGGAATCGGATCAGCCACAATTCGATTTACAGCAATGGCTTGAAGGGGATAGCGAACTTCAATGGTGGCAACCGAGAACCCGAGTTGGCACCTCCCAGGTTGCTCACCCGAACCGGAAACGTGATTGTCGGCACGGCATGGCCGCGCAGTACGATCGAGACCTACTCCGACGATCAAGACGAAGGCCGCACGTTCGAAGTCACGGCTTCGGTGGATGCCAGGGGGATCTTTACCATCACCGGCCCGTTCAGTGGCCCGGTCGTGAACGCTACCGCTACCGACGAATGGGGCAACACCTCCGAGTTCGGGAAATTGCTGCCTCCGCTGAGGACCTGCACCGTGATCAAGACAGACGACCACGGTGCGGGTACACTGCGGGCTTGCCTGGAGAATGCGATTGCCGATGACGTGATCACCTTTGATCCAGGCGTCTTTCCGCACATTGCTCCAACGACGATCCCGCTGACTAGCCCGCTGCCCGCCATAAGTGCCGATCGTCTGATCCTGAACGGGAGCAACGCCGGAGTGATTCTGGATGGGAGTCAAATGACTGCGTATGGGGACGGCCTCTTCCTGTACGACACCGTGAGCGTCACGGTACAGGGGCTGGAAATCGTAGGCTTTCCTCGCAGAGGCCTCTACGTCTACTATAGCAACCACTCCCTCATCGGTGGGAGCCGTGCAGCAGGTGGTGAGCTACCGGATCAAGGCAACCTGGTCAGCCACAACGGAGACTATGGTGTCTATCTCGATCACTCGAACCATATTACAGTCAGCGGCAACTACGTCGGCACCGATCGCACCGGGACCAGAGCCTGGGGAAATGGGCATGGGGTGTTCGTCTACGAAGGCATGCAGAATCTGATCGGCGGGGACGGGGTGGACGAGGGTAATTTGATCAGCGGCAACGGGGGCTACGGGATCTACCTCTACGGCGCTGTCGCCAACACGCTCAGCGGGAACTGGATCGGTACCGATGCTTCTGGTACATTGGCCCTGGGCAACGGGAGTCACGGTGTGTACGTCTATGGGGGTCATGGCAATCGGATTGGTGGGGATGGATCGCGGCCGGGCAATGTAATTAGTAGCAATGCAGGTAACGGCGTGTACTTGCACGACAGCAGCGCCAACATCATCGGCGGAAGCGTGATCACTCCTGTGAACCGGATTGCCTTCAACGGCGAGAACGGCGTGTTGGTGTGGAGCGGCAAGTCGAATCAGATCAGCCACAATTCGATTCACAGTAACGCCTGGAAAGGAATAGCGAACATCAACGGTGGCAACGACGATCTGCCGCCCCCGAAACTGCTTACACAGGTCGGAGACACGATCACAGGCCTGGCGCCACCGAACAGCACCGTCGAGGTCTACTCCGACGACCGAGGCGAAGGGCGGACGTTCGAGACCGAGACTCGCGCGGGTCCCGATGGGCGCTTCGTCGTGAAGGGCCCGTTCAGTGGCCCGGTCGTGAATGCTACTGCCACTGACCAGGTCAGCAATACCTCAGAGTTCGGGGTTTTGCATTCTTCCCTGCCGATGACCTGTACGGTGACCAACCCCAACGACGGTGGTGCGCGTACCCTGCACGAATGCCTCGAGAATGCGATTGACGGTCAGACCATCAACTTTGACACGGGTGTCTTTCCCCCCACAAACCCGGTGACGATCCCGTTGACGAGCACGCTGCCCCCTATCTTCGCCAATCATCTGACTCTGGATGGGAGTGACGCCGGGGTGATCCTGGATGGGGCCGCGCTGACCAGATACGCGGACGGGCTCTGGCTTTACGATGCCAGCGATGTCACAGTACAGGGACTGGAGATCGCTGGCTTTCGCGGTAACGGCGTCTACGTCTACTTCAGTGGCAACTCCCTGATCGGTGGGGACAGCCCAGGCGAAGGTAACGCGATCCACAGCAACCAGGGTAACGGCGTGTATCTTGCCAGTGCCCACGCCATCACGGTCAGCGGCAACTACATCGGCACCGATCTCACCGGCACGCTACCTCTTGGTAATGGGGGAAACGGCGTGTACATTGACGGAGATGGGGGGAACCTGATCGGTGGCAACACTGCTGCCGGCCGAAACGTCATCGCCTTCAACACGGGCTTTGAAGTATGTTCCTATTCTGACTACAACGATGTGAAACACAACACAATCCACGATACTGTAGGCGCTGTCGCCCGGGTCGTAGTCAACACTACCCTGGCCGACAACGACTTTAGCGGCTGCAACACCGGATACGTGGAGGTCATTGGGGGATCGTTCTATCGCGACTATACGTGGACGGCTCAAAAGGGCCTGGAAGCATATCTCGTTATTCAAAGCGAAATCGTTGTGCCCACGGGGCGTACCTGGGTCATCTCTGATGGCCTTGACGTGCAGTTTGACTTTGGTAGCGCTGCAAGAATAGGCGGCACCTTAATCGTCAGCGGCACGGACGAGGCTCCCGTCCGCTTCAGCGGTCCCCAGGAGTTTGCCTATCCCCTGCCTGGCGATTGGAGGGGCCTGTATTTTGAGCCTAATAGCGTGGGCACCCTACGGCATGCCGAGATATCCTTCGCCCAGACCGGGCTGCACGTGAACGGGGCAGTGGCGCTCTATTCCAGCACCATCGCCGCCTCGGCCCAGGATGGTATCTTCATCACCAACACCGGCTCTCTCTCACTGGTGGGCAGCGCTTTCGCTGGCAATGGTGGAATGGCCATCAACAACCAGACCGGCACCTGTGTGGACGCCCGAAACTCCTGGTGGGGCCACGCCTCCGGGCCACGAGACGATTTCGCTTTCACGGACGTCTGCGGCCGGGGCGACACCTGCGCCGGCAACGGCGACGCCGTCAGTGCAGGGGTGTTGTATGCCCCCTGGCTGGCTGAGACCGAGTGCAACGATACCTGGCTGGCGGCCACAGTCATCAACACCGGCACGCACGTCTTTCCCATCAGCCACTATCGAGACCTCGACTGGTATCGCATTCCGGTCGGTGTGCGCAATGCCACAGTTACTGCCACACTGACCGGCCTGGTTCGCGACTACGACCTATACCTCCTCAACAGCCTGGCGTATGAGCGCGGGCAACTGCCGGAGCAGGTCGTAGATACATCGCGCTTGATGAACATCGGCCGACTCGACAGCACCGGGCAACTGAGGGATATTCCCCGTATCTGGTCTTTACCTCGCATCTGGTCCTTGCCGCGGATCTGGTCCCTACCGCGCATTTGGTCTCTACCACGTATCTGGTCTCTGCCACGCATCTGGTCGCTCGGTCCCAAGTCTGGCACGATGTCCGAGACCGTCTCCGCAAACACTTTCAACCAGTCTGGTTGGTATTACCTGCTTGTGATGGGCCACAATGGGGCAAACAACGACGAGCCCTATTCTCTGACCGTCACCGTCGTGCCTGGCTCCGCCAGCGACACCGATCGGTTCAGCCTGCCGATATTCGATCCTCTCACGACCACGTACCCGACGAGCACGACGTTGATCCTGACCCACCGTGGTCGTCTGGTGGAGAAATATGGTGACATCACATCTACTACCTTCATCTCCAGGTTGCATGACCTGGCAGCCGCTCCGGCCGTCAATGGAGTGGTGGTGGACCTGGAGCAGTACGCGCCGATAGAGGCAGCCTACCAACGGTGGACGGAGGCCATCACCGACCCGGTGCGCGCCAACTATGTTGCTGCCAGCATCAAGGCTATGCTGGTCACAACCCGCACCGCCTACCCCAATTTACGCTACCTGGTCATTGTCGGGGATGACAGCATCGTTCCCTTCCATCGCGTGCCAGATGAGGCCAGCATCTCCAATGAGGCGGCGTACGCTGCCTACCTCGATACCGGCGCGGAAAGCCCGTTAAGATCAGCGTTGGAGGAGAGCTACTTCCTCAGCGATGATTATTATGCCAGCTATGATGCGGCGGTCCCCTGGCGCGGGCGCTACCTGTATCTGCCTGGCCTGGCGGTGGGACGGCTGGTGGAGACGCCAACCGAGATGACGGCGACGGTTGGCGCTTTCCTGGACGCTCCTACGCGCACCATCTCTACTGGGCTGGTGGTCGGTTATGACTTCTTGATCGACATGGCGAAGGCCTTGAGCGATGATATGACCAAAGGAGGGCTAGCAGTTGACCCCCTGATCAACGATTACTGGAATGCGGGTCAATTGAAGGACTCCTGGTTTACCGGAACTCACGACCTGAATTCAATCAACGCCCACTTCAGTCACCGAGAAGCTATACCAGCGGAGGAGGCGGGCGGGGTAGTTACGCCGGAGGATGTCAGAGCCCTGAGCGCTGACCGGGCTAGAGCCCTGGACTTCTCAGTGGGCTGTCACAGTGGGCTGAATGTCCCGGATGATCAGACTGAATCCGGCGGGTTCGACTTCTGTCAGGCTGAGCTCGGGCGGGGGGTGAGCTGGATCGGCAACACCGGCTACGGCTACGGCGACCAGGATGAGATCGCCTATTCAGAAGAACTCAGCCTGCTCTTCCTCCGCCACCTGCGGCGCGGGGCCAGTGCAGGTGATGCCCTGCGCCTGGCCAAGACTGAGTACTACAATCGCACTGGCGTGCACTCCTTCACACCCTATGACGAAAAAGTCCTGGGCGAGATGACGCTGTATGGTCTGCCGATGTTGCGTCTCCAGTTCCCTGATTCGTCTACGATGACGGGACCCCAGTGGATGCTTCAGGACGAGTCGGCGGAAAGCCAACTCGCTACCCTGACCCCTGTGGCGGATTCCACGGGACTTGCGGCCATGCAGGTGGCATTTGACCTGCCTGTCACATCGCGGACCATCGCGCATGGTACTTACTTCAGCATCAATGACGAGATCGAGGTGGTGGCTGGGATGCCGATTATGCCCCGTACTAGCGTTGACGTGACGTGGCAGGATACCTACAGCGCAGGCCAGCCTGGTGCAGAGAACGCGGGCCAATATAGACTTTATCTCCCTCTCGTGCTCAAGAATGCAGCTGCTCTACCCCGGACCGCCGGGTACGCGCATGGCGCCTTCTTTGAGGGTGGGCATTATCGGACCTATGCCCCCTTCGATCCCGTGGTCGCCCGTCTGGTCACCGACGCTGGGGAGGATCAGAGCGAACCGCCGTATGATTTCGGAGAGTGGGACCCCGCGGCTTGGGACGTAGTCAACAACCTCAAGACCCCGGAGGGGTTGCTGCAACGGCTGGTCATCGTGCCAGCGCAGTACAGTGCTACCACGACTCAGACTGGGACGATGCGGGTTTTCGACGCCATCACCTACACCGTCTACTATTCGGATGCGCAGGATATCTGGCCGCCCAGTTTCTGGTACGTACAACATGCCACGCTGGGTAGCAGCCAACTCATCACGGTGGAAGTGACCGACTGGTCGGACGTGAAACGCGTAGCGGTAGGCTATACCTGGGGCGATGGCTGGTGGCGCACGGTAGACTTGATGCGTACGGCCGAGCATTGTGACACGCCCACATTGGCATATTGTGACATGCCTACATTGGCGTATTGTGACACCTGGACAGGACGCGTGCCCTATACTAGTACGCTGTCCTACTTTGTGCAAGCGGTGGACGGCGCAGGTAATGTGGGGGTGGACGCCAACAAGGCCTGGTACTATAGTCCGTCGTATCATACCTATCTGCCTGTTGTCCTTAGAAGCCGTTGAGCATGAACGCTGAAGGAAAGGTAGTGGCAACAGTCTACAGGGAAGTTGCCGAGAGGAGAGTACGCGCAATGAATGCACGAAGGATATTGGCTCTGGCTGCGACACTATTGGTGCTCGCGAGTATTTGTCCGGCAAGCCCGAGCAGCGCTGAAGGGCTTACACCACTACTGGGCAGCATTACGGTACACAAGTTCAGCGATTCCAATCGGGATGGCATGCAGAACGGCGAAGAGGCAGACCTGGAGAACTGGCCGATGCGCATCTACAGGTGGGACGAGGGGCAGTCTCCTGTGCTGGTCGCTGAACGCAGCACTGATGGCACGGGGCAGGCGACCTTTGGCGACTTGGAACCAGGGCGCTACAAGGCGTGGGAGGCGGACCAGGAATGCTGGGAGCCGACTACGCCAGCAACCTCTTGGGATGGGGGATACTACCAAGTTGTCCAGTTGGAGGAAGGGGAGAGCACATTCATAGAGTTCGGCAACCTCTATGAGTGTGCTCCTCCGCCGGGGTTGGGCAGTATCACAGCCTACAAGTTCGACGATACCAACCGCAGCGGTGCACGAGAAGGGGAGGAGGAAGGCATTGAGGGCTGGTTGTTTCGGCTCTACTTTGTTGGCGACAGCATCCAATTGTTTGCCGAAGATGTGACGGGCCCCGCTGGGGGCGTGACCTTCACCGATGTGCCGCCAGGCCTCTACAAGGTGTGGGAGGAAATGCCAGAGTGCTGGGAGCCCACGACGCCGGGCAGGCGTTGGAACGATGGCTACTACCAGATGGTGCAGCTGCATCCACATGAAGAACCCACCTTCAGGTTCGGCAACACCAACACGTGTACCGCGCCGCCTGAGATCTGTGTGGACCTGGAGAAGACCGGCCCCGAGACTGCTGAGCCTGGCGACGTGATCACGTACAACTTCCAGGTGAGGAATTGCGGCGACATCGCCTTCGAGGGGGGCGTCCAGGTATATGATCCCCTGTTCGGTGATGACCCAATCTGGAGTGGAAGCCTCGGACTGGGGCAAATCATCGAGTTCGACATGCCCTATACTTTGCCCGGCGATCACTGTGGCGACTTTGCGAACAGCGCCTGGGTTATCGGGCATGTCCCGGGCTATCCAGAGGCCAGGGACGACGACAGTTGGACTGTACGTGTCATCTGCGAGCCAGAGCCGTGCCTGCGCATCCGCAAGATCCTGGAAGGTGCCTTCACGGATCCGTATGCCGACGAGCCGCCACCGGATCTGCCCGAGCCAGTAGACCACATCCGCGTACGTGCTGGCTGGCCAACTCGTTTTCATCTGACCATCGAAGTCGAGAACTGCGGCAACGTAAATCTGACAGGTGTCGAAGTAGACGACGTCATTGAGAACTGGATGGCACCTCGTACTGTGTTGGAGTGCAGCCATGGTTCGCCACCCGAAATGCGTCCCCCTGGCGATGATGGGCCTGGTCTCGACCCTATTGTGTGGACCATCGGTGACCTGCCCGCTGGTCAGTCGGGGTATCTGAAGCTGCTGATTGAGACTTTGCGCGACCCGCACGACCAGTATGCGCCGACGTTGCCAGACCAGGTCATCGAGATCAACAGGGGGGCTATGGTCCACGCCGTAGCGCCAGGCTTCGTCGCCAGCGATGCTACCACCGAGGGCATTACCCTGACCATGCAGCCTTCGGACAACGAGCACGTCAGCCTCATCACACCCCGGCTCCCGTACTCGACGCCATGGGCATACATGATCTTTACGAGCGCTACCGCGCCTACCAGCGCAGAGTCCCCATAAGCAGATGGCGGGATGTGATGTGCAGGTGATGCAGTATCCAAAGAACTGACACTCTGATCAAGGAGTTCGGCGCGGCACGAGGAAGAAGTCATATCCTGCCGCAATTGGCTGCCCTGCGTCCACTGCCTGGCCTGATGGGTTGGCCTTACAAGGTGAAGATTCCGCCAGGCTTCGCGGCCTGGTGGCGGTGCCCAACGTCCTGGGGCAGCGCATGCTCGCCAATCCTGGCTCCCTGGAAATCACTTGACGTCTCCAGAAATCTGTGGTATACTTGTATAAGTAACTTAGGGATATGAATGTGAGGGTATGACACGATGACGGGGGAATTGGATCAGATACGCAAAGGCACGACCACCGTGGCCATCCTCAAACTGCTGGCCGACGAGGCGGAGCCGCTGCACGGCTACGAGATCATCCGCCGGCTGGAGAAGCGCAGCCAGGGCTACTTTGCCTTCAAAGAGGGGCTCATTTACCCTACCCTGCACCGCCTGGAGCAGGAGGGGTTGCTGGAGAGCCGCTGGCTCGGTGAGTCTGGTACCCGCCGGCGCAAGGTGTACACCGTCACCGAGCAGGGCCGCCGCCAGTTGGAGGCGGAACTGCGCCAGTGGGAGACCTTTAGCCAGCAGATCAACCACTTGCTGGGACTGGAGAGAGCATAAGGAG
>Ga0315289_10005279_pt1 | contig 19118 bp, 17 predicted proteins | sample YL17G11_40_MG_FD_203452 | JGI IMG/M metagenome (GOLD analysis project Ga0315289, IMG submission 203452) | Sediment microbial communities from Yellowstone Lake, YNP, Wyoming, USA - YL17G11_40 | ecosystem: Environmental > Aquatic > Freshwater > Lake > Sediment | place: USA: Wyoming | collected...
GCGAGGTGGCTTGCGCGCGGAACCGTGCGGGTGTGTCCTGGATGGGTAGCAACACGGAGAGCTTTTCGCCAGGGCGGCTCGCTCAGAGATTCAGCCGCGAATCCAGCGCGTCCCGGATGCCGTCGCCAAGGAGATTGAACCCGAGGACCGTGAGGAAGATGGCCAGCCCGGGGAAGATGCCGAGCCACGGCGCCTGCTCGAGATAGCCCCGCCCCGACAAGAGCCTGATCCCCCACGACGGCGTGGGCGGCTGGATGCTAAGGTCGAGATTGGAATGACAGTTCAGTACTTGACCCGGCCGAACAGCCGGACCCCCTCAGTGCCGTACTCCCGTTCGATCTGCTTCGTGTGGGCGACGACCAGATCGTAGATCCGCCGCAACTCGGCGACGGGATCCGCGTGATCATCCACGCGCAGGTTGTGATACATCCGAGGCTCTCCGCTGGCCACCAGGAGGGCTGCGGACTGCTTCCCGCGCTTGTCCCCACCCGCCGCCTGCCCCGCCTCGAGCGCCAGGAGGAGCCGCTCCGAAAACTCGTGCTCCTCCGCTCGGGTGAACGCGTCGGCCATGGCCTGGAGGACCTCCGGCCCCGTCAGCATGTTCCCTGCCACGGTGAAACTGGATTCCTCCTGGTGGCCACACCACGGGACGCAATTCGCTCCCGTGTGACAGAACGTCCGCTCCGCGTCCAGGCCGTGGACCTGCCGGATCTCTCGATCCGGGTCCGTCTCCAGCAGCGTGCGGAGCACGATGTGGATCGGCACGCCCTGCTCGAGGAGGGCCAGTCCCTGGCGGCCGAGATCAGTGTTGACCCGGCCCTGGGTGGCGATGGCGCCCCGCCGGGAGACGAACGGCACCAGGCTCCCGACGTTCGGCCGCGCCGTGGAAACGGCCACGCCGAACGCCCCCGTGCGCGGGTCGCGCGCCACGATCGAGAAAGTGTGAAGGTCAATCATGGGGTGGGATTCTCCTTCAAGTGGGACGGCCGGCGCCAAGAGCTTGATAGGCCTTGTTCGCTGAACCGCTCCACTCCCCACCTACCAGCCCAGTGCAAGGCCGATGAGTCGGCGGGGCGACACCCCGCCCAGGATAACGCCGCGCTCCTTGTCATAGCGAATTCCCATCGCCTTGCCGTTCGCCCAGCCGTCGAGGAGAACCACCTCGTGCCCGCGGCGCTCCAAGCCCGCGATGACCTCTCGGGGAATCCGGCCCTCCGCCTCGACGCGGCCGGGGTAGGCAGCCCGGGGGTAGAAGGACGAAGGGAAGTGGACGGAGTGGAGGGTCGGCGCGTCCAGGGCCTCCTGGATGTTCATGCCGAACTCTACGTAGTTCAGGAAGAACTGCAGCGTCCACTGGTCCTGGCCATCGCCGCCCGGCGTCCCGAAGGCCATGAACGGCTCCCCGTCCTTCGTGACGAGCGAAGGCGTCAGGGTGGCCCGAGGGCGCTTGCGCGGCGCCAGGGCATTGGGTCGCTCCGGATTGAGGTAGAACATCTGCCCTCGGGTCCCCAGGGGGAAGCCCAGGCCCTTGATGACCGGGGAATCTCCGATCCAGCCTCCGCTGGGGGTGGCGGCGACCATGTTGCCCTGCCGGTCCACGGCGTCGAGATGCGTGGTGTCCCCGACGTGGGCGTGCCCCAAGCCCAACTCGCGGACCGGGCGCGCCGCCACCTGCAGGGCGCGGCGATTGTCCCCCGCGACGTCGAAGGTGGCATAAGCCGGGATGCCCCGCCCTACATCACCAGGACGCATCTCCCTCGACGCTTCCTTACCGATGAGGCCGCGTCGCTTCGCGGCATACTCCTTCGAGAGCAGGACGTCCAGCGGCACCTTGTCGAAGAGCGGGTCGCCGTAGTACGCCTCGCGGTCGGCGAACGCCAGCTTCGCCGACTCGATCAGGAGATGCAGATACTCCACCGAGTTGTGTCCCAGGGACTTGAGGTCGAACCCCTCCAGAATGGCCAGGTGCTGCAGGAAGACCGGTCCCTGCGTCCACGGCGGGCACTTGTGGACGTCAAGGTCGCGGCAGCGGAGGCTCACCGGTTCCTCCACCGTCGCGTGCCATTCCGCCAGGTCCTCGAGGGTGACTAGGCCGGTGTGCGCCGTGCCGCTGGCGTCCTCGACCGGGTTCTTGGCGATGAAGTCCACAATACGTTCGGCGATCTCCCCCTTGTAGAACACGTCCCGCGCCGCCTCGATGCCGGTGATGCGCCCTTTCTGCCGGGCCGCCGCCTCTGCCCGGCACATCGCCTTCAGGGCATTGGCCCAGTCCGGGTTGCGGAGCACCTCGCCAACCGCGGGCACGCGCCCCTTGGGGCGATAGATCTCGGCGGTTGTGGGATACCGTTCGGTGAACTTGCGCGCATTGGTAGTAAGAGCGATGTGCAGGCCCTCGTAGACCGGAAAGCCGTTCTCGGCCAATTCGATGGCAGGCTGCAGAATCTGGGCGAAGCTCATGGTCCCAAAGCGCGCCACGGCTGTTGCCCACGTGTCCACCACCGCGGGGACACACGCAGGCAGGTACCCATCGCCGGGGATGAGGTCAATGCCGTGCTCGCGGCACCACTCGATAGTGAATGCCTTCGGCGACCACCCCATCCCGCTGACAGCGAAGGCCTTACGTTCCTTCGCCGAATAGATCAGCATCGGCACCTCGCCGCCGATCCCGTTGCTCTGCGGCTCCAGGAGGTTCAAGCAGAAGCCCATCGCCGCCGCCGCGTCGATCGCATTCCCGCCCTGCTCCATGATGCGAAAGCCCGCAGCCGTGGCCAGATAGTGTCCGGAAGTAACGACCCCGCGCGTGCCCATGATGACAGGACGGGTGGTGAAAGTTGGCATATGGCACTCTCCTTCCGGACGATCAAGGCCCCTGGTTTCTATGCGTCCTCAGCGCCCAATGGCTGGCTCAACAGTGAACAAGTCAGCCCAGCAGTTCCTTGAGGGTCAAGGCGTTTGCGACGGCGTGGGCGTTGGCATCGTTGTTGAAATAGACATAGACGCTCCGACCCTCATCCAGCCAGCCTCGGATTCGGTCCGCCTCACGACGCAGCGCAGTGCGAGAGTAAGCCCCTGCATAGAGGTCCCCGGCACCGTGACGCCGAATATACACGAAGTCGGCGGTGATTGGCCCCTCTACAGACAATTCAGGCCAGTCCGCCAGACAAAGGGCGACGTTGGCTTTCTCCAGTGCAGCCAGGACCTCTGGCGCCAACCAGCTGGGCTCGCGGAACTCGAAGGCCACCTGCACGTCCGGGAGAATCTTCTGGTGGCCCAGATATTCGAGGAATAGGCGCAGGCGGGCTGGATTGGCCCGGCTGGAGGGAGCCATCTGGAACAGGATGGGGCCGAGTTTGCCCTTGAGCCCGGCCGCCCGGCGCAGAAACTCTGCGGCCGATCTGTCCGGCTCCAGGAGGCGTTTCACGTGCGTGATGAAGCGGCTGGCCTTCAGGGCAAAGCAGAATCCGGCCGGGGCCTCCTTGCCCCAGCGGACGAAGACCTCGGGGCGTGGCAGACGGTAGAAGGTGTTATTGACCTCCACCGTGTCAAAGAATCGTGCGTAGTGCTGGAACCAGGCGACCGGTTTCATCTCTTGCGGGTAGAAGACCCCGGACCAGTGTGGATAATTCCAGCCGCTGGTTCCGATCCAGCAGCGGGCCTTGTGACGGATCACGTGACGGGTTCCCACGTTCTTCGCCATTCACCCCTGCCTGCGCCGCCGGCGCGGCAGGCAGGCCATCCCTCTCCCCACACCCAGAGGGTACCCGGGGAGAGGCGAAGGTGAGGGGGTCACGCGCGGCGCTGGCGGGCTGTCCGAACCAGCCGCAAGGCCGGCCGGGCCAGCAGTTTCTGGAGGCGGAGGGCATCTTCCCCCATGAACAGGTTGTTGAACAGCACGTAAATCGGCTCCTCCCCTGCGCACTGCTCCGCCACAGCCTGGAAGCTTCCGTACAGACCCTTCTCCTCCTCGGGGATCGCCTTGCGGAGCCGCCGGTACGTCGGGCTTGACGGTTCGTGGGTGATGAGCTGCCAGGCTTTCATCGTGAACTCGAAGTCGGCTCGCCCGTTTCGCGAGCGGCGGGTCAGGGCCTCCCGACGCCATCGCTCCGCCGTCTGAATCCGGGGCAGGTTGTAGAAGGTCTGCTGGATCTCCACCACGGGAAACCGCCGGTAATACTCCGCCCGTGCCATGGGGAAACCGCAGCAGCCCACCTTGGCCTGCATGGTCGGCCTCTCCCCTCTCGGGTTCGATGCCTTGCCTCCTGCCCCCTGCTTTCTGCCTTCCGCTGTCTGCCTTCTGCCCATTCAACGCCTGGACCGCTTGTTCTCCAGCCACGAAACCAACTGCTTCTCCGGCCAGGTATTCACGACGTCGCCGGGCGTCAGCCAAGCCCGCCGCGCCACCGAAACGCCGAAGCGCATGTAGTCCAACTGACCAATGGTGTGCGCGTCGGTATTGATCGCGACGGGGATGCCCAGCTCTTTGGCTCGTCGCGCATGGAGATCGTTCAGGTCAAGCCGCGACGGCGAGGCATTGATCTCCACGGCCACACCGGCCGTCCGGGCGGCGGTGAGGACCGCCTCCATATCCACCTCGTATGCCCCGCGCTCACCGATGAGCCGTCCAGTAGGATGACCCAGCAAGTGAACTAGAGGGTGCTGTAAGGCCCGAACGATCCGCGCCGTCATCTCCTCCCGGGTCATCTTGAAGCGCGAGTGGACCGAGACCAGCACCAAGTCGAGCTGCCGGAGGATCTCGTCCGGAAAGTCCAGGCTCCCATCCCCCCGGATGTCCACCTCGCAGCCGGCCAGAACGCGAAAACCCTTCAGCTTCTTGTTGAGGGTCCGGACCTCGGCGATCATCTGGACCACCTGCTCGTCCTTCATGCCGCCAGCGACGGTGGCCGATTTGGAGTGATCGGTCACGGCCATGTACTGGTAGCCCCTGGCCCGGACCCCCTCTACCAGCTCTGCCAGGGAGTGGGCCCCGTCGCTCCAGGTCGTGTGCATCTGCAGGTCGCCCCGGATGTCTGGGAGCGATACCAGTGTCGGCAATCGCCCTTCCAGGGCCGCCTCGATCTCGCCGCCATCCTCGCGTAGCTCGGGCGGAATGAAGGGCAGCCCGACGGCCTCGTATACCTCGGCCTCGGTCTTGCCCGCCACCCGTCGATTGATCCTCTCGTTAAAAGCCCCGTACTCGCTGACCTTCAGGTCCTTCCGTTGGGCCAGCTCCCGCACCCGGATGTTATGCTGCTTGGATCCGGTGAAGTACTGGAGCGCGGCGCCGAAGCAGTCCGGCTCCACCACGCGCAGGTCCACCTGGATGTTCTCGCGCAGGCGGACACTGGATTTCGTTTCGCCGTGCGCCAGGACCTCGGCCACATTGGGGAGGCCAACGAAGACCTCCATCACGCGTGCCGGTTTCTTTGAGGTGACCAGGATGTCGATGTCTTTCACTGTCTCTTTCATCCGGCGGAGACTCCCGGCGGCCTCGATCTGGTCCACCTCCGTGAGCGCCCGGAGCCTCTCCTGGATCGCCTCGGCCAGGATCAGCGCCGTGCCGAGGGGCATACGCTCACGCCCGCTCCGCCAGATCACGATCCCCTTCAGGATGTTCTCAACGGTCTTGGCCTTGATCCCCGGCAGGCCTGCCAGGACACCGGCCTTCGCCACCTCCTCCAGCTTGTCCACTGAATCCACGCCCTTGTGTTCGTACAGGAGCTTGGCCGTCTTGGGTCCCACCCCGTGAATACCCATCAGCTCGATGACGCCGGCCGGGATTTTCCGCCGCAGCTCCTCCAGGTATTCGACCGTCCCCTTGGTCAGGTACTCCTGGATCTTGGCCGCTAGGTCCTTGCCGATGCCGGGCACCTCCAAGAGGCCCCCTCGCTCGGCGATCGCCCCGATGTCCTCAGCTAGACCCTCAACAGCCTGGGCCGCCCGCCGGTAGGCCCGGATCCGGAACGGGTTCTCGTCCTTGATCTCGAGGAAGTCGGCGATCTCGTTGAACAGGTTTGCGATCTCAACGTTTCTCATCTGATCCCTAAGCTGACGGCTGACGGCTGAACGCTTCAAGCTATGGCTTTCAACAATACCCGTCCAGGCAGTGGAGGCCGGCGGCTCTCGCCAGCCGGAGGGCCTCCTCCAACTCCGCACGCATCGCCCGCCGGGCCAGGGACGGGTACTCATGCGCCCGGTAGCACGGCCGGTACTGGTCCATGATGTTCACATAGGTATCTTTCGACAGTTCGGCCAGAAAACGGACCACCTCGCCCGTCCCCGCAAGGTTGTTGGGCAGCACGAGGTGTCGGACCAGCAATCCCCGTCGGGCGATACCGCGGCGATCGATCTCCAGGTCGCCTACCTGGCGATGCATCTCCCGGAAGGCAGCTTTGGCGACCTCCGGATAATTCTCTACCTTCGAATACCGCTTCGCCGCATCGGCGTCGGCGTACTTGAAATCCGGCATGTAGATGTCAAAGACCCCATCCAGGATCCGAAGGGTCTCCAGCGACTCGTAGCCCCCGCAGTTGTACACCAGGGGAATCTGCAGGCCGCCCTCGACGGCGACACACAGGGCCTGGAGGATCTGGGGAACCTGGTGGGTAGGCGTCACGAAGTTGATGTTGTGGCAGCCCATGCGCTGAAGGTCGAGCATCATCTCGGCCAACTTCCTGGTCGAGACGACCTGACCTTCACCCGCCTGGCTGATCTCAGAGTTCTGGCAAAAGACGCAGCAGAGGTTGCAGTGCGCCAGGAAGATCGTTCCCGAGCCGCCGAAGCCGACCAGGGGTCGCTCCTCCCCGAAATGCGGGCCGTAGCTCGAAACCATTGCTTCATCGGCGACGCCGCAGACGCCCGTCTCGCCCTGAAGGCGCTGCGTCAGGCACTCCCGCGGGCAGACGCGGCACGCCTCCAGCAGCCGCTCGGCCGCCTCCGCCCGCCGCTGGAGTTCCCTCGCCTTATGCAAATCAAGGTACGCCGGCCAGGACATGCCTCAACCCCGACGACATCTTACCACCGGCCCCCTAGTCCCACAACTAGCGAGAAACGGCACGTTAGGGTCAGCGCCAACCGGGGACTTGCGCGGAATCGTCTCAACCAAGAGCAGGCGGAGAACGTCGGATGGATCAAGATGGGACCAAACGACAGGATGGGAGTTTCGGCCTTAGCCGAGGTGGGGTCAAGAAATATCCTTCATAACCGCGCTACGTCCCCTTCGCAGTCCCCTTCGCATTGCGGAGCCGCGGTGGAGCCAACGAAGTACAGGAACCGGGGAACCGGAGAAACGGAGAAACGGTGAGCGGGTGAGAGGATGGTGAGGCCCACTGTTGCCGGCGGGCCGATGGATGATTGACCAATGTCCCCATCCACCAGACCGAGAGTTCGTCCGGCGGCCCTCCAGTGCTCCGCGAGAATCCGACACAGGGTCGTCTTGCCGGAGTCCGAGGCGCCCAGCAACACGACGACTCCGGGGCGTGCCAGGACCGCCTCGGCGGCTTGTTCCCATTCCGGCAAGATCTCCAGCTCAAAACTCGATCCAGTCATCCTACTGCTAGCCTAAACCACAGATTTTGCGGTTGACATAGACCCCCCTCCCGCTCCCTCCCCCGCACCCAGGGGGTACCCGGGGGGAGGGCTTGGGTGGGGGTGGAATCTGCGCAATCGTCTCGCCTGAGCTCGACGCAGGCTGCGTAATCTGTGGATAAATTGGTTGCAGGCTCTGCCCGGCGCCTCTGTGGTGGCCTTATTTCTCACCGCTGGCAGGTCGGGCAGAAGTGGGTGCTGCGCTGGCCCAGCACGATCCTCCGGATCGGTGTCCCACAGGAACGACAGGGCTTGCCGTGTCGGTGATAGACACGATGGAGGGCCACGAAGCGGCCGGGCTGTCCGCACGCATCCCGGTAGTTGGAAATGGAGCTGCCCCGATGCCGGATCCCGGCCTGAAGGACCGCGCGGATGGCACGACGCAGGGATCGGATCTCTTCTTGCCGAAGAGAGGCTGCACGCCTCGTGGGTCGGATCCCCGCTCTGAACAGCGCCTCGTCTGCGTAGATGTTCCCAATACCCGCGATCTTCGTCTGATTCAGGAGGAGGGATTTGATCTTCGAGGAAGAGCGACACACCCCCTGAAGGACCTCCGTCGTGAACGTCGGGTCCAGTGGCTCCACGCCGACCCGTAGCATCTCTTCCATGCTCTCCGTGGGCAGGATGAACATCTCTCCGAACTTCCGGATGTCGCGGTAGTACAGGATCCCGTCGTCGTCGAAGATCAGTTGAGCGTGGGTGTGCTGGTCTGGACGGAAGTCGTCACCGTTCTCGGACCAGAGGAGCTGGCCCGTCATTCCCAGTCGAACGATCAGGCTCTCCGGTCCGAGATCGAATACGAAGAACTTTCCCCGCCGACGAAGGGCCCGGACCCTTTGCCCTCTCAGGGCCGCCACTACCTCCCGCGGGGTCCCTCGGCGGCGGGTCAGGCGCGGCTCGGTGATCTTGGCACCCTGGATCCGACGACCCTCAACGCGCCGCAGCAGGTCCCGGCGGATCACCTCGACTTCGGGAAGTTCAGGCATCGAAAACCCTCAGATGTAACCGCCAAGGGCACCCAGCGCCAGCGCTGGGTGCCCGGAACGCCAAGGCCGGAGGGGCTGTTTCATTGGAGGAACTGAAGATCCATGCCCGAATCGTTCGTCGTGGATTGGAGTTGGGACATAGCCGGATCGATCGGACAGGGAACCGCAGATTTTCAGAAGCGTTCTAAAGAACTCCGAGGAAGACTCCAAAGTCATCCACAGATTACGCAGATTGCGCAGACCCCCCTCCCGTTCCCTCCCCCTCAGAGGGCTGTGGTGGGGGTGGAATCTGCGTAATCTGTGAAATCTGCGGATCCTTGTGGGGTTCCGGGGTTCCGCCTGAACACACCGATCACGATTGTCGGGCTGCGGGTTCCGCATGGACCGAGACCCGGTCAACCCCCGGAATCTGCCGGCACGCCCGCCCCATCAGCTCCAGACCCAACTCGTGAGCCTCTCTCAGCGACAGGCTGCCTTCCATGGTGCACTCACAGGTGATCCAGGTCCGCCCTTCGACCCGTCGGACCGTAATGTTCTTGCAGTCGTGGATCCCGGGGATCGCAAGGGCCAGGGTCCGCACGTGCTCCGCCACACGCCCAGCATGGGTGTCCACTCCGACGCCGACCGCGCGATCCTCCCGCATGGGGTCCACGTGGATGTATATCCGGCCCAACCGCGGGACCTCGCGCCGCAGGTCGGTCTCGATTCGCTCCGTGAGGGTGTGGGCCTCGGTCAGGGTGAGATCCCCGGGCGCTTCCAGGTGGAGGTCCACGCACGGCTTCCCGTCGGCATCGTAGATAAAAATGTCGTGGGCACCCGCGGCGTGGCGGGACACCACGAGGCGGATGGCTTCGCCCAGGCTCTCGTCCTCGGTCCGCAATGGCTCCGCATGGACCACGACGCTGGCATCCGGCGCTACGTCCCGGATGCGCTCCTCGACCTGGTCCATGACCGCGTGCGCACCCTCGAAGGAGGCACCGCGACCGATGGACACAGCGGCGTCCACGAAGATGCGGGGGCCGACCCGCCGAGCCCGGAGGCTCACCGGCCCCTGGACGTCCGGGACGCTCTTGACGGCGGTGCGGATCCGGTCCACCAGGTCGAGCGGCGCACGATCCAACAGGGCGTCCGCGGCGCGCTTCGCCAGCCGACCACCTACCGTCAGGACGATGGCCGCGACCAGGATGGCTGCCACGGCATCCGCCAGGAACAGCAGGGGGATTCCCCAGCGGCGTCCTACCCAGACTGCGGCAAGGCCCCCAATGACCGTGCAAGACGACCAGACATCCACCCGAAAGTGCAGCGCGTCCGCCTCAAGGGCTTGGCTCCCCGTCGCCTTGGCCGTCTTGGCCAGGGCCCGGGATCGAGAGACGTCCACGACAATGGAACCCATCATCACCGCGAACGCGATCCAGCTCGGCTCGATCTCGACAGGCTTCCCCACCAGGCGCTCCAACCCCTCATGGATGATCCAGAGACAGGTCGCGAGCAGGAGTGCCACTTCCACCAGGGCGGAGAGGTTCTCCACCTTCCCGTGACCATAATGGTGGTCCAGGTCGGCCGGGCGGTCGGCCACCCGGACGGCAAAGAGGGTGATGAGTGTCGCGATGAGATCCAGGGTGGAGTGGGCGGCTTCCGAGAGTATACCCAGGCTTCCCGTCTGCCAGCCGATGATGGCCTTGGCGGCGACGAGGGCCAGCGCCGCCAGCGCCGAGATCTTGGCCACCCGAACCTTCTGTCGGCTGGTTTCCTTTTCCGTCGGAATGGATGCACCCGTAGCAATGTCCACGGCCGAAAGCCCCTACCCGGAGGAGCCGGGTTGCTCGAACAGCTCCGGCCGGAAGGTATGGATCCGGATGAGGACCTGCTCCCACTCCACCGCCGACGGATAGGCCAGGGCAAAGGCCACCGCCGACAGTCCGGCCAGGATATAAAAGTCCAGGAGGTATCCGCCCACGAAGTAGAGGGCCAGGCCAAGAATCACCGGGACCTCGCCCACGGCGAAGACCAGTACCTGGTTTGATGAGAGTGCGGAGAGCACCTCGGGCAGGTTCTGGCCCCGGGCCCGGCGGACCACGCTCTCGGGGTCGAAGAGTCGCCGGCGCGTCACCAGGACGGCCGCACACGCAGCGATCCCCAGGACGTACAGCGGATAGCGGAGCCAGTCCACGGCGGCGAAGACATCGCGCCCTCGCGGGATCTGGCCGACCTTCCGGATCACCTGCACCACGATCCAGTACACCAGGATCGAACCAACCATGGCCCCGTACACCACCCGGAGAGGGGCCAGGACGGCCCGCAACCGATGACGGATCGCATCATCGAGCGTCGCGAATTGGGTCACCGGGACCCTCCGTCAGCGAAGAGCGATGCCAGCTCCACGATTGCCAGATCGTCCACCACCAGGTCCGCTTTGAGCAGCCGCTCCCGTGGACAGGAATGGGTGACGGCGACGCAGGCCATACCCGCCGCCTTGGCCGCCTGGACACCGCCGGGCGCGTCCTCGATCACGACGCACCGGCGCGGCGGAAGGCCCAGCGCGCTGGCAGCGCGAAGATAGGGCTCCGGATCGGGCTTGCCCTTTCCGTAGTCCTCGCGGGCTAGGACCGCGCCGAAGCACCCCCGGATGCCAAGACAGCGAAGGGCCAGCTCGGCCTCGCGCCGGATCGATCCCGTCGCCAGGCCCACGCGCCACCCACCCGTCCGGGCCAGGAGGGCGAGGCCATCCTGAAAGGCGGGGACCCCCGCTTCCAACAGTTCCCAGTAGCGCCGCTCCTTGGCCGCGATGGCCTCATCCAGCGCCTTCAAGTCCGGCAGGAGCCGTTCCAGCACCTCGCGATCGGAGTACACGAGGTACTTCGCGTAGTACTCCTCCCCGGTCACCCTCACCCCGTACGGCGCCAGGACGTCCTGGAAGGCGCGGCAATGCAGCGGCTCGCTGTTGATCAGCACGCCATCCAGATCGAAGATCACTCCGCGATCGTCTCTCATCCCCAATCCGAAATTACCAACTGGCGGTTCCCAAGGCGCCAAGAACGCCAAGACCAGAAGGGCTCATTGGGGAAAACAAACGGAACTTCGGAAGGCCCCATGAGCGCGCTTTCGGGTTCTTTGGTGGAGAGATCGGAACATCGTATTCTTGGCGACCTTGGCGTCATGGCGGTTCAAGTTTTTTCTCGGATCAGGCTCATTTCTCAGCCATCAGCTTTCAGCCATCAACGATCAACCTCGGGCTCATGGCTCATGGCTCATAGCTTCCATGAGCAATCAGCCATGAGCCAAGAGCCGTCTCGTCTCTCGGCTCGCGACTCTCGGCTCTCAGTTCTCAGTTCTAGTTCTTCGGCGGCTCGATCCCGTACGTCTTCAGCTTGCGATGCAGGTTGCTGCGCTCGATCCCCAGGCGCTCCGCCGTGCGGGTGATGTTCCAGTGCCCCTCCGCCAGGCGGCGCAGGATGTACTCCCGCTCGAAGCGCTCCCGCGCCTCACGCAGCGTTCCGTCCCACTCGATCGCCTCCTCTTGCTCCGCCTCGGGCGCCGCCCCCGGGCGAACCCGCAGCGAAGGCGCAACGTCGAAGTGCCTGATGATGTCCTGCGGCACCATGATCACCATGCGCTCGATCACGTTGCGAAGCTCCCGGACGTTGCCCGGCCACGGATGCTGCACGAGGAGGTCCATGGCCTCGGGGCTCAGGCTCTTCTGCCGCTTCCCATATTCCTGAGAGAAGAGGTGGAGAAAGTGATCGGCCAACAGCGGGATGTCCCCCTTCCGCTCGCGCAAAGGCGGGACCTCGAATGGGATGACGTTGAGACGGTAGAAGAGATCCTCGCGGAGGTTGCCCATCCGGATCTCCCCCTCTAACGCCTTGTTGGAAGCCGCTATCACCCGCACATCCACGGTGATGGTCTCGGTGCCTCCGACCCGTTCGAAGGTCTGCTCCTGCAGCACCCGGAGGACCTTGGCCTGGGTCTTCAGGCTCATGTCCCCGACCTCATCCAGGAAGATGGTGCCTCCATCCCCGAGTTCAAACTTCCCGCGCCGCTTGGTGGTGGCTCCGGTGAAGGCCCCCTTCTCGTGGCCGAACAACTCGCTTTCGATCAGCTCGTCCGGGATGGCGGCGCAGTTGACCTCCACGAACGGCCTGTCGGCGCGTAGGCTCTGCCGATGGATGGCCCGGGCGATCAACTCCTTCCCCGTGCCACTCTCTCCCCGGATCAGGACGCGCCCGTGGCTGGGCGCTGCGGATTGGATCTGGGCACGCAGGGCCTGGATGGCCGGGCTCCCTCCTACGATCTCGTAGCGCTGCTCCAGCGTCTGGCGGAGGGCCCGGTTCTCCAGCTCCAGGCGCTGCCGGTCCAGAGCGTTGCGCACCGTCAGGACCGTTTTGTCCAGGCTGAGCGGCTTCTCGATGAAATCGTTGGCCCCCAACTTGATCGCCTTGACCGCGGTTTCCACCGTGCCGTGGCCGGAGATCATTATGACCGGCAGTTCGGGGTGCAGCCGTTTCAGTTCCGTCAGGGCCTGCAGCCCGTCCATACCCGGAAGCCAGACGTCCAGGATGACGAGGTCAGGGGCTGTCTGTGTGACTTGCTTCAACAGCTCCTCGCCGGTGGGCACCCCGCGGACGCGGTAGCCCTCGTCCTTCAGGATCCCCTCCAGGGAGCTCCGGATGTTCTTCTCGTCGTCAACGACCAGGATTTCTTCGTGGCTCATGCCTTCACACGATGGCAATCAGGCAACCTGGCAACTCGGCGATCTGGCAACTCGGAACCCCTGATTGCCAGGTTGCCGGACTGCCCGATTGCCGGGTTCTCCATTAGGCGGCAGCCGGCGCCAGCGCCGGCAGCTCGATGACCACCCGGGTTCCCTTCGGCTGATTCTCCTCTACCCGGATCAACCCGCCATGCTCCACGATGATCCGGGAAACAATGGCTAGGCCCAGGCCGCCGGCCCGGCTCTTCGTCGAGTAGTGCGGGAGAAAAAGGCGGTCCCGATCCTCCGGGGGAAAGCCCTGGCCGGTATCCGCGACATCGAGCTGGACGCGTCCCGCCGCCGGCAGGTACCGGGTGCGGATTACGATCTCCCCCTCGTCCGGGATGGCGGCCACGGCGTTATCCACGAGGTTGATGAGGGCCCGCTTCATGTGATCCGGGTCCAGGTTGATGGGCGGGACCGAGGGATCCAGCTCGGTCTGCAGCTTGATTCCCGGTTGGACGCCCGCGTACAGGTGCGCCACCTGCTGGATCACGGCGTGGAGGTCGCCCGGTCGGGGATGGGCGCTGGGCATGCGCGCGTACCACGAGAACTCGTCCACCAGGCTCCTCAGCCCTTCCACCTCCTGCATGATGGTCTGGGTGCACTCGTCGAAGACCCGTGCCGCGTCCGGGGCGCCCTCGGCGAATTTCTTCCGCAGGCGTTGAGTGGAGAGCTGGATCGGGGTCAGAGGATTCTTGATCTCGTGGGCGATGCGGCGCGCCACCTCGCGCCAGGCTATGGCCTGCTGGGCCCGGATCAGCTCCGAGACATCGTCCAGCACCACCACCAGACCCCGCGCTTCTCCCTCCGGGCTGCGGAGGCCGCTCACCGTGACCACCAGCGTGGCCGGCCGCCCGTTCAGCGTGAGGCTGACTTGCTGGTCCGTGGTCTCTTCGCCGTTTTCCACCAGGCGCCCGACCAGGCCGCGGAGGGGCGCCAGGGCTTCGCCCGCAAAGACCTCGGGGTACGGGCGATGGAGGAACTCTTCCGCCTTCCGGCCCAGCATGCGCGCTGCCGTCCGGTTCACCGTGTTCAGCCGGCCCTCGGCGTCCAGGGACAGCACCCCTGCGGAGATCGTTTCCAGGACCGTCTCCATGTAGCCCCGGCGGCGGTCCAGCTCCACGTTGGAGGCCTGCAACTCCTGATACGCCTGGGTCAGCGCCACCTTGCTCCGGCTGAGATCCTCGGTCATCTGGTTGAACGACTCCACCAGCATCCCGATCTCGTCGTCGGCCTTGACCTGGATCTTGTAGCTCAGGTCTCCCGCCGCTACCTTCCGCGTGCCCTCGGCAAGCTGCTGAATCGGCCCCGTGATCCCGCGAGCCAGATACACGCCGACCCAGATGGCCCCGAAGATGATCACGAGCGTCACCATGAGGAAGAGCATCAGGTAGATGCCCTTGATGGGATTCTTCAACATGCGGAGCTGCTTATACTCCTTGACCCCCGTGCCGATCTCCGTCGCCTTGGTCAGCAGGGCGTCCGGGATGAGGGCCGTCACGGCCACCACGGCCACCACGGTCTGGGGAGTCCCCGGACGCGCGACGGGCGCCACCGCCCGGATCAGATCGCCCTGCGGGATGCTCTGCACCGTGGCGAACGCCTCGCCGTCCAGCCCCTGGCGGAGCAGGCGCGAGCCGGGGGACAGCATGGCGGCCATCGGGACGTCGGGCCCGCGCCACTGCCCCAGCTCCACCCGTTGGCGGTTGAAGAGCTGCACCGCGTCGAATCCGTACTCCCGGAACTTCTCGCTGCCGACCCGTCGCGCCGCCTCTATCCCGCCCTCGGAGACGAGCGCCTCCCCCAGGCGCGCCGCGAGCTGGCGGGCCAGGTTCAGCGTCTTCTGCTGGCTGGCGTGCGTGTAGGTCTGCGCCACTTCCAGCGCCTTGTCGAGGGACTCCTCCACCTGGATGTTGAACCAGCTATCCACGCTGGTGGTGATCAGGTTGCTCGCCACCAGGAACAGGACGATCGCCGGCAAGAGGGCCAGGCTGACGAAGGCGACCGCCAGCTTCACCCGAAACTTCGAGCCGAGGACGTTCTCCCGACGCTCCAGGTAGACCTTGAACAGGCTGCGGAAGAGCAGGAGCACCAGGAGCAGCAGGAGGACGATGTTGATGTTGACCAGGGCGAAGATGAGGATGTTGGAGGCGATGGGGCTGGGAAAGCGGAGCTGCTGGATGAGGACCTGCACCGCGGTCAGGCCCACCACCAGGACCAGGACCGAAACCAGGATGATGCGGTTCCGCCGCGTGCGTGCCGCGGCGTCGCTCTGTGAGACCGGCGTCATTGCCTCGGACGTAAGGTGCGGGGTTCCGCCGGGCTCACCACCCGACGGGGATCGCGTGAGACGCGTGCGAGCGCCTCGCCACCCCTCGTTCGGCGGGCACCGGATGCGATAGGCAGATGCAGCGCCGCCCGGGGGAGAATCCGCGGAGAGTATAGGGGAATGACGAAGGCGAAGGCAAGGTAAAACCCCCCCTCGGAGGGGCCCGTCACGTGCATGCAAGAAAACCGGGCATGGCGCGCAGAAACCCCACGGGGGGCAGGAGGACGACCAGGAAACGAACTGACGGACGGCCGCGCGGGGATCAGACCACGGCTGCCTTCAGGGGGCGGGAAGACGGGAGGAGCGGGGAGACCCACTGCTCCACGGCGGCGACCGAGAGACTGAAGGGCTCGGGCTCTGCGCCCAGATGCTCCTGAATGCGCCGCACGAGCTGCACGTGGAGCTGATGGCCGGCGCCGTGGGCGATGATCGTGCCCACCAGCGGCTTGCCTAGGAGGTAGAGGTCACCCAGGAGGTCCAGGATCTTGTGCCGGACGAGCTCGTCCGGGAAGCGCAGGGGGCCGTTCAGCGCGCCCTCTTCGCCGATGACCAGGGCGTTCTCCAGTGAACCACCCTTGGCCAGGCCTAACCGTGCGAGAATGTCCAGATCCCGCAGGAACCCGTACGTGCGGCTGGGCGCCACGTCGCGCGCGTAACGCTCGCGGCTCACCTCCATGGCCACGGTCTGCTCGCCCAGCAGGGGGTGGTCGAAGCACATCGTGTAGATGACCTTCAGCCGCTGGGAGGGGACGATGCGAAGGCTGCGGGTTCCAAGCTCGACCGAGATGGGCTGCCGGACCTTGAGGAACGTCTTGGGAGCGAACTGCCGGCGCAGCCCCGCCTGCCGCAACAGATCCACGAATGGCGCGGCGCTCCCGTCCAGGGCCGGCACCTCAGGGCCCGTGAGGTCCACCTGGACGTTGTCCACGCCCATGCCGGACAGGGCGGACATCAGATGCTCGATTGTCCGGACCGACGCCCCGTCCTTGGCGATGATGGTGGCGTTCTGCGTGTCCACCACGTGGTCCGGGCGGGCCTCGATCGCGGGCGCCCCCGGAAGGTCCGTCCTGCGGAAGATCACGCCGCGGTTGGCCGGGGCCGGGTGGAGGGTCATGGCAACCCTCTCACCGGTATGCAGGCCAATTCCCTCACACCGGACTGGCCGCTCCAGGGTTCGCTGATGGCTCAAGATTCTCTCCCTCTGTACTGCTCGGGTGCAAACTGGGCCGATAAAAGAGCGGCCGAACCATCGTTCAGTCGTGCAAGGCCGATACCATTTCTGACGCCCTTCTGGCCTTGCTAACCCATTGAAAATACAGGGGGAAAATTTCCTCTTGGCGACCAGAAAACCTTGGCTTTGCCTGGAGCGTCTTTTCCTGTGGTTCGGCTGCAACGGAGTGTGGCGCTTTTACCGGGACGGACCCCGATCGGCAGGCCGGTACGCGCGAAGGAGCAGGCGTTGGAGGGCATCTCGGAACGGGGTATCGCCCAGGGGGGCCAGCAGGGCCTCGACCTGCGCGACTCGGGTCGGATCCGGAGGCGGCTCCTGGGTCGGGCGCGGTGAGACCGGGGGAGTTGTGGGGGGCGCCGCCACCTCCCCCACCCGAAGGACCAGCTCCCGTACGGTCGAGGTCCGGAGCCTCTCGTTGAGGGCGGCGATCACCCGGGGGCGCATCATGCTCAGGTGGTGCAACCACACGGGATCGGTGACGTGAACGATCAGGCGGCCGTGTGCGATGGCGTGCGGCTGCGCATGCCGCGCGATCTGCGCGCCCACCACCGTGGGCCAGACGGTCCAGATCTCGCTCTGGCGGAATCGGCTCTCCAAGCCCAGACGCTGAAACGCGGCGGAAACCGCCTCGGCGATCCTGACGGGCTGGCGCCAGGCGGACCGACTCATCCCTCCCCTCCCGACAATGGGGCGTCCGGATCGGACTTTGTCCCGCGGCGGCCCAGTCGGTGGGCCTCGTCAATGCCACGATTCGCCAGGGCGTCCGCCTCGGCGTTCTGCTCTCGGGGCACGTGTTGGATGCCGAAGCGCCGGAACTTCCCGATGCGATCCCTGGCCATCGCATACAGTTCCTTCAGCGCGGGATGCTTGACCTGGTAGCGCCCCTGGATCTGGCGCACCAGAAGCTCCGAGTCGGAGTATACCTCGATGTCCGTATATCCCAGTGCCTGGGCCCGCTCCAGCGCCAAGAGCAGGGCGCGGTACTCAGCGACGTTGTTCGTCGCCTCGCCGATCCCACGATGGATCCGTTCCGCGACCTCGCCGTCCGGCCCGATGATGACAACGCCGACACCGGCCGGCCCCGGATTACCACGGGCGGCGCCGTCAATGTGGATGCGAATCCCGCCACGTGCCTTCGCCGGTTTGGCCCGCGCGGCGGGGTGCGGCTCCAGGGCCTTCACGGCCGCCCGGATGGTCTGGATCGCCTCCGGCGCGGACAGGCCGGGAGGCAGGCGCAACACACCATCGCCCGGGAGGGCGCGGCTCAGGCGACGAAGGCGGGAGAGGAGTTCTGCGGCATCCACGCCGCTACCCGGCGAAGTAGATGATGCGGTTGCAGGAACTGCAGGTGAACATGCGATCGTTGCGGCGGACTTCGTTGTAGGTCTGCGGGGTCAGGGCGATGCCGCAGCCGGTGCACGAGCCATCCTTCACGGCGACCACGGCCACGCCGCGCGTCTTCTGGAGGCGCGTGTACTGCTGGAGCAGCGCGCTGTCCAGCCGGCTGGCCTGGCCCTTGCGGGCTTCCCGGAAGCTCGCCAGATCCTGCTGCAGCTTGGCAAGCTGCGCTTCCTTCTCCACCCGCTCTTTCTGGCGGGCCGCCTCGGCCGCCTTGAACTCTTTTTCCGCGTCGGCCACCGTTCTGGCCGCCCCGTCGGCGCGCTCGAGAAGCTCCAGGATCTCCGTCTCCAGCTTGGAGGACTTCTCCTTCAGGGCCTCGATCTCCTTGAGGACAGCGGAATATTCCTCGTTCGTCTTGATCTCGAAGAGGCGCGCCTGTTTCTTCTTGATATTCAGCGTCACCTCATCCAATTCGCGCTCCTTGGCGCGCCGGTCTTTCTGGATCTGGTCCGCCTTGGCCTTGGCCTGATCCAGGGCGGCCCGCGCCCCCGTCAGGCGGGCCTCCAGCGCCTGGATCTGTTCCGGGATCGCCCGGGCTTCAGCATCCAGCCGGACGATGGCCAGATCCAGTTTCTGCAATTCGAGCAGCTTGTCCAGTCCGTTCCACATCCTGCCAGCCTGTCCAGTGGTTCGTAGGATCGGGGGGGAAAGTATCGCACAGATCACCACCCTGGTCAATCCCGACCCGTCCCTTGCCACCCCCCTCGCGCACGAGCCATGCAGAGGAAGGGGCCCGATCAGCGTCGGCTAGCAGTTTCTCTGGTGCCCTCGCCTCCCCCGTTCTTCCCGATGATCAGGGTTGTGCCGAAGGGAGTATCCTTCCTCACGACGTGG
>Ga0315289_10005280_pt1 | contig 19118 bp, 18 predicted proteins | sample YL17G11_40_MG_FD_203452 | JGI IMG/M metagenome (GOLD analysis project Ga0315289, IMG submission 203452) | Sediment microbial communities from Yellowstone Lake, YNP, Wyoming, USA - YL17G11_40 | ecosystem: Environmental > Aquatic > Freshwater > Lake > Sediment | place: USA: Wyoming | collected...
ATCGTGGACGGGGGGACATGCGTGGGCGGGCTTGAATCCACGGTGGTGGACCTTACCGGTGGGCTTGAAGTCCTGCGGGAGGGCGCTATATCTGCGGGGGAGATAATGAAGGCTGTGGGGAAACCGGGCGGGAGTGAATGATCGATTGAGAATCCTATTCGTCTGTACGGGAAACTTGTGCAGGAGCCCGATGGCGGAGGGCCTGGCCCGCTCGGTTCTGGATCGCGAATACCCCGGGATGAAGGGGCGGTTCTCTTTTGACTCCGCTGGCGTCGCTGCCTATGACGGAAGTAAGGCGACCCCGGAGGCCGTGGAGGCGATGATGGAAAGGGGCATAGATATAAGCAACCACAGTGCGGGCAGAGTTACCCGGGGCAAGGTGGAAGAGAGTGACCTCGTGCTCACTATGGAGGAGGCCCAGAGAGCGCAAGTCGCGTCTCTCGCCGCCGGAGCCGACACGCCAATCTTCCTGCTTCTCAAGTTGGGCCAGGCGGCGAGAAAAGCGCTCGCGACACGGAGCGGCTTCCCTAAGCGTGCTGACGGCTTATCGGGACTTCTTTGCGCTGCGGGGATGGAGGAGAGTGACGACCCGTTAGCGCAAAGAACACCCTATTGCGAAGTCCCCGACCCGATCGGGATGCCGGTTGAAGAGTACCGTCACGTCGTCGAGATCATGGAAAGGCCGATTGAGAACATACTCAGGGTGCTGACCACATAGGCGGTACTTCGCAGGCCTTCCGGTATCCCGCTTTAGCCCGGCCTCTAAGGCCGGGGACCGGTGAATGCGGGCCTGAGAGACCCGCCTAAAGGCCGGGGAAGAAGCCGGGCTGAGAGCCTAAAAACATAGAGCCAGGCCAAAAAACTTCGATCCAGGTCTGAATGATGTATCAAACCCCGGCGTGATAGAATTTGGGCCGGGAAGAAGGCCTGAAAGGGAGCGAGGAGTGGCACAAAAGCGAGAGGGCCGTACTGTCGTGGCGTTAGGGAGCGACCATGCGGGGTACCTACTGAAGGGGACCTTGAAGAAGGCGCTCGTTGCTGCGGGCTACGGCGTCGATGACATGGGGACGGACTCGGAGGATTCATGCGACTACCCGGATTTCGCGTTGAAGGTCGCGGAGGCGGTTGCCGGGGGTAAGGCGGAAAAGGGAGTCCTTGTCTGCGCGACCGGTATAGGGATGAGCATGGCGGCCAACAAGGTCCCGGGTGTCAGGGCGGCGGTATGCAACGATGAATACACCGCCAGGTTCAGCCGTCTCCACAACGACGCGAATGTCCTCACGATGGGAGCGAGGGTGCTGAGCGAGGAGGACGCCGGGACGATAATGGATATTTTCTTGACCACAGAGTACGAAGGTCGGGGGGAAGAGGGGGCCCGTCACCGGCGCCGACTTGATAAAATCATGGAGATCGAGCGCAAGTACATGAAGGCGGAAAAGCCGGCCGGTTAGGGAGGAATAATTGGGATCAGCTACAGGCGACTCCGAGCTTAAGCGCGTCGACCCCGAGATCGCGGGTGCGCTCAAGTTGGAACTTGAACGAGAGAGGGAGTACGTCAACCTCATCGCGAGCGAGAACTATGCTTCCCTCGCGGTGCTGGCGGCCCAGGGTTCCATCCTCACGAACAAGTACGCGGAGGGCTACCCGGGCAGGCGCTACTACTCGGGATGCGAGTCCGTTGACGAGGCCGAGAGACTGGCGGTGTGCCGGGCGATGGAGCTGTTCGGTTGCGAGCATGTGAACGTTCAGCCGCACGCGGGGGTGCAGGCCAACATGGCCGCGTACATGTGCGCGCTCCAACCGGGCGATACGTTGATGGCGATGGACCTGACCTGCGGCGGTCACCTCTCCCACGGGGCTCCTTCGAACTTCTCCGGCATTCTGTACAGGGCGGTCCATTACGGGGTGGACAGAAAAACGGAGATGATCGACTATGACCAGGTAGCCGAGATCGCGGCTAAAACAAGGCCCCGGCTAATAGTCGCGGGCGGCAGTTCCTACCCCAGGCGCCTTGATTTCGAGGCTTTCCGCCGGATAGCGGATGACGTGGGCGCTTTACTGATGGTCGACATGGCGCATTTTGGCGGGCTGGTGGTCGGCGGGGTCCACCCCGACCCCGTCCCGTATGCCGACTACGTCACCGGAACCACGCACAAGACGCTGAGGGGGCCCAGGGGAGGGCTGGTGCTGACCCGGGAGTCGAACAGGGAGCGCCTCGACGCGGTCATCTTTCCTGGGATGCAGGGCGGCCCGCTCATGCACGTGATCGCCGCGAAGGCCGTATGCTTCAAGGAGGCCATGCAGCCGGAGTTCAAGCGCTACCAGGAAACGATAGTCGCCAACGCGCGGGCCCTGTGCGATAGGGTCAGCTCCGAGGGGTTCCGGATAGTCTCCGGCGGCACCGAGACCCACCTGTTCCTCATAGACCTGCGCCCCAACGGCATTTCCGGATGCGAGGCCCAGGACATCCTCGAGTCGGTGGGGATAAACGTCAACATGAACGAGATACCGTACGATGAGGCGCCGCCCAAGGTCACTTCCGGTATCCGTATAGGAACGCCCGCCGTGACCACAAGGGGCATGCAGCCGGAGCACATGGACGTCCTGGGAGGACTGATAGCCCGGGCCATCAAAGAAAGAGGGAAAGAGTCGGTCCTTGTCGGTGTGCGAGAAAAGGTCAGCGATTTTCTGGCCGATTTCCCCCTGTACCCTGAGCTCGAGTGACCGGGTATGGAGCCGGCTGTACGAAACCCATCGATGTAGAGCCTGGCCTTCATTGTCACTGTCCGGGCGCGGTTGTTGTGGTAAACTCATGGAAGCCTTGAAGCCGGCTGGAGGGTTTATTGAGCGGCGAATTGGATAAGGTGGCCAGCGAAATCGCGTCCTCGCGGAAGGTGGTGGCGCTTACCGGCTCCGGGATATCCACGGAATCCGGCATACCCGACTTTCGTTCACCGGGGGGCCTGTGGACGAGGTACGATCCCGCCGTTTACGCGACTTTCGAGGCGTTCGTCAACGACCCCACGAAGTTCTGGGAGATGGCGGCCGAGCTCCACCCCCTCCTCGAGAACGCGGAGCCGAACCCCGCCCACACCGCGCTCGCGGAGCTCGAGCGGCTCGGGAGATGCGAGGCGGTGATCACCCAGAACATCGACCACCTCCACCAGAGGGCCGGTAGTTCGACAGTGCTTGAACTCCATGGAACGTACCGCACCAGTACCTGCCTCTCCTGCGGCAGGCGGCACGACTACGAAGAGATAAAGGAAGCGGCACTCCAGGGAGTTATGCCGCAGTGCGCATCCTGCGGCGGGACCGTCAAGCCGGACGTCGTGCTCTTCGGCGAGCCGTTGAACGCGCCCGTGCTGCACATGGCCATCGAGCACGCGACGAGCTGCGACCTGATGCTCGTGATAGGGTGCGGGCTGGAGGTATTCCCGGCGGCCACGCTGCCTTCATACGCGCGCAGAGGTGGCGCCACCCTGGTTTTTGTGAACATTGCCTCTACCGCTTACGATGATACCGCCGATATAATCCTTACTGGTAAGGCGGGAGATATAATGCCGAGGGTGGTTGAGGCTTACCGCAGGCTGGTGGGTGCAACCACGGAATAGGGACTGGTGAGATCATGCCACTTGGTTTTGACTCTTTCGACAACTGGTCGAAGAAACTGGAGGAAATAAAGCTGAAAGGGATGGGGGATAAGCTCAAGCAGGGCTTTACCAAGCGGCGGCTTATCATAGCCATCGTGGTCATTGTCATCCTTGCCTTTTTCGCCATCATCATCCCGTTCGCGAACTTCTATACCGATGCTCTGTGGTACAACCACCTCGGGTTCCAGAACCTCTTCTGGAAGATGTTCTGGGCCAAGATACTCATGGTCATAATCTTCGGGGTGTTCTTCTTCATACTGCTCTTCGGCAACATATACCTCGCCCGCAAGATTCCGCCGTCGCAGAAGATAGACGTTGAAGACTCGCCGCTGGAGCCGTTCATCACCTGGGCCAAAGAAGGTTGGGGCAAGTTGATCCGCGCCGGCACCATCATATTCTGCATACTGGCAGCCTTCTTCGCCGGGTTAGGGTGGGGAGGTAAGTGGGAGCTCGTTCTCAAGTTCTTAAACCACACCTCGTTCGGGTCAAGGGACCCCCTGTTCAACAAGGACATCGGTTTCTATGCGTTCTCATACCCGTTCCAGAGGGCTCTCGTTGACTGGCTTCTTTCCATACTTGTTTTCATCCTGTTTGTGACAGCGGTTGTCTACGTGTTCACGGGGGGTATCCGACTCAGACGCGGCCCGGACATGCTGGCTCCACACGTCAAGGCGCACCTTTCTGTTCTCCTGGCGTTGGTCTTCCTGGTCAAGGTATGGTCATACAGGCTCAACATGTACGAGGTCCTTTTCTCCAAGAGGGGGGTTGTCTACGGGGCCGGATACACGGCTGTGCACGCGCAGCTTCCAGCTCTCTGGATAATGTTCGTCCTGGCCCTGCTGGCCGCCGTTATTCTCCTGGTAAACATACGTTACCGGGGCTGGGTCATACCGGCCATCGCGGTGGGCTCTCTCATCATCGTGGCGTTCCTGGCCGGGACTGTGTACCCGCTGATAATCCAGAATTACGTAGTGAAGCCTAACGAGCGGACCAAGGAGTCCCAGTACATAAAGTACAATATAGATTTCACCCGCCAGGCGTACAAGATAAACGAGGTCCAGGTAAAGCCGTTCGATGCGGGCCTGAAACTCGACATGGACGGGATCCAGAGGAACCGTGCCACCGTGAGGAACATAAGGCTCTGGGACCCGCGTCCCCTTCTCAACACTTTCCAGCAGCTTCAGTCCATAAGACAGTATTACTCGTTCAGTGACATCGACGTGGATAGATATACGATCGATAACGTCTACAGACAGACGATGATAGCCGGGCGCGAGATGGTCCAGGGGAACCTGCCCGAAGCGGCGCGCACCTGGGTGAACAATACCCTGGTCTATACGCACGGGTACGGTGCGTGCCTGAACGCGAGTAACGACGTGTCAAGCGAGGGCAACCCAGTCTTCCTGATCCAGAACATCCCGCCGCAGAGCTCTGCGAACCTCCAGGTGAAGAGGCCCGAGATCTACTTCGGGGAGAAAGCCGAAGACTACATAGTGGTCGATTCAACCGAGAAGGAGTTCGATTATCCAAAAGGTGATAAGAAGATATACACGATCTATAAAGGTGACGGCGGGGTGCGGGTCAACTCCTTCTGGAGGAAGATACTGTTCTCCATAAATTTCCGCGATATAAACTTCCTCTTCAGCGGCCAGGTAAGAGGGGATTCGCAGGTGATGTATTATCGCAACATCAAGGACAGGGTCAGAAAATGTGCCCCGTTCCTCGAGTTCGACAGCGACCCGTACCTGGTGCTCTCCGATGCCGGAAAGCTTTACTGGATTGCCGACGCGTACACCACCACCGACAAGTACCCGTATTCACAGCCAACAAGCGGGCTCGGGAACTACGTCCGCAATTCCGTAAAGGCGGTAGTGGACGCATACGACGGAAAGGTCTGGCTCTACGTTGTCGACCCAAAGGACCCAATCATCGCCACCTACCAGAAGATCTTCCCGCAGATCTTCACCTCGTTCGACAAGATGCCCCAGGACCTCAAAAAGCACCTGCGCTATCCCGAGGACTTCTTCCTGGCGCAGTCGAACATACTGAGGACCTACCACATGACTGACCCAAAGCAGTTTTACAACAAGGAAGACGAGTGGGATTTTGCGCAGGAGACGTTCGACGGCAAGCAGCTCCTGGCTCCCTACTACATCATAATGAAGCTTCCCGGGGAGCAGGGCGAAGAAATGGTGCTTATGCTGCCGTTCGTCCCGCACGGAAAGCAGAACATGATTTCCTGGCTCGGGGCCCGCATGGACGGTCAGCACTACGGCGAGAGTATCAACTATCTCTTCCCGTCGGGGCGCCTCATATACGGCCCCGAGCAGATAGAGGGCAGGATCGAGCAGGATCCCGAAATCAGCAGGCAGCTCTCGCTCTGGAGACAGGCGGGGTCCCAGGTCATCCGGGGCAACCTACTCGTCATACCGATAGAGCAGTCACTCTTATACGTCGAGCCGCTGTACCTGCAGGCAACGCAGATACCGATCCCGCAGATCAAGCGGGTGGTGCTGGTATATGGCAACCAGGTGGTGATGGAGCCGACCCTGGATCAGGCGATCGCGAGGATGTTCGCAGGCGCGCCCCCGAGCGGTGTCACGCCCCCGACCGAGCAGAAACCGACCGGTAATGTCTCCGACCTGTCCAAACAGGCGCTCGACGTCTATAACAAGGCGCTGGAAGCGCAAAAGGCGGGCGACTGGGCCGCGTACGGCAACTATTTGAATCAACTGAGCGATATTCTTAATCAGCTCGCCGGGGCCAAGCAGTAGGGTCGAAAGCAGTTGCTCGATTTATAGAAGAACGTATAAATCCATGACCTTTTGTCCCTGGAATTGCGGGAAAGACAATAGAGATAATTCCTGTCACAGGCTACTGGTAAAATAGCAGAGCAGGCTGGATCCGGCGAGAACCAAGCCGGGTTTGGCCTGGAGGCTCGCCGTGAGTTCCCCGGAGAGGATAAACGGACGTGGAGGGGACGTGAGACCGGCCTTATCAAGCCAGCAGACCCCTGGGAAACGTCAACCGGATTTGGCATAGAATGCCATATTTCGGGGGACGGTAAGCGCCTGCTCGTCTCATTGAATCTTGACAACCTGTTGACTGCGGCGCCTGCCGACGATTTTTACCAGAACATAGTGGTAGTAACCACCGCTTTGCGGTCCCAGATGGAGCGGGGCGCCCGCCCCGCCGGTTATGGTTAGAAGCATGCCGTCTTCACGGGACTGCTCGTAAACGTGCATGTGCCCGCAGAAGAGCTCCTCAACCTTGCCGGCTGAAAGGATCGGCACGAGGTTCTCGTTGGCATCCATCCCGGTCCTCTCGGACGGGTCGTAATGAGAAAAATACGGGAAGCCCGGCGGCACGTGGCAGACCGCGAAGATGTGCTCGAACCCTCTTCCCTTTACAGCCTTGAGGTCCTCCTTCACCCACTGCTGCTCCTGGGGATAGAAGCCCAGTGACGGCGTGCTGTTGTCTATGAGCACGAAGTGGCAGTTCTGGTAATCGAAAGCCTGGTGAGGAGGCCCGATATAGGCCCTGTATACTTCGTCAACGGGCCCGCTGGCGACGTCGTGGTTACCGGGCACGCAGTAGTACCTGACCCCGCTTCCCTTCATCTTCGAGAGGAAATTCTGAAACTCCGTCGGGGTGCCGCTCCCGGTGACGTCACCCGCTATTATCAGGAAATCGACGGACTTTGCGGCCTCGAGTATCTTATCGAAAATCTGGTACTCGTTCTGGGGGTCTCCGCATACGATGAACCGGAAGTGGGTCTCGCTTTTCTGCTGTGCCTGGCTGCCGCTCGTGGCCGATCCCCGGGTTTGTGCCGGGCTTGAGGACTTCTTTCCAAGACAGCCAGGGGTGAGGACGAGCACGAGCAATAGCAATAGAACAGCAAGGCAGCAGAGACTTCTGAGATATCTTGTGCCGGGCGGGTGCCGGGGACCGCTGCTAGGCGTTCGCTTGCTCAACCCTTGGTGAAGCGGCATATGCCCGAGAGGTCGCTACGGCCGGAGAGCTTGCTTACCTTGACCACGTCGCCGGTATGCGGTGCATGGATGAACATGTCGTTCCCCAGGTACATCCCGACGTGGTGCGCAGGGCTGCCGAAGAACACAAGGTCGCCGGGCTTTGCCTGGGAGAGGGGGACTTTGATACCGCGATCGTATTGCATTGCTGCATTGTGCGGCAGTTCGATACCGAAAAGCATGTAGATGTACTTGGTGAAGCCCGAGCAGTCGAAGCAGATCCTGTGCTCGCCGGTAGTGCACTTGCCCGGGCCCTCGCCGGCCCAGTGATAAGGGATGCCGAGGTATTTCATGGCGGTAGTGGCGATATCGCTCGACGGCGCGTTCGGCGTGTTCGCAAGCTCCTGCTGTGCTTGCTTTTCAAGGGCGGCCGACTCTTCCGCCCTGCGCTTTGCTTCCTGCGCCAGGAGATTCTGTATGTCTTGGTTGATGCTGTTGAGGAGCGCCTGCCTCTGAGTGAGGCTTGACTCGACCAGGTTCTTCTTTGCTGCGGCCTGCTGGACAAGGCCCTCTTGCTGGCGCTGCTGGTCGGCAAGCTGGCCTTCGACCTCGGCCAGGGAATCGCGGGAACTCTTTATCCTGTCGATAAGGCGTGAGTCGTTCTCGGCAACCCTTGATACGTAGTCTGCCCTTTTGAGGAAATCGTCGAAGTCCTTTGTGCGCAGCAGGACTTCGAGCATCGAGGTCCGGCCGTTTTTGTATAGTTCCACAACCCGCGCGTTAAGGATACCCCGCCGTTCCTTGAGGCTGTCCTTGATCTCGAAGAGCCGCTGCCGGGTCTCATCGACCTTCGCTGATATGCCGTCGAGTTCATCCTTGACCCGGTCGTAAGCCTCGGTGGCGACGGCCAGGTCCTTGTCCAGGGCGTTTATCTGGTTGGATATTTCCGCGGCCTGCTGGCTTTTGGAGGCAAGGTCACCACCGGGGGGGACCGCCAGTATACCGGGCGCAGGGAGCAAAGTGATCGCCAGAGCGAATACAAGTGCCAGTACTGCCGCTGTCTTTCTCTTGTATTTATCAACTATTTCCGGTTTCATGGCGTTGCTTTTATCCGCTTTTTGACCCCTAAAATGCCCTGACGCGGCCTCAGCCCGCGTCATATTTTTCCCGGTAATATTTATGGGTTACCATTATCCCGCTTTTCAATGTTAACGGTCAATAGCTATTGTTAATTATTGTTGTTTTATTATACTTTCGTATAATTCATATCGGCATTGTTGCTATGTGGGTTTAGTGTTTAAATTATCAATTATTGAGATATTGCCTTTTTATGGATGGAAAAGTCGAAAGTGCAGCTGTCGGGCTTGAAATGTGGCCTACGATAAAACAGAATAGTACTGCCATAAAGAAGCGATGCGGGGTGGAGCAGTCTGGAAGCTCGCTGGGCTCATAACCCAGAGGTCGCAGGTTCAAATCCTGCCCCCGCTACCAGAACATAGAACATGCAAAAAAGGGGTCTGCGAAAAAGGGGTCACCATTTTTGCATTTTTTCGTGTGAGAGACGGCCTATTCGAAAAGCTCGGCCGGTGCCTCGGGATGGTTTTCGGGCATAATCGCGGTGCCGAAGTCGAACACGGTCCACTTCCCGTTTTCCTTTTTCATAAACCAGGTGGCGGCGTCGGTGGACCTGTCAACAGGTTCAAGGGCCACCCTGGCCCACTCTCCGTTTATGACCCTGACCTCGACCACCCGCAGTTCGGGTAGGTCGGGGTTATTCGAACGGGCACTGGCGATTGCCACCTGGGTGACAACCTCCGTTTCGTCCTTCTCACCCTCAGTGGTTTCTTCTTCATCGGGTTCAGTTGTTGCCTTGTCCACGGCACTCGTCTCGCTTTCACGCTCTTCGTGGTTGATCTCTTCTCTTTCAACCTTGGACTTCTCTTTCTGTCCGCAGCCGGGAAGGGCAAGGCAGGCGGAGAGGATGAATACGACGAGTGTGACGTACGTCAGTAACAAGAGCCTTTTTCGCACTGGAATCACCCCATATATGACGGGTTGTTACTATTCATTTCTGTGCGAGCAGTGGTTTTGCCTTTTTGACAACATCTTCGACGGTGAAACCGGCCCAGGCCAGCGCCTGGTCTCCCGGAGCGGAGACCCCGAAGCGGTCGACGCCGATCGCGACCCCTCGGTCCCCGACGTACTTCTTCCACCCCTGGGTTACACCGGCCTCGATGGAGATGCGGTGAGTTAGGTCCGGGGGCAGAACCAGAGACCGGTATTCTTCCTCCTGCTCGTCAAATATCTCCCAGCTCGGCATGCTGATAACCCTGACCTGGATGTCTTCCTCAGCGAGCTTTTCACGCGCAGTAAGAGCCAGGGCAACCTCGGAGCCGGTTGCTATGAGAGCCATGTCGGGACCGCCGGGGGTGTCAGCGAGTATGTAGGCTCCCCTGTGAAGCCCCGCGGCGGGAGCCAGTTCTTCCCGGTCGAGTACGGGGAGTCCCTGCCGGCTCAAGACGAGGGCGACCGGGCCTTCGCGGGTGAGCGCGGCACTCCAGGCTTCGGAGGTCTCGTTCGCGTCCGCGGGCCTTATCACGGTGAGCCCCGGGATCGCCCTCAGGGCCGCCATCTGTTCCACGGGCTGGTGGGTCGGCCCGTCCTCCCCGACGCCGAGGCTGTCGTGCGTGAAAACGTATATGACCTTGAGGCCCATCATGGCAGCGAGGCGTATGGCGGGCCGCATGTAGTCGGAGAAGACTAGGAACGTGCCCCCGTAAGGTATGACCCCGCCGTGGCGGGCCATTCCGTTCATGATGGCCGCCATGCCGTGCTCGCGCACTCCGAAGTGGATGTTCCGGCCCGAGAAGTCGGCACTCCGGGCGCTTTCATAACCCTTGATGTAGGTTTTGTTGGACGGCCCGAGGTCGGCGGAGCCGCCGATCAACTCCCAGACTTCTGGGGCGAGCGCCTCCAGCACCTTGCCCGAGGCCTCTCGCGTTGCGATCTTCTGCCCTGCAGGAAAAACGGGAAGCGAATCCATCCAACCGACAGGCAACCTCTTTTCCATCACCCGTTCCCACTCGGAAGCGAGTTCCGGGTATTCCGACGAGTAGGACTTGAAGCCCTCCTGCCACGTCGCTTCGAACTCGAGGCCCCGCTCTATAGCAGAGCGCAGCTGTTCCAGTACTTCTTTCGGGACGTAAAACGGCTCTTTTTCGGGACACCCGATATTCCTCTTGGTAAGGCGGGCTTCCTTCTCGCCGAGCGGTGCCCCGTGGGCCTCCTCGGAGCCCTCCAGGTTCGGGCTGCCGCACGCGATCTTTGAGCGTATCGCGATTAATGCCGGCAGGTCCTGGCGGCGTGCCTCGTCGATAGCGTCCGAGACCGCCTCGATATCGTTGGCGTCCGGCACAGAGGATACGTGCCAGCCGTAGGCCCGGAAGCGCCCTTTGACGTCCTCCGTGAAGGTAAGGTCGGTGCTGCCCTCGATCGTTATTCGGTTGTCGTCGTAAAGGCAGATCAGGCGCCCGAGCCCGAGGTGCCCTGCGAGCGAGCAGGCCTCTGACGCGACCCCTTCCATGAGGTCGCCGTCGCTCGCCATCACGAAGATGTAGTAATCGGTGAGGTCATGGCCGGGCCTGTTGAACCTGGCGCCGATAAGCTCCCGCGCAAGCGCCATACCCACGGCGTTCGAGATCCCCTGGCCGAGCGGACCGGTGGTGACCTCAACGCCGGGGGCGCAGCCTGCCTCGGGGTGACCGGGAGTGGGGCTTCCCAGCTGCCTGAAACTCTCGATATCCTCGAGGGAAAGGTCGTACCCCGTCAGGTAGAGCAGGCTGTACAAGAGCATGGAGGCGTGCCCTGCCGAGAGGATGAAACGGTCGCGGCCGGGCCAGCCCGGGTTCTTCGGGTTGTGGTGAAGGAACCTCGTCCACAGGGTATAAGCCGCCGGCGCCATCCCCATCGGCGCGCCGGGATGCCCGGAGTTAGCGGTCTCGATGGCATCGATTGCGAGGGCCCTGATCGCGTTAACGCAGAGAAGGTCGAGGTCCTTGCCACTATCCATCAGTTTTGTTCGCTCCTTTCCCGTCCCGGCGCGGTTCGCCTAAAATCTTGATGCTCCTGGCGTTACTATAATTCATAGTCCCGGTCGCTGCACGCGTATGGCGACCGACCTAATCCTTGTTGACATCAATGGTGAGGCTGTGGGCCAGGTGGCCCGGGAGGTTGAAGCGCTTGGCGTTAAAGCCCACACGTTCTGTGTTGATGTCACTGACCGGGACCAGGTGAAAAACTTGGCCGACACTGTACGCGCAAGGTGGGGCGCGGTCGATATCCTCGTGAACAGCGCCGGGATAGGGCACATGTCCTATATGTTGGATGCGAGCCTCGAGGACCGGAAACGCTTCCTTGACGTAAACCTCTGGTCTGTCATCCACATGGTCAATGCATTCGTCCCTGAGATGATCGAGCGCAAGTCCGGGCACATAGTCAACATGTCGGGCGGCCAGGCTTTTTTCACGGTGCCTACGTGGGGAGCGTACGCGTGCACGAAGTTCGCCGTTGACGGGTACTCCTAGGCCTCCGATACGAACTCCGGGCGGGAAGCATGATAGACTGCATCACAAGGTGCAGTCTAAGACGATCCTTGTCTTGGAGACGGGAAAGAACAGAACTTTGTGGGCATAACTAGCCGAGGCGGCGGGAGCTGTTTTCTGGAAAATGGATACTGACGAGGTCTCGCGTGTAATAAAAGAGGACCGTTTCGCGGCGCACATGGGCATCGAGTTCACGCACGTTGAAGACGGTCGCGCGGTGGCGCGCATGGAACTCAAAGACGAGCACGAGAATTTCATGGGACTAGTGCACGGTGGAGCCATATTCGCGGTCGCCGACGCCGCGTTCAGCGCGGCCTCGAACTCATCGGGCACCAAGGCCGTGGCGGTGCACATAGCGATCGATTACCTGGCATCCCCAACGGATACGCCTTACCTGGAGTCTGAAGCGCGGCTCACAGCCCGCGCGGGTCGCGCCGGGTACTTCGAGATGGTAGTCCGAGACGCCTCGGAAGAAGTAATCGCCGTTTCCCACGGAAGGGTCCATTACACCTCCAGATCACTCATGGAATAAGCCCGCCGGTTTGGACACCACCGTTGCTTCCGATCTGATGATTTGGACTCACCCGAAGGGGCGACCTTGCCGGGTTTCGAGGAATGGGTCCTGGTGGTAAATCCAGATACCGAGCAAGATGCATTTGTGCAGTTGACCTTTATGACACCGGAAGGCGCGGTAAAGGGGCCCGGCGCCGTGCTGCCTCCGGCCACGAGGGCGACCTACCGCGTCAACGACTACGTCAAGGGGAGCGTCTCGACGAAGGTCGAGAGCGATGGATACGTTGTCTGTGAGCGCGCGATGTATATCAGCACACCGGACGGAAAACGCGGCGCTACCGACTCCCTCGGCGTGCTCGCGTCTTCCCTTGACCAGGCGTCCGGCGCATCTGGAGCCGGCAGGGACAGGTCCGTTCTAAGGCTCCGGTCTTTGTAGACCCCATTTCTACATTCCAACGCGCGTGCAAATGAGATAGAATCACTATCCGCGAACATGTTCTATCGTGGGGTTTTCTATGAAGGTGAAGTGCGATGCCTGCGGGCGCGAGTTTAACAAGGTCTATGACGACATGGACCCGCACCTCTGCCGCACCTGCCAGAGCTTGGGCCGGGAGGCGTGCGCGAAGTGCGAGGGCTGGTGCTGCGAGAAGCCGAACGTGGAGGGGCGCATAGCCCTGCTCGATGACGAGAAAGAGCGCTTCGGTTTCAAGAGGGACTGGATGTGGGCCGAGCCCTGCCGCTACCGCGAACCGGTGACCGGTTACTGCATCCTGAAGGTGCGTTTCCAGCCGACGGTGTGTCGCGAGTACGTCTGCGATGACATGGTGAAGATCGCGCGTAAAAAACTTGCGGAAGAATCCGCTTCCTGATCCATTACTTTGCCTTTCAAACCCCTTGCCCCTTTCATAAAGGTTTGATACATGATAGATTAAATCACAAAAGGTATAATGAAATCGCTGGGGGTGATTTACATTGTCTACGGTGACGGAATCCCATCAAAGGCGCGTTCTACTGGTAGATGATGACCGGGACCTGGTCAAGAGTCTCGAGCTCTATCTCCGCATGGAGGGATTCGAGGTCTCCTGCGCCTACGGCGGCATCGGCGCGATCGAGGAGATAGCCGTCAACAACCCTTCGGCGGTCATCCTTGACATCATGATGCCGGACATAGATGGCGTTGACGTTTGCCGCCACATAAGGCAGAAGCTCAAGGACACCAGGACGCCCGTCATAGCGTTGACGGCTGTGAGCAACCCGAAGATCCGCCAGGAGTCGCTCGCGGCGGGCTTCAACGAGTACATCACGAAGCCCTGCGATTTCAAACGCGTGCGCCAGGCAGTCCAGTTCCACATGGCCGCCAGGGTCGCGTAGGCGCCGCTTCAAACCACCGAGACAGAGCTCCCTGTCCGGATCCTCTTTGTTACGCGTTTCCATGCTATCAGTTAGAATCTTGGAAACAGGAGAGGAGAAGGATGCGTCTGGCGCTTGGTGCGTTGCTCGCCCTCGCGGCGACAATACTCATAAACTACAGCAACTACATCATGAAGAGGGAGCTTGAAAACCTCCCGCGCATCGGCGAGGAATCCGTTTTCTTCACGGTCAGAGGTTTCGCCAACTGCCGGCCGTGGCTCAAAGCGCAGGGGCTGCAGATACTGGGGACGTATACACATACCCTGGCTGTCGGGCTTGCCCCGCTTTCTGTCGTACAACCTATCAACGCGTCGGGGATCTGCCTGCTCGTTATTCTCGCTATAACCCGCCTCAAGGAGAGGGCCGCGTTCGTCGACTGGGCCGGCATCGTGTCGATCATTGCCGGTGTTGGCATGCTGAGCGTGACCCTGATCAAGACTCCCGGCACGGCACAGGCATACCGGCCGGTGGTACTCTGGTTTTTCATAATCCTGATGATTTTTGTTTCCGTTGCCAGCCTTGTCTCAGCATTCACAAGGAAGGACGAAAGGGCCTCCTCGCTTCTGGGAATAGGCGTCGGGCTCCTCGTCGGCCTCACCGCGATACTAATCAAGATCGCCTGGACCGACATAGGGAACAGGTGGGGAGAATACCGCGTCGCCGGGTTTATCTACTCATCGTACTTCTGGATGGCGCTCGTCATCACCATTATCAGTATGGTGCTGTTCCAGACAGCGCTCCAGAGGGGAATGGCTATCGTGGTCGTTCCGCTCGTCACGGGGTTCAGCAACCTTATACCTATCGTGGTCGGTTTCCTGGCGTTCAGGGAGCCGTTCCCGACAGGTGGCGTAATGGCGACACTCCGTCTCGTCTCGATATTGCTGATAATAGGCGGCGCCATCCTACTGTCGCTGAGAAGGGAAGACGGCTCCCCCAAGAAGGTCTACAAGCAGAAGGCCGGGCGTTAGGCACTGCTGTAACGCGCGCGTCTTCACTGCCGCCTGGTGCTCCCAGATTATTCGAGTTACCCCCTTGACAGTGGAGATATGTAGATTTCACGATTTTACCGTTATAGTAATATAGTTAAATCCGTGGTGATGGCAATGGAGGGACTTAAAGAGGCGGTGAGCTCCGGAAAGCGCAGGTGACGTTGCATCCGTTGTGAGGGTTGACAGGCGAAACAGGGTGGCGCTGATCGAGCGGAACGGTTTCAGGGAGTTCTACAACTCGCACGGCGGTAAGGGTTGTGGTGTGGAGGACTGCGGGATGGCGATGCTGGAGGCGGAAATGTTGGAAAGAACAGGCGGTTGATGGTGGACTCCGGGAAGAACGTCATCGCGTTTTTCGATCTCGACCACACGCTGCTTGACGGCTCGAACGGCGGCCTTTATGCACGCCTGATGGTCAAGCAGAGAAAGATGAAGCCAAGCGGCCTCTTCTGGGTCATCTGGTACACGATCCTTTACAAGCTGAACCGCCTTCCCCGAAGCGAGGTCTACCGCAAAATCCTGGACGCGATGGGCCGGTACCCCGTACTGACGATGATAGAGCTGATGGACAGGGGTTTCGAGGAGGCCATAATGCCGCGCCTTTATCAGGGAGGGGTTGACCTCATAAGGGAACACAAGGAGAAAGGCCACAGGACGGTCGTAGCCACCGCCGCCGGCGAGTACATCGCTGAAAGGGTGCGGGCACAGCTTGAGGCCGACGACGTGATAGCCACTCCCATCCCGGTGAAGGGGGACCACATAACCGGTGAGCTGGAGGGCCCCACCGCCTTTATGGAGGGAAAGCTCGCAATGGCGGAGGAGTTCGCGGCGGCCCACGGCGCGGACCTTTCCGACTGCTACTTCTATTCGGACAGCGCGAGCGACCTGCCGCTGCTGGAGGCGGTCGGACACCCGATAATGGTTAACCCTCAGCTGAAGCTGAGGCTCGCGGCGCGGGGACGAGGGTGGCCGGTAATAAATTTCAAGGAATACGCGAAGTTCGACCGCATAAACCGCCCTGAGCGGTTGATGACGCCCGAGATGGACCGTTTCACAAAGATCTACGAGGCTTCCCTGGCCGCCGACTAATCCGTGCCACCGGCTTGTCATTGAAGCTTGCCTTGCCGTATCAGGTTCTTGGCGCTCGTCAGGTTTTAGAGCGGTTCGAAGTGATCGATGTCGCTCAGCTTGCCCTCGGGGTTATCCACCCAGACCGCCTTTACCTTCATCCCGATCTTGACTTCTTTCCAGTCGATACCCTCGATCGTCCCGCCTAACCAGGTGTCGGCCCCGTCGAGCTTGATCTGGGCGGAGACCCGTTCCTTCTCTGTGGGGTTGCCCCGCATGTCCGCCATCTCCACCGCGAACGTTCCAACTTCGCCTGAGTCCTCGACCTCTACCATTTCGTCGATATCGACATGGCACTTCCGGCAGAAGGTGGGGCCGGGGACGTATACAGTCCCGCACTCGTTACAGCGGATACCGCGTATCTTCTTCTCCTTCATGGCATCGCAGAGCAGCTTCATCCCCCCGCCGTCAATCTTGTATTTATAAGTGGTGACATCCCAGGTTCCCTGCACCTGTCTCGTCTCCGGTCCCATTTCAAATGTCACTTCAGACACCTCCGGTATCACTTAGCCTTGCGCGGCTCGTCGCTGAGAATCATCACCGTCACGTACTGGAATAATCCGCCCCAGCCGTGGGCAAGCGCGTTCTTAACCTTCTTTGGGATCTGGTGCTCACCCTCGATCTTGCGCATTATCTGCAGTGCGCACTCTGCTGGGCGGTTCATAGCGGAAGCGCCTATCGCGTTGGTCGAGAAGACACCGCCGCTCGCGTTCGTCGGCAGCTCCCCGTCGATGTCGAGGGCGCCCTTGTCCAGGAGCTTGTGGGCCTCGCCCTCCTTGCAGAGCCCGAGCTTTTCGAGCCACATCAATGACTGGTGTGCGAACCCATTGTAAAGCTCGGCCATGTCTATTTCTTTTTTAGGGTTCTTGATGCCCGCCATCGCGAAGGCCTTTTCCGCCGCGATGCGGGCCGGCCGCTGCTCCGCAGGGTCTGTTATCTGCCCCTCGATAAAGTTGGCAGTGGTGGGGTCGGATGCGCAGCAGGCAACGCCGGTTATCCATGCCGCGTTGTCGGCGAGCTTCGCGGCTTTTTCCTCGGAGGCGACAATTGCCACTGTCGCACCGTCACTCGTGGGGCATGTGTGCCCGTATCGAAGCGGCCAGGATATGAACGGGGTCGCCTGGATGTCCTCGACGGTCGTGACCTTTCGAAGGTGCGCGTAGGGGTTCTTGGAGGCGTTTGTGCGCTCGAGCGCGGCCATCTTATCGATGTGCTCAGGCGAGGCTCCGGAGTGGTGAAGGTAGCTCGTCGCCTGGTAGGAAGCCGCACCCGTGGAGCCCCCTCCCATTCCTCCCATGCCCCTTCCGCCAAAGAGATCCATTCCACTCTGGATCATGACCATAGCCTCCGGCATCACGATGCCGGCGAGCCCTACCTGCGAGTCACCCTCCGACTGCTTCTCCCATGTGACCGCCATCACGACGTCGTACAGGCCGCTCGCCACCTGGTAGTAGGCGGCCTGTAGCGTTGACATACCCGTCGTACCCCCGGTGCTTATGCGGATGGTCGGTTTGTCGAGGGCACTTATGTGATCGGCCGCCCAGAGATGAGGGAGGTTCAGGCCCTCGAATGTCTGCATGTTGCCGAAAGTCAAGGCGTCAATATCGTCAGGGGTCAGGTTGGTGTTGCGAAATGCGGCATCCACCGCCTCGCCTATCATCTCGACGATGTTGACGTCCTTCCGTTTGCTAACGAATACCGGGGTGTACCCGATTCCGATGATACCCACGTTTCTCATATATCATCCCTCCTCCCTGCTGAAGACCATCACCGCGCTGTGCTGCGCGCAGAAGCCGTCCTGCCCGTGCGCGACGGCCGTGCCGGCGTTCGCCACCTGTGCGTCTCCGGCGCCGCCCGTCAGCTGGCGGAAACATTCCGCCACGCAGATAGCCCCCGCCGCGCTGAACGGATACGCACCCAAGCCTCCGCCGGACGGGCAGACCGGCATCTCACCGCCGATCTCGGATAAACCCTTCTCGGCTACTTCGCCGCCGCTGCCCTCAGGGAAGAGACCGAGCGCTTCACATATGATCGGTTCCTGGTGCGCGAACTTGGCGCTTACCTCGGCGACATCTATCTGACCCGCCGGGTTCGAGATTCCTGCCATCCTGTAGGCCCTTTCCGCCGCGAGTTTGGAGGAACGGCTGCGGAAGAGCTCCCGTTCACCCAGGTAGTATGATTCGAGCGAATCGCCCATGCCCTTGATCCAGACCGGGCTGTCGGTGAGTTCCTTAGCCTTCTCGGCCGAGGCCAGAAGAAGCGCGCAGGCACCGTCCGTGAACGGGTAGCAGTGCAGCTTGCGCAGCGGCTCGTAGAGGTATTCGGACCCGGCGATGTATTCGGGCGTAGCGTCCGCCTTGGACTGCAGGGCGTTCGGGTTCTTCGCCGCGTTGCGAAGAAGCCTGGAGGCGATCATGTCCAGCTGCGCGTCGGTCATCCCGTACTTGTCCATGTAGCTTCGCGCCTGGAAGGCGGCGGCCGATAGCTCGTTGATAAGCCCCAGCTGCCTGTCGTACGTGGGGTTGAGCTGGTAGTCCATTATCAGGTACGGCCTGAACTCTGAGCCGCCGAGGCTGTTCGCTACCACCAGGGCGGTATCGTAGATCCCAGACATGATCCTTGTCGCAGCGTATGTAACAGCCCATACGCCGTCCGCCTCAACCTTTGTCTCGTCCTTCATGTAGGCGCCCACCGGCGTGTCCTCGAAGACGTTGCTTATGGTGCGACCGGTCTGGAAGTCGTTCGAGCAAAGCACGAACGTGTCGATGTCATGCCGCGTGATACCGAGCTGGCCGAACAGGCCCTTTACGAGCTCGAAGAGCATACGTTCGCGCGGCATCCCGATGTCCTCGCTGT
>Ga0315289_10005281_pt1 | contig 19115 bp, 8 predicted proteins | sample YL17G11_40_MG_FD_203452 | JGI IMG/M metagenome (GOLD analysis project Ga0315289, IMG submission 203452) | Sediment microbial communities from Yellowstone Lake, YNP, Wyoming, USA - YL17G11_40 | ecosystem: Environmental > Aquatic > Freshwater > Lake > Sediment | place: USA: Wyoming | collected...
CGAAGAGAGGATAAAGGCTCATCCTTTCATTATGCACACCATAACCGACTTCCGCCGCTGGGACATGCGCCGGCTCCTTTTGACAAGGGACGAAGCCGAGTTCAAGAGGAAGGTGAGGGACCATTGGGGCATCGGAGCGTTCAGGTACGGCAACATGGGCGGACCATGCATGAAAGCTGCTCGTGACATGATCCGGCAAAACCCCACTGTGATTAGAAGCTGGGTCAACATGTTCCGCAGGTACTTCAAGAACTGGGAGAATGAGAGCTTCGATCGGTTATCGACCGATCAGCGCTAGCCCGACGTTCCTTCCACTTTTACTACTACAACTATATTTTATCGAATAGGGTTTAATATCATGACACGGCTGCCGAGTGGACAGAGGACAATTGATGGAAGAGCCGAACGAAAAAGACACGGGGAGGCAAGCGCGCGGCGCGCTGTTTCCCTATCTTTTGATATGCGCGGCTCCGGTGGTGTGGGGCTGGAGCGGGGTGCTGGTTCGGTGGGCAGGGCTCCCGGGCAAGGAGTACATCCTCATATTCTGGAGGTCATCGTTCGCACTGGCGTTTTACGCTGCAGCGATTCTCATCGCGCGCGACGCGAGGCTTTTCCGGCCGGGCTCGCGCCCGGTCCTCCTGGTCGCGAGCGGCCTTGCCACAGCCGTCTATACCATCTGCGCGTTCAAGGCCTATAACCTCGTCGCCATCGGGCCTGCGACGTTCATCATCTACCTGGCCCCTGTATTCGTCGCGGTGCTGGCGCCGCTCGTGCTCAAGGAGAAGCTCGAGCCCTCAACGATCCTCTGTCTCGCCATCGCACTCGCGGGGACTGGCCTGCTCTCCTGGGGACAAGCCGGTGGAGCGGGACATTCACGGCTCGAGGGCGCGCTGCTCGCGCTCGCGGGCGCCGTGTGCTGGGCGGTCCTGATGCTCATCTGGAAGAAGCTCCGCGAGACACACTCCCCCCTCACCATCGGGCTATGGACCAACGGGGTATGCGCCGTCGCGTACGCTCCGTTCGCGATCCCCCGCACCGGCATCATCACCGCGAAGGGCTGGGCATCGATCGCGGTGTTCGGTGTGGTGGTAATAGGCGCGGCGGGGCTCATCTTCATGTACGCGATCAAGCGCGTGAAGGCGCAGGACGCCGCGATGCTCTCGTACATCGAACCGGTGAGCGCGATGCTGCTGGGGCTCGCGCTGCTCGGGGAGGTGCCTCACTGGCAGGACTTCGCGGGGGCTGCGCTGATAATCGCCGCCGGGGCGCTCCTGCTGCAGTTCAGGCGCGGCGCCGCCGGGACGGCCGAGGTGTTCGACGCGGCCGAGCGCTGAGGAACTCACACATCTTTGATGTCGGGGAATGTTCCGGGATACAGGGCCCTGGACATCCTGATGAACATCGTCCGGTAGGCCGCGCGCTCTACCGTCGATGCCGGTTCCGCGCTGAGCTTGTTGAATATGTTTACTACGGTCGCCTTACGGGAGGGGTCGCGGTACATCTCTGTCCTGTAGCCAAATATCGCCCCGCTGAATCCTATGTAACCGCCGCGCCATTCAATGCCGAGCCCCATTTTCTCCCCTATCGGCGAATCGGTCTCGTCCACCCACTTGAGGCGCTCTTCCTGCATCTTCTTGCTTATCAACGTCCCGTCGGCGAGCGCCCCGGCCCACGTCTTCAGGTCGCCGAGGGTCGATACCATCGCGCCCGCGGTCCAGGCCCATGAGACGTTCTCCCTCGTCACTTCCGTAATCTTTCCATCGGGCGACTCGAAGTAACCCTCCGAGTGCGGCCCTGGGATCCCCGCTCCCGTCGGGAAGAAGGTGTTCTTGAGGCCGAGCTTATCGATCGTTCTCTTCTTTATCTCCGACTCGACGCTGTGTCCGGTCACTTCCTCGATGATTATTCCCAGAAGGATGTAGTTGGTGTTCGAGTAATGGTAACCGCCCCGGGGGGTGAAGTAGGGCTGCCCTCCCGTCACTGCGAAGTTGACCAGCTCCCGGGGCGAATACTGCTTGAACATGCTCTCGGAGAGGCTCTGGCCGAAGGCTCCGCTCTGCGTGTAATCAAAGACGCCGCTCGTGTGGTTCAGAAGCTGCCTGATGGTGATGTCCCTTGCGTAGGGAACCGTCGGGGCGGACCCGTCGAGCGTCTCATTCAGCGAGAGCTTCTTCTCGTCCACAAGCTGGAGCACGACGGTGGCAACGAAGGTCTTGGTGATGCTCCCGATCCGCACGCGGTCCGACGTCTTGATCGCCCCGCCGGTCTTGCTGTCTGCCCTTCCTTTCGCGAGGACCCAGTCACCCCCGGACGTCCACACACCCGATATCACCCCCGGCGTCTTCGCCTCTGCCATGGCCCTGTCCACCGCGGCCTCCAGCCTCTGCTGCGTTGCCTCGTGAAGCGATCCGCAAGAAGCGCACGTAAGGGCGCAGGCTGCAAGCAGCATCAGCACCAGCACGCATATCAATGCACGATAAACACAAAGACCACAAACCCTTTCTGGCAAGCGCCTAGCCACAGGCCTCCCTTCTCAAACCGATGTATACCCAAATAATAACCCCTAGGGTTACGTCGTGCCTGCGGCATGGATTTTAGACCCATGCGGCATCGATCGCCGATTTTGCGTATGATACTGGGTGATTTAGCGAGACTGGAGCTATGAGAGTACTTTTCATCCATTCAGAAGAGGATAATTTCTCAACCGAGAAGCCGCTGGAGGGGCTTGACCGGATGCAGTTCGGCATCTCCTACATCTCCTCTCTTCTGAAGCGGGAAGGGCATGAAACCAGGCTGGTGGTCCCCACCCGCGAGAACGACGGCATAGTGGACGAACACGTCCGGGATTTCAACCCGGGGCTGATCTGCTTTACCTCCGTCTTTACCGAGTTCGCATTCTTATCCGGGGTGGCGGAGCGGGTTAAGAAGTCGCACCCGGAGATATTACTCCTTGTCGGCGGCCCGCACGCTTCCCTCAATCCCGACGACTGCCTGAAGTCATCGTTTGACGCCGTCTGCATCGGCGAGGGGGAGTACCCCACGCTCGAGCTCGTGGAACATTTAGAGAGGGGTCTGTCTCCCACGGGAATCCCGAACCTCCATATAAAGCGCGGCGAGAATATCGAGAGAAACCCGACCAGGCCTTTTCTCCGGGACCTGGAGGGGCTGCCCTTCCCGGACCGTGACATGTGGGTCCCCTGGGTCGCAAACCCGCTCTCGCGCCCTTCGGTGCTCGTGGGCCGCGGGTGCCCCTTCCAGTGCACCTACTGCTGCAACCATGCGCTCGGCCGCCTGGCCGAAGGCCGGTACGTCCGCCTGCGGTCGCCCCGGAACATCGTTGACGAGCTTATCAGCATAAAGTCGGCCTTTCCTTATCTATGCGAAGCGTACCTCGAGGTGGAGACGCTGGGGGTGAATCTCGAATGGGCCCTGGAGCTCTGCTCGCTGCTGGAGCGCATGAATTCCGAGTTCGAGATACCGATAGAGTTCGGTTCCAACCTGAGGGTGACCCCCAACAGCGACTACGAAGAGCTATTCGCGGCTTTTGCGAGGAGCCACTTCCGCTTTATAAACATCGGCCTGGAGTCGGGAAGCGAAAGGCTGAGGCGGGACGTGCTGAAGAGGAACTACTCCAACCAGGACATAATAAGCGCGGTCCAGGCGGCTAAGGAACACGGCCTTGAGGTAGGCATGTATAACCTCATCGGACTTCCCGGAGAGACGAGGAAAGACTTCCGGGAGACCATCCGCGTCACCCGCGCCTGCCAGCCGAACTGGTTCCTCTTAAGCGTCTTCTTCCCCTATCCCGGGACGGAGCTGCACGACACCTGCCTCGAGCTCGGGTTGCTCGATATCCCCCCTGACCCGGGGCTCGAGAGAAGAAAACCGGCGCTCAAACTGCCCGGGTTCAGTAAGAGACAGGTGGGGAGAAGATATAGATGGTCACCCCTCCTCTTCTACGGAGGCCACAGGCCACTGAAGGAGATACTGTGGCTGGTGTTCCTGTCCAAGATATCCTCGAGCCGCAGGCTGCTACGCTACTGGCGAGCACTCAGCAAAAAGCCCTATTCATGAGTGTAAACGTAGAAACCCCTGCCGCTCTTCCGCCCAAGCGACCCGTCTCTCACCATGCGACGTAGCAACGGGGGCGGGAAGTAGTTTTTATTGCCGGTGTCCTCGTAGATGGCTGCCGCCGAGTCCAAGACATCGTCCAGGCCCATGCTGTCGGCAAACTCGAGCGGCCCCATCGGCAAGTTGAAGCCGAGGCGGGAGGCTTTATCAATGTCCTCGGGGACCGCAACCCCCGATTCCACAATGCGAACCGCCTCCAGCATCATGGGGACCAGGACCCGCTTCAGGATAATCCCCGACCGCTCGCCGCGCTCACTTTCGGTCTCCCCTTCCCCGGAGCGCGCCTGAATCCCGGGGAGCTCATAGCCGGCCCTCTTTCCCGCTGAGTAGTCGTAGAAACCCTTACCGGTCTTGCGCCCCAGAAGGTTCGCAGCCACCATGCGATGCATCAATGGGGGCGGGAAGAACCTGGGGTCGCCCGTGTCATCGTAGATGGCCATCGCCGTCCTGAACGATACGTCTATCCCGGCATTGTCCATGATAAGCATCGGCCCGACCCCCGTATCGGAACCGAACGTCGCAGCTCTGTCTATCTCCTCCGGTGTAGCCTGACCCTCGTCAACTATACGGATGGCCTCCAGTGACCCGGGGACGGAAACGCGGTTCGCGATGAAGCCGGCGTGGTCCTTCCGCACCAGGACTGTTTCCTTGCCGAGGCTCCGGGCCCATGCGTCCGCCCTCTCAAGGGTCTCCTTCGAGGTAAGCAGACCTCCGATGATCTCGCAAAGCCGCATCACCGGGACCGGCCCGAAGAAGTGGGTGCCCACAACTCTTTCGGGCCTGCTTGTAGCCGAGGCGATCGAGGAAATCGATATGGCGGACGTATTGGTGGCGAGGATTGTGCCGGGTGAGCATATCTCGTCCAGTCTCGCAAATACTTCTTTCTTGAGCTCCAGTACCTCCGGTACGGCCTCGACCACCAGATCGGCTTCCCGGGCATCTTCGAGTTCGGTCGTAGTGGTCAGGTTCGCAAGTGTTGCCTCGTATTGTTCGCCTGTTATCTTTTCCTTGGATAAGAACTTTCCGAGCGAACTCTTTATCTCCTCGATGCCCGCTTCAAGACGGCCGGCGCCCACGTCGCTCATCCTTACCTCGTACCCCGCAAGGGCGGCCATCTGCGCGATCCCGTTCCCCATGAACCCGGCACCTACAACGAAAACGTTCTTTATCTCCATCCGAGCCCCCCGATTTTTCCTGCCTGGAGTAAAACAGCCGGTCTGTCGGGACGGTCAGGCCAGGCCCCGCTCCTTGACCATCTTGAGGCTCATCTCGACTATGTTGGCCGGTGGGGCTTCGGCCGCCGGCTTGGGTACCAGCGAGACCGCGTCCTCCGGACAGGTCGGAACGCATAACCCGCACCCGAGACACCGCGTGAGGTCCACCTCCATGAATTCGTCTCCCTCTATTACCGCTTCCATCTGGCAGCGCTCCAGGCACGTGCCGCAGGCGTCGCAGAGGTCCGGGTCTATCGTCGCCTGGAAAGAGGAGAGGGTATGGTCTGCCGGCCGTTCGTAGGTGCGAAGGGCCCGGAGCATGCCGCAGCAGCATTCGCAGCAGCAGCATATGTTGCTGAGGTCCTGGGCGTTGCCCGGACACAGCACCAGGGCGGCTTCCTCGGCTTTGTCAAGGATCTCCAGGCACTCGTCCTGGCTGATCTTCCTACCGAGGCCGTTCTCATGATAGTACTGGGCCGCAACCCCGAATGTGAGACAGGTTTCCATGGGCCGCTCGCACTCATGTCCCAGCAGGCCCCGCTCCACGCGGCATATGCAGTCCGCGACTGCGATATCATCGTACTGCCTGACCACATCGCGGACCCGGTCGTAGGTGGCGACCTCGGGGACCGCGTCCACGGCCACTCCCACCGGCACCACCCTCAACTGCTTGGTCTTCATGTCCGACCAGGACCGAGCCAGGTAAGGGTCGTACTCTTCCATGAGCTCGGCGAACTCCCTGTCCATGCTCTTGAGGTGAAACTCGTAGATACCGATTATGAAGGATATTGCCATGTAGAGGGACTGGTCGTTGAACCTCAGCCGGAAGATGGAACCCTGCCTGGCCATGGATTCCAACATCTCCGCGGCCTCGTTCTCCTCCATCCCGGCCCGCTCCGCTACGGCGGCTGCCGGCTCGGGGTAAGGATTGAGATGCAGTAACATCTCCGCCTCTTCCGGGGTAAAGAGCTTCTTGAGTATGCGAATCTCCACGCCGGTATCTGTTTCCGGAAACGTTCCCGGCATCCGGTCGAGGAACTCGCGAAGCCTCGAGTAAACGTCCTCAGCCATAAGATTCCCCTTTCCCCGATCTCTTCTCAATTATTCACTCCTGTAAACTACGAAATCATACCACGACTTGAGCCTCTCCAGCATGGCTGATTGGCCTTTGCCGCGTCTCCGGCGGCTGACTCTTTCATGTCATCTCCGAACATCCAAAGCCTACGTCATTCATACGCAACGCCACACCGTCTAGATAACTCACTCGACCCGTCCACACAAAAGAACTTTTTCAGACCCGAAAGGATATACAGGAAGCCAATCACAAGATTGGCATATTGTGTTTTCCCGGAGAGCTGACCCGCTGATTTGCACTCGAGGCTGTGCATATTCTGTCAGCTTGCCCATCGACAACACTTTCGCTAGAATCGGGCGTGCGGTTCGAACGGTATTTCAGCGCTGGATTGGCCTTGTCCGGAAACCTGGGGGTGCCGTGAAGAAGCTCATCATGTCAGTCGTCTTGACTTCGTCTATTTGTCTGTTCCCTGCCGTCGCGCCTTCGACCGCGTCGGCTGCCGACAGCGTTTCTGTTCTCACGTATAGACTTAACAGCGCTGTTACCGGCACCGACCGGCAGTTCTCGTTCGTGCACATAACGGACCTTCATGTCGGGGAAGGGGTCGACGACTACGGCACGCCCGGCTACGACGATTCACCACCTGCCGGCGACGTGGGAGCCCCGGCGGTAGCCCTTCGAAACTCCGTCAACTGGGTGAACGCAAACTGCCAAAAGAGCAAGATCAAGTTCGTGATAATAACCGGGGACATAACGGACAGCGCCGAGAAGTCGGAGTTCCTGAAGGCGAAGGAGATACTTGACAGCCTCTCTGTACCCTATGTCCCGATGCTGGGCAACCACGACGTCTGGCCGTACACCGCTTCGGCCGGCACCCAGTTCCCGGTTGGTGACCGGTACTTCAGCGAGGTTTTCGGCAGCGAGTTCGATAAGCTGAAGGACCTGCTGCCGGGGTGGGACGATGGGACCCGCAGCACTCCCATCTGGAACGGCGAGGCCGACAGCGCATCCGGCGCGGACGCGGGGTGCGTCTCCTATTTTCAGAATTTCGCGTTTGACTACGCTGGTTACCATTTCATCTGCAGCGATTTCACCACCAGGAATTTCGCGATAAACGGAAAGGGATCCATGCCGGAAGGCGACCTGTTCGATTCTTCAAAGTGCCAGGGGACCTGGCCTTGGTTCAAGCGCCATTTCAACGCGTACCCCCATAAGGCGTCAAAGAACATGCTCATGTTCTCACACCAGCCGTTCTTCCCCGTCCCCATTGTCAATTTCGACAGCACAGAATACGGGACCATAACCGGCTTTCTCGGATCTGGTGATAACGGGGACTTCTCAGGTGTTTGCGTTGGCGGGCACATCCACCTTGACTATAAATATTACATCCTTGACAGCGGTACGGAAGTCTGCCCCGCGTTCTGGACGGGGGCTAACAAGGATGGGACCGGGCACCTGAGGGTGGTCGACGCCTGGGGGAAGAAGGCGAATAACTATTCGTGGTTGGTAATCGTCCCCGGTGTGTCCCTCTTCGCCCTTCTCACCGTACTCTTCATCGAGCGAAGACGTCGTAAAAGAATTACTGCAAACTGCCGGGAGACGGTTGACGGCCCGGCCTCCACCTAGAAACCCACAACGTCGGTCCCCCCGGCCCATGCCCCCTGGTACATGAAGTAGATCGGGCGCTCGCAGATTATGTTTTGATCCGACTCGACTTTTGCCGAGAAGGCCTGGTTCGGTCCCAGGTCGGAGTTGACGTTTACGGTGTAGCGGGAACTCGGTCCGACACCGTGGGCCCTGGTAACAGGGGTCCCGCCTTCAGGGTAGTAGGTTATGTTGACGCCGGCAGTGCTCGCTCCCGGGTTCTGTATGCAGAGATACTCCTCGAAGCCGGGGCCGGTATAGCCTTCTGCGAAATGCCACGTCTTCTTTGCCCTGTTCGCCCCCAGCACGTCGTGCCCGCCGTCGCACCAGCCGTGGTAATTGAAATACATCGGCCGCTCCGCTATGAAGGGGTAGCCGGATGTGAGCCTGACCGAGACGTCCTTCCCCGGTCCGACGACTTCGTTTACGGAAACAGTGAGGCGCCTCCTGTCCGGCACCGTAAACGACCTCGAGACAGGCTGCCCCTGCCCCTCCGCGGGGGTGAAGAGCGCCTCCACCGTCATCGGCTCGGTGTTCGGGTTCTGTATGCAGAGCCACTCCTCGAAGCCTTCTCTCGTCGTGCCCTCCGCGAAGTACCATTCTTTTGTCGGTGACGTCGAACCCACAACGCAGTGCCCTCCGCGCCATGCTCCGTGGTACAGGAAATACATCACTCTTTCCGCCACCACGAACCGGTCGGAGGTAAGGAGAAGCCCGATGTTCTTGTTCGCTCCCACGTGGTCGGATGCCCTGAAGGTCGCCCTCGAGTGGGGCCCGACGCTCGCCGTGCGGGTGATCCAGCTCTGGCCCTCCAGCATGTAGATGAACGTGAGCGCGGCCGCCGTGTTCTCGGGGTTCTGCACGGTTATGTACTCCTCGAAACCGGGCAGGGTGGTCCCTTCCGCGAAGTACCACCTGTCCGACGCGGCGGTGGCCCCCACCACGTCGTGCCCGCCGGGCCAGACCCCGTTGTAGTTGAAGTACATAGGGCGCTCGACGACCAGGCCCGGGCTCCTCGAGCGGACCTCCACCGATACCTCGTTCCCGGGCCCCACCACGTCGTTGACGTTTATCGTGTACCTGCTGCTCGGGGGGACCTGGACCGCCTGGTCCTTGGTGCCTCCCCCGGGGAACATGTAGGTAAGCTCCACGTCGGCCGCGTCCTGCCCCTGGTTGCCTACGCAGAGGTACTCCTGGAACTGGTTTCCGGTGTACCCCTCGGCGAAGTAGAACCTGGAAGGATACGTGGGGTTGGAGGAGCCGTAACAGCCGCTGTGCCTGCAGTCGCGCCTGAACATGGGCCAGGGGAACTTGTCCGGGTGATAGGCAGCGAGGGTCTGCTCTATGCTGTCGCCCCACGCTATCTCGACAAATCCGTCCTTATCAAAGTCCCCCATGGCGGGGGCATTGTTGTAATTGATTCGCACGTCTACCGTATCGTCGCCGTTTGCGTCCCCCAGGGCCGGAGACCCGAACTCGACTCCAAACTTATAATCCTGGGCCAACAACTGCCCGGTCGATGACCACGTGTAGCACCACTTGTTGAGGTCGATGGCCACGACCTCCAGTTTCCCATCCCCATTTGAGTCGCCCACCGCGGGTGAGGAGAACACGTACCCGGATGTACTCACCGGCCACCCGGGAAGGCTGTTCCCCTGATAGTCCCACGCATAGACGTGCCTGCCGTCCACGTTATCCCAGTAATGGCCTGTCCCCACGATGATGTCCAGGTAACCGTCGCCGTCCAGGTCGGCGAGGGCCGGGGAGGACCATATCACCTGGGGGAGCGGCTTAGGCCACCCGGGGAGCGACTGCCCCGCGCCGTTAAGCACGTAGACGAGCCCTCCCTGCGGGTATATCCAGCCGGAGCAATCGGCCCCTATCACTATCTCGTTCAGCCCGTCCCCGTTGACGTCCCCTATCGCGGGGCTGCTCCAGATCGTGTCCCGGACGTCGATGGGGAACCCGCCCACGACCTCACCCGTGTAATGCCACGCCCAGATGAGCTCACCCCAGCAGCCCACCACTATCTCCATGTCGCCGTCACCGTCGATGTCACCGATTGCGGGAGAAGAGAAGACGCCTTTCGGCTTGTCGGGCCGGGAGTCGAGGTACGTCTTCTTCGGCCATCCCCACTTTGAGAGGACCCCGCCAGAGTAGTCGAAGCCAAGGAGGTAACCCGAGTCGTTCCCCACGAAGATCTCCATCCTGCCGTCGCCGTCCACGTCCCAGGCCGCAGGGCTCGAGCCCACCCAAGCGCCCGTATCCACCGACCACCGCTGCGTCCCGTCGCTGTTCCAGCAGCGAAGGAAGTTGCCGTCCCCACAGAGGACCTCGTCGGTGCCGTCACCATCGATATCGGCGGCACACGGAGATGAGCGAACCTGTTGCGCATCGGCCGTCCGACGAACACCTGGTGCGCCACGGACATCGGAATCACCAAAACGGAAACCGACTGGGAGCAGGATAAGAACCAGGGCGATTACTACCGCCAAGCTTATGAACCGAGTTTTTCCATGTACAGCGGGCATAGTAGAAATGTTAACACCAATCCGAAGGCATAACTACATGAGGGATGAGCGCGGGGTGAAGTCGAGCAACGTGATTGGTGCCTGTTTACTTCGAGGTATGCTTCTTGAAGAACTCCCAGATGACCTGGCTTGCGTCGATGTCACGGCAGGTAATCCCGATGGTGCGCTCTCTAAGGTACTGGACGCTGCTCGGAGAGAGGCGCTCCAACAGACGCTATGGCCGCGAACCTGCCGCTGAGGTCGAAGGCCAACCGGTAGGACATGAAGCCGCCGTTGGATATTCCGGTCGCGTGGACCCGTTTCGTGTCTATTGATGATGTCGGTTTAGTTGATATAATCGAACCGGCGGACCTGTCACAACGCGGGGAGGAGATGCATCATGCCAGCCAAATCCAGATTCTCCGTCATTCTCGCTGTAACCCTGATAGCAGCGATGCTGCTTGCTTTCGACGCCGTTCCGGCGCTCGCCGACACCTGGAGCCAGGTGGCGACAGGGGGCATCAGTCCGAACTACAACGAGCTGCAGACACGGGCGACCGCGACGGCGGTGTACAGCGGCCACCTTTACGTGGGCACCGAGGACACCATCAACGGGTGCGAGGTCTGGCAGACGTCGGCGGCCGGCGGGCCCCCTTACACCGACTGGGTACAGGTCAACGTGGACGGATTCGGCAACCCCAACAACACTGAGGTCACCTCCATGAAGGTGTTCCAGGCGAAACTCTATGTGGGCACCTTGAACAGAACGACCGGCTGCGAGATATGGGTTTACAACGGCGCCAACTGGTCCTGCTCGGTGGGTAACGCCCCTGGCGCCCTGAAGCTGGGCGGTTTCGGCAACCCCGCCGCCAACCTAGGAGCGCTTTCGATGGAGGTCGACCCTATAAACAACTACCTCTGGGTGGGCACCGGGATCAGGTGGGGTGCACCGGGGCCCCTGTGCGAGGTCTGGTATTACAACCCCTGGCTCCCGATTCCTTCGTGGATCTGCCACGTAGGCACGGTCGGCCCCTTTCCCCCCGGATTCGGTCCGCCCAACTCCGGCGCGGTGTCGATGGCCTATTTCGTCAATCCCGGTCCGACACCGTGTCTATATATCGGCACGGAGAACTTCTTCAGCCTGTGCGAGGTATGGGAGATAAACCTCAATACCGGTGCGGTGGCGCCGATCGTGTTTGGAGCCCCGGCACCCCCCAACCCGGGCTCCGGTTTCGGGTCGCCTGCTCCAAACATCATCGCTTCGTCCATGGCGGTGTTCGGAGGCAATCTATACGTGGGGACCTTTAACCCTGCCGGATGCGAGGTATGGCTCTGCCCCGCCCCGGGATTGGCGCCCTGGGCCTGCACGGTGGGGCCCCCGATTACCGGGGCGCTGACTCCCCCCGGCTTCGGAGTCCTAGCTAACATCGAGGCCAGCTCTTTGACCCTCGTCAATGCAGGGGCGGTTCTCTACGCGGGCACCCAGAACCCGGCAAGCGGCTGCGAGGTGTGGTCCAGCCTCAACGGCGTGAATTGGGCCTGCCTCATAGGCCTGGGCCCCGGCGCCCTGTTGCCGGGCGGTTTCGGCAGCGTCAACAATACGGAGGCGCCGTCGATAACGGAGTACGCCGCGGGGAGCAACAACGTCTACATCGGGACCAACAACCAGGTCGGCGGTAGCGACGTCTGGGCGCGCCCCAACGCCGGCCTCTGGGCACGGGTGAACACCTCCGGCTTTACAACAAACACCAACCAGTCGGTACTCTCTGCAGCCCAGTTCGGCAGCGCGCTCTATATCGGCACGGGGCTGGACGCCGGCAGCGGTAGGGGGTGCGAGGTCTGGAAGACCACCGACGCTACAACCTTCAGCCGGGTGGTGGGGCAGAGCCCGCCGGGCACGCCGGCCACCGGCCCCGGATTCGGCAACCCGGCGAACGACGGCGCCGCCAGCATGGCGGTATTCGGCAGCAACCTCTACGTGGGCACGTACAACCCCAACGGCTGCGAGGTCTGGACGTCTCCCGACGGCACCAACTGGTCCTGCTCGGTCGGCCCCACGGGGATTGTGGGGAATGGTTTCGGAAATGCGAACAACCTCACCGCAAGCTCGATGGCGGTCCTCGGCAGCAATCTCTACGTGGGGACGGTCAACCGGAGCACCGGCTGCGAGGTCTGGAGGTCTCCCGACGGCGTCAACTGGACCTGCGTCGTGGGCCCGGTGCCGGGGAACCCCGGGTTCAGGAACACCGCCAACAATTGGAAGGCCGCGTCTATGGCGATATACGGCGGCAGCCTGTACGCCGGCACCGGTAACGGCACGAGCGGCTGCGAGGTGTACAGCTCCCCGGACGGTGCCACCTGGACCTGCCTGATCGGACCGACCGGCGTCCTTGACAGCGGGTTCAGTCTCCTGGGTTTCCCCAACGCGAACAACTCAAACGCCCGCTGCCAGGCGGTGTTCGGCACCGGCCTCTACTTCGGCGTTGATAACAGCACCACCGGCTGCGAGCTCTGGACCTACAGCGGCGGCGCCTGGAGCTGCCAGGTGGGCGTATTCCCGGGTAACTCCGGCTTCGGCAGCGCGAACAACACCGGCGCGGCCTCGATGGTCGTGTTCGGCCGCAGGCTCTTGGTCGGCACCGAGAACAGCACCGGATGCCAGGCCTGGCGCTCTTTTGACGGGGCCAACTGGACCCAGGCCACGACCGCGAGCGGGTTCGGCAACGTCAACAACCGCTCCGCCTGTTCGATGGGAGTCCTGGGGCCGGACCTGCTGGTGGGCACCGGCAACAGCATCTATGGTTGCGATATTTACCGGGAGAACGTCGCGGTAACTTCGCTCGGCACTGCATCGGGCAGGCAGGGCGAGAGGCTGAACGTAGTGGTAAACGGCAGCAACACCAGCTTCGCTTCCTACAGCAGCCCCACCTTCGGTTCGGGGATAACCGTGAACGGCGTCGCGGTGACCAACGACACCCAGCTCACCGCCGACATAACAATCCAGCCCGACGCTGCCCTGGGAACCCGCGACGTGAACGTCATTACCGGGAATGAGACGCCGGCCCCGCTGGTCGGCAGCTTCACCGTGACCAACGGGACCCCGAGCATAACCTCCATATCCCCCGACAACGGCCCCTGGGGGACCGAGGTGACAGTAAACGGAACCAACTTCGGGACTAGCAGGGGGACCGGCTTCGTCACCTTCGGGGGAGTGCAGTCCACCGAGTACACCGCGTGGGGCGACGGCCAGTTGAAGTGCAAAGTCCCCACGGATATAAGCGCGGGTAAGGTACAGGTTAGCGTCACCACCGCGGTGGGCACCTCCAACGCCAAGGATTTCACGGTGAACCCCGCCGTCTGGTACCTGGCGGAAGGCACCACCGACTGGGGCTTCTCCGAATACGTAACGATAGAGAACCCGAACCCGGAGGCCGTGACCGCCCACGTCACCTACATGACCAAGAGCGGTCCAAAGGAGAAGGCAGACATCAACCTGCCCGCTTCGAGCCAGACCACCATAAACCCGAAGGACGACATTGGAGCAACCGACTTCTCCACGGCTGTCACCTGCACCGACGGTAAGACGATAGCGGTTGACCGCACTATGACCTGGACGGGTACGGGGGCGGCTTCTCCCGAGGCCCACAACTCGGTGGGAGTAACCTCCCCTGCCAAGACCTGGTACCTGGCTGAAGGAAGCTCCGCCTGGGGATTCGAGTGCTGGCTCCTCATACAGAACCCGAACTCATCCGAGGCGACCTGCAACGTCACCTACATGATAGAGGGCTCAGGGCCCCAGACCTTCATCAAGAAGGTACCCGCCTCCTCAAGGGCCACCTTCAATATGGCAGACGACATAGGGGAGAAGGACGCCTCCATCAAGGTGGAAGCAGACATACCGGTGATCCCTGAGAGGGCCATGTACCGCAACAACCGCAGGGAAGGACACGACTCCATAGGGACAACGGCCCCCGCTACTGACTACTTCCTGGCCGAGGGCACCACGGACTACGGCTTCACCACATACGTGCTCGTACAGAACCCCAACCCGAGTGCCGCCAATGTAACGGTCACCTACATGACGAATGCAGGACCCCAACCACAAGCCCCCTTCTCAATGCCCGCCAACTCCCGTAAGACGATCCGGGTGAACGACATCCTTCCCAGCAAGGACCTCTCCACCCAGGTACACGCCGACCAGCCCATCATCGCAGAGCGTGCCATGTACTGGGGTGAAGGCAAGCCCCTGGGGGAGGCATGCCACGACTCCATAGGTATGGCAGAGCCCCATACGACCTTCTACCTTCCCGACGGCCAGTCATCAGAGGGCAGGGAGACCTGGACGCTCGTTCAGAACCCCAACGACACGGACGTATCCGTCGAGATCTCGTACCTCACGTCCAGCGGGACCGGGAACCAGACGTTCGCGGACACGATACCGGCGAGCTCCCGCAAGACCTACAACATGGCCGACAAGGGCATCAACGGCAGGGCCGCCATCATGGTCACCTGCACCACATCCGGAAAGAAGATCATGGTGGAGCGCGCCATGTACTGGAACAGTAGAGGCGCGGGCACGGATACCATCGGTGGGTATTCGGACTGAGGCTTCCTTCTATGAGCCCTGCATAGTCCGCTTCACATCTTCGTTTACGACGTGGGTGTAGATCTGTGTGGTTGATACCCAGACGTGGCCCAGGGCCTCCTGGATCACGCGGAGGTTGACGCCGCGGCGCATCATCTCTGTGGCGCAGGTGTGGCGCAGCACGTGAGGGGCTACCTAATTAGGATCCAGTACAACGGTTTTTGCGTTCTTATCCATGCTCCGAACCTGTCTCAAGGTTTATACCAGGTTTCAAAGCGTGATACCGAACCTGAGCGTGGTAAAATCACTATGTAGGGAGGCGCATATGGGGAAATGTCGGTTCAATAGCTTGGGGTGCGTTATGAACAGGATCTCATTGCGGGCCGCGGTGCTGCTTACATCGATAATGCTCATCGCTGTTTCCACGTTCTTTGCCGGCACACCAGCCTGCAGAGCGGACACAGTTCCTTCCGCTTGCTGGCAGAACCCGCTTCCCCAGGGAAGCAGGCTGTACCGGGTGGCGGCCAGCGGTGCCGGCGACGTCTGGGCCGCGGGCGCGAACGGCGCGATGGTCCACTACAACGGCTCGTACTGGATCGCCGAGGACAGCGGGATCTCGAGTGACATCAAGGGAGTCGCAGCGACATCCCCGACAGACGTATGGGGCGTGACGGACACCGGGCAGGCAAGCCATTTCAATGGCACCACCTGGACCCCGCAACAGGTAACAGTCGGGAACGACCCCTTGAATTGCGTTTCCGCGTGCTCCGCCAATGACGTCTGGGCTGTCGGATGGCAGTCGGCATTCTTCCCGACGTATGGTGTCCTCGCGCACTACGACGGGTCTTCCTGGTCGGTCGATAAGACGACGGCGACGACTGCGCTGACAGGGGTCTGCGCCCGGGCGGCCGACGACGTCTGGGTGGTCGGCTTCAGCGGGACGATTCTTCATTACGACGGGAGTGCGTGGAGCACAGTTACACCTGCCCCGACGAGCAACGACCTGGAGTGCGTGTCGGCGACGGCCGCGAATGACGTCTGGGCAGGGGATTTCAACGGGCTTGTCTGGCATTACAACGGGTCATCATGGACTTCCGAGGCGAGCGGCACCACTCATCCGCTCATCAGCATCTCTGCTCGAACCCCTACGGACGTCTGGGCCGTCGCACCGTGGGTCATCCCTGGTGGGGAGATCGTCCACCGCGACGGCAGCGGCTGGCACCTCCAGAACTCGGTCACCAATAGCCCTAACGGCATCACGGCCCTGGCCTCCAACGATGTCTGGGATGTGGGGGAATACGGCTCTATCCAGCATTTCGACGGCAGCTCCTGGAGCGAACAGTCGACCGGTGACAGGACCCAGGTAAACGGTCTCTACGCGAGGAGCGCCGACGACGTCTGGGCCGTAGGGGGCAACCCCAACGGTTTTGCCCGGCACTACGACGGCAACTCCTGGGGGCCGGACAGCCTGGCCCTCAGCGGCCAGATACTGACGTCCGTCCACGCGATCTCGGCAAACGATGTCTGGGCCGTGGGGACGCAGGGCACGACCCGCCACTTCAACGGTTCCACGTGGTCCACCATAAGTGGAGCGGGGGGCTATCTCACTTCCGTATCCGCTTCGGCCGCTGACGATGTCTGGGCCACCGGAGAGAACGGATACGTCTACCACAGCTCGGGGGGCAACTGGACGACAACCCAGCCGGACCCGACCAGCGGTACGCTGTACGGGATAGTTGCCCTTTCCCCCTCGAACGTGTACGCGGCAGGGAACAACGGGAAGGTCCTGCATTACAACGGGAGCTCATGGTTGACGGAGCCGGAGACGCCACTTACAGGCAATCTACTCTACTCGGTCAGCGCCGATGCCTGGAACGACGTCTGGGTGGCGGGCGCATCGGGCACTGTGCTCCATTACAACGGCACATGGCATATCGAGACCGTGCCCGTGGATGCCAGCACCCCCATTTACTCAATCTGCGCCAGGGCCACCAACAACGTGTCGATGTGCGCTTTCCCGGGGGAGCTGTTGCACTTCGACGGAAGTTCGTGGTACCGGGTCCCCCCCCATACGTATTCGTCCCTGAGAGCTGTGACCTCGTGCGATGCGATACACACCTGGGCCGCGGGCGAGGACGGAGTGGTCCTCTTCTGGGGCCCGGGGTCGGTCGCCGGATGCTCTCCTTCATCGGCGGCGAGGGGACGCACCCTCGACGTGCACATAACCGGGAAGAACAGCACCTTCGTCCGCGGGGTGAGCGTCGCTACGTTCTCCGGCGGCGGGATAACGGTCAACTCGACAACCGTTGAAGACTCGTTGCATGCCACCGCCAACATCACGGTGGCGCCCGACGCGCCGATGACTACGCGCGACGTAGGGCTCAACACCGGCAACTGGTCTCCGGACGAGCTCGCCGGCGGGTTCACAGTATCTATCGGCCCGCCGCCGACCGTCACTTCCATATCGCCGGGCTCGGGCACGCAGGGGCAGACAGTGACGGTCGACAACCTGGCCGGAACCGGTTTTATCAGCGGCGCTACTGTAAGCCTTGCAAAAGCGGGCCAGCCGGACATCGTCGCGACCGGTGCGACGGTAGTGTCCGCTACGAAGATCACGTGCTCGCTGACGATACCAGCTGATGCCCTGGCGGGAACCCGGTCCGTCACGGTTCGCAACCCGGACTGGCAGGCCGCCACCTTGCCCGATTCGTTCACGGTAAGAGAAGCCCCCACGCCGGAGCCACCGGTAGAGCCAACGAAATACCCCACATGGTACCTGGCAGAAGGGACCACCGCCTGGGGCTTCTCCGAATACATATCCATCATCAACCCGAACCCGGAGGCCGTGACCGCCCACGTCACCTACATGACCAAGAGCGGTCCAAAGGAGAAGGCCGACATTGCTCTGCCCGCAGCCTCACAGACGACCGTAAACCCGAAGGACGACATTGGAGCAACCGACTTCTCCACCAGGGTCACCTGCACCGACGGCCTTACCATAGCGGTGGACCGTACCATGACCTGGACGGGACCGGGAGCAGCCTCCCCCGAGGCACACTCCTCCATAGGGATAACCTCACCTGAAAAGACCTGGTACCTGGCCGAAGGGTCATCCGCCTGGGGATTCGAGTGCTGGCTCCTGATCCAGAACCCGAACGAGAGCGAGGCAACTGCAACGGTGACCTACATGATAGAGGGCTCGGGCCCCCAGACCTTCACCAAGAAGGTACCCGCTTCCTCAAGGGCCACCTTCAACATGAAGGACGACATAGGGGCCAAGGACGCCTCCATCAAGGTGGAAGCGGACATACCGGTGATCCCTGAGAGGGCCATGTACAGAAACAACAGGCGGGAAGGACACGACTCCATAGGGACAACGGCCCCCGCAAGCGACTACTTCCTCGCGGAGGGGACCACAGACTGGGGCTTCACCACGTACGTGCTCGTACAGAACCCCAACCCGAGCGCCGCCAACGTAACGGTCACCTACATGACGAACTCCGGACCCCAACCACAAGCCCCATTCCAGATGCCCGCTAACTCCCGTAAGACGATCCGGGTGAACGACGTCCTTCCCTCCAAGGACCTCTCCACCCAGGTACACTCAGACCAGCCCATCATCGCGGAGAGGGCCATGTACTGGGACAAGGGAACAGGAGAGGCCTGCCACGACTCCATAGGTATGGCAGAGCCCCATACGACCTTCTACCTGCCGGACGGGCAGACATCCGACGGCAGGGAGACCTGGACTCTCGTGCAGAACCCGAACGACACGGACGTATCCGTCGAGATCTCCTACCTCACGTCCAGCGGGACCGGGAACCAGACGTTCACGGACACGATACCGGCGAGCTCCCGCAAGACGTATAACATGGCCGACAAGGGCATCAACGGCAGGGCCGCCATCATGGTCGCAAGCATGACCGCGGGCAAGAAGATAATGGTCGAGCGCGCCA
>Ga0315289_10005282_pt1 | contig 19111 bp, 15 predicted proteins | sample YL17G11_40_MG_FD_203452 | JGI IMG/M metagenome (GOLD analysis project Ga0315289, IMG submission 203452) | Sediment microbial communities from Yellowstone Lake, YNP, Wyoming, USA - YL17G11_40 | ecosystem: Environmental > Aquatic > Freshwater > Lake > Sediment | place: USA: Wyoming | collected...
TCCCCACCCCGCCAATAGGACTTTTTTATCCGGAATTTAAATCTTAATGTTCCCAGCTTCCTGGTCATCGCATGCTTATTCTTTATCCTGCCACACCCAATTTAGTCGTTTTCGGGTGTTTTATCATTTTCGGCCATAATTCAATAAAAACAAGAGCCACGGTTATTCCCCACTAACCATACGGATGAACCGCACTATAAGCTGGAAAAGTCGCACTACACCCTGAGCAAGTCCGTCGCACAGGCGGACGAGTCGAAGGGTTGCTTCGAGGCTTGCCGGGACCGAGTCGAGGGGTTATAATTCCACCATGCTAGGGAGTATTGAATATCTTACTCTCAATGAGTCAAACGCATTGCTCAAGGCAATTGACTCTAATCGCGATTATGCCATCGTTACCCTTTTCCTCAATGCTGGATTATTTCTCAGCGAGATAATTGATCTTAAAGTAAATTCGATCGATTGGGATAAACATATTATTCATGTGTCGGGGAACAGAAAGCGGGATATTACGCTCGATGAGCAAGCTTATGAAGCGATAGCAAGATGGTCAAAGGAACGCGCCGATGTTAAACACAACGCCTTTTTCATTACTACCAAAGGCAAGGTCAAGGAATTATCCGATAGGGCAGTGGACAAACTGATTCGAAAGTACGCGGATCAAGCCGGACTTAAAAGAAAGGTAAATTCCCAGATACTCCGCAACACTTTCGCTGTCCGGTTATTCTCAAAAGAGATCGGGATCGATAAAGCTTCGGCGATACTCGGCATTACTGACCCTGAATCCATCAATCGATATATCAAAGCTTCAAAATCACCGGCTCCACAGATACCCGAACACATTGATACTCGCTCCAAACCGGCCAGGATACTATCTAAAATATTTCCTACCAAACCTAAAATCGCCAAGCCGGTATCTGAATTGAAAGGCCAGATCATGCCTAACCCCGAAGAAGTGGTTTTTGGAAGGGATCGCGTAATTGAAGAAATAAGATCAAATCTAAATAAGAATCAACCCGTCCTATTGATCGGCCCCATTGGGATCGGTAAGACCCATATCCTCCGACATATTTCCAGGATACTCGGCCCCAATACGCTTTATATCTCTTCTCCGTCACCCATTAAAAATATGCTGGCCCAGATTTGCGATAAGCTCAATCCTGAATGGCGAAAGCAGATCAAGACGCGCGCCTCAACCCGGGATATCCTGGATTACATTCTTAAAACAAAAGGGACCAAACCGCCGCTTCTATTGATCGATAATCTCCATACTCTCAAAGTTAATGACGCCGATTCATTCATTTCGCTTCTCGCAAACTTTGCGATCCTCGGCTCAACCGATGAGATCATTTCCCGCTTAAAGCAAATCTGGTGGAAGTTTAAACAGATCGAACTAAAACCATTGAGCGACAATGCCGGCAAAGAGCTGATCAAATATTTAACCCAAAACCTGTCTATCAGCGATTACGAGTTGCTCGAAACCAGGATCCTTTCTCTCTCCAACGGCCTTCCCCTTGCTATTGTTGATATGGTTAACCAGGTCAGCCACCAGCCGGTGGTAACCAGGGAGCGGATACGCGAGATTTATCATGAAGCGGGGACAAGGTACCGCGATTGGACCCCGTTTCTCATCATTCTTTGGGGTTTAGCTATGGTTTTCCGGTTTGTTGCCTTAGGGACCCACAGTTTTGAGGGGTATATCCTGGCCGGGGTAGGGATCGCGGGCTTAATGACAACAATACGATTCTTAAGGATGTTTAAGTAATATGATAATGCGGTTTTTCGCATTTAGGATAAGGTAAAATGGTAAAAATAATTAAAAATTCTGCTTGGGATATAATTTATGATAGACGTGAGAACAAAACATATTCCGAGTCCCTTAAGAAGTATTTGAATTGTCTTGATCCATTGTTTGAAAAAGCCAAAGCAATGGAAGAATTTGATTTTATTTGTACTCTACTAAGAGTCAGAAGTTTGCAGGATGCCGGATGGGATCCATGGGAAAACACTTTAAGTGCAGGTAAAAAACTATACAATCTTCAAAAAAGAATAAAAGATTTTGAAACAGTAAGGCATTTATTTCTTTGGCTATATGGTCATATTGTAGAGGCATCAGAGCCCTATGAAACGATTGCAAATATGTTGAATATAGTTGATGGGCGGACTTTTATTACAAGTAATTTCTCCGATAAGAAGAGGGGTCGATATTTTGTCCCTCAAAGCCCCTCAGAAAAAATTGACACTCTTGGTGATATGGCTAAAAAAGTTAATATGCCAGATGTTGTTGTGCCATTTCAAGATGTTTTTGATAGAGAACTTAGAAATGCGATATTCCATTCGGATTATGTCCTTTATGATGGAAAGGTGAGATTGCTAAGGGGCTTTAGCAAGGAATATTCTCATAATGAGGTCCAAGCGATTCTCAATAAGGCACTGGCTTATATTAACACATTTGAAACTCTTATTTCATACCATGTCAGCAGCTATAAAACACCAAAATTAGTGCGAATGTATCCTAAACACACTCAAGTTGCTGATGAGGAAGCGATAACAATTCTACGAAAAGGTCATGGGGTTATTGGGTTACAGAGTAATTGGTCTGTTGAAGAAGTAAGGCAAGGTCAAATATTGGCAAGGATAGGGCGTTTCACGCGCCGAGAATCTAAAATGCTTGAGAATAATCCTGAAAACGTGATGATGCCCCCCGACTACAGAAAAAAAATAAATATGATTTTGCCTTTTTTGCCGGGATTTATACGGAAATGGATCGTTGCAATTATTAATAAATATGAATGGATATAAAGAGAAAAAATGCTAGCCCCAACCCATAGCGTTTTCGGCATCTTTCTAACGCTAATTATCTTAGCGGTTTTCGGTGTGCAGTGGGGGCTCCACTGGACCATAATTCTCTTTGCCATATTGGGATCAATAATTCCCGATATAGATCATCCGCGATCGGTAATCGGTAAAATATTTCTTCTCATCTCCGTTCCCCTTGAGCGCCGCTATGGGCATCGTACAATAACTCATTCTTTGATTGGGTGGGCGATATCAAGTGCCATATTCGGGGTTTTGGTTATATTTGTGATTTGGATATTAGGATTTGTTTCGGATTTAGGATTTAGTATTTCGGACCTAGCCCCAAGGTGGATTGCCGCCTTCTCCATCAGCTACTTCTCCCATCTAGTGCTTGATATGTTTAACCCTCGCGGCTCCCAGATGTTCTGGCCCGATTCTGGAAGGGACGTAATTCCCAAGAACCCAAGATTCCGGCCTGAATCAGGTGCCAGGATAGAGCTCCTTATTTTCTTTATCTTTGTTGCTTTGATGTTTCTGGCGTTCCCTATTTCCAAATATGGCATTGTCAGCTCTTTGCGCTGGCTTTTGGCAACACCCGGATCGGCCATTGAGGAGTTTAAAACTTACAAGAATCATGCCTATCTTGAATTTAATGGCATTATGGGTGAAACCAGGACGCCGGTTGAGGGGGTAGGGGAAATATTGGATGTTAGTAATAAGCGCCTGGTGATCCTATATAAAGGAATCGTTTATACCATAAGCGATGAACTGGCAGCGGATATAACTGCTTCCCATGTTAGGGTTAAAAGGACAAATATGCCCATTAAAATGGAAAAGAAAGTATATAAGAACGAGAGCCGAGAATACCTTTTGTCACAGATCCCCAAAGGGGCTCTGGTGTCCGGTACAATTAATCTTCCCGAAGGTATGGATATCACCTTCCCGCCTTTTCCTGGCGCTTATAAGACCATGGAACAGAAGGGGAACGACCTGATCCTATCCTTTGCCTCAAAGGATCAAATTGAGAAACTGGCTTTAACCGAGTATTTTGACCTGCAAAAGAGGAAAGATCAGGCTGACCTTTCGAGCTTATATGCCCAGGCCGAAAAGGCTAGGGGGCAGATCAACGAGCCTGAATCCGGCAAGGGATTGACCCCTCTTGGCAAGGAATTGCTGCAAAGCAAAGAAGAGGCAGGAAAGCAGAAGGTCCAGTTTGCGGAGCTAGCCAGCCAATTAAATGAGATTAATGTTAAAATAGAAGAGCTTAAAATCAAGATGAAGGCCCGGAAGTTCGTTTTTTCGGGCGAGGTCTATTTAAGGCAATAATATGTTTTCAAACAAGAAGCTAGAATCTATTTTTAACAGGACCAAAGGGCATTGCCATTTTTGCGGCGACGAATTAGTTTTGCATAAATATGGATGCAAAGACCTAACCGACCTTGAAGGAGCCTGGGAGTCCGATCATATTATCCAAAAAGGGAAGGGTGGGTCGAAAGAGGCAGAAAACTGCCTTCCCGCCTGTGTGCGTTGCAATCGGTTACGCTGGCACCGCAAAGGTAAGGAATTAAGAGATTTAATATTTCTTGGGCTTGTTGCAAAGAATGAAATGAAAAACAAAACAAATTTAGGCAATATGATAAAGGCCTTAAAAGACAAGCGGATTAAAGCGAACATTAAAAGACGGCGGAATATTGGTTAATAGATTAAGTTACGGGGGGCTTTATGGCTCATTGTAAAAGATGTGGTAAGGAAGAATTCCTTCGTGGTGGATTGTGTTATCAATGCTATCAAAAATATGGCAAAGAAACCTCCTCAAAATTAGGCGTTTCAGCTCGAAAAAACATTGGCTTAAAAAAAGCAAATCAAGGTGAACCAAATAAAACACTAGAGAATATCAGGCAAATAGCAGTTAATAGTGGTAAAAAAATCAAGATATTGGTTATTGAGGATGAGCCTTCTGTACTAGAGAGTTTTAAAATGATTCTTCAAATTGCGGATATCGAAGTAGTGACTGCTCCCGATGGCTACGCTGGATTAAGCTGGTTATCCCCAGATCTTGATCTAGTATTTACGGGGTTTAAAATGCCCGGAATGAATGGATTTGAAGTATTAAAAAAGATAAAAGAGAGCTACCCATACATGCCGGTAGCAATAATTGCAGCATATTATCCCGAGGGCATTAGAAAAGAAGCATTAGAAAAAGGAGCTTTCGAATACTTAAGAAAACCATGTCTTATGGAAGAGATATGGGAACTGGTTGAAAGAGGACATGCGTTGAGGCATAAGGGAGGATGAAAATGAAAAAATCTATTTGTCTCCTTTTAATAATATTATTCCTTAATTCGTCATTCGGCATTGGGCATTTGCTTGTGGCGAGCGTAGTCGAGCCAGCATTTGCGTCAGAGTATGTGCTTGCTTCAGGTGATCAACTTGAGATTAGGATAATTGGCCAAAGGGACCTTGATACAAAACAAGCCGTAGCCCCGGATGGAACTATATCATTGCCCTTATTGGGCAGAATAACAGCCCAAAATCAAACACTTAAAAGCTTTAATAACTACCTTTCTACCGAATTCGCCAAATTTATAAAAAACCCGCAGGTTGTGGTTTATCTGACCCCCCGGCCCATTTACGTGATCCAGCATGATGCCAAAAAGAACACCTGGGATGTAAAGGAAGCGAAATCAATCGATGAGGCGAGGGCTTATACCGGAGGGAATTATATCGGGGAGATCAAATATGGTGATGTGGTGTCCGTAGAAGTCAGCAAAAAACCGGATTATTTTGAGGATAATTGGTATAAGATAATAACGGGGACAGCGGTATTGGTGGGGATATACACTACATTACATAAGTAGATAATTATGGCAAGAAAAAAACAACATTCAGAAGAGCAAACACGGCTGATTGCCGCAACTCACAATAACCACTATCTATTTTCAGATTATTACCTCAATGAATTAGTTATCGACGCTGATGAATGGCAGAAAGGTGACGGCATTGAAAAGGCATTTAAAGAAATTAAGGAACTATATGATAGAGTCAAACCTACGATCGACAAGGCAAACGAATCTCAAACTGAAGAGCGGTTTATAAAACCTGTCCTGGAAATACTGGGCCACCATATTGAAGTGCAGACCAGAGCGCCTCAGATAGAACATGCCAAACGACCTGACTATGCGTTCTTCGCTGATGAAAAAACAAAAGAAAAAGCATTCGCGGAAATCGGCTCAAAAGAATATTTCAATTATGTTCTGGCGGTCGGAGATGCGAAATCCTGGAATAGGCCTCTGGATAAAAAGATCAAAACCCATCGGGGCGATCCTTTTACTAATGCCAACCCCAACTATCAGATGGACTATTACCTCCGCATAACGAATAAACAGTGGGGCATCTTAACGAATGGCCCAAAATGGAGATTGTATAATCGCGATGTAAGTTACTTGCTGGATCATTATTACGAAGTCGATCTTGTCGCGCTTTTAGAGCAAGGGAAAACTGATGAGTTTAAATATTTTTATTTATTCTTTAGAAGAGATGCTTTAGTAAGAGATGCTTTTCTTGATAAAGCGTATAAACAGAGCAAGGACTATGCGGTTGGCATCGAAGAGAACTTAAAAGATAGAGTGTATGAAGCATTGCTCAGGTTGGCGAAGGGCTTTTGGGAATATGATGGGAACAAGATCACTGAAAACGATTTAAAAGCGATACACGATAATTGCCTTATCGTTCTTTATCAGCTTCTCTTTATTCTTAATGCTGAATGTCGCGGTCTTTTACCCCTTCAAAATAACACTTATTCAGGCACTTACAGTTTAAAAGGAATTAGCAAGGAGATTGTGGGTAAGCTTGAGAGTAAAGCCGAGTTATTACCGAGTACAAACCACTATTGGAGTAAGCTCCTAAGCTTATTCAAACTTATTCATCAGGGGAATGACCATTTAGGTATAACCTTTTTTGATGGCAGTTTATTTGATCTCAAGCAGCATGAGTTTCTTAATAAATACAGTATAGGAGACAAGCATTTGGCGGAGGCAATTGATTATCTTTGCAGGGCGAAGACAACGAAGGGTTTGGCTCCAATTAATTATCGGGACTTGGAAATTAGACATTTGGGCGGTATTTATGAAGGGATATTGGAATATAAATTACAGCTTGCTAGGGAAGATATGGTTGTCTATAAAGAAAAAGGGAAAGAGAAGTATCTGCCTCTGGCCGAAGCTAATAAGGTGGGAATCAAATTTAAGCTTGATAATGTAATAAAGAAGGGCGAAATATATTTAACTACAGATAAGGGCGAAAGAAAGGCGACGGGCAGTTATTTCACCCCCAAATATATAGTTAATTATATAGTTGAAAACACCCTTGGTCCGCTTGTTGAAGGTAAGAAGCCCAAAGAAATATTAGAGCTTAATGTTTTGGATCCCGCCATGGGAAGCGGTCATTTCTTATTAGGCGCGACTGACTTTTTGGCAAGGGCAATCCACGAAAAAGAAGCACATGGCGAATTTTTATCTGATGATGAAGTCGAAGATGAAGTAAATGATATAAGGCGGCATGTCGTAGAGCGTTGCGTCAATGGGGTTGACATTAATCCTTTGGCAGTTGAATTGGCCAAATTAACGCTATGGCTGCATACCATGTCAAAGGGTAAGCCGCTTAATTTTTTAGATCACAATTTAAAATGCGGCAATAGTTTAATTGGTGCGAAATTGTCCGATTTGGGACGATTTCCCGTTCTAAAAAAGAGGAAAGAAAAAGAAACTTCTATGAAATTGCCCGGCATGGATGCTTTTTTTGGTAGTTATAAACAGGATTTAGGTCCGATATTGGACTGGATAATTAAAATTGAATATAAAACAACCGATTCGCCAAAGGATATAAAAGTAAAGAAGAGTGCTTTTGAATATGTAGAGAAAACGACTTACAAATACAGGCAAATAGCCGATCTATGGGTAAGCAAATACTTTGGCAACGAGTTTGATCACGGAATTTATCAGGATGCTGTTGATTATGTGTTAAAGGGTAAGAGTCAGCTCCCGGAGAGGAAAATAAAGGAATATCTCCATAAAGCACAGGAATTAAAGGAAGAGATGAAATTCTTCCATTGGGAGCTCGAATTTCCCGAGGTCTTCTTTGATAAATATGGGCGTACTTTAGATAACCCCGGCTTTGATGCGGTGATCGGGAATCCGCCGTATGATGTTCTTGCGGAAAAGGAAACTGGCAGAACATTTGATTCAGAAATAAATTACTATAGTAATAATGATGTTTATCATTATGCAATAAAAGGGAAAATAAACTATTTCAGGCTATTTATATGTTTCGCGTTAAGTAATACTAAAAACAGCGGATTACATGGATATATTGTGCCTATGTCATTAATGGGTGATGATCAGCAGTCGACTGTTAGAAGAGTTATGATTGAAAGATTATGTTTTATGTTTATTGAAGCATTCCCGCAGAAAGATGACCCGAATAATAGGGTCTTTAAGGATGCCAAGTTGGCGACTTGTCTATATGTTATCAAAAATATGAAATGCAATGATATGTTTAAAGTTAGGATTCATAAAGGGAAGACAATAGAAGAAGATTCCCAACAATATATAACAAATAATAAACTGATCGAAGAGTTGGATGGTGTAAATTGCGCTATTCCTTTATGCTCAGCTGAGGAATGGCGCCTATTAAATAAAATAGCCAACGCCAATATATTTATTAAAATGTCAAAAATATGTCATGCCTTTCAAGGAGAAATTAATTTAACAACACAGAAAAACAATATTACATTAGATGCTAATAAGGGCAAATTAATTGTAAGGGGCTCTGCATTAGATCGATATTTGATAAAGGAGCAAAAACAAGGCGATCTGGTATATCTCAAAATAGACGATTACTTGAAAGATAAAGCATTGAGATCAAAGGCTTATCATCATAAGCAAGACAGAATTATATTTCAAAGAGGGGCGGCTTTAAATAATTACAGGCGTCTTATTGCGGGTTATTTAAATAAAGGAGAGTTTTGCTCGGATTCATTAAACTATATTATTAGCGCTAAATATAATCTGTTTTATGTCCTTGCTCTATTAAATTCTATATTAATTAATTGGCGTTTTTCGGCGTATAGCACTAACAATACTATAAATGCCTACCAAATAGATGATTTACCCATCCGCCACATTAAATTTACGACGCAGAAGAAGGAGAGAAACCAATTATTGGAAGGATTAAAAGAATTACATGGTGTTTCTAATAGTAATCTTATTCTGAAATATATTGAAGGGTATCTCCCAAAAGTCAAAAAGGGCAATTTAATTACAGAAAAAGAAAAATCCGATGTTGTCCATGACTTTTCCGCCTTCCTTGCCGAGCAGATGATTGAAATGAACAAGGAAAAGCAAAAAGAAGTTAAAAGCTTCCTCGAATGGCTGGAAAGGGAAATTAGCGCAAAGATAGATGACCTTCGAGGCAAAACTACAATTAAGGAGTATTATAAGGAAGAAAATAATATCGATAAACTGATCGAAACATTAAAGAAGAATAAGGCGAAACTTAGCCTTGATCCTGGTCGTCGGGAATTTCAGGATAGTCTTAAAGAAGAATACGATAAAAGTATTGTCAAACTCAAGCCCCTCTTACAAAGATGCAAAGACACGGACGATTTAATAGATCGGATTGTTTATAAGTTGTATGGGTTGACGGAGGAGGAGATTGAGATAGTTGGGCAGGGGGTGAAGAGATGAACGATGGTTTTCCATTAGAGGAATTCATAAATTGGGGGGACAAGCCTCTGAGAGATTGGAAGGGTATCTTGCAAAGGGAAAGGACGAAACTGCTAACGCCATGGGCAGTTAAAGATGATGATCCCGTAGCAACCAAGAGAGAACATCAGGAAGATGAGAATCCCGATGACCATCGTACAGCATTCCAGCATGATATAGGAAGGATTATACATTGTAAGGCTTTCAGAAGGTTAAAGCATAAAACGCAGGTATTCATTTCATATGAAAAAGATCACTTTAGAACAAGGTTAACCCACACTTTAGAAGTTTTGCAAATAGCAACTTCTGTTGCGAGAACATTAGGGCTTAACGAAGACATAGTGACTGCAATCGCTTTAGGGCATGACCTCGGTCATACCCCGTTTGGGCATGCAGGCGAATACATATTAGATAAGATAATGAGTGGAAAATACAACAATTTATTCTCTTCTAAGGCTAAAGATATTTTAAACAAAAATAGATGTGGATTTAAGCACAATATCCAAAGCGTACAGGTTGTTAAAGAGCTTGAAGAAACATATGCGTTAGATAAAGGCTTTAAAGGTCTTAACCTAACTAGAGAAGTTGTGGAAGGCATCTTGAAGCATACGAAATATCCCCAAGATATATTTCCGGAGCTTGATCCTAATAAAGTACCTTGTTTAGAAGGCCAACTCATTGATATATGTGACGAGATTGCGCAAAGGACTCATGACCTAGATGATGGTGTTAGATCTGGACTAATTAAAATTAGTGACGTTGAGGGATTGATTAAGAAAACGTGCGAACCAATTAAAGAGAAAGATTATGTTAAAGGCCTTATAAAGGCGTTAGAAGAGTCTCTTAATTCCGAAAGAAAAGGTGAGGGCACAAAGTTATTCCTCCCAATATTAATAAACGCTCTGATTAATTGTTTTGCCATTGACCTTATAAAAAATACTATGGAAAATATCAGAAAGAAAATAAATGGCAAAAATAGCGAGTCTGTTTCCTATGAAATATTTAAGGATGAATTCGACAATGCTGATAAAAAGCAGGAAAAGTATACGGTTAAGTTTAGCGATAACATAGAAAACCTAGAAAAACAGCTAAAGGAGATCGAATGGCAGAAAATATATAATAGTCATTGGGCTAATTGTAGGGATAAAAGAGCCGAATATTTTATTGCTCGTTTGTTTGAGGCTTATATTGAGAATCCCTTGATATTGCCAAATGAAACTCTTGGAAGATTCGGAAAAACCATTAACATCTCAATAGAGGATATAAGAAAGTTAAAGGGAGAAAACCTCGAAGCTAGGTTAGACGAAATAGCTAGGATGGACGAGTTTATTATGCTAGTATGCAATCACATTTCGGGAATGACTGATACATATGTCCAAAATAAGTATGAGGAACTTTTCACTCCCTTCGAAATAGTCGCTCAGGCAAAATGAAGGATCTAATTAACCCTGGCGACAAAGTCCGCATCGGCACCGAAATTGGCGAAGTTATTAAGATTGATGAGCTTTCTGATGGGACAAAACAATACAGAGTAGCTTTTGCAACCGGGTCCCCTAAAAGCTTTCTTTCACCTCCGACTACCCTTATCAAGATATTGAGTCCTATCGAAGCAGCAAAAAATAAGATTTTCGATGAGCCATATAAGTATGATCTTCTTACCCAAGCAACCCGCCTATCCCTTGCCTACGAATATGATCACTTATTGTCGCTCTCAAACTCGAGAACCAATCTAGAGCCCTATCAGGTGGAAGCTGTTTACCAGATTCTAACTTCTTTCCGCCAGCGATATTTAATTGCTGATGATGTCGGTCTTGGTAAAACAATCGAAACCGGCATGGTTTTTAAAGAGCTGGAGGCCCGAGGAAGAGCGAAAAGAGTGCTAATTATTGTTCCAGCTGCTCTTCAATATCAGTGGCAGAAGGAAATGGGAGAAAAGTTTGATAGCCGGTTCTGGATTTATGATTCAAATAAGGTCAAAGATCTAAAGAGGGGCCTTTCAAAGGGAGCTAACGTTTGGGAGCATGACGATAGGATTATAACTTCTATTGACTATGCAAAACGGGAAGACGTGCTCCCCGCCTTGGAGCGCACAAACTGGGACCTTATTATTTTTGACGAAGCCCATAAATTATCGGCCTCAAAATATGGTGAGAAAATATACCGCTCTCAAAGATATAAGCTTTCCGAGGCTCTATGTAAACATTCGGATAATATTCTTCTGTTATCTGCAACTCCCCATAAAGGCGACAGCTATGCCTTCTATGCCATTATTTCTTTAGCCGATCCTTATCTTTTCAAAGATGAAAATCATATTAAGGCGGAAAAACTTAATTCAATTATGATTCGGAGGGGCAAGCACAATTTAACTGATGAAAATGGCAGGCCGGTATTTACACATCGATCTGTAAAGACCATCCCGGTTACTTTTACTCCCGCGGAAAAAGAACTTTATGATGCCGTAACAAGTTATGTGATGAACGAATATAACGCTGCTAAAAAAATAAAAAATAAAACCGTTGGCTTTGCTATGGTTATTATGCAAAAAAGAATGGTCAGCAGCATTGGCGCAATTAGAGCCTCTCTTAAAAGGAGGCTCAATGCCTTAAAGACTCAGAAAGTCATCCTAACCAAAGAAGAATTGAGAGAGTTGAAGGATCTTATAGATGACCCCGACAGCCTTACTGACCAGGAAAGAAATGAATTGGAGAACAAGCTTTTGGTCTTAAGTTTAGCGACAGATAAAAGAGGATTAGAATTAGAAATTAAAAAGTTGGAAGAATTAGTGCAAATGGCAGAGGCGATAATAGTTGACACAAAGTCAAAAGAACTCTTAGATTACATAGATAAATTGTTGAGTGCTGATCCAAAAGAAAAGGTGCTTGTGTTTACTGAATATAAGGATACCCTTGATTATTTGGAGGGCATTCTTAAGGATTATAAACTAAACAAAATATATGGCGCTATGGACATGGATGCGCGCGAAAGAGCAAAGGAGGAATTTTCAGGCCCGAAAATTAATCTGATGCTGGCAACCGATGCGGCAGGCGAGGGTATAAATCTTCAGTTCTGCCATTTGATGATTAATTACGAGCTTCCCTGGAATCCAAACCGAATCGATCAAAGAATAGGAAGATTGCATCGTTATGGCCAGAAACGGGATGTAAAAGTATTTAACCTTCAGGTAGAAAACACTCGCGAAGGTGTTATTTTTATACGGCTCCAAGAGAAAATTGCAGAGATCGAGAGACATCTGGGTGGCCGCATCTCTGATATATTGGGTGAGCTTTTAGAGGGCGTTAAACTTGAGGATTTGATTATGGAAGCCATAGCAAAGAATAAAGAAGTCGAGGTGACGTTTAAAGAGCTTGAGAACGCCGTTGAAGAAAGAAAGAAGATGCTTGAAAAGGTGGAATCTCACTTCCTAATGAAACTAAAGGATTTTGACTTGCAGTCGGCAATCAAGGTTATTGAACAAAGTCAGGAAAGAAGCAAGGGGGCAGCGATAACAAATAAGGACATTCAGAATTTCGTTAAATTGTTTTTAGAAACTCACGGCGGGAGATTGGAGAAGACAAAATATAAAGAAATATGCCGGATTATTACCCCAAAACACATTACGGATGGGCGGGTAGTTATGCCCAAATATGAACAAGCAACATTTGAAAAAGAAATAGCTAAGCGAATGAAGCCTGACGAAGTAGACTTTGTTGCTTTTGGACATCCTTTATTGAACCGAATTGTTGAGCATTGCAGAAACAGGGACGGTGGTTTTGGCGGTGGAGTTACTATCAAAGTAATAGAGAGTGAAGAATTGAAAGGCAAAAGCGGTGTTGTGTTCAATTATAAACTGGAATATACGGATGCCCAGGGTGAGATATTAAGCGAGGATTTAACTTCCATTTTTGTGGATGTAGAGAATAAAATCGAAAATGATGTATTAGGTTATATTCTTGCTCTGCCGAGTAAGGTCAAAATTAAAGATTATCTTGATAAGGAAGAAATAAGTAAATTACTCAAGGGGATCGATTATTCATCTGAATTAGCTATGGAATATGCGCGTGAAGCAGCTAATAATAAACTTGAGATTGTGAAACAAAAGAGACAAAAAGAAGTAGCAATTCAATTAGAAGATGTTAATAAATACTTCAAAGCCAAAATAGAAGAAGAAAACGAACGCCTTGGTGAATTCGAAAAAAGACTCAAAAAGGGTGAAGATATGAATGTGGCCATTCAATCATCGAAAGGTCGGCTATCCTCGTTAAAAGATCAATATCAATCCAGGATAAAAGAACTGGGAAATAAGCGAATAATTTATTCAAGGGCCCCTGAACTTTTAAATTTGGCTCTGATTCTATTTGTGGAACCAAAGTTCGAACTTAAACATGATAAAGCATGATCGTCTTTCCCTGCTTGTCCGGCGTATTATTCTATAAAGGCCAATTGATCTTTAATGTGATCTGAGGCGTTTTGCCTTCGGGTATATTCAATTTTATTATTACAGCCTTTATCTCATTCTTCATCTTAGGAGCTATCTGCTCCGCGAACTCTCTTGGTACATAACCGAGATCTTTGCCGTTCCTGGCTAAAACCCGGATCGCATTATTATCATGCGGGTTGTTTGGCTCGCGCCGCAGAATGACCGCATCCCCTTCCTTAACGTATTTTACGTTCTCTTCCCTGTTCTCATAACCGATCCCCACCACACCAAAAGTAAACTTGCCGTCTTTAACAAAGTCTTCGATCGGAGGAAAAGGTTCCGGCTTCTTGATCAGCCCTTTCTTCTCCCTGATCTTATACACCCGCTCGACCAGTGAATACACATCCACCAGCTTAAAGGGCTTGCGCATTATTGCCAAAGCTCCCGTTTCAGTAAATTCCTTCTTTTCTTTTTCTGTTGGCATTACTGGAATCATCACAAATTCTGTGTCAGGGTGCTTCCTCTTGGCTTCCTTTAAGAAATCAATTCCCTTCATAAGGTCTCTAAGCAGAACGTCGCAAAATACCAGATCAAAATCCGTCTTTTCCATTAATCGCAAACCCTCTTCACCCTGCAATACCGGCTCATGAGTATTAACTTTTAAAGATAGTATCTGATCAAACGCAGCCAAAACTTCCGGTTGGTCATCAAGCACTAACACATCAATCGGCCAAAAGCCTTTTGCGTATTTTTCCGGCAAGGGTGGGGATGGCGGTTCCTGCCAGGTTGGATGTGGAGCCGGCAGTTCAGCCGGGGACTTCTTTGATTCTAAAGAAGCCATGTATTTCCTTATGGCTTCCCCAATGATCCAAAGAAATCCTAAGAATAAAAATAATATAAAAAGCAGAGATTCCACAAAGAAATTATCGGATAATGATGAAGGAATGTCAAACATTCATATGATGTTATTTCACGTCTCGCCTGATCGTGGGCGTTGGACTCAGGAAATCTACTTTATAACTGCTCCCAGCATTTCCAGTATAGCATTTTTTTCTTTTTATCCTGTCAAGCCGCCTCATAAATAATATCAATGTAAGGGCGGCTCTTCTTCGGCAGCAAAAATACATATTCTAAAATATCGAGTATATTTATGCTGCCTCGCGCCCTCCGTGCATCTGCTCGAATATCAGCTCGCAGATGCACTCCGGGTGACAGGAAGAAAAAAATGCTATTAACCTCCAATGCTGGGAGCAGTTGTTTCCAGCACATTTTTATAGGGAGGTGGTTAGCATGTCTCGTCTGGTCGGTGTGGTTGGTTCCCGTTCCTTGCCCGCTTCTTTTGCTCCGCTTGTTTCCTCGGTTGTCTCCCTCTTCCTTGCCCGCGGCTTCCGGGTTGCCTCTGGTGGGGCAGTGGGGGCTGATTCATTCGCTCTCTCTGCCTTGCTCCAGCAGGGGGCTGCTTCTTCTGGGGTTGTCTTCTCCGCATGGTCTTCCGTTTCTGGTTTCCCTGCTTCGGTCCGTCCCCAGGTCAGCCAGCTCCTCTCCTCCGGTGGCCAGGTGGTTTGGGGCTCTGCTTCTCCTGGTGCGCCCCGCCAGCAGGCCGTCTCCGCGCTTCTGGGGCGCAATCAGCGCCTCGTGGCTGCTTGCTCCGTCCTCGTGGCTTTCCTCTTCGGTCCTTCCCGCGGTTCCCTCTTCACGGTGCGCCAGGCCGTTGCCGGGGGTGTTCCGGTTGTGGTTTTCCTCTGCGGGGGTGGGGCATCTCTGCCGGCTGATCTATCCAGTCGGTGTTTTGTTTTCGATTATTCAGATATTTCACATTAATTCGTCATTAGTCATTTTTCCAAGGAGGTGAATATCATGAGAAAATGTTCAGTATGTGGTTCGTTTCTGGTCCCTTGCAACGAGGGGATAGATCATATCGGATTCGAGCCTTATACACTCAAGCGGGTGGTCTTCGTCTGCCAAGGATGCTTGCATGCAATCCAGGATCAGGTTGAATATGGGATATCTTATCGATATACCGAAGTCTAGCTCATTTGGGCCCGCTTCCAGCAATCTGTTGGAGGCTGGCTTGGCCTCCGAAGCCCGTTAGGGCGTAGGAGGCTTATTTTTTGGTCGCAAATATTAGTTAGCACTCGATTGCAATGAGTGCTAACCTGTGCTACACTGCCTGCGAGGAATGTAAGTGGGGTGGTTATAGCGGGGCGGCCGAGAATCCCATGGGAAAGAACCTTTGCTTGCTAGATTTCTTGCCATTCGATCCGACGTTGCTTCGTCTATAAAGTAAAATAACCCCCGCAACTTATTTGGAGCCAATATGAAAGAACGATTTCAAATACTATCTTTGGATGGCGGGGGCATCAAAGGCCTTTATTCGGCTGCATTTTTAGCCAATCTTGAAGAAGATCTGGGGGGTAAAATCGCTGATAATTTTGACCTCATTGTTGGCACATCTACCGGCGGGATAATTGCTTTAGGATTAGGGATTGGGTTGTCACCCAGGCAGATAGTCGAATTCTATTATAAGAAGGGGCCGTTAATATTTCGAAAGATACCATTTTTTACAAGCCTAAAAAATCTTCTTTTTTCTAAATATTCCAGTGGGGATATTGAAAAAATATTCCGTGAAAATGATTGTTTTGGCGGTAAGTTATTGGGGGAAAGCAAAAAGCGATTAGTTATTCCATCATATAACATTGATACAAATGAGGTATACCTTTTCAAGACGGCTCATAATGAGCGATTTAGGCGAGATTATAAGGTTCCGGCATGGAAAATCGCGCGTGCTACAAGTGCCGCCCCAACATATTTCCCGATTAGCAAGAATGTCGATCATATTCGAATGGTTGACGGTGGAGTATGGGCAAATAATCCAGCAATGATAGGATTATTCGAGGCAATAGCCGTGTTAGATGTCCCGTTAGAAAATGTCCATATTATGAGTATCGGAACAACTGAAGAGTTAAAACAGAGTCCTAGAATGTTGGATACATTTGGAGGGTGGCCATTTTGGGGGAAGACCGCTGTTGAATTAATCATGCAAGCTCAAAGCACAGGGATTAATTCGCAACTTCAATTATTACTTAAAGACCGATATGTAAGGATTAGCCATAAAGTGCCAGATGGATTGTACGGGCTTGATAAAATGAATCTTGATAAATTATTGGCTTTTGCGTCCAGCCATAGTAGAAACTTTTCGCCCGAATATAAAAGAAAATATCAGGGTCATATGGCAGAAGAGTTTGTCCCGGCACATCGAGTATAAAGGAGGAAATATTTATGGAAATGTTTGAACGAACGATGATGATGGCTAATTCATTTGACCAATATGCTGAAGAGCTTGATATTCCTGAAAGTCGATACCTGGAAGCAATAAAACGTTATGAGAGCATTGGGTCCTGGCTTAGCAAAAACGATTCTGCTATAGCAAAATATGCTCCAAAGATTTACCCACAAGGATCGTTCTGCTTGGGAACTGTTGTAAAACCAATTAATAATGATGAGTATGATATAGATTTGGTCTGTTGTTTTGAGAATCTGCAAAAAGAGGAGACAACGCAAGGGAAACTTAAAAAAATGGTCGGTGATCGGCTGTTAGAAAACGATGTATACAAGCGGATATTAGACAAAGAGGGGAATCGTTGCTGGACATTGAATTATGCTAACGAGTTTCATTTGGACATCCTTCCAGCTATTGCAGACAATGAATTGCGAGCGCGACTCGGGCTTTATGCCGACGCCATATTAATTACTGATAAGGAAAAGATTGTGGCGCAGGATCAAGAATGGCCAAAAAGCAACCCGAAGGGCTACGCCAAATGGTTTTCTTCCAGGCAGGAAAGAATATTTATTGTTATGAAAAATGCATTGGCGGAAACAACAAAGGTGAAAGTGGATGAGGTGCCCGATTATAAAATTAAAACCCCTCTTCAGCGAGTTGTGCAGATATTGAAAAGACACCGAGATTATTACTATTCAAAAAAGAATAATGATTATAAGCCAATCTCGATAATAATAACGACTATCGCAGCAATGCTATATAATGGACAAAACAATACATATAACGCTATTCATGACATATTGCTGGGGATTAACGATAATCTTCTCAAGAAAACCGGCGTTGGATATTATATCCCTAACCCGACTAATCCCGAGGAGAATTTTGCGGATAAATGGAATGATGACCCAAAATTGTCACAGGCGTTTTATGAGTGGGTGAATGAAGCTCGAAATGCTTTCTGCTCGGAAAGTATACTAGAAAAAGCTGATTCAAAAGAGTTTGGTAAAGCATTGGAGGTATCGTTGGGGATGAAAATACCCGAGAATTCATTGGGCCGCGAAAAGGTTAGCGTCACAATGCCGCCATACGTCAGATCGAATCCTTCAAGCGAACGCCGTCCATGGGGAAATGGATGACCCTGGATGAGCAATACTTAGATTTACGTAATAAATACCCTTATTTATATTTCTTTCAAGAAAAAGATGTAATAAAGGGCACAATATTTATTGAAGGTAAAGAATTTCAGGATTCTTACGAAGTAGAAATAATATTATCACCAAAATATCCGCAACAGTTGCCGCGCGCCAGAGAAACAGAGTTAAAAATACCCGATAATTATCATCACAATATGCCGGAGGGCACGTTATGCTTAGAAACGCCATTTACAATACATAAAATATTTCGTCAAAATGAAACGTTATTAAATTATGTCGACAATCTTCTTGTTCCCTTTTTACATGGCTACAGTTGTTATTCTCGTTATGGTAAAGCTCCTTCCGGTGAACATGCACATGGGGCGGAAGGTGTTCTGGAGGATTATAAAGTGTATTTTAAGGTTCCAGATGATTTAAAAGCTTTGAGATTATTGTCTATTTTAGCTGAAGACAATTATCGAGGCCATCATTTGTGCCCTTGTGGAAGCAATAATATTATAAGAAAATGCCATGGAAGTATTTTATTGGAGATGAAAACCGTTGGTTATTATTTTATGCAAGATTATATAAGAATAATTGATTATCTGAAGAAAAAAGGGGTTAATGTGTCTTCTTTTGTTTCAAATAAGTTTAAGAGCGCAGTAAAAGAATTGCAAAGTAGTCCTAATAATAAATGGGGTTATTAAGAATAATTTCCCCACCC
>Ga0315289_10005283_pt1 | contig 19111 bp, 16 predicted proteins | sample YL17G11_40_MG_FD_203452 | JGI IMG/M metagenome (GOLD analysis project Ga0315289, IMG submission 203452) | Sediment microbial communities from Yellowstone Lake, YNP, Wyoming, USA - YL17G11_40 | ecosystem: Environmental > Aquatic > Freshwater > Lake > Sediment | place: USA: Wyoming | collected...
CCGTATATTTGACACCAATTTTAATGGCCTCCTCACGATGTTGACGAATAAAATCGATTGCCTTCACATGGCCTCGCACCACGGCTTTGGCTTTTTCCAGCTGTGTTTCTAAGAATCGTGCATCAGCCGCCAGTACACAACAGGGATGATCTTTCCAGATGTCACGGGAGGAAGCCAGTATCCTTCCCACCCCCATGGTAACGGCTTTGGCTGGATAGGGTTCCCAGGCAATAAAAGCATCGATCTGATCGGTTCTCAACGCTCCGATCATCTCAGGTGGCTTCAAGACCATAATCTTGACCTGATCTGGCTCGGTCTTGGATTTCAACAAGGCCCTGCGAAGAAGGGAATCCTGCACAGTAGCGTGTCCCGGAATAACAACACTCTTACCCACCAGTTCTGGAATGCTCTGAACCTTACCATCCTTTTTAACAACGATCGCCGAACCTTCTGTATTGACCTGGGCCAAGACAACCACTCTGGCTGTTTTGTTAGCCACTGCTGTGGTAGCGGGGGCAACCCCCACATAACCCACGTCCAGGGCTCCGGCAGCAAAGGCGCTCATTAACTCTGGTCCAGCCTTGAAGATACCAGCCACTTCCACCTTCACTCCCTCTTTCTCAAAGAACCCTTTTTCCAAAGCCACCCAGCAGGGGAGTTGATGGATATCGCTCTGGAGATAAGCAATCCGGACAGGTTGTCCATGGGCGATCGCAGTAGAGAATAACAGATTAACTAAGAACAATATGGCTATCTTTTTCATCCGACTCTCCGTCCTTATTTCTGCCTAACTCAGAGAATATTATGACCATTTAATTAAGTTTGGTGAATTATAGCTGACTTCAAAACCGGCCGCAAGGATACTATGGTAGACCTTACTGCAGTGAATCATGCCGAACAATTGGTCAGACGAGTCGAAAACAATGTGCGAAGATGCAACGGATGACGTTGCATTTTGGACGTTGTGCGCCATGCAAAGATTGACACATAACCACAATCTAATCTGTTCTTATATTATCACCGTCTTCTTGTATTAACTCATTAGTGAACTTTTCCATTGGAATCAATCGGCATCCATCTAATAACGAATACAGGTTTTTATCGGTTCCTCCTTCCCCAAAAAGTAGTGTTTACTCCCTTACCAATGGAGGAATCTAACCATTATCTTTACATTTCTGTGATCCCGTTTAAATGCTGAACACATAGACTTTCGATTCCGTTGGAGTCCATAATTCAAACCTTTTCATTTTTCGCAAGAGAGTCAGCCTTTAAAATCGCCTCGATTATGGCTTGTTGATCTACCTTGAAGGGCATATTGTAGATGTACGAACCTTCCTGACATATCCTATTCGCGGCCCGTTCTATCTGTTCTAATCGAAATTCTTTTAGACCAAGTGCCTTTAAGCTAGTTGGTAATCCAATACGTTTGTAAAATTGGATCAAGTCCTCTATAAAATCAAGCTCCCTGTTTTCTAAGATTAATTGAACGAGGATACCGAAAGCCACCTTTTCTCCATGTAAAGATCGATTCATTTCTGGGATCAGAGTGAAACCAGCATGAACAGCATGGGCTGCGGCTAAACCGCCGCTTTCAAATCCAAGCCCGCTAAGGAGGATATTGGCCTCGACAACATTTTCTAAAGCTGAGGTAACTTCTTTATCTTCAACAGATCTCTTAGCCTCTTCCCCATATTCGATGATGATCTCATAGGCTAAACTCGCCAGGTGTAAAGCAGCTTGGAAGGGTTTTGCTCTAAATAAATTTGTCGCTCCCGACTTCCAGCATGCCTCTGCTTCGAACTTTGTTGAAAGGGCGTCTCCCATTCCTGCAACAAGAAATCGAGCAGGCGCTCGTGCAATAACCCCGGTATCCACGAGCACAAGGGAGGTGCGCGGTTCCATTCGCAGGACCTCTTTTATCACGTGGTTTTCATCATAGAGAGCTACTAAGTGGCTAGTGGGTGCATCCGTTGCTGCGATGGTAGGAATAATCACGATGGGAAGCTTTAACTGAATGCTGAGGGCTTTTGTTGTATCGCATGCTTTTCCTCCACCGATTCCTATGATAACTTCGGCCTTGCTCTTTTCAGCTTCCGTTTTCAGCCGAAAAATCTCTGAATAACAACATTCACCTTGGAATTTCTCCATCGTGAATATCTTACCAGAGCTTTTTAAAACAGTGGCTATTCTATCTCCAACAATCGATAGGACAATCTCGTCACCGAAAACAAAAAATCTATCACCGAGAGGAGAGAGAATTTCCTCCAGACGATCCAGGATTCCGTTCCCTTGGATATATCGGTTTGGAGAACCAAATATTTTCACTCTCCACCTCCCGTTGATGATGACGTTTGATTAAAGGACAAAGCCTTCAAAGGGTGATGCGAGACTTTCAGACTTCTATTAGATGTTGTTTAAACATAACCTCTCAGTAGGTCTGGGGTATCTCCTGAAGCACGTGGTGAAGAAGCTTCGAAGCTCCATCCAAATCCTCAGATACCCTTCGATAGACTTCAAAAAGCTTCGCATAAGTTTCGTGGTTTTTGAGATTGGGTTGAAGGACCTCGACGTATTGAACACATTGGTTGACCGCTTCTTCCACGGTTTTAAATAATCCTACCCCAATGCCTCCCACGAGAGCAGTTCCAAAAGAAGAATCATCAATTTTAGGGCGAAGTAGTTTCATTCCTACCGTATCACAGACAATCTGCCTCCATAAAGGGCTTCTTGCGCCGCCACCGATGATTCGGAAGTCTTTAATTTCAACGCCCAATGTTTCCAGTTCCTTGACGCAATTGTAAAGCGAGAAAGCCACGCCTTCTAAGACTGCTCTTACAAAATGCTCTTTTCTATGCCTTGGCGTAATACCGATAAAATCAGCTTTCAAATATGGATTCCATATGGCACCTTGAAGGTAGGGATGGAATATCAGTCCTTCACACCCCACGGGAGCTTTCTCAGCTAAATGGTCCATCAGTTCGTAAGGATTCAATCCCAATTTTCCTGAAGACTCGATTTCTTCCTCACACAGAGCATCTCTTAACCATCGATAGCAAACAGCACAGGATATGGTTCCGGCTAAAGTATACCAATAAGCGGGCTTGATATGAAAATAAGCATAAACCTTAAGTGGACTCGGATGAGGATCTTTCGTAACTACAGCCACATTTCCTGCAGTAGCAATCTTGATGATCCCCTGACCAGGTTCAATGGCTCCCGATCCAAAGGCTTCCGAAGCCTGATCTGTTGTGCCTATCACCACAAGAATCCCCTCTGGAAGGCCCAATTCTTCACCTGCAGTTCGGGAAAGCCTTTCTGCAATTTTTTCAGGTGGATGCACAGGGGGAAGAATTTCCATCGGGATCCCTACCAAATTACAAATCTTCTCAGACCATTCCCTTTTCAGAACGTTAAACATTAGCGTTCCGTGGGCATCCATCCAATCTGTGGCCGAAACCCCAGTGAGTTTAAAACGGATATAATCCTTAGGCATTAATAGTCTCTTTGTTCTCTTCCAAACTTCGGGCTCCTTCTCTCTTACCCACACCAAATAGGGCAAGGTCCAATTGACATTAGCTGTATGAAGTGTTTCTTCAAAGATCTCTCGTCCATAGTTACTTCTGAGTGCTTCAACTTGAGAAATGGTCCGTTTATCTGTCCATAGAATGGCTGGGCGAAGCACCTCATTCTTCTCGTCTAATAAAACCATGGTATGAGTCGCCGCTCCAATAGCTATCGAGGCAATCTGCTGAGCGGAAATCCCTCCATTCCCTAACGCGTCTTTTAATGTAAGTTTCAACGCCTGATACCATTCTTGAGGGTCCTGCTCAGACCATCCGGGGTGGGGATAATACGTGGGATATTCTCGATATCCGCTACCACATACATTCCCTTCTTTGTCAATAATGGTAACCTTGCAACCACCAGAACCAATATCTATTCCAACCATGTATTTCTTTTTTCCCATCTTTGATTCTACTCATTCTCTAAAGGCTAAAGGTTTTATTATTTGGTAAATCTTTGGAGGATTCTGGTTAAAGATTTAGACAATATTATCGGAACGAGTGGATAAAGTCAATAAATGTTTAATCTACTTATAATATTAGATAGTTATAACCTTGCAAAACATTGCAAAAAATTTCTTGACTTTTCATAATTTATCAAATAATGTCATTTCTTAATGTTTCCTTACCAAAGAAGACAGAAGATCATCGAACAGCTTCAAAAGAAGAAGACGTGTTCAGTGAACGAATTAAGCAAATTACTAAATGTATCTGATACAACCATCTATCGGGATCTTATAAATTTAAAGGATACACGGTTTGTCTCAAAAGTCCATGGAGGCGCCGTTTGGGTTGAAGAGAGCGTTGAAAACAATAATAAGGTTGAGCATAGGATTAATGTCCGGTTAAGGAGAGAGGTAGAGGAAAAACAGGAAATTGCCAAAAAGGCGTTACAATTCATCGGTGACGAAACCTCCATATTTTTAGATCACTCATCGACTTGTATTTATCTTGCTAAGGAACTCGCCATTCAAAAATATCAACATTTGGTTGTTGTCACCAATTCCATAAAAATTCTTGATGAATTAGAAGGTAACTTTACAATTCATGCCATTTCAACAGGAGGGGCTTTACAACACCAGTGGAGCGCTTTAACAGGGCCTTATACATTAGATTTCATATCGAAACTCAACTTAGAACAAGTTTTCATCTCTTGCGGAGCAGTTTCCATAGAGAAGGGAATGATGACTTCCTTCCCCTTCGTTTCAGAGATTCTGAAAAAGGCAAGTGAAGTGACTCGGGAAATCAATCTGCTAGTAGATAGTTCCAAGTTTTCGAAAGTGGGCGCATTCTCTGTGATGCCCGCTTCTCACGTAAGTAGAATAATAACTGATAAGAAAATGGATTCCAGGTTAGCTGAGAAATACAGAGATCTCGGTATAGAACTCGTCATTTAAGATGAGCACGTTTGAACGATTGACTAAAATGTTCTGATTCTAAATGAAAAGCCAAGACAGATTCCTATATCCAAATAAATAAAAATTTATAGTTTGGAGTTAATGAAGTATGGCACAGGTTACCATAAATAACCTTAAAAAGACTTTCGGGAAGGTCGTAGCTGTCCGAAATTTTAATTTAGAGATCAAAGACGGGGAATTTGTTGTTCTGGTTGGACCATCTGGGTGTGGAAAGACTACGGCATTAAGGTTGGTTGCGGGCCTCGAAGATATCGAAGAGGGAGAAATCTACATTGGGGATCGATTGGTGAACGATTTGGACCCCAAAGACCGCAATGTTGCAATGGTTTTTCAAAACTATGCTTTGTACCCCCATATGAATGTTTATAGAAATATGGCCTTTGGCTTAAAACTCAGAAAGGTTCCCAGGGATGAAATTGAGGAGAGGGTGAAAAAGGCTGCGAAGATCCTGGGGATTGAGCAACTTCTTGATAGGAAACCAAAACAGTTGTCCGGTGGACAGATGCAGCGTGTAGCCGTAGGCAGAGCAATAGTGAGGGATCCTCACGCCTTTCTATTCGATGAACCCTTAAGCAACCTGGACGCAAAATTAAGGACTCAGATGCGCAGCGAGTTGGTTAAACTCCATCAAGAGTTAGGGGCAACCATGATTTACGTAACCCATGATCAAGTGGAAGCTATGACAATGGGCGACCGAATTGCGGTGATGAAGGATGGATTGATTCAACAGGTCGGAAACCCTATAGAGTTATACGAAAATCCCCGGAACCTCTTTGTGGCTGGGTTTATTGGGAGCCCTGCAATGAACTTTTTTGAAGGAATTTTAACAAAGGAAAATTCCGAATTGGTATTTAAGAGAAATAATTTGTCTCTTAAAATCCCGACGTCCAAGAACGATAAGATTCATGAATGGGTGGGCCGAACCATTGTTTTGGGGATACGACCAGATGACATCCGTTTAGCTGTAGTAGCCTCGGAGAAAATCAACGCAATTCAAACCAAAGCCGAAGTAGTTGAGCTTCTGGGCTCAGAAACTCTTATCACGGCCACTGTAGAAAGAACCTTGGTTTTAGCTAAGGTAATAGGAGTGGTTCGTGTCAAATTCGGTGAGACCATTTCTCTGCATTTTGACACATCAAGGGTACACCTATTTGATAGCGAATCAGGAAAATGTTTAACAAGTGAATGACAGGAGGTTCAAAAGCTTCGGGAAGGAGGTGATCTTCGAAAGTTTAGTTATGAGTGAGGGGATAAAGAACTAATTACTAACCTTATTACGGACGGGAGGTAAAAAATTATGAAGAAAAGGAGTTTCGAAAAAAAATCTAAGGGCATGACAAGAAGAAAATTCCTGAAAATGGCAGGAACTGCAGGGGCGACAATGATGGTTTCAGCGCCCTTCGTTCATACCCAAGAGAAGATCACCCTGCGTGTCATTAATCAAGAACCGGATCCAGGGACAACGAAAACCCTGGAATCTAACTTCGCAGAATGGGAAACTAAAACAGGGGTAAAGGTCTTGCTTGATACTGTCCCAGGTGGCGAAGTCTTTCCAAAACTGACGGCATCTATCAAAGCGGGTAATCCTTATCATCTTGGTAACGAGCTTTTCATTGGAAACATTAACATCATGGCAGCAAATAAATGGATCGTTCCTTTGACCGACGTAATCAAGAAAATTGGAGTAGATGATTTTGGACCCAATATTCTTTTCCCCATGAAAGGAGAATATTGGTGGTATCCCTATGATTATAACTTCGCTCACTGGTTTTACAGAACAGATATTTTCCAGAAGAAGGGGCTGAAGGAACCAAGAACATGGGCTGATTTTTTAAATTGCGCTAAGGCCTGCACAGCAGACAATATGTTTGGTCTCGGTCTTGGGATAGGAAGTGGCCAATGGGTGGATTGGCTAAATGTGGGATTCATGTGGGCAGATGGAGTTAAGCTTTTTGACGATAAATGGAATGTCATCTTTGACTCCCCTCGAATGAAACCAAAGGTTATAAAATACTTAAATTTCTTTAAAGAGCTTTATCAATATATGCCCCCTGGTATGACTTCGCTTGTATGGGCGGACCATGTAAAACTTTTCGTCAGCGAGAGAGTGGCGATGAACCCTTATAGTGGTAGGATGATAGAACATGTTGAGGCATATGCGCCCCATTTAGCAGATAAAGTGGGGGTATTCCTCTATCCCAGCAGCGACGGATCTCGCTTTGCAGTCGGTCACGGTTATGATGGATGGTTTGTAGTAAAAACAAAATACTCAGAAGAGGCCAAAAAACTTTTGTATTGGTTAGTGACGGAAAAACTCATTGACTTTTATGCCAACTTACCCATCCACTATCAGCCTACAAGGTTATCCATCTATGATGATCCTCGTTGGAAATCCCTTCCAAAAGTAAAGAAGTATCAGAATATTCTGGAAACAATGAAAGGCTTCCTTACACGGAAGGATATTGTTCTCGATTGTGTTGATATTCAGGGACCAGAAATTGATCCAAGACCAGGAAAGATAACGAGGAAGTTTATCATGCCAACAATGCTCCAGAACCTTGTACTCAAGAACCTTCCACCTGAAGAATGTCTGAAGATTGCTGCAGACCAAATAAGAGAAGTGATGAAAGAAGGTTGATTTTTTTTAGTGGGGGTACCAAGAAAATCATTAGGTATCCCCACTTTATTTTTGAGAAAGAAATGAAAAGCAAAGATAAATATATTGTTATACCTTTCTTAACGCCTGGAGTTCTTATTACTTTTTTCTTCATAGTGGTTCCTCTTTTTATGGCTATTAGACTCGGCTTTTATCATATGGAATCCTATATAAGTCCACCAAAATTTGTTGGATTTGCCAATTATATTCAAATATTTCATGAATCAAGTTTTTGGAATGCCTTAAAAAATGGCTTTGTATATGGTTTCATAAGCATTGCACTCCAGGTTTCAATTGGAATTGGAATTGCACTGATTCTCAACGAGACATTTAAAGGAAAATCCTTCATAAGAGGTTTAACATTATTACCCTATATTCTCCCTACTGTTGTTGTTGCCTTAACTTGGCAGTGGATGCTTGATGGGAGTATTGGAGTGATTACCAACGCTGTCGAAAAATTATCTTTCGGTAAGGTCAATTGGCTTGAAACCCCTACGCTTGCAATGTTCACTGTAATCGTGGTCAGTGTATGGACTTGGACACCTTTCGTGACAACTTGTTTTTTAGCTGCTCTACAAACCATCTCTCTAGATCTGATAGATGCTGCAAAGGTAGATGGTACTACAGCCTGGCAGAGGTTTTTTTACATCACCCTTCCCATTTTAAAACCAATCCTGGTCATCATCATCCTACTGAGAGGCATATGGATGTTTAATAAGTTTGATATTATTTGGATAATGACAAAAGGAGGACCTCTCGGTGCAACAGAGCATCTTCCCATTCTGACATATCAAAAAGCATTTCAAACATACGATATTGGAGGAGGCACAGCGGTTGCCACGATCTCTTTTGTTATTCTGTTTATCATCGTCTTTATCTATTTAAAAATATTTCCTATTGAGGAATAAGGAAGTCCTATATGCCCAAGAAAGATACTCCCGTGAAGAAAGTAGTCATTTATAGTTTAGTTATTCTCATTGCTATTTATTCATTCTTCCCCATCTATTGGATGTTCATCTCTTCATGTCGGACCTATCGCACATTATTTTCAAGTACTAGCCTCATTCCAGGGCCGTTTTCACTAAGATCTTATGAAAATCTCTTAAGTATGACTAAATATTTAATCAATTTTAAAAATAGTTTATGGGTTGCTTTTGTTACGACGGGAATCACGTTAATCTGTTCCATCCTTATGTCTTATGTGGTAACGCGATATCGAATGAGAGGAAAACAATTTATTCTTCATTCCATGCTTTTTATTTATATGTTCCCTCCTCTTTTACTGGCTGTCCCTCTTTATTTCATTTTCACAAAATTAAGGCTTACTGATACCTTGTGGGGATTAATTATCTCTCACACCACTATTACCCTACCTCTTGGGGTATGGTTGTTGTGGGGATTCTTTAAAGCCATGCCCTTTGAATTGGAAGAAGCGGCAATGGTTGATGGAGCTAGTCGAATTAAAGCATTTTTTTGGGTAGTCCTACCTTTATCGCTTCCAGGAATCCTCACGGTTTCTATTTTTTCATTTCTACTTTCATGGACAGACTATACCTTTGGATTAATTATTCTTTCATCTGATATCCAAAAGACCCTCCCTATAGGATTAGCCACTATGGTGGGAGCAGGGGATTTAAATTGGGGAGAAATTATGGCCGGGGCTTTTTTAATCAGTGTCCCCTTGTTGATCATGTTAGTTTTTCTCAGCAAGTATTTCGTTAAGGGACTTACAGCAGGAGCGATTAAAGGGTAAATCAATAATTAGGGAAAGCTATGAACATACCCAACAAACTTATTTATGATCTTATTTATGCTGAATTGGCGGATATTGTTGGTCCGGAAAATATCACCCGCCGCCGAGTTGATAAACTAGCTTATGCCGTGGATTATTCTTGGGTTTCACAAATGTGGATAGACCGTGGGCAGGATCCTCCCACAGCAGACTTCATTTTGTTCCCCCAAAATGCCCAAGAGATCTCGGAAATTATAAGGGTGGCAAATACTCATCGTCTTCCGGTGGTTCCGTGGGGAGGTGGCTCCGGCTCTCAGGGGGGTGTCATCCCCCTATATGGTGGAATCATTATTGACCTAAAACGGCTAAACTGCCTTATAGAAATAGATGAAGAGAGTTTAACGGTTACTGCTGAGGCAGGCATTATTGGTCAAAAGCTTGAGTGGGAGCTCAACGAACGAGGATTAACCCTTGCTCACTATCCAGCCTCAGAATACGCAGCCACTCTAGGGGGTTATATCGCCGCTCGAGGATCTGGAACGCTTTCGACGAAATACGGCAAAGCGGAAGATATGGTCATGTGGATCAAGTTGGTGAGCCCGACTGGAGAGATCATAGAGACATTACCTGTTCCGAATCATGCTTCGGGCCCAGGATTGCTTGAGCTTTTTGTAGGATCAGAAGGAACTCTGGGAATCATTGTAGAGATTAAAATGCGGGTTGACCCATTGCCGGAAGAACGGCACTTCCAAAGCTTTCTCTTTGAAGATCTGAATAAAGGAATCGAAGCTGGGCGACGAATCATGGTTCAACGACTAAACCCATGTGTCATTCGACTTTATGATGAAGTAGATACAAAGAAATACGTAAAAAAAGTTCTGGACCTCGATGTCACAGGTTCCTATATGGTTATTGGGGTAGACGGTTTCAAAGAGTTTACAGGCGTTATATGGAAAAAAATCTTTGAGATCTGTAAAGGCCTTGGAGGGCAAGATTTAGGGAGTGAAGCTGGACAAAAGTGGTGGGATCATCGGTATGATTTTTACTTTCCACCATTTGCCAAAGCATTGCCCAAACTTTATGGAACAATTGAAACAGTGACGACTTTCAAGAATATTAAACCCCTTTATTATGCCACAAAGGAGATTATTGAAAAGCAATATGCCGATTATAGGGCATCTTTTTTTGCTCACTTTTCCCATTGGTATCCCTGGGGGGTCATGGTTTATGCCCAGTTCATGGTTGACGAGCCCCCTCAAGACCCGGAGCAGGCCTTAGATCTCCACAATCATATTTGGGCCGATGTGGCTAAATGTTTCATCGCCCACGGTGGAGTTCTTAATGAACATCATGGCATAGGTTTGAAGCTAGGTTGGCTCATGCCGAAGCAATACGGTTCTGCATGGCCAAAGTTAGTCCAAATCAAAAACGCTCTCGATCCTAATGGGATTATGAATCCTGGAAAACTGGGGTTTGGCCCTCCCAAATAACTCAGCTTAATCTCGGAGGCGATCTAATTAATGAAAGAATTTGAGAGACATCTTGATACCATCAATTCCTGTCGTTTCTGTCCTATGTGTCGTCATGTCTGCACAGTGAGCGAGTCCATGCATAAGGAAACCGTTACCCCGAAGGGGAAAGGACTTACGCTCTTTTCTATCCTTAAAGGCCTTCAACCCTTTGATCCCGATGTCGCGGAGGTGATGTACCAGTGCGCCCTCTGTCAGGTCTGTCACGAATGGTGTGTGGGTAATTGGAATATTACTGATCCCATCTTGGAGGCACGTAGAAAAATTGTCTCTTTAGGAATCGAACCTGCACAAGTACGTCGGATCAGGACAAACATCATCGAAGAAGGAACCCCCTACGGGGGTAAACGCGATGAACGTTTCGCTTCCATTGGTCCCATCTCGGTAAAAAAAGGAGTTTCAACGCTCTACTTTGCTGGTTGTGGCACTGCTTATCGTCGGCCAGAAGTTGCCCGGGCAGCAATAGCTGTCCTTAAGGTGGCAGGCATCAAATATACACTGTTATCAGATGAGGAATGTTGTGGGGCTTATTTGGACATTATGGGATACAGGGAAGATGCACGGGCCCTAGCCCAGAAGAATGTGGACCGGTTCAAAAACTCCGGTTGCAGTGTCTTGGTTATGGGATGCCCTCATTGTTTTTACACCATTAAGGAGATGTATCCCCAGTGGGATATAAAGCTCCCTGAAGGAATTCGGATCGTCCACATGACAACATACCTGCGAGAACTTGTGATGCAAGATCGGATAAAATTGAGACCGTTACATAAGACAGCTACCTATCAGGATCCCTGCCGCCTAGGTCGCTATTGTGGCATTTACAAAGACCCGCGGGAGGTCCTGGTTAGCATTGATGGGCTGAATTTGGTTGAAATGAAGTGGAACCGTGAAAAGGCCAATTGTTGTGGTTATGGATCTGGGTTGGCCTTGACTTTTCCTAAATTAGCTGACGACATTGCGAAGGACAGGTTTGCCCAGGCAAAAAAGACAAAGGCTGAGATTCTGGTAACTGCCTGTCAGTCTTGCAAAAGCGCCTTTTTGAATCAATGTTCAAAAGAAGACAACCTTAAAATCATTGATCTTATCGAACTAGTAGCTGAAAATATCTCTTAAAAAAATTCTGGATGGTTTGAAATATTCGAAATAATCCACAAATGCTGGTTGTAAGGTGAATCGAGAAATTCCTTCTAACCAAATAAGGATAGAAGAGGTAAAGGTATCATGGAATTGAAAGACCTCTATCTTGTGGGTGTGGATATCGGCACTGGAAACCTTAAATCGATTATTGTCCGGGGAGATGGAACTGTGGTGGGAAGTAGTTCTCAAGAATTAACCACTTCTTACCTCCATCCAGGATGGACGGAACAGGATCCCAACGATTGGTATTTGGCTTTCTGTAAGACTTTTCATGAAGCTTTGAATCAAGCCAAAATAAGCACAAAAAAAATCAATGCTGTCTGCATCGATGCGGCAGCCCATACACCCGTGCTTTTGGATGAAAATGACGAAATTCTGAGACCTGCCATTCTATGGACGGACCAGCGAAGCGTGAAGCAAGTGGAATGGCTCAACAAGCATTATGGAGACCGTATTTTCCAGATTGGTTATCAGAGAGCAAATCCAACTTGGACATTGCCACAACTTTTATGGGTGAGAGAGTGTGAACCGGAGGTGTTTCAGAAGACACGGAAATTGATGATTGCTAAAGATTATTTGAGATTCAGGGTGACCGGGTCTTGGGAAACGGACTGGGTTGATGCACTGGGCACTCTGATGCTGGATGCAGGGAAACGACAATGGTCGAAGGAATTATGCGGTTATATTGGATGGCCCATGGATACCTTGCCCAAAATCGTTTCTCCCAGAGAGGTGGTGGGGAAAGTAAGCCGCCAAGCCTCTCGAGATACAGGTTTACAAGAAGGAACACCTGTGGTGGCAGGCTCTTCCGATACCGCTGTTGAGGATTACGGGGCTGGGGCCGTTGAGGCGGGTCAAGGTATCATCAAATTGGCGACGGCAGGAAATACAAATATCATGACTGATAAAGCCTATCCCCATCCCCTCACCTTCACTTATTACCACATCATTCCGGGACTTTGGTATTCCGTGGCTGCCACGAATTCCTGTGCATCCGCTCATCGATGGCTCAGAGATCAATTCTTTCAATCAGAGATGAAGAGAGCAGAGGAAGGAGAAAAAGACGCCTTTGATGTAATGGATGAAATTGCAAAGGATGTGCCCGTCGGTTCAAATGGACTCATTTTCCATCCTTATCTCTTGGGAGAGAGATCACCCTATTGGGACCCCTTTCTCAAGGCTGATTTTATAGGTATTACGATGCGCCATCGAAGGGAACATTTCGTCCGGGCACTCTATGAAGGGATTGCTTTCTCATTGAAAGATTGTTTGAACTCTATCTTGAGCCTTGGGTTGGATCTCAAGGAAGCCAGGATTATCGGAGGAGGCTCAAAAAGTGCTTTATGGAGACAGATTGTCTGCGATGTCCTGGGTGTGGAGGTATTAAAACCCGCCATCGATGATGCATCCTATGGGGCGGCATTGCTGGGAGGAGTTGGGGTAGGAATCTTTCAGGATGAGAAAGACGCGATACATAAGTGCGTAAAGATCGTTAGCCACAACAAACCAGATCCCAGAAATCATGAGACGTATACTCGACTATTCGATGTTTACAGAAAAGCCCACGACCAGTTGGTAGAAGTTTGCCACGAGCTTCATGAATTTTCATGAAGATGAGGGGGTCCACAATGCAAAAGAGATTACGTTTTAAGGAAGCAAGAGGGAATCTCTGTATGCCAATCAGTTTAGTGACAGCGAAACATGGCAAGATTAGGAATGTCATGACAGCGGCCTGGACCTCACCATCCTCTTTCGATCCTCCGTTGATTTCGATTACTATCGGGACGGGTCGCTTTACCCGTGACCTTATCATGAAGAGCAAAGAATTTGCCATTAACGTTCTTTCCCCAGATCAAATGGATTTGGCGATATTCTGCGGCAATATTTCTGGAAGAGAAGTCGATAAATTTAAAGAGAAGAAAATCTCTATTCGGTCCGCCAAGAAGATAAAAGCGCCCTTGATCAACGGCTGTGCAGCCAATATCGAGTGTAAAGTCCGCCATTATTATCTGACGGGGGATCATACAGTGTTTGTGGGCGAAACGGTTCGTTACGACGAGGATCCTTCAAAAGTCCCTTTAATTAGATTCAGAGGTTTTTTCTATAAACCTTCTGAACCTTTAGGGGCAGACGAGCATAAGGCCAAAGTGTAATTTTTTAAGAATATAATTATTAGAGAGGAGATAAGAAGTGAAGAATGCAAAGATCATGAACTTTCGAGAGGTAGAGGGTAAAACTCCCGCCGGTGGTGGAGGGACATGGTATAGGCTCATCGAGTCCGCGGATACGGAGGCGGGACTCATCTTTGGGTTCGGCAGAATCAAACCGGGCGATGGGCGTGGTTGGCATTCTCATCCCGAGGGAGAAGATGAAATTTTCTACGTCATAGAGGGGAAGGGATTAGCCGAATGGAAATTCGATGGAAGGTCATACAAACAGGAAATTTCTTCGGGAACTGCCTTTTACACGCCTGGAATCATGGAAAACAATATTACTAATGTGGGAGATAAAGATCTTTTGTGCGCATACTGCATTTATAAGCCAATAAAGTAATAGTGATGAGTTAGGAAAAGAGACAAGTCCTATGAGAAAGAAAAATGTAAATGTGGATTATGGTGAATCAAAACTAGAAATTACTGTGCCCGAAGATACCGCAATCGTCCGTTGTGAGGATCCACCACCATTGCCTAATCCAGAAAAGGCGTTTCGCCAAGCCCTCGAAAACCCCATCGGAATGACGCCCATTCGCGATCTGGTACAGAAAGGGTCTAAGGTAACCATTGCTTTCGATGCTCCTCCTCGGAGTGGCGCCCCCAAGAAGCTATTTATTCCAATCCTTTTAGAGGAACTTCAAAGGGCTGGTGTCTCCAAGAAGAATGTAACCTTACTTTGTGCTTCTGGAACGCAATGGAAAAGGACGAAAAAGGAGTTGTACGACCATTTTGGTCCTGAACTGTTTGAGCAATTCTGGCCAAATCAATTATTGACCCATGACTGTTCACAGGATTTGGTTTACTTAGGTGAGTCCGAATTGGGAGACCATGTGGAATTTAACAAGGCCGTGGTAGATTCGGACCTTCTAATCTATCTTGGAACAATTGGTATTATCAACTGGGGTGGGGTTACCGGAACAGGAGTGGTTATTGGATTGGGGAGTGCCCGCAGTATTCGATCCACTCACACTTGGGTCATCGCCCATCCTGATTCGTGCCATGGAGATCCCCGTAAGAGTTTATATATGCAACACAAACAGGCCATACATGCGCAGATTGAGAAGGCTACAGGGAAGAAAATACTTTATGCAGACGCAATTGTGAATACGAAACAGGAGATTTGTAGCGTATTTGCGGGGCACTGCCCCGAGATCAATGAACTGGAATGGCGCATGGCTGAAACGCTTTTCCGTGTTCCTGTTCCCCAGGCAGACGTTATGGTTGCGGGGCTTCCGATTGGGCAGATATACGGAGAGACCCATAATCCTATTTTGGCACTGACTTATATGACCATGGTGATGAGAACTTGGGTTAATAAGCCTATTTTGAGACCCGGTGGCGTCTTCATCGGTGTCGTCAAATGCAATGGTACAATTGATACAAGACGGAGACCATCGGATCAAGAGGTGTGGGACTTATTCGGAAGAGTTCATTCGGCACTGGACCTGTTCGATTTTGAAGAAGAATTCCTGACCCGGGAGGATTATCTCTATCGATACCGATACTGTCATGCCGTTCATCCTATCCACTCTTTCTGGGTGTTTTATGAAGACCAGTACTTATTGGATCACGCTGGAAAAGTTATATTTGCTGGAGAGGTGAATCCTGAGGCCGTAAGGAAACTAGGCTGTACATCAGCACGGGATTTTGATCACGCCTGGGCAATGGCTGAAAAGATCGTTGGTAAAAACCCAAGAGTTGTCGTGGTACCGGACTATATGTCCCGATTAAAAATCCAATTTGATGTTCAATAGGTTTGTCATCATCATCTTTTTGGGAAGACCTCAATGATGGAAGGGAGAGTCGCAATTGTTACAGGAGCAGCTCAGGGCATCGGAGCATCGATTGCCCAACGGTTTGCCTCTGAAAAGATAAAGGTGGTTGTGGCGGATATAAAGAAGGAGTCAGGAGAAAGAACAGTCAGTCAGATTCGGGAGGCTGGAGGAAATGCCATTTTTGTCGAAGCCAATGTTTCCAAAAGAGTAGAAACGGATCGAATGGTTAGGGAAACGATCAAAGCGTTTGGACGGCTGGATATCTTGGTCAACAACGCTGGGATCAATTACCTTACCCCCGTTTTAGAGCAAGTGAGCGAAGAAGAGTGGGATTGGGTCTTCACTGTAAATGTCAAGGGGGTCTATTTTTGCATGAGCGCCGCTATGGATCCCATGAAGGATCAAAAGTGGGGAAGAATCATCAACATCGGTTCGATAGCAGGGAAACAAGGTGGTCCTGCTTCTGGAATTCACTATTGTGCCTCAAAGGCGGCTGTGATGTGTTTGACCAAGCAGTTTGCAAGATCCCTCGCTCCATTTGGCATCACTGTAAACTCCATTGCCCCGGGGATCGTAGATACGGAAATGGGCAGATCGTTAGGATCCGATGTAATTCAGAGAACCATCAATTTAACGCCTTTGGGGCGTTTGGCATCCCCAGAAGACATCGCCCATGCAGCACTTTTTTTGGCATCCGAAGGTGCAGCTTTCATTACTGGGGAGGTATTAGATGTCAATGGTGGGGCGTTAATGGATTAAGTAAAAATAATACTATGAGCTATATCAATATCCCTGTGTTGAGAGGAGATTAAAATGTCGTATTCTTTGAGTCTCAAGGATAAAGTGAGTTTTGTCACTGGTGCGGGAAGAGGTTTGGGACAGGCCATCGTTAAGGCATTTTTGGAAAACGATGCAAAGGTGATAGCATCAGATCTCACCTTTGAAAATGAGAAGGAACTCTCTCACCCAAACATATTTTTGATAAAAGGGGATGTGACTACTGAGTCCGATGTAGATGGCACGGTAAGGCAAGGAGTGGATCGATTTGGGAAGGTGGATATCTTGGTTAATAATGCTGGAATTATATATAAGGACTTTGTGGAGGCTGTTGATTCTCGTAAATGGCACCAAATATTAGAAGTGAATTTAACCGGCCCAGTGTTGTGTGCTCGAGCTGTTACACCCTATATGAAAAACCAGCGATGGGGTCGAATTATAAATATCTCATCGATGATGGCAATAATGGGTGCGGAGGCATATAGTGGATACGCAGCAAGTAAAGGCGGGTTATTATCACTAACTAGAGTATGGGCAGCAGAATTAGCCGTTTATGGAATTACTGTCAATGCGATATGTCCAGCATGGATTGAAACACCTATGGTCTCGGCTTTCATTAACAGAATTGCTGATATGCATAAATTGAACAAGGAAGAAGCTGTTAAAAAGATACTTTCCATCGTTCCTCATCGGCGATTTATTGATCCTTCTGAAGTGGCCTTCGCTGTTCTTTTCCTTTGCTCTGATGCTTCTAAAAGTATCAATGGCCATGGACTCGTCATCGATGGGGGACTCACTTCAGTCATCACTCCAGGCCTGATGACAGAAGTCACAGAGCAACACCTCGTTTTTCCTAACATTGAAAAAATCTTGAAACAATAGAGAACGGACTTGTTCTGCTTGGAAGATGTTACGTCCGGCCTAACATGATTTGCACTAATTCAGGGGATTTTGCAAATAATCCAGCAATTCCGCCAGTGTGGATAAAGAGGACGGTTTGATTAGATTTAAAGATACCTTGAGCAATGAGATCTACTAACCCCCACGCTGCCTTGGCCGAATATACTGGATCCAGTATAATTCCTTCCGTTCTTGCAAAGAGCTGAATCGTATTGACAACTTCTTTCGTCACTATCCCATAACCAGGACCAATATATTGATCATAAATGGTTAGGTCAGACGGTGTTAAACGTAAGTTTAAGTTTAGATAGACAATGGTTTCCTTAGCCTCCTGAACAACCCTTCTAGCCAACTCCTCACTGCGACGGTAAACACTCATTGTTATGATTGGAACATCTAATTTAAAAAGTCTTCTGCCAATTTCCAGTCCCACCAAGGTTCCACCCGTGCTAGATGCATGGATAATCACATCAGGACAAATCCCCATGGAATTAAGCTGTTCTTTTATCTCTTGGGCACCAATGATGTAACCCAAACATCCAATATGGCTGGCCCCTCCAATTGGGATAATGTATGGGTGCTTTCCCTCCGATCTCAACTCATCGGCAACTTTCTGAATTATAATTTCAACGTTGTCATACTCTTTTCCAAGAAAAAAGTGACATTCAGCTCCCAAGAGTCTATCAATTAGGAGATTTCCGAGATCCATGGCAGGATAATCATCAAACAACAACAAAACTGGATGAATACCTGATTGCAAAGCTGCCGCTGCTGTCATGCAGGCATGATTGGACTGGGAACGCCCGGCTGTTATGATCGTATCACAGCCTTGATTCATTGCATCTGCAATAAGAAACTCAAGTTTTCTTACCTTATTCCCTCCCAAAACTAAGGAGGTAAGGTCATCTCTTTTTATATAGATGCTTGGTCCTCCAAGCACTCGACTGAGGTTTGGTAACTCAACGATTGGCGTTGGCAAATTCGCCAATCGAATTCTGGGGATATCTTCGAGGAAATTGCAAGTTGTTTTTGCCTTCTGCCGTTTCATTCTATTTAATGTGACTCTTATCGAAATTGAACCAGCTCTTCGAGGGGTTTGCGGTGTCTTTCGGGATACTCATCAGGAGTACCGATTGGAACCAAGGAGATGATCCGAACCGTTTCAGAAAACTTTAGAAGTTTTTGGATTGCCGTTTCGGCTTCCGTTCCCCAAATTCCAATCCGGCCAGCTCCCAAGCCTAAGCTGTAGGCAACCAAAGTTATATTTTGCGTAGTAGGGCTCCGGCCGTAAAGGCGCTCATTAACTCTGGTCCAGCCTTGAAGATACCAGCCACTTCCACCTTCACTCCCTCTTTCTCAAAGAACCCTTTTTCCAAAGCCACCCAGCAGGGGAGTTGATGAATGTCACTTT